>Ga0180432_10005820_pt1 | contig 16242 bp, 12 predicted proteins | sample SS_ome_10_FD_132414 | JGI IMG/M metagenome (GOLD analysis project Ga0180432, IMG submission 132414) | Hypersaline lake sediment archaeal communities from the Salton Sea, California, USA - SS_1_MS_2 metaG | ecosystem: Environmental > Aquatic > Non-marine Saline and Alkaline > Hypersaline >... | reverse complement strand
GTGTAGGAGAGAATGTAGAAGATGTCTCCCGAGCCGTGAGGGACGACGGCGATCCACTCCCGGTAGATCTCCCCGTCGTACTCGTACTCGGCGACGATCTGCGGGCCGACGAGGCGGCGCCCGGACGTGTCGACGACCGTGATCGGATTTCCCGCGTAGATGCAGACGTCGCCGGAGCCTGTGGCCAGCTGACACTTCAAATCGTCGAGTAGCGCGCCAGCGTCGTCGAAGGTTCCGCCGATCGCGGTGGAGGCCACGTTCTGGATCGTGAATGACACCCGCGACGCCGGGGTCCAGCCGACCCCCGTGAACAGGACGGTGAACTCCGAAGGGCGCTCGACGACCCAGTCGGCCGGGTAGTCGATCGTGTAGCCGAGGGCGGCCTCGCCGAACGTGTTGTCCAGCGCGGCGACGCCGAGCGAAAGGCTCGCGAGGGCGAGCACGACGAACAAGCAGGATCTTCTCGCCATGGTCTCCTCCTTCTGGTCGCGATCACTCTACCGTGGCACTCCTGGCAGAACAAGCGAGATCCTGGCCGAGGCCGACGCCGAGAAGCCGATCCGCTGCGGCTCGGCGACGTGCCTTCCGCAAGGCGGGATGAACCGCGCTCCCTTGGCGGAGCGACTACTCCTTGAGCGATACTGCTGCCCCGGCCGCGGGGCGCGGCCGAAAGAAGGAGGTTCGGATGGCGTCCTCTCGGTTCTCGGGGATGTTCGGGTTCACGATCGTGTGGTTCGGCCAGGTCGTTTCACTCCTCGGATCGGGAATGACGTCGTTTGCCCTCACGATCTGGGCCTGGCAGCTTACCGGCCGTGCGACGGCGCTCGCGCTCGTCGGCTTCTGCGCCTTCTTCCCACTCGTCGCGCTCAGTCCGATCGCCGGCGCGCTCGTCGATCGGTGGAATCGGAAGCTGGTCATGATCGTGAGCGACCTCGGCGCCGGACTCGCGACCGTCGCGCTGTTCATCCTCCTCAAGGTCGGCGTCCTCGAGATCTGGCACATCTACGTTGCGGCGGCCTTCTCCGGTGCGTTCCAGGCGTTCCAGTTCCCGGCCTACTCCGCGTCGATCACGATGATGATCCCGAAGGCGCAGCTGACTCGGGCAAACGCCTTGTACGGAATGGTCCGATCGATCCCGACGATCTTCGCCCCGATGGCGGCCGGCGCGCTCCTCGCGTTCATCCGGATCGACGGGATCATGGTGATCGACATCGCCACGTTCCTGTTCGCGGTTGGCGCGCTTCTCGTCGTCCACGTCCCCCAACCGAAGGTCGAGCGGGAGGCGGACGGCCGACGGGCGAGCCTCTTCTCGGACAGCCTGTTCGGCTTTCGCTACATCCTCGAGCGGCCGAGCCTGCTCGGGCTTCTCCTCTACTTCCTGCTCGTCAACTTCCTGATCTCATTCTCCGGAGGAGTCCTCTCTCCGATGCTCCTCGCACGGACGGGGAGCAACGAGATCGTCCTCGGCACCGTCCAGATGCTGTTCGGCGTCGGGGGACTCGTCGGAGGGGTCGCGCTGAGCATCTGGGGCGGACCGAAGCATCGGATGCTCGCCCTTCTGGCGAGCGTCTTTGTCTCGACACTCGTCGGACAGACGATGATCGGTGTCGGCCGCAGTCTCTACCTCTGGGCGGCCGGTGCGTTTATCACGTCGGCGACGATCCCGATCGCGAGCGGATCGAGTCACTCGATCTGGCAGATGAAGGTCCCCGCGCATCTCCAAGGGCGGGTCTTCTCGGCGCGGATCATGATCGGCCAGATAGGCGGCGCGATCGCCCTCCCGTTGAGCGGGGTCCTCGCTGACGGGCTGTTCGAGCCGCTAATGGGCGGGAACTCGGCGCTCGCTCGCGTCCTCGCCCCGCTCGTTGGGACGGGCCCCGGCGCGGGGATGGGGCTGATGTTCGTCTTGTTCGGGATCTTGGGCGCGTTGGCCACGGTCGGCGCCTATTTCTACCGCCCCGTCCGCGAGATCGAGACCCTTCTTCCCGACTGGGAGTCGACCGCCGAGGCAGTCTCGCCGTCGTCCTCTGCCGACTAGAGGAAGCGCGCGGGCAGGCGGACGCCACGGGCCGCGCCTCGCCGAGGTGTCGGAGGGCCACTTCTGACAGGATCGCACGGGTGTCGGACGCGTGCGTGTCCGCGGGGCGTCGGTACAATCGCCCCTCATGCCTCCCGTTCGCGACTACATCGCTCACCTGCGAAGCTTCGGGCCGAACGCGCGCCTCTACCTGGTCTACAGCTTCGCGAGCGGTTTCGCGATGGGGATCCTCCGCCTGCTGTTCAATTTCTACGTCCTCTCGCTCGGGCACGACAGCGCCTTTCTCGGGGTGCTCGTCGCGCTGCCGCCGATCGTGATCACGCTTGCCGCGATCCCGGTAGGAATCCTGGGAAGCCGCATCGGCTACCGCGCGACGTTGATCGCCGGCGCGGTGCTGATGGTCGGCTCGCTCGCGGGGATCTCTTGCTCGACTGCCGCCGTCGCCCTGGTCCTGTTCTCGCTGGCGCGCGGGATCGGAATGACGCTCCTCCAGGTCAGCAGCGCTCCGTTCATGGCCGAGAGCAGCGGGTCGTCGGAGAGAACGCACCTGTTCAGCGTGCAGTTCGCGGCGGGGATGCTTGCGAGCTTCTTCGGGTTCCTCCTCGCCGGCGTCCTCCCGTCCCTTTTCGCCGGCGTTCTCTCAGTCGGCGCCGAGGACCCGTCCGCGTATCGTGCCGCCCTCTGGATCGCGGTCGGCCTCCTCGCGCTCGCAATCCTCCCGCTTCTTCGGATGCGCGCGCCCGTTCGGGTGGCCGCCTCGGAACCTCGGCTGAAGCTCGCCGAGATGTTCCGCCCGCCGGGGCCGCTGATTCGCCTCTTCCTCCCGCAGGTGATCATCGGGTTCGGGGCCGGGGCGCTCGTCCCGTTCCTCAACGTCTTCCTGAGGACGCGGTTCGACCTGTCGGACGGGTTCATCGGGATGCTGTTTGCGTTTCAGTCGGTCGTGATGGCGCTGGCGACACTCGTCGGCCCGATCATCGCGGCGAAGCTACGGCGGGTCCGCGCCGTCGTCCTCGTCCAAGCGCTCTCGATCCCGTTCCTCGTCCTCCTCGGCTACGCCCCGCTCGTCTCCCTCTCCGCCCTCGGGTTCCTCGCGCGGGCGAGCCTGATGAACATGGCGAACCCGCTCTACACGGCGTTCGCGATGGACTCCGTCTCTCCGGTGAGACGGCCGACGGCGAGCGCGCTGATGCAGATGAGTTGGCAGGGAACTCGGGGCCTGAGCGCGCTGGTGAGCGGCCAGATCCAGGCGGCCGCCGGGTTCTCCCCGCTCTTCCCGATCACAATCGGCTGCTACCTGCTCGCGACATCGCTCATCTACACGTTCTTCGGCCGCCGTCAATCAGCGGAATCTGGCGCCTAGCGCGGACCCGTCGTTCGAGAGGGGCGAAGATCGGCCGAAATTGGCAGAGGCCGCTCTTCGAACTACGCTAGATTGGGCTGGACCCAGCCCGCATGGAGGGAGGAAGAGGATGCGTCGGAGAGGGAGCTTTGCCGTTGGTCTTCTCGTTTCTGCTGTAGGGATCGCAATCTTCGCTTCGGGTTCGCAGGTTCCGATTGACTGGGAGGGGATCGCGCCGTTGTCTCTTCCGAGACATTCGGGAGCGACCGTCGTCGTCGATGGAATGATCTACGCGATCGGCGGGATCGAGTACGGGAACACGATGACCGTCTTCGGAAGTACCTACGACGTCACTTCGGGAACGCTCGTCGAGGTCTACGATCCGGCAGGCGATGCGTGGACTCGCCTTGCCGAGCTTCCGTACCCGATCGACATGATGGCCCGGCGGGCCGAGGGGCGAATGTGGCTCGCGGCCGCGGCGCACGACGGGAAGATCTACACGTTCGGGGGGGCGAATCTGAACGACGAGGTCCGAGACACCATTGACGTCTACGACATCGCGACCGACAGGTGGACCGCGGGGATCGCCCGACTTCCGCGACCGCTGTGCGGTCTCTCCGCGGCGACGGTCGGAGACACGGTCTACCTATTCGGTGGGGCGACGAGTACCGACCCGTATGCGCCTCAGGACTACGTCTCGAACTGCTACGCGTTCGACCCGATGACTCTCACGATCACGCCGCTCGCGCCGATGCCGATTGCTCGGGTGATGACGAGCGCGGTGCCGATCGACGACGGTGTGTTGGTGCTGGGTGGCATTTCGGCCACTGCGTCGGCAGGTGCCCAGATCTACCATCCGGAGACCGATGCGTGGGAGCGGCTAGAGCCGGTCTTCTGGGAGCGGCGGTTCTGGGCGGCTGCGGAGATCGATGGGGCAATGTTCTTGATCGGCGGCCGAGACGAGCACGCGCTCTCCTCCGGGGCGGTCGACGTGTGGGTTCCGCAGTACGAAGCCTGGCTGGGAGGAGACGCGATGTCGGTCCCGCGCGAGGACGCGTTTGCCGCCGCGATCGGGGGGGGGCTCGACGTTGCGGGGGGGCGCAATCACGAGGGCGTACCGTTCGCGGACGCAGAACGGGGGGAGCCGAACGTCGGCGTAGCGGCCGCCCCTCCGCCGGAGCCGGAGGCCGAGGTGATGATGAGCTGGTCCGAGGGAACCCCGATGCCGACGCCGCGCTACTTCGGGGCGGTCGCGGTGGTCGACGATGTCATCTATACCATCGGGGGGCTCGAGGGACAGGATCCGACGGGCACAATGGTCGAAGCCTACGATCCCGGGCGCGACAGCTGGGAATCGGTGGCCGCGCTGCCTGAGGGGCGCTTCAACATGTCGGCCGCCGTCCTCGACGGGATCGTCTACGTGTTCGGCGGTGCGCAGTTGAATGGCGAGGTCACCGACACGGTCTACGCGTACGACCCGGCGGAGGATGGCTGGTCGCTCGTCGGCCATTTGCCGAACGCCGTCGCCGGGATGTCGGCTACGGCCTACGAGGATCGGATCTACTTGTTCGGTGGGAGCCACAGCTCGCAGCTGTACGTCCCGAAGGAGAACTACTACAGCGAGGCCTACGGATTCGACCCCGCCACGTTCAGCTTCGAGCTGCTCCCGCCGATGCCGGTGGCGCGGAACATGGCGATTGCCGGGGCGATCGGGGACGAGGTCTACGTGATCGGGGGGATGAAGTCGCCGGGGGCGACGGCGTGCCAGCGGTACGGGATCAAGACGCGAAGCTGGACGATTCGCGCCGAGATGCCGCTGCCGCGCGGAGGGGCAGTCGGCGTGACGTTCCGGTTCGAGGATACCGTTGCCGTATTCGTCATCGGAGGAGCGAATCAGGTCGACGTGCTGGTCTACAATTGGGTGGAAGACGCGTGGGTCCGCGGCTACTCGTTCGGCGTCCCGAGGAACATGAGCTTCACGTCCGTCGCGGCGGCCTCCCCGGAGCGGATCTACGTGATTGGCGGCGCGGACGAGACGGGCGCGCCGACGGGCACGGTCTTCATCGGCGAGGTCGAGGAGGAAGAGACCGCGGAGTGAGAGGAGGCGATGCACATGCTGAACGTCGGAGAGAAGGCGCCGGGCTTCGAGCTGATCTCGGATGACGGGTCGAGCGTGAGACTCGAGCAATTCGCCGGCTCGCGTGTGCTTCTGTATTTCTACCCAAAGGCGGACACGCCGGGATGCACGAAGCAGGCGTGCGCGCTGCGCGACATTCACCCGGACGTGGAAGAGAAGGAGGTCGTCGTGATCGGGATCAGCCCCGATCCGCCGGAGAAGCTGGCGAGGTTCCGAGCCAAGTACGATCTGCCGTTCGTCCTCCTCTCCGATCCGGATCACGCCGTCGCCGAGGCGTACGGTGCGTGGGGGGAGAAGAAGCTGTACGGGCGTAGCTTCACGGGCATCCTACGCTCCCACGTCGCGATCGACCGGGACGGGACGATCGTCGACTACGAACTGAAGGTGAAGCCGTTGGCGACCGCCGAACTCGCGAGGAAGCTCGGCCGCTAGCCTTCACTGAAGGGAGATGGAAGTGCGAACGATCGTCGCAGTCCTGCTAGTAGCGATTGCCGGGATGTCGGCCTCTGCCGTTCAGTTGGTTGAGTTCGGCGCGTTCTTCGACGCCTCACCCGCGATTGCCTACGGAATCGACGAGGATCGATGGCTGCCGGGGATCGGTGCCTACGCCGACTTCGCCGTCGGGTGCGACGGGACGGCCCGCGTCAGCCTCGCGACGCCGTTCGAGACGATGATCGTGCGCATCGGCGTCGAGTTCGTCCGAAACGCCGGCGGGCGTTCGTCCCTCGGAGGGCTCGCTTCGATCGATTCCGCGCTTCGTGGCGCGAAGGGTGCGCAGATCGACGTCGGATTCTACTTGACACCGATCCGGAATGAGACGTGGGGCCTCAGGATCGCCGGGTTTCCGTTCGGCGCGCGCGTGAACAACGTGGGGGGGACGCTCGCGGCCGAGGCGTTCGTCCCGTTCAACGTGGCGGTCGACGCCTTTCTCGCCATCTCCGACAGGCACATCTCCCGCCAGAGCGCGCGCGGCGCGATCCTCCTCGCTCCGGGACTTGGGGAGCCCCTGCTTCCGATTGGCGAGCCTGCTCGGGGGCTGACGCGCGTTGCCCTCTCGTTCGGGCTCCGTCTGCCGTAGCAGTTGGCGCCGCGCGTCCCCCGGGCGCTAGAGATTGGTGATCTCGAAGAGGACGTCGAACGAAGTGCCGAGCGCGGCCGCGATCCTGTGCGCGGTCTTGACGCTCGTCCCCGCGCCATTCTCGATCGAAGAGAGCATCGGTCGCGAGATTCCGACTTCCGTTGCGAGCTCGGCCGACGTGAATCCGGCGACGATGCGGGCCCTGCGGACTGCGTCCCCCTTCGAAACGATGCGATAGTTCTTCTTCGGCATGGTGTCGGGGTCCAGCCTACATCAGGTGACGAAGTTCTACTATGGTCGCAATTCCGCAGCACATGGGACACGTAGCACTACTTTTGCTGTCGTAGTGCGACTAAAACTTGACATGAATCTTACAAACCGCTACACATGTTCGATGCCACCAGGGACGCCCCAGCTTCGCGGCTCCGGGAGCGGACGATGAGCCCTCTCCGGGTGAAACCTGCAAAGGGTGCGAAGTGTGGAAGACGCGCCTCCGTTACGATCCTTTGGGGCGTCCCGCCTCCTAACCTTGCGAGGAAGGGCGTGCCCCGTACGGTCGTTCGACGACGCAGGTTCCGCCTGAAGCGGAGACCGCGCTACGCGTAGCTGAGGAACGGTTCGAACGTTCCGGCTGGGGAACAAGTCGTGATGGAGAATCGAGTTCACGTCGTGCGGTCTCCTTCTTGCAGCAGTTCTCCATAGATCCTATGTCTTGATGTACGCTGTATTGTTTGCATAATGGACGGAACAGCCATGAAGCCGACCGAGAGGATCTACGAGCCTCCGGGACTTCGGTGGAATCCGAAAGACCCGAGCGACGTGCGCGATCTGCCCAAGGCGGATCGACCTCGCGAGAAGTTACTTGCGAAGGGGCCTTCAGCGCTGTCAGATCTGGAGCTTCTCGCGGTGATGCTCGGGAGCGGCGTGCGCGGTCACGGGGTCCTTCACCTCGCGGCGAGGATCCTCCGGCGATTCGACGGGAGACTGGAGCGGGTGGACGCGGAGTCCCTTCAGTCGATCAAGGGGCTGGGGCGAGCGCGGGCGTGCCTGATCGCGGCCGCCTTCGAGCTGGCGCGGAGGCACCTGAGCGAGGCTCGCGTGAGGATCGAGCAGGCGGCGGACGCGCTCCCGTATCTCCAGGAGATCCGCGGAAAGAACCAGGAGCACTTCGTCTGCGTGTCACTGAACGGCGCGAATGAGGTGATCGCCGCACGGATTGTCACAGTGGGCCTGCTCGACTCGAGCCAAGTCCACCCACGGGAGGTGTTCGCCGACCCGATTACCGACCGCGCGGCTGCCGTGATCCTCGGTCACAATCACCCGTCTGGGACGCTGGAGGCGAGCGCGGAGGACATCGCGCTGACGAAACGGCTCGTCCGTGCGGGCGAGATCCTCGGGATTCGCGTACTCGACCACGTGATCGTCGCCCGCGACGGATACCTCTCGATGAAGCAAGCCGGCGCGATGTAGCTGCGAGGGCTAGTTCAAGTCGATCGCCGCCGAGATGGACACGTCGATCGACCATCCGGGATCGTCCGGCTCCTTGGTCAGTGCGACTTGCAGTCCCATCTCGACGTCGTCGACGTCGAAGCCGATGTCGAGCGAGGCGGAGTGGGTCACGTTCGCCTCGAGGCCAAGCGGCTTCACCCGCTGGAACGAGTACTTCACGTTGAGCGTGCTCTCCTCGGTGAACACGTACTCGTAGGAGAGCGTGGCACTGAGGGTGTTCTCCTCCAGGAATTCGAATGGTCCAGAGAAGCTCGCACGGAAGAGGAACTGGTCCTCGGGGCTCGTCGCGAACGCGGCGTCCGCGGATGCGGTCATGACGAAGTTCTGGGCTCCGCCGAACGGGTCGATCAGCTCGTACCCGACTCCCGCCTGGACCGCCCAGCCGCACTTCCGCTGCGGATCGCTGGCTTTGACGACCTCCTCAATGGAGAGAAGCGCGTGCGCGTCGAGTTCGACGCGGGCCACGACCTCAATCAGGCTCTCGATCTCCGCCACCAGCTCCGCGATGGTCTCGTATTCCGCCTTCCGCCCGATTACGCCGGCGATCCCCATCAGGACGTCGTCGCCCAGTTCGTCGACGATGGCGCCCTCCGAGAGGAGATCCTCTTCGATGAGGACCGCCTTGGCGAGCGGGGTCACGTCGGAGAAACGACCGAGGCCGAGGCCGACACGAACGTCGATCCCGGGCCTCGGCTGACTGGTCGCGAGCGACGCTTCCAGCCCTCCGAATCCGAAGATCAGCGCATTCTCGAACGGGTAGAATCGGAACGTTGCTGCACCCTGGCCAAGCCACCCGCGCGGTACGAACTCGTCCAGCGTCAGCTCCACCGATCCGACGAGCGTGAACCCGTAGTTCGGGGAGGCGAACAGCTGATCGTAATCGACGGCGATTCTCCCTGAGTTGACGTCGATCTCCGGCGTCGCCGCATCGTTGTAGTAGCGATAGGAGAACGACATTCTTGCATCGGTGAGCGCCGTGATGGGAGAGCGGTAGTCGCAGAGAGACAACCCCCACGCTGAGAAACAGAACCCGATTAACAACGCGCCGCAAACGACGAGCACCCCCAACCTCTTCATCTCCTCCACCTCCCGCGGTGTGCCAAGCGAATCCGGGGGTAGTCTACGACGGCATCCCCCGAAAGGTCAATCGGCATGGTCGGCCGTGGGCTCCGCCGCGGCGACGTCGATTGGCAAGCCTTTCCCAACCTCCTAGAATCCGGACATGTTCCTTCCGGGCCCGCTCGCGTGGATCAAGAAGACGCTCGCGATCCTGAAGTCGAATCTCACACCGAACCAGATCGCTTTCGGGTTCGCACTCGGGATCCTTGCCGGCCTTCCCCCGACCGGCCTCCACATCATCCTTCCGTTCACCGTGGCCGTCTTCGTGCGCTGCTCGTACCGCGCATTCCTCGTCTCGTTCGGACTGTTCAAGCTCCTCTCGCTGGCGAGCGCCCCCGGCGCCTACGCGGTGGGCCGGTGGCTTCTCGACGCGAGCCGAGGCCTCGACTCGCTCTGGCGCTCCTTGTTCCACCTTCCCGTCTTCGCCCCGATGGGTTACGGTCGGTACCTTCTCCTCGGCTCGCTCGCCCTCGGCCTTCTGATAGCGATTCCCGCGTTCGTCCTCGTCCGGTTCCTCGTGAGCCGCTACCGCGCCTCGTTCGCCGCTTGGGTCTCGGGATGGCGGATGTCGAGCCGTCTCAAGGGACGCCGGAGCGCGAGGCTCTTCCGGTGGGCGCTCGCTGGGGGCGAGGCGAAGTACGAGACGGGGAGGTCGCCGCGCGGGGTCCTCCGCTTCGTCCGGCGCGAAGGTCTGATTGCTCTTCCCGCGGCCTACGTCGTCTGCTACCTCCTCGCTGCCTTCCTCGTTCCGATCTTCGCCGGAACGCTCGCAACGTCGACTGCCTCCTGGATCGTCGGAAGCGAGGTCGCCGTCACCGACAGCACGTTCAACCTGTTCTCTGGCCGCCTCCGACTGACCGAGCTCTCGGTGCAGGACCCGAAGTCGCCGACCGAGAATCTCCTCGAGATCCCTGCAATCACACTCGACGCCGGGATGGCCCCGCTGATCGCCAAGCGGGTCGTCTTCGATGACGTCATCATTGCGGACGCGAAACTCCACGTCGTCCGCGAGGAAGACGGAACGCTGAACGTCGACAACGTATCGTCGGGATGGAATGCGGACGGCTACGCAGAATGGGCGGTCGCCCACGCGAAGGATGTCGACTGGCTCGGCCTGCTTCGCCAGCTTCTTCGCTATCTGTCTGACCTTCGTCCGCTCGGACCCCGCGAGGATTCGCTCGAGCAGTTCCGTGGAGGCCGATCGTTCCCCGACTTCCGTCCGCCGTTCGCGGTGAGGCGAATCGAAGTCGGGCGCGTCTTGGTGTCGCTCGAAGACCGTCACCGAGCGGAAGGAGCACTTCCGGGGATCGCGCTCCTCGAGATTGAGGTGTCGAACCTCGCCTTCCCCACGTCCCTTCGCGACGAACCAATCTCGATCCGGCTTCGCGGGCAGTTCGAGGACGACCCGGAGTCAGGTTTCGAGTTCGCGGCGCGGTTCGACGGGGGTGAGATCGCGTCGAGCGCCTTCTCCGCCTCACTGAGTCGGATCGATCTCCCGAGAATCGCGGCGTTCTACCGGACGACCCTGCCCGTGGAAGTCGTCTCCGCGAAAGCGACGGCGAAGATCGACGTACAGTTCGTCGGAGGGGAGGCGAGCGGAAGCGTGTCGTTGCTCGTCGAGGACCTCGAGCTTCGCGCGCGCGACGACCGTCCGCTGTTCGGTCTTCCCGCGGCGACGTCGGAGAACGTGATCGCGGGGCTCAACCGATACGCGGAAGAGCTTCCGATTGTCGTCGGGTTTCCGATCGGCGGAACGGCTGAGGCGCCGACCTGGGAGTGGGAGGTGGCCCTCCTCGACGTCGCTCGGAACGGACTGCTGATGGTCGGCGAGCGGCGTCTCCAAGCGGCGATCGAGGACCTCGGCCTTCGGATCGACGCGCTCGGCGGTGTCGCGACATCCCCTCTCGACTCCGACTACGGCGCCCTCCGGACGCAGGCCGATGAGGCGGCCCGTGAGATCATCGGAGCCTCGGCGGGCGGGGTGCTGGACACGCTCCTCGATCGCCCGCTCGGCTCGTCGAACGCGGAAGAGACGAGCGAGGAGACGCCTTCGTCCGGAATCGCCGAGTTGGTGCAGCGACTTCTCGAGGGGCAGGCCGAGGACGGCGACTGAGCGGCCCGAGGACCAACCGTTCGCGAGAAGGCAGACACGTTCGATGAGCCGCTAACGAGAGCCGCGCAGCCGCGGATCGAGCGCGTCGCGAAGCCCGTCGCCGAGTAGGTTGAATCCCAGTACGGAGAGCATGATCGCGATGCCGGGGAAGCTCACGATCCACGGCGAGACGAGCAGGAGCAGTCGCCCGTCACTCAGCATGACGCCCCACTCCGGTCTCGGCGGCTGCGCGCCGAGACCCAGGAAGCCGAGAGCCGCGGCGTTGAGGATGGCCGAGGCGACGGTCAACGTGCTCTGGACGATGATCGGCGAGAGGGAGTTCGTCAGAATGTGCCGGAGCATGATCCGCACGTGACTCGCCCCCGCGGCACGCGCTGCCTCAACGTAAGTCGACGTCTTGATCTCGATGACGGACGAGCGAACGATCCTCGTGAACTGAGGGATCGTCACGATGCCAATCGCGATCATCGTGTTCCAGAGGCCCGGACCGAGAATCGCGACGATCGCGATCGCCAGCAGCACGTAGGGCACGGCGAGCATGATGTCCATCACGCGCATCAGCGCGCTGTCGAGGGCCCCTCCGAAGTAGCCGGCGAGAAGCCCGAACGCTACGCCGAAGACGAGCCCGATCGACACCGAAACGATTCCGATCGTCATCGAGATCCGCGCTCCGAAGATGATGCGAGAGAGAAGGTCGCGCCCGAGCTCGTCGGTGCCGAGAAGGTGCTGGCGGGACGGCGGCTGCTGAACGCTTTTCCAGTCCTGCTCGATCGGGTCGTACGGAGCGATCTGCCCGGCGAAGATCGCCATGAACGCGAAGGCGGCGATCAGCCCGATCCCGACGAGTGCGAGTCCGTTCTTCCGAAGCCTTCGTACGGCGTCGAGAAAAAGGGAAGAGCGTCGCACTCGGCGCTCACGAGGTTCGGTACGCTGGGGACTAGTCATACTTCACCTTCGGGTTGATCCAGGCGTAGGACAGGTCGACGAGAAGGTTGATCAGAATGAAAGAAGCGCCGATGAACAAGACGCCGCCTTGAACGGCCGGGTAGTCGCGCGCGTAGATCGAGTCGAGCAACCACGTTCCCAGGCCGGGCCACGCGAAAACTGTCTCGGTCAGGATCGCCCCTCCCAAGAGGACACCGAAGTTCAGGCCGACGACGGTCACGACGGGGATCAGCGCGTTCTTGAACGCGTGCCGGAGGACGACGACCTGCGTGGAGAGCCCCTTGGCCCGCGCGGTGTTGATGTAGTCCTGACGCAGAACCTCCAGCATGCTCGATCGCGTCATCCGCGTGATGATCGCCATCGGGATCGTGCCCAGTGCCACCGCTGGCATGACGAGGTGCCGGAGCACGTCGCCGAGCGCGGCGAGATTCCCCGTCAGGATCGCGTCGAGAACGTAGAACCCCGTCACCGAGTTCAGCGCGACGCCCGTCGTCAGCCGCCCGCCGAACGGGAGGATCGGGATGACGAGGGAGAAGGCGTAGATCATCATCAGGCCGAGCCAGAAGACGGGCATCGAAATGCCGATCAGGGCGATGACCATCCCGACGTAGTCGAGGACCGAGTACTGCCGATACGCGGAGAGGATTCCGATCGAGATCCCCACGATCGAGGAGATGATCATCGCCGCGATGCTCAGCTCGAACGTAGCCGGGATCCGCTCCGCGAGAATGGTCAGGATCGGCCGGCCTTCGCGGATTGAGGTTCCCCAATCGCCGCGGAAGAGATTCCCGAGGTAGATGCCGAAGCGAACGATGAAGGGGCGGTTCAGGCCCAGTCGATCGCGAAGCGCTGCGAGGGCCTCTTCGCTGACGTGCTGTCCGAGCATGACCCGCGCCGGATCCCCCGGGATGAACTCGATCAGCAAGGCGATGAGGACGAGCAGCCCGAGCAGGACCGGGATGATCGCGATCAGCCTTCGAATCGTGTACTTCAGCATCGGGTCTCGCGTCCCTTGAGAGAGATGCGCGAAGGGGGAACTTGACCTCGTTCCCCCTTCGCCGTAGATGATCTTACAGTGCTGACTAGTCGTTTCTCCAGACGAACTCCATCCGTCCCTTTACGACGGGGTTCAGATCGTAGTCTTGGACGTAGCTGCGCACGCCGACCATCCGATTGCCAGTGGCGACGGTCAGCCACGGCGCGTCGCCGTGGATGATGACCTGAGCCTGCTTGTACAGCGCGATCCGCGTGTCGACGTCCACTGTGATCTGGGCAGCGATGTTGATGTCGTGCAGCGTGTCGTTGATGTAGAACGCGATGTTTCCCGCGCTGCCGACGGTCGCCGCATCCTTGTCCAGCAAGACGTAGATGAAGTTGTCCGGATCGCCGTTGTCACCCATCCAGCCGAGCATCGCCATCGGGTGCTCGCCGGCTTCGGTCTTCTCCAGGTACGTTCCCCACTCGAAAGTCACGAGCTCCGCGCGGATTCCGACCTCGGCCAGCTGCGCCTGAATCGCCTGCGCGATCAGTTTCGGCTGCGGGAAGTAGTCGCGGAAGACGGGCATGTACCACAGCTCGGTGTCGAATCCGTCCGGATACCCGGCGGCCTCAAGGTACGCGCGCGCCAGGTCCGGGTTGTACTCGTAGTCGACGATCTCGTCGTTCCATCCGAACAGGTTCGACGGCATCGGGTTGATCGCGACCTCGCCACGTCCCTTGTAGAAGGTGCTGACGAGCGTCTGCTTATCGATGGCGTGGTTGACGGCAAGGCGGACCAGGATATCGTCGAACGGCTCGATCATCTGGTTCATCGCGACGTAGCCGACGTTCAGACCCGGCGCCTCGAGAAGCGTGAGACTCGCGTCTTGCTCGATCAACGGCGCGTTGTCCGGCGTGACGCTATCCATGATGTCGATCTCTCCGGCCTTGAGCGCGATCAGGCGCGCTTGCTCCTCGGGGATCACCCGGAAGACGACGCCGTCGAGATACGGGTACGGCGCGTTCCAGTAGTCATCGAAGCCCTCGAGCACAATCTCGCTGCCTCGCGTCCAGCTGACGAACTTGAACGGTCCCGTCCCGACCGGGTTGTTCCGGAATTCCTCGACGCCCATGTCCTCCATCGCTCGCTTGCTGACGATCATCGCAGTGAAGCACGACAGGTTGAGGAGGTTGGGGGCCGACGGGCGCGAGAGGATGAACTTGACCGTGTAGTCGTCGACCTTCACGACCTGGGAGATGTAGTTGTACATGTAACCCCAGTACGCGAAGTCGCCTTCGTGATACGGGTGAGCTTCGTCGTACTGCCGGGCGAACGTGAACACGACGTCGTCGGCCGTCATCTCGTACGACGGGTTGTCTCCCCAAGGATGGAACATGACTCCCTTGCGGAGGAAGAACGTCCACTCGAGGCCGTCCTCGGACACCTCGTAGCTCGTAGCGAGGGCGGGGTGGACCGTCGATGTGCCTTGGTCGAACTCGTAGAGCGTGTTGAAGATGTTCTGGCAGACCTTCACCGACTCTCCGTCCGTGATGTCTGCCGGATCGAGCCGCACCGAGTCTCCGCCACGAGCGAAGATGAGAGTACCTCCGTGCTCCTGGGCGACCGCCCCGAGTCCGAGAGCGAGTGCGATTGCCAGGAACAGAATCCAACTGCGCCTCAACACTTGCATATCCTACCTCCTTCTTCTGTCGGCCATCCTAGGGTGCGCGAAGCTGCCTGTCAAGAAGCCTCGCTGGGGTCCCTCGCCCGGCTCGTCGCCGCGCGAGGCGTTCGCCGCGCCTGCCTGAAGATCGGTCTTGCGGGTTGCTGGATCTGGCCAGGGAGAATCGAGAGAATCCTGATCATCGGACCGGATGGACTCACATCGGGATCTCCGTCGTCCGACAAGAGCCACAAGCCTGACCGGAGCGAGAGGAGACAGATGATCGACTACGCAGCAAGACGCGCGAGGGTGATCGAAGCGTTGGACGTCGACGCATTCCTCGTCGTTCACCTTGAAACGACGGACCCGGATCGGGCGTCGATCTTCTATCTCACCGGGTATCCCGGCTACGGCGTCCTTCTGCTGACGCGGGACGCGACTCACGCCTACGCGTCTCCGACGAACATCGGAATGGCGTCCGAGGCGGCGCCGCATCTCGATTGGCGGCTGCTCGACTGGGAGTATCAAGAGGCGATCCTGGCTCTCATCAAGGAGCACGAGGTCCGGCGGCTCGGCGTCGCGTCTCGCCGGATCGGAATGCTGACGTGGCGAGCACTCGAAGCGGCGAATGCGTGGGAGCTCGTCGTCGAGGACGACCCGATCGCTGCGGTCCGCGCCGTCAAGGACGCGGATGAGATAGAAGCGATCCGGCGCGCGGCGCAGATCACCGAGAGCGCGCTCGAGGAGGTTCTGGCCAGAGTTGGCCCGGGGGCGACGGAAGCACAGATCGCGTGGTGGATCGAGTGCGCAATGCGCGAGCGGGGGGCGGATCAGACGGCGTTCGACCTGATCGTCTCCGCTGGCGCGAGCAGCGCGCTCCCGCACCACGACCCGGCCGATCGACCGATTCGGGATGGGGAAGTGCTCCTCTTCGACATCGGAGCACGGTATCGAGGCTACTGCAGTGACATCACCCGAGTCGTCTCGATCGGGCGAGCGGCGAAGCAGATGCGCGAGATCTACGGAGTCGTGCTCGAGGCGAACCGAGCTGGCATCGAAGCGTTCGAGCCTGGCGCATCGGGAGCTACGGTCGAAGCCGCCGCACGCAACGTGATCGAGGAGGCGGGGTACGGCGAGGCGTACACGCACGGCCTGAGCCACGGCGTGGGCATCGAGATCCACGAGCTTCCGGTCTCGCAAGGGTCGAGAGCCATCGACGCCTATCAGCCGGGCATGGTCTGCACCGCCGAGCCGGGGATCTACCTGTCCGGAGTCGGCGGGATCCGAATCGAGGATCTTCTCGTCGTCACGGACGACGG
>Ga0180432_10005819_pt1 | contig 16243 bp, 16 predicted proteins | sample SS_ome_10_FD_132414 | JGI IMG/M metagenome (GOLD analysis project Ga0180432, IMG submission 132414) | Hypersaline lake sediment archaeal communities from the Salton Sea, California, USA - SS_1_MS_2 metaG | ecosystem: Environmental > Aquatic > Non-marine Saline and Alkaline > Hypersaline >... | reverse complement strand
GAAAAATTTCAACAAAAGCGCCAAAGTCCATGATGCGGACAACCTTACCGTGGTAGAGCTCGCCGACCTTAGCTTCCTTGGTAATTTCCTCGACTCGCTGCACGGCTTTCTGCATGCCTTCCGGATCAGTGGAAGAAATAAGCACCGTACCGTCATCTTCAATGTCTATCTTGACTCCGGTTTCGTCGATAATCGCGTTGATTATCTTGCCGCCAGGGCCGATTACATCACCGATTTTGTCCGGTTTGATGTGCAAAGTCTTGATACGCGGCGCGTACTGCGAAAGATCGGAGCGCGGTTCGGCAATTACCTTGTTCATCTTATCAAGAATCTCCATGCGACCTTCCTGAGCCTGCTTGATGGCCTGCTCAAAAATTTCGCGTGGGATGCCCTTGACCTTGATATCCATCTGCATGCAGGTGACTCCGGTGGAGGTACCGGTGACTTTGAAGTCCATGTCACCCAGGTGGTCTTCCTCGCCCTGGATATCTGTCAGAACCTTGTAATTTCCTTCACCGTCGGTAACCAGACCCATAGCCACCCCGGCTACCGCTGATTTAACCGGCACGCCGGCATCCATCAGAGCCAGCGAACTGGCGCAGGTGGAAGCCATTGAAGTTGAACCGTTGGCTTCCAAAACTTCGGAGACCAGGCGGATCGTGTACGGGAAATCTTCTTGAGTAGGCAGAACCGGGGTTACCGCTCGCTCCGCCAGGGCTCCGTGCCCCAGCTCGCGGCGCGATGGCCAGCGCGAAGGCTTGGTCTCACCCGTCGCAAAAGCGGGCATATTATAGTGATGCATGAAGCGTTTCTTGTACTCTTCTTCCATGCCATCGATAATCTGTTCTTCACCCGGTGAGCCCAGCGTGGCAACCGTCAGCACCTGTGTCTCACCACGGGTGAAAAGACCGGTACCGTGCGTGCGCGGAAACAGCCCGGCTTCAACCGTAATCGGACGAATTTCATTAAGTTTACGCCCGCCGATACGCTGTTCTTTTTCTAGAATATCAGCCCGTACCCGGTCGGAAACTGCTTCGTGAAAAAGCTCTTTGACCTGATCAATCATTAGATTCCACTCTGACTGTTTGGCTGACAGGGAACTGAGTTTGTTGTCTTGAATGTTGTCATCAAACTCGGAGCTAACAGCTTCAACCACTTCGGCCTCAAGTTCTTCCGTGCGCCGAGTGCGTTCCCCTTTCATGTTAATTGCCAGAATTTCTTCCAGCTTGTCACCGATGGCTGCGACTACTTTCTTCTTGAGCTCATCATCCCCTTCCGGCGGCAAGTCTAATTCCATTTTCTGCTTGCCGACTTCGCTGATGATTTTCTCCTGAAAAGCAGTTACTTGCTTAATGGCCTCGTGGCCAGATTCCATCGCTTTGAGGACATCTTCTTCCGGAACTTCCTGACCGCCGGCTTCAACCATAACAATGTTCTCTTTGGTTCCGGCGACAACTAGGTCAAGTGAACCTTTGTCCATCTGCTCTTCGGTTGGATTCAGCACCATTTCACCGTCGACAATGCCGACCCGAACACCGGCTAGCGGTGCCTCAAACGGAATGTCAGAGATCAGCACAGCTGTCGCCGAAGCGATCATCGCCGGAATATCCGGGTCATTGACTCCGTCATAAGAAAGAGTCGTGATAACGACCTGGATGTCCTTGCGAATGCGCTGATCAAAAAGCGGCCGCAGCGGGCGGTCAATTAACCGAGCGGTTAACTGCGCCTCGTCTGATGGCCGACCTTCCCGTTTCACAAAACGGGAACCTTTGATCTTCCCTGAGGCATAAAGCTTCTCGTCGTACTCGACCATGAGCGGAAAGAAATCCGTTCCTGGCCGCTCCCCCTTACTCATTACTACGGTGGCGAGAACTTCCGTCTCGCCGTAACGGGCAATAACTGCACCGTTTGTTTGCTTGGCTACCTTGCCGGTCTCGATCACAAGCTTGCGACCGCCAAGGTCCATTTCAAACGTTTTTGATTCCATGTTGTTTGACTGCTCTTGCCTGCAGGCCAAAGACTACTGGTAATCGGTAGCCTCTTTGTCTACAGACAAGATACTTAAGGATTTAAACGTAAAACGCAAAGCGCAAAATTATTTCTGGGATAACCTCATTTTACATTTTGCGTTTGACGTTTTGCGTTTAGTCCAGTCCTGGCGGCTCCGGAATCGGCGGAGGTTCAATCCGGGTGGTAGTAGAAGTCTTGCGGGTACGAGCACTGGTCTTGCGCGGAGTTCGGCTGCGCGACTTACTGGAACGAGCGCGCCCTCGGCTGCCGCCTTTCATCAGGAATTTACCTTTAGCTTTCCCCAAATCCAGGAAGTCGTCCGCCTGTCCAACCAAACGGCTGGATGTCCCTTCGCCGAAAGCAATCACTTCCACCAAATTGCCGTGATTTTGCAAATAGTCAACTACTGGGATATAGTCACCGTCACCGCTGACTAGAATCAGAACATCCAAGTGCCCGGACATCTTGATCATGTCCATGGCAATACCGACGTCCCAGTCGGCTTTTTTGCGCCCGCCGGCAAATATCTGCAATTCTTTCTCTCGCACTTCAAAGCCCATTTTGTCCAAAGCTTCAAAGAAAGTGTCTTCGTCTGGGTTATTAGCTTTGACTACATAGGCAATCGCCCGGACCAGTTTGCGACCGGAGGTAGCGGCTTTTAGAAGGCTCTCAAAATTAACCCGGGCACCATAGTGACGGGCGGAGTAATACAGATTGGATACATCGACAAAGATGCCGACGCGCTGTTCTTTATTCTTGATCATGAGTTATTTCTTCAGCTTCAACTTTTTGATGAGCTTCTCGTATGTAGGTTCGTCCTTCTTTTTCAGATAACTTAAAAGACGACGGCGATTGTTCACTTTCTTGAGAAGCCCTCGTCGAGAATGATTATCTTTCTTGTGGGTTTTCAGGTGTTCCTGCAGCTGGTCTATTTCTTCGCTGAGAATAGCCACCTGAACCGCTGTCGAACCTGTGTCTTCATCGTGAAGTTTGTACTTCTTGATGATCTTTTCTTTTTCTTCGGTTGTTAACATATTTTTTCAGACCGTGGTATCCGGGCGCTAAATGCCCCCGCAATCCGCAGTGTTAATTTATTCTTTATTTTCGGGAAAACTTATAGCAAAGGTGCCTTTTTCTTCCGGGTCTGGCGCTATTTTAACTTTCCCGTCAGCCAGAGCCTGATTCAGTTTACCAACCGGCACCTCAACCTTGACTGTCCCCGGATCATCTTCGTAAAAGACATCCCCCTCTGACATCCCTATCACCTGGGAAAGCTCTTTGATTTCCGTTAAATCACTTTCATCAAGATCTTCCAGGCTGCCGCTGGCAGTGGTTTCCAGAACATCTCCACCTTCATCTTTGGTTGAGCTGTCTTCCTGGCGGTTGATTTTAACTACCTTTCCTTCACTATCCGTTTCCAGTGCGACATCAGAAAAACTAAATAACATTCCGACTTCAAGGTATTCGGCATCAATTTCTCTAGTTTCCTTCGACTCCTTATCGGCATCCGGATTAAAGGAAGGTTCACCTTCTACCATATTTTTTAGTTTATTCTTCTAATTCTGGGACTTGAAAATCGAAGTCCCCTTCCTCATCTCTGTCAATAACTACTTTCCCACTTCTAATCGCCTCATTTAGTTTGTCAATCGATATAGAAACCTCAAATTGGTCCTCATATTCAGGTGCTACACCTATAAGATCTTTACCCAGTATTTCTTGCAGCGGTGCTACCTCTCTCTGAGCCCATACGGGATCTCCGGCAACACTTGTCGTGATCTCATCCTCGGTAAATTTCCCAGGCTTAGGTTTGTTAAAAATATCAGTTTTCTGTTGCTTCAAAACTCCCACAACCTTACCGTCTTCATCCATATCAAAATATACCTCTCTAAAATTTCCCCCGTAGAAGTTTCCAATATCCAAATTCATCTCTCCATGATCAAGCTTCAATTTCTCTTTTAATTCGGCTACCTGTTCCTGATCTTTTATCTGTTCCTGTGTTTCTTTTATGCGGTTATTGATTTCTTCCTGCTGAGCCAGTAGTGACTGTAGCTGTTCCTGAAGCTCCCGTATCTTTGTTTGTTCCTCGGTTTCGGGGGGTGTATCTCCCGTTTCCTCGGTGGCACTTTCAGTTTCAGGAGTCTTGAAATCTCTGGCTTCTTTGGGGACACCTTTTTCTTCTTCAGTCATATAGGAAATTGGGGTTAAAAATTTATCCTAGTAGACTTATGTTAACAGAATAAACGGAAAAAAGCAAGCAAAAGGGCCAGCGACGGCTGACCCCTTGTTCTAGCGACAAAGTAGGCATTCTCCCCTCCACATTGGTAGCCCACAATGCGGGCAAATAGGCAGTTCCCGGTCAAGCGGGAAGTCATCCGGGTGTATCATTGCTCCGTGTGGGAACACCACTTCGGTACGCGTGCAGCCGCGCAGCCTCGGCATTTCCGGGTACATTTCACACTTCTCGTCTTTCTTCTTCGGCAACTTCATCACCTCCACACCGGCAGAACGGTTCGTACAAGAGACAGCAGTAATGACAACAGCAGCAGCGATTTGATGACAACAGGAGATCTTCCAGGCTAACTACTTAGGTCATCTTCATAAGCAGTTCCTGGTTCGTTTATGAACTTAGGCAATTTTGCCTCCTCCGAGTTTGCGCTGAGATTAACCCTTCCTAAATTAAGTCTAGCAAAAGCCTGCGAAAATTCAAGATTTGCAACAATGCTGTTAGTGTCGTAAAATAAAGTAGATGACTCTCTCCGATCAAATCACCGATTTCCTGGAATACCTGGAAATAGAGCGCAATCGGTCGCAAAAAACGATCCAAAACTATGACCATTACTTGCGTCGCTTTTTGGATTGGATGCAGGTAAAACAGGCCAACGAAATTACCCTGCCTGTGATTAAGAAGTACCGGTTGAAACTCAATCGCTACACTGATGACAGCGGCGATCCCCTGAAAAAATCGACTCAAGCCTATCACATCATCGCCTTGCGCTCGTTTTTGAAATACCTGGCCAAGCAAGATGTCAAAACGCTGGCGCCGGAGAAAATTGAGCTCCCCAAGACCGAGAGCCGCACCATTCAGTTTTTGGATGAAGATGAGCTGGAACGCATCCTCGAAGCCCCACTGAGAAACCCAAACCAAAAATCCAAAACTCAAAATCAAAGCAACTCCAAAGCCAAGCCCGAACCCAAAACCACGACTATTCAATTGCGAGACAAGGCGGTGCTCGAGGTTCTCTTCTCCACCGGGTTGCGTGTCAGTGAGCTTTGCAGCTTAAATCGTAAAGACATCAATTTAAACAAAGACGAGTTCACCGTCGTTGGCAAAGGCGACAAGCCGCGAGTGGTTTTTCTCTCTGATACAGCCAAAAAAGCTCTAAAAAACTACCTGGCCGCCCGCCACGATAACTTTGACGCTGTCTTCGTCCCCCATGACGCTAAAACAAAAAAGGCTGCCCAAAAAGACGCCATCGAAAAGCAACCACGACTCACACCTCGTAGCGTGCAAAGAATAATTAAAAAGTACTCCCAATTGGCCGGTATCACCAAGGATATCTCCACGCACTCACTGCGCCACACTTTTGCGACTGATCTGCTTCTAAACGGCGCCGACATCCGCTCGGTTCAGGCCATGCTCGGGCACGCGTCCATCACCACTACCCAGATTTACACCCATATCACCAATAAACAGCTGCGCGACACCTATCACAAGTTTCACGGCAAACGCCGGTAGTATCGCTCCTTAGCTCTTACCAAGTTACTCTTACCTGTTCGAAAGGAGGGTAATATGAGCAAGTCTAAAAATTGGCTCCAACGTTTTTTTGGCTCTCCCTCCGCAGAAGACATCAATCATTCCAACTACCGTAAAGCCAAAGCCGCCCGCAGCTATCTTTTGGCTAACTTCCGCAAAGCCTATCCCCAGTACCGCGACCAAGCCCGCTGGCACAAGACTTCCCACGGTTGGAAATTGGTTTTGTCCAAAATTCCAGCCAAGGATGCTCGGGCCTTGAGCAGTGACCATCGCTTCAGCCAGGTTCTCAAAATTTCCGTCAACCCCGAGCCGACCCCGAATAAAGCTAAGGTAGTCGGCCGTGACCGCGAAACGGGCGCTTACCTCGTTGTCACTGACCAAGCTGGTTCTTTCCACTGCCCAATTTGTGACAAACACCTGCAAGCTCGGGTCTGGGGCAAAATCGGGACCTGCAACAAGTGCAAATGCATAATCAAAACCGTGGAGCCAAAAACAACCTAAGCCCTGGAATGATATGTTGTCTTTCCAGGGTTTATCCTTGGTTGACAAAATCACTAGAAATGATAATCTAATTAGAACTTTCACTTTACCAAGGAGGGCTTATGTGAAAAATCGGCTTTGTGAAGCTACCCACACAACCATTCAGGCTGCTCGGGAGGAAATGGACCAGTGCATTAGGAAGGAAACAGCTATGTTCCCAGACCAGGTTGAGGTAATAAATGAAATAAATTCATTGTTACTTAGCCTGCAGACAAACTTGGCGGAATTCGTCAACATGGGTTACACCGAAAAATTCAAAAATGAATATTTTTGCTTCCTGCACCAGGTCAGAGAAACATTGAAACCCGCCCTGAGACTAGCCCGCGATTATCACTTACCAAAATCTATTGTCAGCCATCTCGAGAACATTTCCGACGAGGCTTGGACAGTATCTGCCAATATCAATACCTGGATAAAGGTAGCCAAAACCAAGCGTAGTTAGACCATCTTCCCCGCTATCCAGCTAGTACTGGGGGTTTAGCGGGGGATTTTTTATGATTGACTTTTGACAAACATAGTGCTACAATCCGACTAGTTTTTGCTTGCACCCGTAGCTCAACTGGATAGAGCGCGTGGCTTCGGACCACGAGGTTGTAGGTTCGAGTCCTACCGGGTGCACCACCGCCGCCTTTGGCGGCGGAACTCAAAATCTAAAATCCAAACCTAAACTCAAAGATCAAAGTTTGAGTTTGGAATTTGAATTGCTTTGTGTTTTGGATTTTGTGTTTGAATTTTGAGTTTTTTTACTACGGGCGCATAGCTCCCTCCTTCGCCCTTCGTTAAGCTCAGGGCTTCGGAGGATAAGCAGCTGGGGCACCTACGCCCTACGGGCTCCGGTGCCTAAATGCCGCAGATCCCTACCTCGGGTCATTAGCTCAGCTGGTAGAGCAACTCCCTCTTAAGGAGAAGGTCGCAGGTTCGATCCCTGCATGACCCACCAGGTCTTCGCCTCACTTCGTTCGGCTACGAACCTGTGAACTCATTTGCATAAGTTTACCCGCCGTAGCTTTGAACGCAGCGAAAAGCGTAGGCGGGATTCCCTCTGCGCCCACCAAAAACCCCGCCACACCGGCGGGGTTTTTGTTTACAGGCCAAGCCCTATCGACTAAACTAAAAGCATGAAACCAATCTTTCAATACATCCGGGAATCATCCCTAGACCCTGAACGCCAGGCGTTTTTCATGCGCCTAATTGCGGCTCTACCCCGAGAAGAAAAACAGGCCATCAGGGAAAAACTTAATGAAGAACAAATTCCTTTTGAAGAAATTGCCAAAGAATTTGATCATTATAAAGATGAACCTGATCTCAGCCTAAGTATTAAAAATCTCCAAGACAATGTTTCATGAGGGTGCCCCTACTCCAGAGCCAAAGAGAGAGAAATCTGAGTTTCGGCTTAGTAAAATAATGAAAGAACTAAAAGATCGCCCATCAATTGTAATGGCGGTAGCTTTGGCTTTGTTGATAACATACAAGGCCATGAAGCCAATTGAAAAATCAGCGCCGGTTGAACCTAAGAAACCGGTGGCCACCGGACCCGTGGAACCAGGCCAGAAAAGAACAATCATACCACGAACAGAAAGATACCATTTGGCGCCGGAAACCAGATTCGAAGCCGGTTCCGAACTGGAAAGCGAATTTTTGGAGGATTTGGAAGAATTTGCGTCTTTGGAGCACGGCGAACAACAAGCAGTCAACCAGGCTAATTGTTATCCGGTTTCTCTGCTGCGGGACTTTGAGAGAGCCAATGGGCAAATCGACCCAGAAACTTTTTACGAGAAGTTCCCGGAATTCATAGATAACCGGCTGGCTGATCTTGAAGATGAAATCGCCCAAGCCGACGCTACCGGCGTTTCCCCCGCCAGCCTGTTGCGCCTGGAAACTCAGCTAAAAAGAGGGGAAGAAATGCTGGACCTACTAAATAACACCGACAGCGAAGAAGGCCAGAGAGATTTTTGGGAACATATAATTAAAGGACAGCTTAAAAACGGATTACTTGCCTCTGTTACCGAAAGCCGCTGGATAATTCCCGGAGTAATGAGAGACAAGCTGGTTAAGAATTTGGTGGAAGGCTCAAACGCCAGTAGCTATTTGGCCGGGCAGCTCAGCCAGGTTGCCAGATACAAAGATTTGATGCCGGAAGGATCATTCCATGATAGTTTGGCCCAGCAATCTGATGATCTAAGCAATTCCTCGACCGGTACCGTCATGCGCGGAATACTGGCAGCCGCTGATTTCGCCGACCAAGACCCCAGAGACGAAGGCGGCTTTAGAGTCGGAGACACCACACGAGAGAAATATCAGCAAGCCGGTCTCAGCGAATCAGAAATTGGAGATTTGGAAGACCTGTTCGCGCAACGCGAGCAAATCCTCGCCGACCTTGGGCTTAATATGGGTGAGGGGCAGGAAGACATCTTTGATTCGGGATATTATTCTACTAGGCATCAGGAATTGACTGATAATTTAATAAGTATTAATTCGGGCATTAATGATGTTATTGACGGACGCTGGGAGCACGGCAATCCCGATGACTGGTCAGATATGTATGACGATTTCAACCTGGGATACAATCCTTTTCGAACGAGCTAAGGCAGACAATCAAAAAACCCCGCCACGCCGGCGGGGTTTTTTGATTTGACTGACTATTTAATGAAGTCAAGTACTGAAGTTTTGATGTTGTACTTACCCTTCAGCTGGGAGTACTGATCTTCGATGCCGTCCTTCGCCTGAATCTGGTTTTCCATCGTCTGGTTCAGATCAGCAAATTCCGGCTCCAGAATCTCTGTGTACTGCTGCGTCACTTTGGTATCGTACTCGCTCATCAGGCCTTCAAACTGGGACAGGCTGGCAGTAAGACCAACGTCATCCATCATGTCGATCTCGCGCACCATGTCACCGAGAATATCAGACATTCGCTTCAGAATATCGATATCCGTCTGGTGAACTTCCTGGAGCACTTCGGGAACTTCCATATCCTCAAGGTCCAGTACCGCGGAGTCGATGGCGTCTTTGAGCGAATCAAACCCCTCACGAATGGAATAAATATCTGTGTAATCCTCGTCTTCGACAGAGCGGGCGATGCGATCACCAATTTCTTCCGCCGTGTAGAAATAGTTCACAATGTCGTAGCGATACTCCAGATCGGTAGCCAGCGATGAGTAGAAAGAGCGCAAGTCTGTATCTAATTGTTGCACCGGCGCGGTTACTCTCTGCTGGTCCAGATTAGCCTGGGCTGTAGACACTGCTGCCTTCGTATTATCGATTTCGGATAGTTCTGTTTCCATTTCCTGCAAGTCTTGTTCTACATCCCCGGAAGACTCATAAGTCAGAGCCTTGTCCAGGTTGGCCAGGTTGCTGGAAACGGATTCAAAGTCAGGCGCGGTGTTGACGACATAGTTTTTGACCGCGGCGCTGCCCCCCAGAACACCTGTCGCCCACAGGACGACAAAGACGATTATCACGGCGACAACCGCCAGGATGATCCAGAGCATCTTCTTGCTACCGCCCTTGGGAGCAGCCGGTGTTGGCTGTCCGCCGGCCGGAGGAGTCTGGGCAGTTTGCTGCACGTGAATCGGAGCCCCGCATTTCCCGCAGAAAGTTTCACCGGGAGCAATTGGGTCCCCGCATTTGGGACAATTTGCCATAAAATTATGAATTACTTACTTATAAATCTGTTGCTTCGCCTTCGGTAGATCCAAACGGCATGATGCCTTCCTCGCGGGCTTCCTTGACATCGATAACAGCAATAGCACTGCCACCTTCGTAGAACCAGTTATCCTCGCCGGCGGCCATCGCGTCTAGTACCGGTGCATCGAGCATGGTCGTCTCGAGGTGGAAGTAGTAAGGCGCTCCCGGATAGGCCTTTACCGCTACCCAGGCATGACCGGGAATGATGATTATAACCGGTTCCATGCCAAGGTTTTCCAGAGCCGCCGCCACCAAAACAGTAGTTTCGATACAAAGCCCGCTCCTTTCCAGAATGATGTCTTCGGGCAGTCTTATCTTCTGGGCATTCGAAGTCTGGTAACTTTCCGGAGAGGCGATGTACTTGATATCATAGTAGTCCTGCATGGCGGCAAAGATGGAAGCCAACTGACAGGCCACCATCGTCTCGTCGCCGAGATATCCGACCATCGCCGGCTGACCGCACAGGGCTTCATTGTAATCAGCCGCGACTCGAACCAGTTCTTTCACCTCCGGAGCATCTTTGGTAACCCACTTAGCTATATACTTGTAGTTTTGCGCACCGTCTTCCGAAACCCAGACCATGTCTTCGCGCGAAAGTACCCGGATAGGAATGCTTTCGGAAACAACGGTATTACCTTGCTCATCAGTCACATTCAGCTCAATATTCTTATCCTGCGCTTCACGCAGAGGCCCGTAAGCTTCCCGAAGGAAAGAAGGTTTGAAGTCATAGCCCTTTTCCGTGGCGGTGACATCTATGGTTTTGGTTTCCTTTTCCGTTATCTGCGGAACCTCAACCGACACGTTGACAGTTGTCGGCTCGTCTGACTGCAGAGCGACCCTGATAAGACGTTCCGTGGAATTTGTGTAAAAAGCTGTCGGCAATTCTTCATCTGCAGTCCAGCTGACATCAACCGTCGGTGTTGACACCGTGGTGATTTCAACTTCTCCCGGCTCGGCAGGGCCAAACACCCCGACAAAATACATAGTCAATAAAATAGCACCGACTACTACTGCAGCGATAACCACCCACACCCAGGGTTTAATTCCAGGGGGTTTACTGCCGGGCCGGTAAACGGCCGGGCCTTGGGGTGGCGGTGGTGGTGCTTGCGATTTTTGGGGCTGGGGTGGCGGTGAAGTAGGAGGAGCGGCGGGCAGGGCTTTTCCACAACGCATACAAAACTTCTCGCCCGCGGGCATGTCAGCGCCACATTGGGGACATTTGGGCATAAAATTGTAACAAACCTTTTGGCTTATTTCGGCCAAAAAGTATTTTTAGTGTTTGTTTATTCCTTTAGTCTATTCATATTATAGCACTTTTTTGCTCAAAATAAAAGCAAACGAGGAACCGGTTGGTTCCTCGTATCAGGTTGACCTCAGCCCTGCTTAGGGTCAGCGGGTGGACGAAAGATTTCTTCCGTCACCTCCGTGATGATGCAAGTGGCGCCGCCTTCGCCTGACCTTTCTCCCGAATACCGGCCGATCCAGATATCGCCCTGCTTCTCGAATTCATACCTGATCTCCCCCGGGATCCGCAGATAACTTTTGACGAACTTGACCTGATCAGGCAATATCCTCCCTTCTGTCAACATCGAGTCACCGATCTGATCAACCATCTGGCCGGCCAAATCACCCATGACACTGTTCTCGTCAGGATACATCACTCCGGAGAACATGAAACGGCCCAGTCCTTCCTGGACGAAGACCGACATCTCACCGCTATGATCGTACCCGAGCTTCAGCCATTGGTGATCCTGAAAAAAGAACCCCTGAATCAAATAGATTTTCACAATCCCCCCTTCCTAGGCACGAACTTAAATTAACTTCCCCACCCTCATCGCCTGCTGCACAAAATCCTTGTATTTGTTATTGATCTTGGTCTTGGCTTCATATTCAGCCACTTCCTTCCCCATCGAAAGATCGTTATCCGATTTCCATTTGCGGATTTCGTCAATCAGCTTGATAACTCTGTCAAAACCGGCCGGCGGCTTGGCCGCCAAGGATCTGGGCCAACCAGACAGGTGGATACTCTCCGCTTCTTCGTGGGCTCGGAAGTAGTTTTGATATAATTCCTCGGTAATGAACGGCATGATCGGCGCGTAGAATTTGAGGATCGCAAGAAAAACGAAATAAAGTGTCTGCTGTGCTGCCAGGCGTGATTTTTTGTCCTCGCCATAGAGGCGATACTTAACAAACTCCAGGTATCTGTCAGCCAGGTCATTCCAGAAAAACTTGTCGGCGATATCCCGGGCCTGGGCGTAGTTGTATTTATCAAAGGCGGCTGTTATCTCTTTGGTAGCTTTTTGCAACTGAGCCAATATCCAGTTGTCTACCGGCTCCATCTCAACCGACTCATCTGGCTCGTAATCTTCCAGGTGACCAAAACAGAATTTGCCCGCATTCCAGAGCTTGGTAACGGTCCGTTTGCCAACCCTGACTTCGTCGGGCATGAAATTATGATCAGTACCCGGCGCCGCTCCGGCGGCCCAATAGCGGAAGGCATCAACCCCAAATTCATCAAAAATTTTCTTGGGCAACACCACGTTGCCGCGGCTTTTGCTCATCTTTTTACCCTTGGAATCAAGCACCCACCCGCTAACCAGGACATCCTTGAAAGGGTTCTTCTGGAAATGTAATTGGGATTTCACCACCGTATTAAAAAGCCAGAACGAAATAATGTCATGCGCCTGAAGTCGCAAATTTTGCGGGTACACATCCTCTTTACAGCCACGCTCCTTGGCCAGTTCCGCGCCAATCTGGGGAGTCAGGGAAGAGGTCGCCCAGGTATTGATAATATCTGACTCGCCCTCAAACTTATCGCCCTGGCACTTCGGGCATTTATCTACAGGCGGATTGTCTTTGAGCGGATCAACCGGCAGGTCCTCCTCCCGGGCTAGAATTACTTCGCCACATTTTTTACAATACCAAACCGGGAACGGTACACCGTAATAAATTTGGCGGGAGATGCACCAATCCCACTGCAAGCCTTTTACCCAATTGTCATACCGATTCTTCATGTATCCTGGAATCCAATTCAACTCGTCTCCCCACTCCAACATCTTGTCTTTCAGATCCAAGTATTTGATAAACCACTGCTTTGATTTCAAAAACTCAATTTCAGTGCCACAGCGTTCGTGAACATTGACAGTGTGTTTGATCTTTTTCTGATTTTTCAGTAGGCCGGCTGTTTTCATGTCAGCAATAATTTTGTCGCGGGCATCCGGAATCGACATACCTTTGTATTCGCCGGTGATCTTCGTCATTTTCCCATCCGGGCCAATCGCTTCTTTGATGGGCAGCTTGTAAGCCTTCTGCCATTCCATATCCATCTGATCGCCAAAAGTACAGTTCATTACAATGCCGGTTCCCTTCTCCATATCAACTCGCTCATCCGCCATGATCGGCACTTCAAAGTCGAAAACAGGAACTTTGGCCTTTTTGCCCTCAAGTTTTTGATAGCGCTTATCGTCAGGATGATAGAAAACTGCTACACAAGCCGGCAGCAGCTCGGGGCGAGTAGTCGCAATGATCAAATTCTGATCGCCAACCCTAAAGACAATATCATTAAAGGTTGACTCCAGCTCTTCGTCTTCTAGCTCTACCTGCGAGATAGCCGTCCGGCAATTGCGGCACCACATCGTCGGCGCATCCTGCTGGTAAACACGATTTTGGTTGTGCAGTTCCAAAAAAGACCACTGGCTCAGGCGCCGGGAGCGTTCGTCAATCGTAGTGTAAGACAAAGTGAAGTCAGAGCTCAATCCGGCTCGCTTAAACTCGGCAATATAAGAAGGACGTAATTCCTTTTTCAGTGTTTCCAACACCAGTTTCACAAACTCATCCCGACCCAAATCAATTGCCCGGACTTTCTTTTCTTTTTCTACTAACCTCTGGGTCGGCAAACCGTTATCATCAGTCCCGAAAGGATAGAAAACATTGTCACCCCGCATCCGTCGGTAGCGCACGACCATATCCCCCTGGGTATAGCTGGAAGCATGACCCACATGCAGCTGTCCGGAGACTGTCGGCGGCGGTGTATCGACAGAGTAGATCTCGCCCGCGGCTTTTGGATCAAACTTAAAAACCCCGCTCTCTTCCCAGAACTTTTGCCAATGCTCTTCGCGGGCACTGATGTCGTATTTTTTGGGGAGTTTTGGCATAACTGAGCTTTATTGTAGCAAAAAAACAGTAAAACGCAACTGGTATAATCCAGCGTCCTCGCCGGATGCTATTTAGCAACATATAAATGCTCCCATTTTTCTGGTTCGTCAACGTACCCGGCTTTAACCGGATTATAAATTATATAGTTTTCAAACTCGATCAATTCTCTGTCATTACGTACTACACGATCATATGTTCCCAGCCGCCAAACAGGTGTATCAATCTTACACATCCCCTTGATCTTATGAGATGTATAGGATTTCATCCTCTGTAGCAAGACAGATATATCTTTTGCAGCTTGGCAACCAACCAATATATGAACGTGATCTAGCATTATCACAAACGAAAAAAGCTCTAACTTGAGCTTTTTAGTAAGATATATAATGCTGTCAAATACGATTTGTCTCGCCTGATAATTTAATCTTAAGCCGTTAAAAGAATTAAATGTTAAAAAATACTCGCTATTATTTTGAAATAGCCTGGGTGGTTTACGACTAAAATAAAAATCCCTCCTCATATTCCAAGATTAACGTGTTTCGAAAAAACATGTCAAGGATTATGATCCGGCGGGACGCCGGATTATACCGCAATTGAAAAGCGGCCGGCAACGCATGTTGCAGGCCGCCTTATTGTCAGTGCTTACCCTGGGTTCGCCGCCGGCGCATCTCCGCCAGTTGTTCCTTCATCCAGTCGGGCAGCGGGATCTCTGGATCCTTCTCCGGATCCCAGGGTTCGTAGTCGCCCATCTCATTCTGCCAATGTTGTAGGCGCTGTTGGCAGACCGGGCAGCTAGAAATGTGATCCATGATTTCAGGCATTTCCTGCAAATCGGGATCGCCAGTTTTCTGAGAAATGACGATTTGGATCAGCTCCTCGTCGGTGATATCACGGCAGTCCATGGAACCTCCTTCACAACTACTTTGAACAACAGAATATAGCAGAAAATGGATAAAATGTCAATAATTACGTTGACTTACTGCCTTTTTTTGGCTATGATATCAAAAGACTAGACGCTAGTTTTTGTTTTTGGATTTTGAGATTTGAGTTTTCACTTACCCCTCACCCTCAGAATGAGTGTGAGGGGTTGGGGCCCATAGCTCAGCGGTAGAGCACCCGGCTCATAACCGGTTGGTCACAGGTTCGAATCCTGTTGGGCCCACCACGCCTTCGCCTCGCCAGAGGCGAGGCTACGGCGTGCAAGCTCCATCCCATGAGCACCTGTAGCTCAACCGGATAGAGCAGCGGTTTTCTAAACCGCAGGTTCCAGGTTCGAGTCCTGGCAGGTGCACCATAATTAGCTTGTCCGCCGTAGCTTGAGCACAGCGAAAGCGTAGGCGGAGATAGAGCAGCGGTTTTCTAAACCGCAGGTTCGAGTCCTGGCCGACGTACCACGCCTTCGCCCCTTGGGGCTTCGCCGTGTAAACGAGTCTTGTTGTTTACTAGCCTTAGCCTGAAAGGCGGAGACCAGGCGTACAAGCGCAATTGACTTGCGAGTAAAAATAGAATAGAATATCTTGGCACATGGGCGCGTAGCTCAGTTGGTTAGAGCCCGCCTACGCCCTACGGGCTTCGGCGGGTAAACTCAAATGGCAAGGGCATATAGCTCAGATGGTTAGAGCGCTTGCTCGACACGCAAGAGGTCGCAGGTTCGATTCCTGCTATGCCCACCACGCCTTCGCGTACCTCTGGGACGCTACGGCGTGTAAACTATTAGTAATACTAAGGAGGGTTTATGTATTATGTTTATATTATTCAGTTTGTTAAATCGGGAAAGTTCTACACAGGACTAACTGCAAATCTAAAACTACGGCTTAATGTACACAAAAGTTGCCAAAGTAAGATTGCAAAAGATTTAGGCACATTTGAATTAAGATTTGTTTGCATTTTCCCGAACAAATTTATCGCAGCGCAATTCGAGAGATACCTAAAAAGTTATTCTGGTAGAGCTTTCCGAAATAAACGATTAGTATAATTAGTTTACACACCCAACCTACGTCTGAAGACTTCGGCCGGTAAACCTTAGCAAAGACAGTTTACACGCCGAAGCCTCCAACCGAAGGTTGGAGGCGAAGGCGTGGTGGCTGTAGCTCAGCTGGTTAG
>Ga0180432_10005816_pt1 | contig 16248 bp, 12 predicted proteins | sample SS_ome_10_FD_132414 | JGI IMG/M metagenome (GOLD analysis project Ga0180432, IMG submission 132414) | Hypersaline lake sediment archaeal communities from the Salton Sea, California, USA - SS_1_MS_2 metaG | ecosystem: Environmental > Aquatic > Non-marine Saline and Alkaline > Hypersaline >... | reverse complement strand
ATTGATGTTTTGATTTGTAATGCTTTTTTTATAATGCCCACAAATATAGAAATTATTTCAGGCGCAGCTTGAGGAAATATATGTTTCAGAAGAGTTTTTGAATTTATTACATTTGATTTGATAAAACATTGGATGATGAAAATATTCACAGTACCCCAGGTTCGCGAGATAGACCGGTATACCATTGAAAACGAACCCATCCAGTCCACAGACCTGATGGAACGGGCCGCAGGAAGGGTGGCAGGATGGTATGTACGGCATTTCAATATCAGCAGGAAGGTGGTCGTTGTTGCAGGACCCGGAAACAATGGGGGGGATGCACTGGCTACCGCCCGGTTGCTGGCAGACAGGCAATACCGGGTGGATTGCTACCTGTTGAAATTCGGCAGGCTCTCGGAGGATTGTTCAACCAATAAAAGCAGGCTCCAGAAACAGGACAAGGCAAGGCTGGTGGAGATCGGTGAGGGGGATGATCTCCCTGTAATAACCTCGGAAGATGTGGTGGTGGACGGGATCTTCGGGTCGGGGCTCTCCAGGACAGCTGAAGGATTCCCGGCGGCGGTGATCAGGCACATCAACGAACATGCGGGAGAGGTAGTGGCCATTGATATTCCATCCGGACTTTTCGGGGAGGACAACAGTGAAAATGATTTTAAGAGTGTGGTCAGGGCGGATTATACCATCACCTTCCAGTTCCCATTCCTTTCCTTCTTTTTCAATACAAGTGATCCCTATGTGGGAAGGTGGAGGGTCCATGATATCGGATTGCACCCCGGTAAGATCCGGGAGACAGAAACCCCTTACCAGACACTGGAAAAAGAAGAAATAAGATCCATGCTGCCTGAAAGGCTCCGTTTCTCCCATAAAGGAACCTACGGGCATGCCTTGATCATTTCTGGGAGTTACGGGATGATGGGGGCGGCGCTGCTGGCCGGTGAGTCCTGCCTGCGGGGCGGAGCCGGACTGGTCACCCTGCATGTGCCAAAATACGGATATGGTATTGTTCAGACCGGTTTCCGGGAGGGGCTGGTCAGCCTTGACCTGTCTGACACCCTTTTCAGTGAGCCTCCTGACCTGGCCCCCTACAGTGCCATCGGAGTGGGACCGGGCATCGGACAAAAAAAGGATACAGAAAAGGCACTGAAAAAACTACTTGAAAAGGCCCGGGCGGTCCCGCTGGTCATTGATGCAGACGGACTGAATATCCTTTCTGCCCATCCTGAATGGCATGGGCTCCTTCCGGAAGGGACCATCCTCACCCCCCATCCCAGGGAATTTGACCGCCTGGCCGGGGAAAGTAAAAATTCCTTCCAGCGGCATCTGAAGCAACGGGAATTTGCCAGGAAACACGGGGTCATCGTGGTGTTGAAAGGAGCTTACACGGGAATTGCAGACCCTGAAGGCGGTTACCGGTTCAATACCACCGGCAATCCAGGTATGGCCAGCGGAGGAACCGGAGATGTGCTCACGGGGCTGATCACGGGACTGCTGGCACAGGGAATCAAACCGCTGCATGCAGCCATGGCCGGGGTTTACCTGCATGGTCTGGCCGGTGATCTTGCCCTGGTGGATAACGGTGAGGAATCACTCATCGCCGGCGATCTGATCACCCACCTGGGTGCGGCTTTTAAGGAGGTGAAACGGGAACCTTATTAAAATGGGTCCCGGCAGATAGACCGGGATTGCCCCCGAGTCAGTTTACCAAAATTATTGTACATTAGACCTGGTGATTTCATGATCAGCTGTACAATGCCAATGGAGGAAAAATGAAGAATACGGTCACTCTTATAGCACTCTTCATCGTTATTTCCGGCTGTGTGACACCCACACGGATCCTGGTGACACCGCTGGGAATTGAGCCGGAGGAGACCCTGGAGAAATATTTTTATGCACTTCCCATGACAGTCCTGAAAATTGAGGTGATCTGCCAGGAAGTGAAGAGTGTTCCGGGACCTTACTGGGAATATGCTGAGAAACTCCTGGGGATTGAAGAGGTGATCAGGCAGCCTTCCAGCAGGTGGGATATCCTGGATGTGGAGATTTCGCATCACAGGGAAACGGATCCCGGACACCTGTATTCCATCCACCTGATGGAGGGAGAGTTCAGGGAAGGTGCCCTGGACCGTTTCAGGGAAAGGGGGCTTCTGTTGGATGGAGCGGAGATGACCGAAGAATCGGTGGAAGGGGCCGCTCTTTTGTCCAGCAGGGAAAGCGATTATCTGAGGTATGTGGACCTGGGTGTGGAAGAGAATTTTGCGGAGCGGACAGAGACCATGTACAAAACACTGGTTACGGATACATCGTTTGTCAGGGTCCCGGTTGACCGCACCATTGTGGAGCAGAAAACCCGCGCACAGAAAGCGGAAGAAGCAGCAAGTTTTATTTTGCTTTTAAGGACCAGCCGGGTTGAAATCCTCACGGGACAGTATGAAGTATACCCGGAAGGTGAAGCCATGGCTGCTGCCATTGACAGGCTTGACCGGCTGGAGGAATCATACCTTTCGCTGTTCACCGGGAAGAATCTGAGGACGGTTCATACCCGGGAATATTTTGTGGTACCGGACCGGGGATCGTCTCCTGCCAGTTACCGCCTGGGCATGTTTTCCGGTCAGCTCGGATTTGTCCCGGAGGCCCTGATGGAAGGAAGGCCGCTGGAGGTCCGGATCACGCCGGAAGGCAAAACAACCGCTATTGAAAACCTGTACCCCCAGATCCCGGAGGAAAATAGCTATAACCTGCTTTATTACAGGCTTCCAGACGTAGTCGACCTGGAGGTGATGCTGGGTGATCAGTTACTTCAGGAGGAGAGGATCTCCATTTTCCAGGCAGGAGCGGTGCTTACCCATCCCCTGGAATAGGCTTCTACAATTTCCTGATGCTTAATACCTTCACCTGATTCCGGTCAGGAGTGGACAGTTTAAGGAAATAGACTCCTTCCCTGTAGCCGGAAGTGTTAAGCTGCAGGATCTCTCCGGGCAGGATTTGTTTGTGTTGTTCCTGGGTAAGCACCCTCCCGGTAACATCCTGCAGTTCGATCAGAAAATCCCCGGGTTTTTCGATACCAAACCGGATTCTCAACTCATCTTCGACGGGATTGGGATAGACGGCAATATTCCAGTTCATTTCTTCCGTCCCGATTCCAACCCCGATGTCGAATGGTTGCTGAAATCCCTGGGTAAGGATCATGCTTCCCCCGGTAAGGGTGGTGACAGCCACCTCGCCCAGTGTCCAGGAAAGACTGATGTTGTCAGCTTCATGATATCCCCCGCCGGATGCGATCACAGTGGGAGCAAGTGTAATCTGTGCTTCGGCAGCCAGTGGAACCAACAGAAAGCCGAACAGGATGGAGATTGCTTTCTTCATGGGTATGTTGTTTACCCAAATTTCTTAAAAAAGCGGTTTTAAATCAAGTATTAAGGATATTATTCATCAACCGGTCAGTTTTTCAGGTAATCAACCGGCCTCTTTTTCCGGGATGTTTTCAAGAATGGCCACCAGGAATTCCCAGAATCTCTTAACGGTGCCGATATGTACCTTTTCATCGGGCGAATGGGGAGACCGGATGGTTGGTCCGAATGAGATCATATCCAGTCCGGGATAGGCACCTCCCAGAAGTCCGCATTCCAGTCCTGCATGAATGGCCTTGATCTCGGGAACCTTCCCGAAGCGATTATTGTATACCTGCTGGCAGATTTTCAGGATGGGAGAGTCCATATTGGGTTTCCAGCCGGGATAGTCTCCGCTGAGCTCGATTTCTGCACCGATAAGCTGGAATACTGCTGCAATCTTCCATGCAGTAGCCTCCTTGGCCGTCTCCACCGAGCTCCTGGTCAAACTCAGGGCAAGGAACCTGCCTCCGGTGATCTTCACAATGGAGAGGTTGTTAGAAGTTTCAATAAGACCTTCCATGGAAGCGCTCATACGCTGCACCCCGCTGGGGCATGCAAATATGGCACGGATGAACTGGTATTGCTCATTCTGGCTGATGACTCCGGGGGGAGGAGCGGTCTCTTCGCAGATAAACTGAAGACCGGGTTCGGTTTCCGCAAATTCGTTCCTGTAGATCTCCTGGTATTTTTCCACCAGGGAGACGAACTTGTCTTTCCGGTCATCAGGAACCAGCACAATGGCCTTTGATTCACGGGGAATGGCATTTCGCAGGTCACCGCCCATTGCCTCGGTGAGCCTTACCTGCAGGTCCGATTCCGCCTGCATCAGGAACCGGAAGAGCAGTTTGTTTGAATTGGCTCTTCCCTTGTCGATATCCAGTCCGGAATGGCCGCCCTTCAGCCCCCTGGCATGAAGGATATAAGCCGTATGCCGGGGAGGGATTTCTTCTTCCACATAGTTTTTGGAAGCGCTGATGTCGATGCCTCCTGCACAACCTACATAGAGTTCCCCTTCATCTTCCGAATCCATGTTGATCAATATATCTCCATCCAGGAGTCCGGGTTTCAGCCCGAATGCCCCGGTCATACCGGTTTCCTCGTCCACGGTAAAAAGTGCTTCCACCGGTCCGTGCTTCAAAGTGTCTGATTCAAGGACAGCCATGGCTGCTGCCACCCCGATCCCATTATCACTGCCCAGCGTGGTCCCGTCGGCCTTCACCCAGTCACCGTCCACCATGGCCACAATGGGGTCCTTTTCAAAGTCGAATTCCTTGTCGCTGTTCTTCTGGGGAACCATATCCAGGTGTCCCTGCAGGACGACCGTCTTCCTGTTTTCCATTCCGTCAGTGGCCGGTTTTTTAATGATCACATTTCCTGTCTCGTCCACCATGGTTTCCAGGCCCAGGTTTTCCCCGAAGTTCTTCATGTATTCAATGATCCCGGCCTCCTTTTTGGAAGGTCTGGGAATCCGGGTCAGTTCATGGAAATTTCTCCAGATCTCCTGCGGCTGTAAATCTTTTATTGTGCTCATTCCGTGTCTGTGTTATGATGTATATAATGAATGCTCTGATGGTTTATTCCGGTGTTTCTCCGGATGGGAGTTCCAGTCCGAATTTTTGCTTTACATCGGCTTTTTTCAGCCGGAAGGCCAGGAAAATGGAAATAATCCCCAGGATGACCAGCATAAAGATGGGCCAGGTATAATCATAGGCGGGGATTTCTCCTGAGATCCTCATGGCATTGATCCTTTCGCTGATCTCGCCGGTGGAAAGCCCCTGAGCCTCCAGGTCCGTTCTGATGTTATCGATCATACTGACCACCCTGGGATTGACCAAATCCAGCACGGCCCCGATCCCCCAGAAGAAAAGCAACAGCCCCCAGTTCTGGATGGTGAACATGGCAGCATAGGCAGTACCCAGTCTTTTTTCCACCACGATCTTGGCCACCGAAGGCCACATGGCAGCAGGGACCAGTGAAAACGCGATCCCCAGGCTCAGCAATCCGAAATACCCAAGGACCTCATTGTGAAATATTGACAACGAGATATGAGCAAATATCAGCAGGAGTGATCCCAGGATCATCAGCGAGGCAGCCCTGCCTCTTTTATCCACAAAATTCCCGAAGATGGGGGTGAAGAGAATGGTTCCCATGGGGATGAGACTGGCAGTTTTGGGTCCGTTCTGCAGCCATATGGAGAGGGTCCCCCAGAGCCCTTTTAGGAAAAGGACAAAAAGTCCTCCGATCACCACCATGGAGATGATCCTTCCCCCCAGGTTCTTGATCCTGGAAGGAACCATGGAAAACGAAAGGCCGAAAATAAACAGTCCCAGGTAAATGGCCACGGTTCCCATGGACTGGCTGCCGAAAAGACTGAAATAACCGGCACTTTCCGGCAGATCATAAGAAAAGCCGAATTTATTCACCAGCAGGTCAGGGGCGTACTGTATAAACGGAAATACAGCAGCGTAAAAGGAGACGCATAGCAGGGCAATGAACAGGAACGAACGGTTCTTCACCAGGGCGACAAGGTCAGAAAACCTGAATTCCTCCTCTGTTTCTTCGATACCGCTGTCTGCACGGATTTTCTTATCCTGCTTATCCAATGTGTAATCAAATACCATGTAAACAAGGAAGATGATAAGGGACAGTCCGATCAGGGTGGCGGCAAATGCAACCGCTGGAGGAACACTGTTTCCCCCGATATCGATGGATAGCGCCAGGCCCATGGCAGAACCGAGACGACCGAATCCCACGTTGATGGCCATGGCCAGTGCCAGTTCATAACCCTTGAACCATTTTACCACGGTTCGGGTACAAACCACGCACACCACTTCCAGACCCGATCCGAACATGATGCGGCCCAGGATCATCAGGTTGAGCTGTATCTTATGACTTTCCCCGAATACTCCGTGTGCTGCCAGGGCGGTAATGGTGGCACCCAGCGTGGCCAGGGTACCAAAAATAAGTCCGGCACGCCTGACCCCCCATTTGTCGATCACGATACCGCCGACAATGATCATTCCGAAGATATTGGCGATGGTTGTCAATCCGATCAAACGTCCGAACTCTTCACTGGTGAAACCCATTTCACTCTCCATCAATCCTTTCAGGCCACCAAAGAAATCCTGGAACCAGTAAGTGGAAAACATCAGCATACTGATCAGCACCAGCATCAGCCAGCGCAGTGCAGCAGAGTCCCGGAGTGTTCTTCTTATCTCTTCCATCTGGTTATAGTTTGGTTAAAGAATCACTAAAAATAGAAAAAATATACGGCCAGCCTTCTCTTTTATACAACATGTTCATCCGGATCATACCTGTGAAGCATCAGTTCGAGTTCCCGCTTCATCTCCTTTTTCAGTTCATCCGGTTCCAGTACCATTGCATCCTTGCCAAGGCCCAGGACCAGTGATTTGAACTCATAGGTGGGATGGACCCTGAAACTGAAGACCACCTGATCTTCAGTTTCATGGAGGATATTCTGTGATTCATGCCAGGGCTGGGTGATCATGTACTGTGCCTGTGTTTTCTGGACGGAAAGCTTAATCAGGGCAGGCTCACCGGGTGGTGCAATGATTCCTATGGCGTATTTGAAATAGGAGGCCGCATCGAATTCATCATCTCTGTAGGCGGTTGTGGCTGACTGCTGGAGATCCCTGATACGGTCCAGGGCATAGGTGCGGATCTGGTTCCTGAATTCATTCAGCCCTACCAGGTACCATCTGAAGCCGTGTTCTTTGAGCAGGTATGGATGGACCTCATTAAAATAGGGTTTATCCTCGTAAAAAGGCAGGTAATACAGCCTCAGAACCTGTTTATTATCAATGGCTTTGATAATCTGTTCCAGGTATTGAGTCCCTTTGATTTCGGGAGCTTTCTCAAAACTGATAAATCCATGGTTACGGTATTTTTCATGGAGCCGGGCGATCATGGAGTGAATTTCAAGGTTTTTTCTGGTATAGGCCATACTGGTTTGTTTTTAGGACAGAACAAAAGTAAGAAATCATCCCTGAAGCAAATGATTTCAGTTTCTTTTCATCTTTGGGGGATTTTGAGTATCTTGAGTTACAAAAGTTAGGAAATCAACCGCTGGTTCGTTTGATATGACTGATGATCATTGATCTTTCCGGTAATTGACGCAGATCAGCAGCAGAGGATGGCAGCAATATCCAATGGCATAAAACGGTCCGGACCGGATAAACAGCTAAACGGCAAAAGCCATTGTGTCCTGAAGATAAGGAACCGGTCGGGCAGCCGCCTGAACCTGGTGCTTCATGGAACGCAGGTGAAGATTGTCAGGGCCATGACCATCCGCAGGTCCAAACGGCTGAAACTGCCCAAAGGGACCTATGTGGTAGAAGCCTGGCTGGCGGATGGGCGTATCGGGATCAACGCATTCAATATTCCCCACATCAGCATTGAAAAGATCACCTCCCGGAAGGATGTTTCCATCAGGGGGCGCAAGATCGTTGCTGATTTCGTCAATGACCACGCACGTCTTGAGATCGACCGTGAACCGACAGCGGGAGATATCGTGCAAAATATTTAATAGTTCAGGTTTGAAGCCAGCAGGCTTTCCACCTTCTCTACCGGCATTCCCTTTCTCCTGGCATAATCCACCACCTGGTCTTTTCCTACTTTTCCCACAAAAAAGTATCTGGATGAAGGATGGGCAAAGATCAAACCGCTTACCGAGGCGGCCGGGACCATGGAATAGTTCTCTGTCAGGCTGATCCCATACTGCTGTGCTCCCAGCAGGTTGAACAGCACCTCTTTTTCAGAATGATCCGGACAGGCCGGGTAACCGTGGGCGGGTCGGATGCCGGAATATTTCTCCCTGAACAAATCATCCATATCCAGGGATTCACCGGCAGCATAACCCCAGTATTCCTTCCGGATCTTTTCATGGACCAATTCGGTGAATGCTTCTGCAAGCCGGTCAGCCAGTGCTTTGAGCATGATGGCGCTGTAATCGTCATGTTCTGCTTCAAATTGCTTCAGTTTTTCCTCGATCCCGATCCCGGCGGTAACCGCAAATGCACCCAGGTAATCAGTGATCCCCGATTCCTTTGGTGCGATAAAATCGGAAAGGCACAGGTTGGGCAGGTCGTCCTTTTTCTCCGTCTGGTTTCTCAGGTTGGTGAACTGTGCGATGGGGGCACTCCCGGAATGATCCCCGTAAACAAGGATATCATCCCCGGAAGCATTGGCAGGGAATATGCCGAGTACTGCATTGGCTTTCAGCCATTTTTCCCGGATAATTGAATCCAGCATCTGCTTTGCATCTTCAAAGAGCTTCCTTGCTTCTTTCCCGTAATTGGGATCGTCGAAAATATCCGGGAATTTCCCGCGCAGCTCCCAGATAACGAAAAAGAATATCCAGTTGATATAGCTGCGTATCTCTTTTATCGGGTAGTCGGGGAGGGACCGGATACCTGTTTCACCGGGTTTGAGAATTTCACCGGAGTTCCAGTCAATCCTCAGTCTGTTTTTCCGTGCATCTTCAAGTTTCACGTAGCGGACCCCGCGCCCTGCATCCGCATAGCTTTTTCTGAGCTCAGCGTATTCATTTTCTATTTCTGCCGCAAAGCCTTCCCTGAGTTCCGGAGAAAGAAGGTTGCTTACCGTTCCCACACTCCTGGATGCATCCTTTACATGGATTACAGGCTGACTGTAACTGGGTTCTATCTTCACCGCGGTGTGGATCTTCGATGTGGTTGCACCGCCGATGAGAAGCGGTTTTCGCATTTTTCGCCGTTCCATTTCGGAGGCCACGTGGATCATCTCTTCAAGGGAGGGGGTGATCAGACCCGAAAGCCCCACGATATCCACCTGGTTTTTCTCTGCTTCTTCCAATATCTTTTCGGTGGGGACCATGACCCCCAAATCGATTACTTCATAGTTGTTGCATCCCAGCACCACTCCTACGATATTCTTCCCGATGTCGTGTACATCCCCCTTCACCGTGGCCAGCAGTACTTTCCCGGCCGATTTGCTTTCACCCCCGGTGTCATCTGTTTTTTCTTCTTCGATAAAGGGCAGAAGCACGGCAACGGCGCGCTTCATGACCCTGGCGCTTTTCACTACCTGCGGCAGAAACATTTTACCACCACCGAACAGATCCCCCACCACATTCAATCCATCCATCAGGGGTCCTTCGATCACCTTCAATCCAAGTCCGTATTTTTGATGGGCCTCCAGGGTATCCGCTTCAATGTACTCGGTAATTCCTTTAATCAGTGCATGCTTCAGGCGTTCCTCAACAGGCTGATCCCTCCACCGGTCCCTGGATTTCTCCGCTTTCTCCACCTGCTCAATTTTTGATGAGTAATCCAGGAGCCTTTCCGTAGCGTCCGGTCTGCGATCCAGCACGAGATCCTCGGTATGGGTGAGCAGGTCAGCCGGGATCTCATCATATACCTGGAGCAAACCGGGATTGACGATACCCATGTCAAGACCGGCCCTGATGGCATGGTAGAGGAAGACCGAGTGCATGGCTTCCCGCACCACGTTATTCCCGCGAAAAGAAAAAGAGAGGTTGCTGATTCCGCCACTCACCCTGGAATGGGGCAGGTTCTCCTTGATCCAGCTCGTGGCGTTGATAAAATCAACGGCATAATGGTTGTGTTCCTCCAAACCCGTGCCGATGGTCAGCACATTGGGGTCAAAAATGATATCTTCGGGAGGGTATCCTGGTTGATCCGTGAGCAGCTGGTAAGCCCGTTTGCATATTTCTATGCGCCGCTGATAGGAATCTGCCTGTCCCTGTTCATCAAATGCCATCACAATCACGGCTGCCCCGTAGCTTCTGATCCTGGCGGCCTGTTCCAGGAATGCTTTTTCCCCTTCCTTCAGGCTGATGGAATTGACAATGGCCTTGCCCTGGATGCACTTAAGTCCCGCTTCGATCACCCGGAATTTCGAAGAGTCGATCATCAGGGGAACCCTGGCTATTTCCGGTTCAGCCAGCAGCAGGTTCAGAAAAGTGACCATCTCATGTTCTGCATCCAGCATGGCATCGTCCATGTTGATATCCAGGATCTGCGCCCCGTCTTCCACCTGTCTCCTGGCTATTTCCAGGGCCTCATCATATTTTTTCTCACGGATCAATCGTGCAAATTTCCTGCTCCCGGCCACATTGCAGCGTTCCCCGATGTTGATAAAATTGGACCCTTCGTAAGCAGTCAGTGGTTCCAGTCCGCTCAGTTTCAATCCCCGACGTTCTGCCGGAGGTTGTCTCACACTCGCCTCAGCAGCCAGTGCAGCGAATTTCCTGATGTGGTCGGGGGTGGTCCCGCAGCAACCACCTACAATATTCACGAACCCGGAATCCAGAAAATCCTTGATCTGGATGGACATCTGCTCTGGGGTCTCGTCATATTCCCCGAACTGGTTGGGCAGGCCGGCATTGGGGTGGACCGACACATACCGGTGGGATTTCCCTGCCATCTCTTGGAGATAAGGCCTTATCTCTCTGGCACCCAGGGAACAGTTCAATCCGATGGAAAGCAGGTCCACGTGATCAAGGGAATGCATAAAAGCCTCCAGGGTCTGGCCTGACAGTGTCCGGCCGCTGGCGTCCGTAATGGTCCCGGAGACCATGACAGGAATTGTCTTGCCGGTTTCTGAAAAAATCTCCTGGATACCCATGAGTGCTGCTTTTGCATTCAGGGTATCAAAAATGGTTTCCACCAGCAACAGGTCCACACCACCATCCAGGAGTCCCCGTACCTGCTTTTTATAGGCCCGTTTCATCTCATCGATGGTAACAGCCCGGAAGCCCGGATCACTCACATCCGGCGAAAGCGATGTGGTCTTGTTGGTTGGACCCAGTGATCCTGCCACAAACCTGGGTTTATCCTGGTTGAGCCGCGTATATTTTTCTGCAGCCTCCACAGCGATCCTGGCCGATGCATGATTCATTTCGTGGACCAGCGATTCGGTCCCGTAATCGGCCTGTGAAATGGGAGTGGCATTGAAAGTGTTGGTTTCAATGATATCCGCCCCTGCTTCCAGGTATGATTCGTGGATCTCCCTGATGACATCGGGACGGGTAAGGGAAAGCAGGTCGTTATTTCCTTTCAGCTGACAGGGATGATCGCTGAATCTTTCTCCCCTGAATTCTTCTTCTGACAGATCATATCCCTGGATCATGGTACCCATGGCGCCATCCAGAACAAGAATGCGCTTTTTCAGCAGGGATGTGATCGGTGTTGTTTTCCTGGTATTCATCTCCGGTTTATGCTCAGAAAATTACTCATTTTTTTGGATTTTTCCGATCAGGCCGACCGGGACCAGCGAAGCTTGAGTGGATTTTCCTTTTTTGCATCTGAGAACCCGTCAGCTTCTGTGATCCTGTCAGCTTCTGCTACATCGAAGGCCCCGGTCCGGTTCCAGAAGTCCCGGATGATCCAGGAAAGTTGATCCGCCTCGATCAGGAACCCGTCATGACCATAAAACGAGTCCATTTCCCGGTATTCGCCTTGGGAAACATGTGCCAGCAGTTTTTGCTCATGGACCGGAAAGAGATAATCCGAAGCGATGCCGATGGAGAGTACCCGGGCATTGATCCGGCCAATGGCTTCACCCAGTGATCCCCGGTCCCTGACCACATTGTGCGTATCCATGACCCGGGTCATGGCGAAATAGCTGTATGCGTCAAACCTTTTCACTAGCTTGTCACCCTGGTAATTCTGGTAAGAGGATGCCTTCAGGTCACCGGTCTTTGATTCATCCTTCTCCTGCTGGGTCCTGCGGTAGGTCTGTTCATTGCGATAACTCAGCAATGCAATGGACCTGGCAGCCTTCAGGCCCTTTATACCACCATAGGGCCGGTCCTCGGCAAAGGTCGGATCGGCTTCCAGCGCCAGTCGCTGCGACTGGTTAAATGCTGTGGCCCAGGGAGAGATCTTCACCGATGATGCAATGAAGACAAGATTTTTAACCAGATCCGGGTACATGATGCTGTATTCAAGGGCCTGGAATCCTCCGAGGGAACCTCCCAGGATCGTATTGATTTTCTTGATCCCCAGATGTTTTCTGAGCAATTCATGGGCTTCTACCTGGTCCCTGACCGTGATCTCCGGAAAGGACCGGTACCAGGGAAGGCCCGTTCCGGGATCGGTGGAGAGCGGACCGGTGGAGCCATAACAGGATCCGATGATGTTGGCACATACGATGAAGTGCCTGTCCGGGTCCATCAGTTTTCCTTCACCCACCATTCCGGGCCACCAATGGGCCACCTCCGAATTTGCCGTTAATGCATGACATACCCAGATTACATTGTCAGCCCCTTCATTCAGGCTGCCATAGGTGTGATAGGCAATATTGAGGGAGGGAAGCGTTCCCCCCAGCTCAAGATTGAATGGATTTGTATATTGAAAAATCGCTGGTTTCATGATCACTGTGGTTTTTAGTCCGTTCCTCCAGTTTTTCAAATGCCTGTTGAAAATCGGCAATGATATCATCGATATGTTCCAGTCCCACTGAAACTCTGAGCAGGGTGGGAGTAACTCCCGCGGCCAGCTGTTCCTCTTCTTTAAGTTGCTGGTGTGTGGTAGCCGAGGGCTGAATGATGAGTGTTCTCACATCTCCCACATTGGCCAGGTGACTGACCAGCTCCAGATGATCCACCAGCCGGGTGGCCTCCTGTTTATCACCCTTTACCGTAAAGGAGAGTACGCCCCCGGCACCCCTGGGCAGGTATCTGCAGGCATTTTCAAAATAAGGGCTGTTTTTAAGTCCCGGGTAAATGACCCGTTCCACCTTCGGATGTGTTTCCAGCCACCGGGCAAGTGCCAGTGTGTTTTCCACATGGCGCTCCATCCTCAGGGAGAGGGTCTCCAGTCCCTGCAAAAAGAGGAACGAATTGAACGGGCCCTGACTGGGGCCCAGGTCGCGCAGTCCTTCCACCCGGGCTTTGGTGATTAAGGCGATGTTCCCGAAGGGACTTTCACTGCCAAAGGCCTCCCAGAACTTCAGTCCGTGATAGCCTTCAGAAGGCTCTGTGAACTGGGGGAATTTTCCGCTGGCCCAGTTGAAGTTCCCCCCGTCAACGATCACACCCCCGATGGAGGTACCATGCCCGCCGATCCATTTGGTGGCTGATTCCACCACGATATTTGCACCGTGATCGATGGGCCGGAACAGGTATCCTGCTGCTCCGAAAGTGTTGTCAACCACCAGCGGAATCTGGTGGCGCCTGGCAAGTATGTCGAATTTATCAAAATCGGGAATATGAAAGCCCGGATTACCAATGGTTTCCAGGTAGATGGCCCTGGTATTCCCGTCAATCAGCTTCTCAAAATCCCCGATGTCAAGTGAATCGGTAAACCTGGCTTCCCAGCCATGGGATTTGAAGGTGACTTTGAACTGGTTGTGGGTGCCTCCGTATAGATAGGGACTGGTGACGATGTTGTCACCGGGCCGCAGGATCGTATTGAACACCACAAACTGGGCCGCATGGCCCGATGCCACAGCAAGTGCGGCTATTCCGCCTTCCAGGGCTGCCATGCGCCTTTCGAAGACATCATTGGTCGGGTTCATGATCCTTGAATAGATGTTCCCGAACTCCTTTAATGCAAACAGGTTTGCCCCGTGTTCGGAATCGTTGAATGTATAGGAGGTGGTCTGGTAGATGGGGACAGCCCTCGAATTGGTTACAGGGTCGGGGGTATGTCCTGCATGTATTTGCAAAGTCTCAAAATGGTTGATCGTCTTACTCATGATTCTTGAAGATGTGGCTGAAAATTCAGGACATCTGTAAAGTCCCTTGAGACTTTACATACTATATATCCTGGCTCTTAAGCCGGTTTAAATAATGGATTCAGTGGAAATTGCCCAGCAATGACTGGTGCGGGGATGGTTCGGAACTCCTGTACTGTGGATTTCAATACCTTTCAGCACACTTACCGAAGTTCCGGCGCGGGCATGGACATAGGCATCATGGGCATGATGAAATTCCTGAAAGAAACAGGATCAAACGCTTTGTCCCGGTGCTGAATGGTCATTCTTTTCATGGTTCAAATATATGCTATACAACAGTTATCTGCAAATCAGGATTCCATTGGTTTTTGGAATTATTTGAAGCATATGATGCTATATGGTTTATAAAGAGTATATTAACCTTTCAGTAATTTAGATAAAAATATCCGGGATCATTGATTATAAGAGGGATCGTTGATCCTGTAACTGTTTATTTCAGAAACTGTAGGTGAGTCCCACTCCGAACAGTTCCTTGAACTGAACCCCTGGCTCAAAGGTGTCATCCACACCATCTCCGTCTGTATCGGAGCCGAATTCGATATCCCGGTCATAGATCAACTGGGTAACCAGTTTTGCCGAGAGGTATTCGTTCACAGTGAGCGTCAGCAGCAGGTCCCAGTTGACATCGATATCCTGCTGTCTTTCCAGGTAGTTGCTGAAAAGGTCCACCTTGGTATCGAGCAATACATTTTTTAAGATCTCATTCTGGTAAGAGATCTTGATATATCCCCCGAATTCCGCCCGGATCCTTTTATCAGGATCAAGTCCGAATGAACCGGCAGCGGAAAGATCTTCGTCAAGCACAAAGGTGACTTTTCCCGCCACAGGGGAAAGCAGCATGGCAAAGTGCTCATCAGGCTTAAGATCCATTCCCAGTGACAGGTTGAGATAACCGGGTGCCATCCTGTTTGATATTTTGCTGCGGTCCGTTTCTCCGGGCCTGTCATATCCTTCAGCGAACTGGGTCTTAAAACTGAGCAGCCCGCTGTATAGCCAGTTTTCTGAGGCGCGGTAGCCGAATTTGGATGACAGGTCAATCCGGTCATCGCTTTTCCTGGCAGGATCATCTCCCTGGCGGATCATTCCAAATCCGAGCACCAGGTCGTTATCCCAGCTCATCAGGCCATTGTCGTAATTTCCCGATAACTGGAGAAGGGTATTCCCTGCAAGACTGTTCTCTCCTCCTGCAGCCCAGTTGGTAAGCGAGAGTTGTGAAAAATTGAGCGAGACGGCACCATTGCATTTCCAGAGTGTATCGTCAACCGGAGGTTCCTGGGCATGCAGGGCAGTTGTCAACCCCAGGGTTGGCAGTATGATAAGTGCAGTAGTCCAGGTTCTTGTCAGGTAGTTTGTTAACGGGGGCAGCATGGTTTATAATTTTTAATTGAGGATTGGGTTTTCAGCAAAGGATTTGAAGCGTTCCATGTTCAGGAGGGTGTTTTTGGCGAAAGCGGATTTCATGAGCGGGGCCATCAATGCCATCAGTCCCCTGAAGCGGAACACATTGATGGTTTGCCAGCGGGTTTTGGTTTTTTCCGGTTCGGTGAAATAGTTAAACGTGTCATTGATCACTCCACGCGATTGATAAACTGTATGAAATTCCTCGGGAAGGTTTCTTTTTATGATGGTTTCGGTCATGATCAGATCTCCCTTCCTTGCTTCATAAACCAGTTCGGAACGGCATCCTTCCCGGCCTGGTTCTCCACTGATGACCTGATGATTCTTAAGCCCGGGTTGCCATTTGTACATGTTCTCAACGCTGTCGAACAGGTCGATAACCCGGTTCCGCGGAAGATCAATGATTACTTCGGTGGTATATCTCACGGAGGATGCGCTTACAAGGCAATAACAAATCAATCCGGGGAATGTTTAATCTGGTCAAAACATATAGATGATATCCGGAAATTGGTTAATTTCATGGCGTGGAAACAGGAGAACTTTACACCCATTTGAAGGAGGCATACACGTCCGAGAACCTGCACCAGATATCCAGGAGGATCAGTGACCTGTTTAAAAAAGGAGATTTTGATGCAGTGCGCTAACTGCAGAAGGTGGTCAATGAATACTCGCCGTGTGCGGATCAGAAGATCAACGGGGT
>Ga0180432_10005813_pt1 | contig 16250 bp, 16 predicted proteins | sample SS_ome_10_FD_132414 | JGI IMG/M metagenome (GOLD analysis project Ga0180432, IMG submission 132414) | Hypersaline lake sediment archaeal communities from the Salton Sea, California, USA - SS_1_MS_2 metaG | ecosystem: Environmental > Aquatic > Non-marine Saline and Alkaline > Hypersaline >... | reverse complement strand
GTTAAATTTTTCATTTTTGTTTTGAAGATTCAATTTTTGATTTCTATATGTTATTTATTGTTATTTATTAACCTTTCCCGCCACCACAGCTCTTACATCCACTATAAAATTTGCTTGGGTGTATCTCTAAACCAATAATCCCTCTACGTCTTGAAGTTGCGCCAAGGACATAATTTGGACGTTGTGGTGAGCCAATAAAATAAGAAAAATTTGTTCCGGTTGATTGTTCTTGATTTTGATTCATTATTAGTAATAATATATTCTTTTTTATACAATTAGCATGCACATCCAGAGTTTTGAACAAGACTATATTGTGTGAAGTAAGCTTGTGCTGCATCAGTGTTTGCCACAATCTTGGCTTTTTCACGTATGTTTCCTGCTTTTTTACGTAATAAATATCTCTGATAGCTGTTATGTTTGATATCTACACCATTTGCATTTGTACCACCTGCACACGCTGCACCAGGTCGGCATCTTGTAAGAGAAGTTTTTGTGCTGTTACCTCTAGATGGAACATTCCTTGCTGTTTGGCTAGGAACATTTCTGTCACTACCTTGCATCCAGTTCACAAAATTATAAGTGGCGATGGGATTATTGGATCTTGGGCCACCAAAAGGGCCGCGAACATTCATAGCAGCCAAGGAACCCATATACTGTGATGACGCTGTACGTACTTGATTCTGTATCACTCTTTGGGTTGCTTCCACCCATTGTGGAGCATAGTGTGTGCACGATACACCTTCACAAGCACAACCCTTACATTGAACTACACTACCTATAAAAACTCCAGAGCAGCTACAATCGCTTGACAAGAATGACATATATAATGGTAGAGTATAATAAAATTGAATTACAAAATGTAGCGTGATTTGGCACCACAATAACACCAAAGCCACAATCTCCCCAAACATAATGAGCGTAGTTCCAAAAGAAGTGTATGAGTGCCCACATTGTTTGCGTCATTATAAGCGTAAACGGGAAAGAGATTTACATATAGGTATGTGTGAGTTGATGTCAAAAAACAAAACAGAACGCAGTAGAGAATTGGAGCGTTCACAAGATATAATGTCACCACAACAAATGAATGATATGATTAAGGTTCTTATAGCAGAGCAATCTAAACTGCGTAATCAAGTATCACTTCTACAACAACAATTATCAAGTATGAAGCGTAAGGTAAATGTAGTTGATCATCTTAACCAACTACCACAAAAACCAATGGATTTTGATGATTGGCTTGAACAAATTAAATTCGATAAAGCAACATTTGAAACATTATTAGAAGATGGTGTCAGAACAGCAATCGATAATATCCTTACAGAACTTACTAGGTTTCCAGATAATGTGCCTATAAGAGCATTCACAAAGAATAGTAATGGCACATATTGTTATCGTAATGAACTATGGCGGAAAATGGAGGATAAAGATTGGAGTGATGTTGTTTCTACATTTCGTGTCCAAATTGTGGAACAACTTAATCATTATTATAATGGCCCTATGGATGAGCAACATACCGAACGAGATGATATCGCACGTAATTTCAATTTTCAAAAAGTAGTAAAAAGCTTTCCAAAATTGGAATCCACAGTGCCATCAGTATTAATCCAAAAAGTTAAAATGAATCTCTCTAATGTAACAACCTTTGAGTTTACTTTCGCATAGTGAAGTCATAAGTCACAAATTATAAATTCTCATTCTACACCGATACATTAGTTAGTTTATAAATAATGTATCATAAATAATGTATCATTCAACAAATATTTTTATTGTGGTTATACTTGATAGTTATATTAAACCTCAATGTAAGATGGCTGAATAGCGATTCCACAGATTCCAGCACCAGTCTTAGTCTCGTCTCTGGCGATTCTAACGTATCCATTCTCACCCCATCCAGTTCCCCAACTATTCTTGACCAACCAGTATTTTTGGCCATTTTCCTCACCATATCCAACAACAAGCACTCCGTGATCCAGATTCTCTCCACAAGCTTCGCTGGTAATAATACCACCCTTGTAGAACATAAATACTTGATTATCTGCTTCAATAGCAACTGAAACGGGACGCTTGGCAACAGCCTGCATCAAATGAGCTTCATTCTCAGTAGTCACATCAACGCAATCAGTAAATCGTGCCTTAGCTTCACATTGGACGCACTTGTCATCACGGGCCTCATATGGTTCCTCTTCTTCGGTGCACATACCATTATCAATAGCGAAACGGAATGCTTCATCCATCAAACCACCATTACAACCCATATTTCCATATGGAGTGCTACAATCAACGAGCTCCTGCTCAGAAAAGCTAGTCAAATTACCAGAAGCAATCGCATAAGAACCTTCCATTGCACCAGTAGCAGAAAAACTCCAGCAACTTCCACATTGGCCTTGGTCCTTCACTGGAGTAACAACTCCTTGCTTTGTCCAATCGACCTCACTAGGCAACACAATTTCTGAAGGCTCAAACGCCTTGCAACCATTCAGTCCGTCTTCGTGATTACGATAACCAAGGATACAAGTATCGTGTCTGTATTCAGCGAACTCAATAGGCGACTGGTCAGCAAACTCATTCAGCTCAAGACGCAATCCATCCTTGTTATTTTCCTTCACAAAGTTGTAGTTCTCCAAATAGGTCATAAAGCGCATCATATACTCAGCAGTATCTTCATACTCACGTTGAAATGCCTTCAAAAACTTGCGGAATTCGTCCCAAACAAGTTCACGGTTTTCAGTTCCAAGCTGCTCTTGATTACAGAAACCAATATCAATACAGCCATGTTGTTCCAAAAACTGACCAACATATACCAGCATCTGAGGCACAGTAGCATTCGCAGCACCATTACACATCTGGACATACTCACTTGGCAAAAGAGCACACGCCTTGGTAATCTCTCCAGTCAAAAACTCTGTTGCTTTTTCACTCTCCAAAACGTGATCTGCCAGAAAACCGACTGCTTCATTACACAAATTGCACTTCAAGTTCTCAGTATTTGTTTCCGTAACAATCTGAGGTTCTTTCTCACAAAATCCAATATCCTTACAATCAGTAGTTGGGTCTAAAACGTGTGCTGCCAAATTGTCCATAATTGTTGGAATCATTTTTGAAAAAGTCTCATTACACTTAGATTGACCTTCCTGTGGAATACGAATACAGATATCATCTTCTAGCATCCCAACAAGTCTCTCTTGCAAATTCTTGTCTGACAACACATGGTCTATCTTACCAAGTAAAGATTCGCATGCTTGACACTTCGTCTCACTAATCAAATAAGTTGGTACTGCCTCATCACCAACTGTCTGTGCGTGGTTTGGCTCAGCAGGCATTGGCAAAGCCAAACTACTAGTAAATAGCAGGAATAATACTCCTGCAAAACCGAAATTTCTTGAACGAGACATTTTAATTCGTTCTTATAAGATAGCTAGATTATAAGCAAATGTTTATATCCCTTTTAATCTAACATAATTCTAAATTAGTATTGTGACGATAAATGGTGTCATTAACTGAAACATATATAATTTACATTACCCAATGATGAGGTAAAATCATCTTCATCTTGTCAAATAAAAATTTTTATTCAATTGCGAATGTGGCCTTCAATTCAGGGACAGTCATTATATTGACTCCTAGCTTTCTAGCTTCATCCGCTTTGCCAGTTGATTCATCTTTGTTTTTCACTAAGACTATAAATGTGTTCTTTGTAACACTACTTGCCATTTCTGCACCAAGCGTCTCAAGTTGTTTGGTTAGCTCCTTATCACGAAATCCAGTCATAACAATCTTTTTACCAAACAATGGATGTGATGGTTCACCAACTTGTTTGGCTTCATACTGAAGCTTGCTTTCTAATCCGGATTCTTTAATGAACTGTAAGAACGCTGGTATATTGGCAACAAAACTCTCGGCACTCTTAGATGATAGCCCTTTAATCTTTGCTAGTTTCTTGCTCTTTTCACTATCTGACTCTTTGGATACAAGAATATCTGGGTATTCCTCAAGAATAGCAACAAATCGCTTGTCACCAAACCCTCTACCAAATATATTTGTCGCAGTCATCAACTGAGGTAAAGAGGCTTTATCGATCGCTTCGCGAATATTTGCATGTAATGTTTGACCATTCTTTTTGCCTAATATCTCCTGCATTTGAGATACAGTCATATCCAATACAGATGGGATTGTTTTGTATCCTTCAGCAACAAGTTTGGTAACATTACCTGGTCCCATACCAACAGTATCCAACTGCTTAAAGAAGTTAGTTATATTTTTAGCTACTACAACATCATCAGTATGCTTGTCCTTTAATATAGCATCTACGTGCGTTTCATTCCATTCCCACGGGACTTCTGGCATTTGTGCCTTCTCAGCAGGTCGTATTACCTTCAAAATATGCGGGATCACATCTCCACTCCTTACTAACTCTATAACAGCACCCACACCAATTTTGTTATCTTCGATAAACTTAGCATTAAAACCAGTAGCATATTCTATCTTTGCACCTCCTAAAACAACTGGTTCTACCTGAACTCTCGGTTTCAAATATCCATCTTTACTTGGTGACCACAGAACGTCTAGAACTTTCACTTCAGCTACTTGATCACCAAGGACCATTTTGAATGCGAACGAGTGTTCAGGATTTTCAGGGGTTCGTTGATAAACCTTGTCATTTGCAACAATAACACCATCTATCTCATACTCATAATCCTTGCGCCATTCAACCAAAAGCGATGACAACAATTCATTTGAAACAGACGGTTCGGTTTGGTGTTTAACGAGCTTCATACGAGTCGTTTTATCACCAGCAATCAACTTCTTTAAAATATCAAATTGCTCACTTGGCAATACGTTCTCTGGGTCAATTAGTTCATATGCTACAAAATCCATGCTCTTGTAGCGAGATACAACTTTCGTTTTACTGTTTACTACACCAGCCACGAAGTTTCTGGCATTACTGAACTCTTTGGAGTATTTCTCTTCAAATGTCTTTTTCGACACAATGAACTCACCGCGAATTGCGATTGTTTCCATTGATTTGCCATTAATTAGCTGTTTGGGCGCTTTTGGAAGTTTCATATATGGAATCATATGGCTAATGTCTTGACCATAGGTTCCATCACCTCTCGTATAAAGAGCATATTTACCATTTTTGTATACATATAAACCACTTACCCCGTCTAACTTTGCAGATAATACATATGGTCCTTTGTACGTCCGCTGCCATTTTGAAAGAGCTTCAGTATCAGGTTTTATTTTGTTCATGCTTGGCATATTGTATGGAAGTTTGACCTTGCCTTTCTGAACAGGAGCACCAATCTCCTTGAGAACAGGATTGTTTGGATACATCCTTTCAGCATATTCTTTTACAATGTCAAACAAGTCATCACTCATAACAGGCGATTCATTATAATATGCCTCATTTGCTTGTGTAATCATTTGCATAAGTTCACTTTCGCTGAGTGTGTGTAAATAACTAGCACCTTCTTTTTTGAGTTCTTCTGTCATATCTGCGAGTCGCGTTTTTGGTTTTTTCAATGTTGTTTGTTTTGTCTTTTTTGGTCGTTTAATCGTTAATGTTTTCTTTGGTTGTTTGCTTTCAGAGTCATCTTTCATTATAGCTGCCTCTGATGATATGGTTGATTCTGATTTTTTCTCTTCTTTTTGAGCTGGTTGAAGTGTCATCTCAATAGGTTCTTTTTGTTTTTTGTCTTCTACAGCACGACCATCAATACGTTCTCTTGGTGTTTTGTATTCCATACCAAGATAGTCAAATATGTCTTGTTCCGTTTTGAATAACGAAGGGTCAATACGTTCCCCTTTTACCTTTGTCTTCGACATTTCATATAACCCGTGTTCATTTAATGTCAAACCTTGTTTGAGAGCACGTTGTCTCATAACAGTATTAAATATCTTGCTTCCGGTGAAGTAAAGAATTGCAAATGGGTATTCTTCTGGACTTGTATAAAGAAAGTCTACACGTCTTGCTATATCAGAGTTTGGCAATTTACATAACGTAAGACTCTTTGTCTTGCCTTTTGTAAACTCCCAAATGATGATTTTGTCTTTTTTGAGTTGTTCAACAAACTCAGTATAGGCTTTGACATCATCTTTTTCATTTGTGATAATTACATCAATATCTCCTGAGAAAGCTTTACCGCGTCTGTAACTACCAACAATCTCAAACTTTGTCCCCTTTGGAGCATTTGACTTTTCTAATTGCTCTCGGAACATTGTGTTATATTCATCAATTTCCGCTCTTGGGATCTTAGCATTGATTTGGTCATAGTATTCAACGCCGATTTTCTGGTTCTCATTCAACAGATTCAAATTCTCTTTGAGTTGAGCAATGGTGGTGATTCCTTTGTCGATAAGGTCCTTGGCTTTTTTTGGCCCGACGCCATAAACGTTCGTAAGAACATTAATGGGATTTTGTCGCTCTCTTTCAAGAACTGCTAGTGTTCCAGTATTGACAAATTCATTCAGTTTGGAAAGAATTGTAGAACCAATACCAGGCAATCCCTTCAATTGTTCTGTATTGGTAATCACATCTGGATATGTCATTATTGATTCTTGCGCTTTTTGATACGCACGAGCACGGAATGGCTCACCTTGTCTCATCATAATGTCTGCAAGCTCACCAAGCACATTGATAAAGTCCTCATTGTATGATTTTTCCATTTTTTTTGTAGTAGGCGCGGTTACAACTTTTGGTGATGTAGTAGTTTCGCTAGTTTTCTCTAAACGACTAACCACAACTAATTTTTTCGGTATTTTCTTAGTGCTTTTTTTAATAGTCTTTTTAACTGTTGCGCTAGGTGTCGCTGCTTTACTAGTCACTGTGGTAGACATGGTTTTGCCTTTACTTCCTGGGCTTTTGCTTTTGGATAATGGTTGGTTCTCTTTGGATACAGATAGACTCTTACTAGAAACCAGCTTCAATTTTCTGGAAAGCTTTTTCGTCTTCGGTGGTGTCTTTTTTTTAGTGCTTTTTCTTTTGCTAATTCCTGCTTCTGTTTGGCAATACCCATATTTAGTAAGGGTTCTGGTCTTTGGGTTCACCTCTGTAGCACATATCGCACCTTTATCAGTGTCAACGCATTTATCGTGTGTCTGTCTTTTATACTTGAATGGAAATATACACTCACCTTCTAATACCTTCGCATTGCGTTCTACTTTGCCTTTTGCATTAATAGCTGTAGCACGCATTATATTAACTATTCTGAAAAAATTTGTAAAAGCCAAACAACTCACAAAATATATGAAGTATATATAGAACCCGTATTATGTATCCCGATAGTATGTTCCCTAATACAAGAATGGAAGGCTATTTGAGTCAGAAGAGTTGGAAGAATGATAGACTCAAAGAAGATATTGAAATACAGTATAACAAAGACGATGATAATGTTGCTTTTATGATTCGCGATGGTGACAAGATAAGTGAGTATGATGGTCCAGTGGAAAATGTATTGACCGCATTTTTAGAAGAACCAGCTAGCAGTTTCCTTTTAGATGAAAGAATAGCTGCTATGTTGCGAAAGAGCAAAGCTGAAAGTATCGCCAAACATAAGAAACCATCTAAGAAGCAAACCAAAAAAGAGCGTAAGCAGAAAGCGAATAAATCAAGTTCACCTAAGAAACCATCTAAGAAGCAAACCAAAAAAGAGCGTAAGCAGAAAACGAAGAAATCAAGTTCGCCTAAGAAACCATCTAAGAAGCAAACAAAGAAAACAAGAAAGACAAAGAAGTGCGTATGTAGCGTTTCACTAAATGTGAAATGAGTAATAACTGCCTTATTACGTAATATGATTATAGAACATATTACATAGTAACGTAAACACGATTAACAACGTTTTGGTATCTCAGAGATCAAGAATAATTCTTCTGGATTGAGTTTTAGTTCTCTGCTATTATGTTTGTATTGCTCTCTACATGATTTATCCATTCGTGACAAAAAACTCTTTGATACGTATAATAGTTTGTGTTTCGGAGACGTGTACATGGTATCAACAAAGACCCCACTTTTTAATGTAGAAAGCCGTTTGAGAAAAGAAGCACAACTCATAGACATCTCATTCGTATCAACTTCAGTAGCATCGTCAAACTCACAAATTAATACACATAATTGTCGTCCAATATGTTTTCCACGATTCTCAAATTCGTGAATGAAATATCCAGAGCCTTCATTTTCGTAAACTGCTTCAAGCAAAGCGGTCTTCGTCTTGGCAATGTCTGTTTGCTTGCGCATATCAAACACAACCTCAACCACGTATCCCATCTACTATATATCAATATCTAAAGTCCTGAAAATTGATTCATCATTACGGTAAGGAAATGAATAAACATAATAAGGATTACATAGCGTTTACCTAGTAGTCTAAGTAATCAGAATAGAACATAATACTAAAAATCCAAGTATTGACTTCTTCGATATTACGTTTGACATATAAACTTATGAGCAATAATACACTGTTAGAAACGATAAATCCTCATCCACGAGATGCAAACATCTTGTTTGATGAACCAAGCCACGTATATACGATTCTTGGAGATAGTGGCACTTCTTATAAAAGCGTAACCACTTTTGTTCACTCACTATTTCCAGAGTTTGATGCTGATACGATTATTGCAAAAATGATGTCATCGCCATTTTGGACAAAAAACAAATACTATGGTAAGACCGTTGATGAAATAAAAATGGATTGGGAACGCAATAGGGATGAGTCAGCACAACAAGGCACAGATATGCATGCAATGATAGAAGACTTTTATAATTCTGCTTGTGATGTCTCAGTCCTAGATATGTCTAAAAAGGAAACACAGCATTTTCTCTCTTTTCGCAAGGATTTTGAATCAACGTTTGGCAAAGATATTCGGCCATATCGCAGTGAATGGCGAGTATATGAAGAAGATTGGAAACTAGCGGGCTCAATTGATATGGTATTTGAAACTGCTGATAAGTCATTAATTATTGTAGATTGGAAACGTTGTAAGAATATAACGAGAGATTCTTATTCCGACGAGAAAGCATTATCCAAACACATAAATCATTTGCCAAACACCAACTTTTGGCATTATAGCTTACAACTCAATGTATACAAAACGATCTTAGAAAGGAAATACGAAAAGAAAGTCACGAATCTTATATTAATAAACTTACATCCAAATAATGCAATGAACGATTATGAATGGTTTGATGTTGATATTTTACCAGAAATCCTAATTAGCAATCTTGTTTACGATTCAAACTTATATCACCCAGACCCAAACAAAACATAGTTTCCTTGAAAGACATTTAAAGTATGATATGTTATAACAGTATTCAGTGTCTGGATTTACAATTGTTACGAAACGAAACACGAAAATGAGTCTAGACGAATGTTATTCAAATACTTTAGATGTTGTACAACAACAATCACCATCCATTTTTTCTGATTATCTAAGAGTATACGTTCGCTCTCTTCCATCTCTTTATAGGACATATGTAAATGGTATATTTACTCGTAACACAGCGGTTGTTCGAGATGGCGAAGAAGCAGAGCGGGGAATTGGCACATCAGCATGGTTAGCAGCAATTGGTATTTCTTTGCCAATGATTGCCTATTTTGGCAGAAAGATTTATAATTTCGCTACAAAAAGAAGACCGCGAACTGAAACTCCTTATGAATATCGTTATATTGATGAACTTGATGCTTTGCTTGAGCATAAATTAGATTCCCTCGATAAACCGGAACTAGCAGAGGATACATCAGTGAAAGTTGGAAATCTTTTGTTTTCTCTTTCTGCTTGGCAACTATTATCAAGATGTAGAAGGAAGAAACTAATTCGCCAAGAGTTAGGATATCATGAATTACCAATGATTAGAGAGCCATATACTGAAATCCCTGATGAAGAGTTTGATTATGAAAACTCATATGTAGAGGAAGAAACACCAGTTGGAATAGTTGTAATGCGTTATTGTCCGGATACTGAATCTTTTTGGTGGTATTCTAATAACAAGAGTGTGCCCTATAAATATCTTGAGACAGTGGCTCGCTGCTATGTTATTCAATACAAACGATTGAATGTGTTTGTAGATATTCGTGCAGAATTGAAAGCAGGTTACGAAAGAGCCAAACAAGAAGCGGAGAAAGAGAAGTTAGAGGCGAATGAAACTGGAGAAAGCCAAACGCAAAAGCGTATCTATGCGAAATTCAAAAAGTATAATCAGAAGTGTTCAAAGTTGCAATCCAATCGTGGTTCTAGTAAATTCCAAGTTGTCAAGGCAAGAGCGAACAGGTATAGTTATAAGGGACGATATGATGATTGGAAACCCGCGAATGACGACACAGATACATGTAATATTGATAACATTACTACGGCAAATCCACAAACTAGAGCGATGACTTATGAAGAGTGGATGCGTAGCCAAACAAAGTGATATTGGCTTGTCAAAATTTAAAAATCATAAAATTGTTAGAGTAAGATTTTATTAACTAGAATATATGTTCTAACTAATAAAAACTCGTAGCATATAATAGGTATGAATCGTTTGACAAAAGTAAAGCCTCCAATAGCGTTATATGAAGCAGCATCTACACTTGCTTTGCTTACGGCGGCCGCATTAGAAGGTGCTGGTTTGGCAATGAATGAGGCAATTAAAGAAGGTAAAATGTCAAAAGCAGATGCGAAGAGCGTAATTGAAGGATTAGGTGGTGAGTTTGGTATTAAAAACAAGCTAAATCAAGCGAAGTCGCAACTAAGAACCCAAGCACAGACTGCTTCAAATATTATTTCAATGAAGGGTGGTGCTGAGCAGCAAGAAGCTAAAATCGGTGAATCAAGTACAGGGCAATCTAATTTAAATTTACAACCAGGAGCACAGGAAATCGCCAAAGTAGTAATGGATTTAGCCAGCAAAGGTAAGACAATCATAGGTGATACTGCTGAAGTCGTAGGCAAAACCAGTTATAAAGTGGCTTCTGATCTGATACAAAATGCAATAGACCGCATTATTCCTGTCGACTTACTCGATAAACCATATTCCCAGATTAATCCTGAGCTCACTGCACAAGTTCAAAATTTAGGTGAGAACTTGAAACTCATTGCTCAGGATCCGGAAGCGAGAGCAGCAGTTCAGAATTTGGCAAAAGCAGCAGCAGACGTAGGATTAGAAGCGGTTGATGCTGTAACTCCCCAAATTAATCGTTTGGTAAACAAAGTTTGGGAAGTTGCCAATCGTGTTGGCACAAAATCTGTTCGTAATGCCATGAATATTGGTTTATCTATGTTAATTACCGCTATTTCAGGTGTTCCTGTAGTTGGAGGCGTCGTAGTTGGTAGTTTAGAAGCTGGTAATATTTTCAACAAAGTTGTTGAAACTGGCTCAGAAGCAGTAAGTGGGTTTATGTCAATTGCCAGCGATGCTACTAAAGCACAAAATATTTTAGCAGACAGCATTGGTAAGTCAGAAACCAAGTTGGCCAAACCGATTGAACAAGCCAAACAGGCATACCAAAACATCCAGCAGAAAGCGCAAATGATGAAGCAGAGTGCACAGTCTGTAGCTTCTATGGCACCTACACTTCCAACTCAGTCCGGTGGAAAGGCACTCAAAATGAAAAAGAAACGCATTCAAGCCCGTTTGGGTAAGTCAATCCGAAAATTCATGAAACCAGAGCCAAAGAACAATAAAAAAACGAAGCGCGTTCGTTCTCGTGTATAAGTTTTCATTGTTTCATTAATGTTCATTTTTCTTGTTTTGCTAGCCATTTAATAAATCCGTTAGACTTTGATACGTTAAATGAACTACCCAACCGTTCCTTAGCAATGTCCATTACGAATAGTTGATGTTCACTAAGAGAATCAAGATATTGTTTTACAAGTTCTGTTTTATCCATTTGCAATTGTTGTTTGTTTTAGTCTGTAGGTGATGATAGAGTTATGTTTGGTTACTTTTTAAACTTGATCCTGGTTGATATTACATTTTAGAATTATAATATCAATCTCAATTTTATACAATAATACATAACATTTGCTACTTGTGCGAATGATGTGGTCGAGTAATCAAATGACTCGGAACAAGCGTATGTTGATGTTCTGAGCATACGCCACAATGGTCTTCATTTGCCCAGCGAACTTTTGTATCTACTTGTGTTTCGTCATATGATAACCCCCAACGCCCCAGCATTATCTGTTCTTTTGGAATGCTTTTCCTGCTAAGTTTGGCAACAACACGTTGAACCAGTCGCAAAGTGTTCATATTAACTTGCTTGTTAAGTCTTTACTTCTATGTCTCCAAGAGTGGTGAGATACCTTATCTGTCAGAAAGATTCAACAACTCAATTTTATGATTGTATGAAACAGAGGATTCTTTCATTGCTAGCTGGTACTTTGCTCTTCATAACTATTTTCGTCATATCGTAATTCACACTATACCCATTGTCAATTAGAAATGATAGCAACCAGTCATAATCATCAGCTCTTATTGGGCAACGGTCGTTTGGATCTTTAAATATCACATATGGACATTCTTTTATTGGATTACAAGCTGTTTGTGTTTCAAATGGGGACATTTTCGGTCGTGACAATCGCTTGACGTGATATGCTAAGTCACCACTCGGTATTCCACTGATAGACAAAGTATTGAAATAGCACTGTTCATAAGTGTTGTACCAAGGGATTGATGAGATTGAATAGAGTGGCATTCTATACTTACCTTAGAAAATTGAAACCTTTTCCATCATTCGGAAATGAAGCATCTTCTACAAGTTCATTATTGAGCACTCGTAAATACTCTCAAACCCAGCAATTTCCATTAAGCTGCTAAGCTGCTAAGCTAGATTATAATATTGCAATGGCTATGGTACAAGAAGCAACAGCAACAGCAACTGCAACTGATAAGACTGTTCACATTTTCCGATTTAAAGTTGATGATGAGATAATGAAGATGATTATAGGTTTTGCCAAACTACATCAGTATGATCATCGCAAGGATTATAAAGAAGCTTGGAACAAATGGGTTGAAGCAAACATGGAAATCCTCTCAGCAGAAGAGAAGCGACTGAAAGACTTAGGGTATACTGGTGATGTATTTGACAAATTCTTTAAAAGTGGACGATATTACTTTCGCAAAAAGAGCACATTGGAAAAGGAGCAGACAGAGCGTAAACAATACATTGGACTGAAGAAACAAACATTAAAAGCTATGGACACATTCATCAAAGAACACTTATGTGAAAGAATTACTCCAGCTGATTCTTTTGTAAACTTCTGTAATGATGAATTGGCAATAGTTAGCGAAGAAATTACCACTCTTGTTCGTGAGTATCAAATGGATGTAGAAGAGATTAATGCCAAACTGAAGAAGACATACAAGAACAGGTATTTTCGGGTATCAAGACAAAATGGAATTACACAAGAAGAATAATCATATTATCAGAATATACTAATTTAGTCTCATAATACTAGTTTCGTTCTATTATACTAACTCATTTTTAATGAATTAATGTAGCGATAAAGAATTACTTGCGATGCTTCTTTGCACTCTTTCTTGCGTGACGTTTACGCATACCACCCTTCTTAGAACGTTTATGTGTTTTGCGAGATTTGCGAGAGTGACGCTTCTTACGTCCACCCTCTTGTGCTTGTGCTTGTGCTTGTGCTTCTTGTTTTTCACACTCTGGACGTGGAAGTGCAGGTGAATCTTCAGTGTTGCAAATATTGCTTGGATCACCATAACCGGTAGATTCAGCTGTCTTGACAGGATCAGGAAACCTAGCATGGTATTCATCTGAACCACCATACATAGGAGACTCTAAAACAACAACTTCCTCAACTTCAGCGCTCTTAGCACTCTTAGCCTTCTTTGATTTCTTTGATTTCTTAGCAGACTTCGCCTTCTTATGGTAAGGTTTACGCTTGACTCCTTCAGCAGAGACCTTCTCATACTTGCCCTTGCGGTGGAATACCTTTGAACTCTTCTTCGTGGTAAAGTCTTCCTTTCCAGGCATAGTCAATGATGCCATACCCTTTGTAGGATGCTTACCGCTCTTAATGCGCTTCCATTCAGCAGATGCTTCTGGCAAAATCTCCTTCAATGAAGTATTAGGTGGGTATCTATCACGAACACTCTTCACTACATCAAGCCACGTAGTCATTCTATTATAACGATAGAAAATTGATTTCACTATGATTGTATTGTTCAATTATATCAAAGACATCCAAGGAAATACAATACAGTTAATTATATAAATGTCCAAACTACAGCTGACTAGGTATTTATATGCGAGAGATGAAGTTGAGTATTCACTCGTATTAGCTTTAATACAAAAGCGAACATTAGAAGAATGTTATTATTGGGCAGCAGAGTTGTTCTATTCAGGTTTCAGTGCCTCATTGACAAAACGTATTTGGACCACGTATTATGACTTTTACGCACAGTATCGCCCACGTCTAGAGTATTATATAGAGCTTGAACTTAGAAAAGCGGAAAAAGATATGAATAACTTTGAACCATATATGGCTATTATCAAAAATATGCGATTATGTACTCCAACAGATACTGTCTTTGTAATTGGACTATTAAATGTTAACGATTTGACAGTGTATCGTGGTAAAATCCCAAAATGGGCGAAGAAGTTTACAAAGCAAGACCGTCCTTTGGTGAGAGCAATTGAAAACTTGAATTGGTCAAATATAATGTATCCTTTAGACAGAGCAAAGCAAGAACCTACACATCACTGTGAAATAATCATAGAAACTTTGATAAGTCTTGGTCTAATAGACTGTAAACGCCCGTGTCATAAAGATGTAATTAATAGTCTATGGCGCCGTATTTCGTGTCCAAATGATACACATAGACTTGTTGCATTGATATGTTCATTATTAACAGCCGATAATATGATTGATACAAGAAACATATTTGTTAAAGTTGCACAACATGAACTTGAATATATTACTCAACTCAATGAAGAGCCAGAGAACATGAAACCTCCTTATTTACTGGCGTCTAAGCGATGTTTCCAGATAAATCCACTTATCGGACATTTCGAACTGGTAAGAGACCGATACTCTGAAAAAGGAGAATTAGCAAGAGAGTATAAGATGTTCTGGGAATATCATTCGTCGCAAACTCCATTATGGATGGAACGATTTGAACAGTATAAAGCAACAGTTCAAGGTAAAGAGTTGGTATTTCATGGAGACGAAAACGGAACTATGTTTGATAAATTCTATGATAGATACCAGTATGACTTGGATGAATCGTATATGGCAAATGTGTTAGCGTTAAGTTGTGGACCTATTGAATATAAGAAAGACTTGCATACACTTATGACTCTGTTATTTGATAGTAATGTAGGTGACGATTTATCAAGACGCATACAAACTATATCGCTAGAAAGCATCAGTTCTCATCAAACGGTAGAAGACTCTTTGAATATGGAATCACTAAAATCAGTTTTGAATACGATATAAAGGTCTGTAGTAAATTAATCTAGTGTAGACAAATTTTTTATAATGTTGGACGATGAATATAAGATTAGTGGTGGTAGCCGTATCACGTCACGTATGAAGACGGATGGCAGGCGTAGAACTGGTCGGACTGTTGCTGTTAGTGGGCTACGATCTGTAAGTGCAGATGGTGAAATGTATGCTGTAGTAACCAAGGTATATGGTAATGGAATGTGTGAGGTTAAATGTATTGATGACAAGGTAAGGACTTGTGTAATTCGCAAAAAATTTCGCGGTAGACGTAAACGTGAAAATTTTGTTGGAAAAGGGGTTGTCGTTCTGGTTGGAATGAGAACGTGGGAACGCCCAGGTGACGATGGTAAAGAGAAATGTGATTTGCTTGAGGTGTATACGATGGCTGAAGTGCGTAAGCTTAAACAACGATCAAATGAAAACTTTGACAAGCTTGATATAGAATCATTGACTGGTAATGTCACACATGACTTTGAGTTTGACACAAGTAATCATGCCGACTTTGAAGATTCGGGTGACGGAGATGATGAAAGCGATGATTCAAATGATATGAGGCAACCAAACAGGTATGATGTTCCTATAGATGATAGTGACGACGAGGATGCTGGTGGTAACGGCGGAACCATAAATGTCGACGATATTTAATATAAATTAAAAGACGCTCCAATTGAGGACTGATTTAAATTAAAAACTGATTAATAATAAACTATTACTAATCAGTTACATTAACAAATAATATGATTTAATGTGTTTTCTTATGTCCGCACTTCTAGGGCAGTTGTATTTACATATTGTCTTAT
>Ga0180432_10005812_pt1 | contig 16250 bp, 9 predicted proteins | sample SS_ome_10_FD_132414 | JGI IMG/M metagenome (GOLD analysis project Ga0180432, IMG submission 132414) | Hypersaline lake sediment archaeal communities from the Salton Sea, California, USA - SS_1_MS_2 metaG | ecosystem: Environmental > Aquatic > Non-marine Saline and Alkaline > Hypersaline >... | reverse complement strand
TGACGAGATCCCCGCCGCGCTCTTCCGGCTTGGCAAGATCGGCATCCAGGTCGCCCCGGGCATGGTCGTGCCGACGAACCAGACCGCCTCGCTCCTGTGCTGGTCCCAAAAGCCGATCCGCAAGGTGCAGCCTCTCGATGAGGGGATCACGATCGTTCACACCTCGTCGAAAGCCGGGGTGACCCTCTACGTGCTCCGGTTTGAAAGCGAGGGCCGGAAGCGGCTGCGCCTCTACACCGCGCCCGACGAGTGGACGATGGTCGCCTTCGACGCCGTGCCGCCGATCGAGACGCTCATTGACGCGCGCGCACGCTTCATCGCCGAGAACCAGCAGTACCACGATCCTGAGGATGTCCTTCACCGCGACGCCGGCTTCCTCCCGTGGGACGCGTCTATTGCCGGCATGGCCGAGTTCCTCGAGAATCCTTCGCCGATCCTCGGCTGTTCCGACCTCGGCGGCTTTGCCGATCCGCTCTTCCTCGCCGAGAAGAACGTTTATCGGCCCAACGAGCAGCAGGTGCGCGTCCTCGAGGAGTACGTGGAGCGTTGCCTCTTCAAGCACGTGCAGGACCCCGAGACCTACACGATCCGCGCCTCGCTCTACGTGGACCCGCAACAGAGAGGCGCCTGGCCCGAGGCGACCGCCCGGGACACCTCACGCACGTACAACTACGCGTTCGCCATCAACATCTACTACGCCCTCTACCGAATCGGTTCGCTCTACGGCCTCACGCAGTTCAAGCAGCCGAAGGCATACCTCGAGATGGCGGCCGATACCGCCATCGTCATGTTCGACGACACGCGCTGGCCCTACGAGGGCCAACCCGCCGGCGGCACGGTGCTCGACGTGCTCGAAGCGCTCCAGCGCGAAGAGCTTGCCGACAAGCACGCCGCGCTCCTCGCCCGCGTCGAAGCCTGCCGCGACGCGCTCGAACGCGACCCGTTCCCATACGGCAGCCAGGCGGTGTACAACCCGACCGGCACGGCGCAGGTGTACCGTTTCTTCCGGCGCTTCGGCTCGAGCGACAAGGCGCAACAGGCCCTGCGCGTCATGCTCGCCGTGCGCGGCAAGCAACCCCTCTGGTACCACTACGGCACCGACAGGCTTTGGTACCACTTCTATTACTACGGCAAGCGCCGCACGCACGGCGACACCGGCCTCTGCTACAGCTCCGCGGTCAACGGGGCCGCGCTCCTCGACGGCTACCGGCAATTCGGCGAACGGCAGCTCCTCCTTCAGGGCTACGCCGGCGTGCTCGGCGCGTGGGCCGGCGTCGCCAAAAGCGGTATTGGCTCAACCGGCTACCACGTTGACCCGCGTATCCGCGCCTTCGATGAACTGAGCACCGCCGGCGGGATCGGCCTGTGGGGGTCGCTCCAGGGGCTCGGCGCCTACCTCGTGCACGATCCGCATTTCGGGGTCATCGGCTTCGGCTGCGACGTCTCCACCTCGGGCGGTTACACGATTGTCCCGAAAGACGGCCTCTTCAAACGCGCCTTTTTCCAGCCCGTCGCCATCGGCGTTGACATTGACGTCGGGCGGCTGACCAAGGTGGCCACGACGAGCGACGGCGCAAAGGTGTGGGTCGCGTTCACCGTGGACCAGTGGTTCGAGAAGAAAACGACTGTGACCGTCACCGGGCTGCGGCCCGGCCCCTATCGCGTCACCGCCAACGACAAGGCCGAGGAGATCCGCGTCGAGGAAGCTGCGCTTGTCCTGCCGCCGATCGAGACCAAGGGGGGCACAAACCTCGTCGTCATCGAGCGGATCGAAGAGAAACCCCCAAAAGAAACTGAAAAAGAAACGGAAGGCGGCGAGACCGGCGACTGAGCGTCACTTCGCGCCGCGAGCGCGGGGCTTCTTGATCGGTGTGTCCGGGCCGTCGGCCCGGCAGGGGTAGACCCGGCCGGGGAGGCCGGAACGTTTCCGCGCCTGCACGAGTTTTTTCACCTCTTCCGGGGGCAAGGTCTGCACCCGCCCGAGCTGCCGCGCCGCAAGCGTGATCCGCGCCGCGTGCTCGAGCGTCTCGAGCTTGCAGTAGGCCTGCATGACGTCCTCGCCGACGGTGACCGTGCCGTGCCGGGCGAGGATGAGCGCGTCGCACTTGGGGATGTAGCGCCGGATGACTGCCGCGCCCTCGGGCGTCGAGGGGGTCGCATACTCCGTCGTCGGAATCGAGCCAAAGATAAAGACCACCTCGGGAATGACGCACTGATCGAGCGGCACGCCGGCGATCGAAAACGCCGTCGCGACCGGCGGGTGCGCATGGATAACGGCGCGCACGTCGGGCCGCACCTCATAGACCGCCAGGTGCAGCGGCATCTCCGAGGTCGGGCTGCCGCGCCCCTCGAGCGTGCGCCCCTGCCTATCGGTCACGATCAAGTCCTCGGCCTTCATGAGCCCCTTGTGGACGCCGGCCGGCGTGGCGAGGACGCGATCGTCGTCGAGCCGCACGCTGACGTTGCCGTCCGTGGCGGCGATGAAATTCTTCTCGTGCATCAGCCGGCAGACGGTCAGCACGTCCTGGCGCGCCCGACTTTCCTCGGCCGACGAGCCTTCCTGCTTCATCTCCGGTCCGTTCCCCTTTACCGTCCAACCCACGCCGGCGAGCTGCTGACCCCGTTCTCGGTGAGCTGCACCAGCGTCCGCCCGCGCGTGTGGACCTTGAAGAGATTAATCGAGCGATCCGTCGGGATCATCTTCTCGAAGACGATCCACGAGCCGTCGGGCGACCAGTCGAGCGCACCGACCTGCCCCTCGGACGGCGCGAACGACGTGAGCTGCGTCACCTTCCTGTTCCGCAGGGAGAGGACGCAGACGTTGGTGGCGCCCCGCGCGTTCCCGCGCACGAACGCCACGTGCCGGCCGTCGGGGGACCACGCCAACGCCATGCCGCACAGCCCCTCAACCGGCACCGCCTTGAGCACTTTGCCGGTAAAGTCCGCGAAGATGATCTCGCTGCTTTCCTCGGGCTGCACGATTGTGCCGCGTCGCGTCCGCCGCGTGTAGGCCACCAGGTCGCTGCGCGGCGAGCAATAGACCACCGCGTCGAACGACTCGAAGCGCTTCGAGAAATCGGCCGGGTTGCTGTGGACGCGAATCTCGTCGGTGGCAAGCGTCGCCAGGGTTAGCTTCGTGACGCGCTTGACGATGAGGCTTTTCTTGTCGGTGAGCGCCGCAATCGCCAGCGGCATGAAGCGCTTGTGTCCCATGCAAAAGAGCGCCGCGCCGTCGCGGACCCACGTGGGCGAGGCGAACCAGTGCCGCTCGATGAGCATGGCCGGCTTTTCCTCGGGCAGCAGCATAAACTCGTGCTCGAGCCGACCCCGCTTGTCGAGCTCAAGGAGAACGATCGAGCCACCGGCCGCCACGGCGAGCCGCCTCCGATCCGGCGACCACGCCGGCGCGCGCAGCTCGCTCCCACCCGTGTAAAGCTTCCACGTGCGCCGCCCTCGACCGTCCATGAGCCACAGCTCGTTCCCGCGGCAGTAGGCGATCACATCGTTGGGCGAGCCGGCCCGCCTTGCCCCTCCAAGGTCGAGCTCGTAGGTGACGATCGAGTCGGTCGAGCGCCGGGCGCCCATCCCCTGGTCGAACGCGCGGGCCGCATCCACGAGCTGGATCGTGCTCGTGTGGTACCGCTCGTAGTCGTACTGCGGCCGCAGCGGCAGCGCCTGAAAATCCCTCACCACGAGCCGTTCGCCCGGATGCACCCGGACGTTCACCCGCTCGAGACACGTCTCGAGCGGCGCTTTCTGCACCGAGAGGTAGTCCACCCGGATGAAGATGTTGTCCACGGTGAAGTCGTTCTTGTTGACGAGTACGAAATCGTGCACCGGCACTTTGTACGGGTCCATCTTCATTGCCGGCTCGACCAGCTCGACCTTCTCCATCAGCGACGGTGAGAGGTCCGTGACCGATTCGAGCAACGCGTCGAAGCTCGGGCGCGCCTCGTCGAACGCCTCGGGCGAGTCGGCGCTCGCGGTGATGAAGTAGGCATGCGCCCGGCAGGTGATCACGGTCAGCCGCCTGACCTCGTCCGATTTAGCGCGTGCCGGGCGGCCGCGAAGCATCCGGTGCACCGCCGGCCGTCCGAAGTACGTGGCCTGCCCGCTTGCGCCCTCGAGTCGCAGGTGGGGCCGCCCCCGCTGCACCCGCGCCAGCCAGAGATCGGCAACCTGGTTGAGCCGGTCGAGGTCGAGCGCGTAGTTCGTTGTCGGCAACACCGCAATGCCCCAGGAAACGTCGGACCGGCCCGCCGGACGACATACGACGTACGGCTCCCCTGCGCTTGCCCGCCAACCCTGCGGCAACGTGATGTAGTACCACAGTTCCGGATGGACAAAGACACGGCCCGAGTCCGAACCGGCTCCAAGCACGCTCGAGGAAAGCGCCAATATGATGACGCTGATTAGACATGCAGGCCGCAACAAGCGCATCCGTAGCTTCCTCCTGGCTTGGGCTCGCGCTCGTCCGCGGCCCGTCGAGAAGTCTTTGGGATGTTCCCATCAAGCGCGAAGCAAAGTCAAGCCATTTGCCCCGTCGAGCAATGCGCCCTCGTTGTAGGGCGGGGCCTCCTGGCCCCGCCGCCGCATTCACGCAACGATTGCGGCACCTTCTATCCGCAAAAGAGCGCGCTTCCACTTCAACCCGCTTGAGTAGCCGCCGAGTGAGCCGTCCGCCGCGACGACCCGATGGCACGGCACAATGATCGGCCATGGGTTCGCCCCGCACGCGCGGCCCACGGCGCGCGCCGCACCCGGGTGTCCGATCGCGCGCGCCACCCAGTTGTACGGGCGCACCTTGCCATAGGGTATGCGCCGGAGCGCCCACCACACCTCGCGCTGGAAAGGGGTCCCCAGCCCGCGCGCCAGCGGGAAGCGGAAGCGAACCTCCTCGCCGGCGAAGTATCGGCCCAGGGCCTCCTTGAGGCGGCGCTCAAGCTCGCAGCGCGCGGCGAAGGAAGCGTTCGCTTTGCGGCGGCCGAGCTCGATGCCGAGGAGCGCGCGGCCATCGTGCCGCACCGTGACGACGAGACGGTATTGGGGCACTTCGATTGAGAAGAGAGGCAGCGCATTCATAGCGGCGCGAGCTTACCACCTCGGCCGCTCGGAGACAAAAAAAGGACAGGCTGAGAGGGAAGCTTGTGTAGGGGTTCGATCTCAGCCTGCCTCTGTGTTCGATAGGATCTTGGTCATGCTAGGCAAGACACAGGCGAAAATCCTACCGAATCGAGCCCCGGGCCGCAGTCCCCCGCGCTGCAGCCCGGAGACTTGGATTCGCTTGAGCCGAGGTACAATTCACCTTGGCTCCGGCACGCAGCACTATTGTACTCCGCAAGTACAAAGAAATTTCCACCGAAGCGCGCAACCAGAAAATGCACAAAGGTGAACTTTCTACTCAACAATTACACTCTTTTTTCAGGGAGCGCCACAGAAAAAGCAAAATATTAAAACGCGTGGTTGCCTGGATGAGTTCCCGTGAGCCGCACAACATGAAGACAGAAAAAAAGGCAAGCCGGGAAGGGTTTAGGGTATCGGGTCGGCTTGCCTTGCGAAAAGGATGAGGTTGTTGAGACTTGTTGAGAGTCTGCTAACCCCCCTTATCTCCGAGAAACCTCGGAGTTAAAGACTGATACAGTTACCAAAGACCCCAAGCGAGCTTCACCCATACAAAGAAAAACCCAACCCATCCCGCAACCCGCAATTCACAAAAATGTTCACTCTCAATATCCCCTTTGCAAATGGTGCATTACAACGAGGCCAACCCAGGAAAAAGGTCGGGCCAAAGAACTGCTTGCGAGCTGCGCAGAGGGGCCGAAAAGGGTTGGAAAACGAGCAGCAATTATCCAGGATTTCTCGCGCGCCGAGCGCTGGCGCTAGCTTGACACGCGAGAAATGCGGCTCGGTTGGATACCCTTTTAACGGCGTGTTTGAGCCCGCTTCAGCGGGCTTGCCTCGATCCCAGGCCGGTCCTTCAGGGCCGGTGCGACAAGCGGAACACCGTTGTTGGAAGCCCGTTTCAACGGGCTTCTCGACCAAGGGCTTAAGCCAGAGAAAGTAAGGACGTTGAAACGCCCTTGGCGAATGGGAAGATATCGTTTGCCTGGACCAGCCCTGAAGGACTGGCCTATGGCGAATGGGAAAGCCCGTCAAGACGGGCTTCGAATTGGCCCGCCGACCCGCATCGCCCGCACAGCGTGCATGGAATCCGGATTAGTCGAGTTCGAACCGCAAAAAACGCAGCCAATCCCGCTCAAAGAGGGCCGGCGTGGTGTGGAATTCGCGGTCGAGGATCGTCGCCGTGTCCTCGCCCTCGGCGTATCGCCGGAGCACCTGCATTACCTTCCACAGTCCATAGGTGTCCACGATGTACTTCATGATGGTGTACGACTGCTCGTAGGCGAGGGCCACCTTTTCATGGCCCTCGATCTTGATGAATTCGCCCTGCATCTCGGCGAACGGGATGAGCGTTTCCGCGCGAAAGCGGCGTTTGAGGACCGGCGTCGGCATCCCGTCCTCGCTGTCGTGGTACTCCATATATTTGGCGAGGCCTTCGTTGAACCACACGGCGCAGCGGTCCTTTGAAAGCTCGCTCACCAGCGCGTGGGTGTACTCGTGCCGGATGAGCCGCTTCATCGCCTCGCTTTTCATCTCCTTGGAGGCCGGAACCCGGATCTTGCCGTCGTAGAGACCCGCCACCCACTCGGGCACCGAGCGGATCCGGGCAAAATCCTCCGGGCTGTACACGAGCACGACCACCCTGCGCTGCGGGTAGTAGCCGAGCCGGCCACCGATGCCGTAGTAGGCGTCGCTCAGGTTGGCGCGAAGCGCGTCGAGGTCGAAGTCTTCGAGGCTTCCATCGTAGCGAATGTCGAAGGCGCCGGCGTCTTGCTGCTCGAAGCCCCCTTCGACCGCGGCTTCCGCCTCGAGCTGATTGATCCGCTCATCGAGCTCCGCGGCGCTTTCCGGGTCAGCCGCGCGGGCCGCCCGCAGGTAGTAAAGCGCCCACCCGAGTTGTTGTTGCGCGTAGCAGACCTCGCCCAGGAGCCTGAGTGCCACGGCGTTCTGCGGGTCGTAGCGCAGCGCCTCCCTGAGTTTGTAGAACGCCTTGCCCGTGTCGTGGCGCTCGTAGAGCGCCTGTCCATGGCAGACCATCGCCGCGGCGAGGTTTCGCCGAAAGACCGCCTCGCGAGGGTCGTAGCGGATCGCCTCGAGGAGGGTGTTCTCGGCGGCCTGGTAGCTCTTGGCCTCGATGAGCGCCACGCCCCGGCTGTTGTAGGCGCGCGCGAGGTTGCCCAAGAATTCCTTGTCGTGAGGCTCGATCTCGATCGCCTTGCGGAGCGCCGCGACCGCCTCGGTGAACTGGTCCTTCTCGAGCAGCGCGATCCCGTAGTTGTTGTAGGCGATCGCGAGGTTATGCCGGATCGTGGCGTCGGTCGGTTCGGCCCTGAGCGCGGCGGCGAACGCGGCGATGGCGGCTTTGTGCTCGCCCCGCTCGAGGGCTTCAACGCCTTGCCGGTTCAGGCGAGCCGCCTCGGACGCCGCACACGCCGTCGGCACGCTGACAAGGAGAAGGAAGAGGATCAGAACGTGTCGCATGACGCGCTCGCAGCTCATACGCTTTCCTTCAAAATTGCCACGCCCAGGGGGCCTGGGCCTCTCTTCAACTATGCATCGAGGTCGAGCTCGATGCCGCTCGGCGGCACCGCGCGACGCCGCATGAAGAGATAGATCAGCCCCATCCCCGCGATGAAGCCGCCGATATGCGCAAACCATGCCACGCCGGCTGCGGCCGGGTTGTGCAGTGCGGGGATCCCGTTGAGGAGCTGGAGCAGGATCCACACGCCCAGGAAGACCCATGCCGGCACGTCCCTTCGAAAGAAGAAGTAGCCGATCGGGATCAGGCTATCAATCTGCGCATGGGGGAAGAGCAAGATGTATGCCCCGAGCACGCCCGAGATCGCCCCGCTCGCGCCGATCGTCGGTACCACCGAATTCGGCCCGGTCACGATGTGCGCAAACCCGGCAATCACGCCGCACAGCAGGTAGAAGGGAATGAAGCGGATGCGGCCGCACACGTCCTCGATGTTGTTGCCGAAGATCCACAGGAACCACATGTTGCCGATGATATGCAGCCACCCGCCGTGCATGAACATCGAGCTGAACAGCGTCAGCCACTCGTGGCGCCGGCCGACCTGCGGGAGCAATTCCCTGGCCTTCGCCTCGGCCTCGGCCTCGGCCTCTTGCTCAAGTGCCCGATACAGGCTCGAGGGAAGCGAACGGATGCCGCGAGCTTGAAGATTACGGAGCCGCCGCTCCAAGGCCCGCTGCAAGGCCGGTCTTCTCAGCGCGTCCAGCAGGGCCTCCTTGTGCTTCTCAGGATTCCCCTGCGCCAGGAAGCACCGCGGGATCACGCCGAAGCGGAAGAAATCAAGCTCTTGTTCGATCCCGGGGCGGAACACCTGGACGAGGAACACGGCCGCGTTGATGACGATCAACGCGAGGGTCAGGTACGCGCGCTCGCGCGTCGGGTTGAGGTCTCTCAGGGGGATCATGGACTCGGTGGACGCTCGCCGTGGTTACGGTCCCGTTTTCTTTACAAAGTACGCGGCGACCGAATAGGTGTCAATCGTGTTCTTGTCCACGGCGATAATGAGCTTCTTGCGGTATGCGCAATGCTGCGTGTCCACCTCGTCGAGGTCGGCCAGCGCGTAGTAGGCCGTCTTGGGCGGGATCGTGGGCACGGTGCCCTTCTCGTCCGATAGGCCCGTAAAGGCGATCCGCACCTTGAGGAGGTGCGGCCCTTCCTTCGGCCAGGGCTTTTCGAGGTCCACCCCGACGACCACCTCGGCCTTGAGCACGTTCGTCTCCTGATTCATGAACTCGCCGACGAGCACCACCGAAGGCGACACCTCGCGCACGAGACCCGCCACCTGCTGCTCGTCGGGCTCGGGAGAGGGATCAGGCTCCGGCCCCTCGAAAATGATTTTGGGAAAGCCCGAGGACGCGGCAATCCCCTCGAGCGGCCCGATGTCGGGCTCCTGCAGCAGCCGCGCCTCGTACTGGCGCGCCCGATCACGCCAGAGCTTGAGGTCCGCCTCGAGGGCCTTGATGCGTTTCTCGAGTTCGTGGCTGAGCTTGTTTGCCTCCGCGAGCGCCGCTTCGTACTTGGTGCGCGTCGCCTTATCCATCTGCTTGGCTTCGGCGCGGATCCGCTCCGCTTCCTCGCGTTGGCGCCGCGACTCCGCAAGCAGTTTGGCGATTTCCTTGCTCTCGGCCTCGATCCGCTGCTTCTCGAGCTCGAGGAGGCGTTTCTGGCAGTCCATGCGTTCGATAATCCGCTCGCACTCGGCGAGCTGCCGCCTCGCGACCGCGTGGTCGGGGACCTTGGCCAGCACGTCCTCCCAGAGGACCTTGGCGACCCGATACTCGGAGTTCTCCATCGCGTTGAAGGCCTTCGCCTCGAGGCTCAACGCCTCCATGTCGGCAAGCATCTTGAGCACCTGCTCGGTGTAGGGCGAGTCCACGTACCGGCGCAGGTGCTCACGCAGCTCGCGGTCGGCCTGGAAGTAGTTGCGGGTCTCGACGTAGTAGCGCGCCACGAAAAAGTGCGCCTCGTCGGCGTACGGCGAGGTCGGATAGTCGCGGATCAGCTCGCGGAAGTACATGAGCGCGAGATCGCTCTTGCCCGCGTCGAGCCGTTTTTTGCCTTTGAGGTAGAGCGCCTTCGCGTTGAGCCCCCAGGCGCCGACGGCGCTCAGCCCGATCGCCAACGCCATCGCCACCGCCCCGAGGCGTCGCATGTGACCGACAACAACCATTGACAGACCTCCAGCGGGCTCCGTCGCCGGCACGCGCACTCCTGCTCGGGCGGCGACTGATACCCTTATTGGGTATCGGCATTCCAGGGTGGGACTTGAGCCCGCTCGCCGTGGTGGACACTCGACAGGGGCTGTGTTATAGGCTTGGGGCCGCACAGGGATGAGTCGTCGAACGCAGGAGGGACGCCGGGATGAGACCCACACGAACCCGGATGCTTTGCGGATTGACCTTGCTGAGCATGCTCGCCGTCGCGGTCTCTTCGAGCGCCGCGAGGCCGAGCGAGGTCGAGGACAAGAGCTACGTCGCCACGCTCAACGGCCCCTGCGGCATCGCCATTGACGGCTACGACCGCAAGATCATCGCCGACACGGGCAACAACCGCGTCATTGTGCTCGACGAGGATTTCGAGCCCGTCGGCGTGATCGAGGGCGTCCGCCGAGGCGGCCTCCTCGAGCGGCCCCACGGCGTCGCTTGCGACGCGCAGAACCGCATCGTTGTGGCCGACACCGGCAACCACTGCGTCAAGGTCTATGACGCCAACGGCTATCACCAATTGACAATCGGCCGGCACGGCCAGCCCGGCTCCCGCGTCGGGGCCTTGCGCGCGCCCGAAGGCGTCACCATTGACCCCAAGGGCAACATCATTGTCTTCGATACCGGCAACAAGCGCGTGCAAATCTTCGATTCCAGGGGCGACTACATCATGCAGTTCCGCGGCGGCACCTACTCGGTCGAGAGGCTCGTGGGCAGCCCAGCGGACCCGCAGATCACGAAAGACACGGGCGAGATCGTCTTCGAACGGCCCGTGCGCGGCTGCGTCCTCGGCGACGGCAAGCTTGTCGTTGCCGACCTCGCCGCCGGTCGCGTCAGCGTCTGGGACTACAGCACTTCGAAAAGAACCGCCCGGCCCGTCAAGTATGCCGAGCCGAAGGAGAACGCCCCGGGGGTTTGGGTGAGCGATGTCGCCTACGACCCGCGCCACAACGAGGTGCTTTCCCTCCAGACGCATCCCGTGCTCGCGGGCCGCGACCTCCTCCTCGTCGCCGGCGTGGACGCGCGCGAGCTCGACGCCTACCCGGAGGCGCTCCGGCTGCTCAAGTCAAGCCCTACGGACTGGCTCCCGTACTACCGAACGAATAACTTCATGAGCGGTCGCTTCCTCGAGCCTCGCGGCGTCGCGGTGGATAGCCGGGGGAACGTCGTCGTCGTGGATCGCCGGCTCGACTTCGCCGTGCAGATCAGCCGCCGACAGATCGAGGCACGATGGGGCGCCGCCGAGGCGCTCGCCGCACACACCATCGCCAAGGTGACGCCCAACTCGGCCATGATCGAGTACACCACCTTCGAGGCCGTGCCGACGCTGCTCGAGTACGGCCCCTCCGGGGACGTGAGCGTCGAGGGACCGCACGCCTACACGGCGCGCATCAAAGACAACGTGCCGACGCGCACCCACCGCGTTCGGCTCGGCGGCCTCGAGCCCGGCACGCGCTACACGTACCGGTATTTGACGACGCGCAACGCCTACCCGCGCGAGCATTTTTCCGAGGCCCGCGTGGTCACGACGCGCCCCCGGCCCGGCGAGACCGCAATCCTCAAGCTCGACGTGCTCGTCGTGCTTTTCACGGACGTCGTCACGATGCCCGATCCGGAAACGATACCGAAGGACGCCGATGGCAACCCGATCATGCCCGAAGCGCCCGGCCCCGGCCCCATGACGCCCGAGGAGATCGCCCGGATCGAGGCCGCCCTCGAGCGCGTCCGCGGCTTTTTCTGGATCAACTCGCATATGAAGCTTAACCTCCGCTTCGACGTGCTCGAGGTCAGCGACCACCTCGAACGGCTTCCGTTCGAGAAAGGGGCCGTCTTCTCGCTGGCCGACCGCCGCAAGCTCGACGAGATCATCGCCGCGCATGGCCGCCGCCCGCGCGGCCGTCGGGGCGGCATCATCGTCGTCGAGGGCGCGCGCCGTTGGGACCCGGAACGGCAGGCATGGGTGCTCTCGGACCACGCCGCCACCACGTGGGGCACGGCCGCCGACGGGCTCGGCATCTCGGCGATCAGCGCCGGCGGTGATACGACGTGGCGCCTCGTGTGCGAGTACGGCCGCCAGCTCGCCCTTATGGGGGCGTACACCGGGCATGCCGCCCACCCGAAGAAGGGCTGTTTCCGGAGCAGCCTCCTCGACGCGGACGCGGGCTTCTCGGACGGCGAGGCGGTCGCGGCCCGCGCGGTCGAGCCCAACGCGTACCTCGCCAACTTCTACGGTGCCATCGCCATCGTCAAGGACGCGGACGGCGACGGCTTCCCCGACGACGATCCGGCCTGCCCCTTTGACGAAAAGCGATTCGGCACGCGCTCCTACGACACCGACAGCGACGGCGACGGCGTGGACGATCTCGCCGAGGCGATGTTCTCGCAGTGGCTCACGCTCGATTTCGTTGTCCTCGGCGCCCGCACGGCGGAGCCCTACTCGATGCCCGCGCCATACAGCGCCGACACCGACGGCGACGGCATCTCGGACCTCCTCGACGCGTTCCCGCTTATCGCGCTCTCGCCCAACGCGGCGAAATCCGACGTCGTCGTGGACGGCACAATCGGGCCCGGCGAGTGGGACGACCAGGCCGTCCGCCCGATAGATGATCCCGAGTTCAAGGGCGCCTTCCGGATAAACTGGTGCGACGAGGGGCTCTGCTTCGCGGTCGAGCAGCGCCTCAGCCCCGAGCAGGCGAAGGCGTACGCGACGAGCCCGAAGCCGATCCAGGTCACGATCGAGCTCGACGGCAATAACGACGGCTTCACGGCCGGCTCCGACAACACGACGATCCGGCTCGACGCCCAGCCCGGCGGCACGGCGCAGGTCACAACCACGCACGCCGACTACAGCGACCCGTCGAAAGCGGTCTGGACGGAGAACGGCGTCATCAAACCCGAAACCGTTCGCGCGGCCTGGATGGTGAGCGGCGACCGGCTCGTCCTCGAGTTCATCGTGCCGAGAAACCTCGAGGCCGGCCTCAACGGCGTCGCGGGCGAGCAGATCGGCTTGAGCGTCGAGCTTCGGCCCGAGGGCGCCGAGCACGCGCTCCGGCTCTTCGAGCCCCAGACGCTTTTCGGCGTGACACTCAAGTAGAGGGCCACCGGCGGAACGCACGACGATGGTTGACGAACCGAGCTTCGGCCTGCTTCCCAAGCGCACCACGACGTGGCCGCGGGCCGGCGCCGTCATCTACGCCGCGCCCTTCGGCCAAACCGTCACCTACCAGACCGGCACCGAGCGCGGCCCCGCCGCCCTCATCGCGGCCTCGGCCAACCTCGAGTGGTACGACATCGAGCTCAACGCCGAGCCCTACCGCCGCGGCATCCACACGCTCCCGTTCCCCGACGCCAAGGCGATGGCGAGCTCCGGCGCGATGGTGAGTTGGGTGCAGGCGACCGCCCAAAAAATTCTCGCCGCCGGCAAGTTCCCCGTTCTCATCGGCGGCGAGCACTCGGCGAGCATCGGCGCCGTGCGCGCCTGCGCCAAACGCTTCCCGGAGCTCACCGTCCTTTCGCTCGACGCCCACACCGACCTGCGCGACCGCTACAACGGCAGCCCGCTCAACCACGCCTGCGTCATGCGCCGCGTGCTCAAGGCCGCGCGTCCCGTCCTCGTCGGCATCCGCAGTACGCACACCGAGGCCAACGCGACGATCAAGAAGCATCGGATCCCGATCTTCCCCGCCGAGGAAGTGCTCTTCGACGACAATTTCACCAAGCGGCTCCTGCGCACCCTCGGCCCGAAGGTCTATATCTCGATTGACCTCGACGTCTTCGACCCCGCGACCGTGCCGGCGACCGGCGCGCCCGAGCCCGGCGGCCTCGGCTGGTACGACGTCACGCGCCTGTTGCGGCTCGTCTTCGAGCACCGCGCCGTCGTCGGCTGCGATGTCGTCGAGCTCCGGCCGAGCGAGGGCAATGCCGCGCCCGATTTTTTGGCCGCAAAACTTGTATACAAGCTCATTGGCTATCGCTACTATCTGCCGTTTCCAAAGGGACGCCCGAAGAGGGGGTGAGGTCACGCGGCGGCGACGCCGTGCGCGCCGCCGCGAACCAGGCGAGAGGAGGGATCACCGATGCCGCTTGTACCGACGAGAATGTTTCTGACCAAGGGTGTCGGGCACCACAAAGAGGAGTTGCGCTCGTTCGAGCTCGCGCTCCGAAACGCCGGCATCGAAAAATGCAACCTCGTCACCGTGAGCAGCATCCTGCCGCCAAACTGCCAGATCATCTCGCGCAACCAAGGGCTGAAGCTCCTCTATCCGGGTGAGATCACCTACTGCGTCATGGCGCGCCTCTCGAGCAACGAGCCGCGGCGCCTGTTGGCCGCCTCGATCGGCTACGCCCTCCCGGCCGACAAATCCCACTATGGCTACATCAGCGAACACCACGCTTACGGGCAACCCCAGCGCGTCGCCGGCGACTATGCCGAGGACCTCGCCGCCGCCATGCTCGCCTCGACCCTCGGCATCGAGTTCGACGAGGACAAAAACTGGGACGAGCGCCGCGAGGTCTTCCGCATCAGTAACAAGATCATCAAGACCAACAACATCACCCAGTCCGCCGTCATCCGCAACGGCGGCTGGACCAACGTCGTCGCCGCCGCCGTGTTCCTGTTTTAGGAAAATCTTTCCACGCAGTCGAGCGGTCATGTTCGTCCGCCACCGTGCGGCCACTCGCAAGGAGAAGCCGTGAAGCGCTCTCGACAGCGCTGCCTGCTGCTTATGCTGCTCGCTGTTCTTCTCGCCGCGTCGTGCGCACCGAGGAAGCCCGGCGGCGAAGCTGGCATTCCGGCTAAAAAGCCCGCGGTCAACTTCGCCCTTGGGCTCGAGGAGGCCGACCGCACGACGAAGCTCATGGGCAATTTGCGCGCGGTGGTGGTGCTCATCGAGTTTCCCGACGCACCCGCCGACAAGGAAGCGTACTCGCCCGAGCAGGTCGAGGCCTTCATGTTCGACCCGGCCGGAAAAGGTCTCGGCCAGTTTTTCTCGGAAAACTCCGGTGGGCGATACACGATCCGCGGAAAGGTTTTTGGGTGGTACACGTCGCGCCGGACAGTCGAGGAAATCAACAACACCCCCGGCGGGATGCGGTGCGCCCTCGAAAAGCTCACGGAAGAGGCTGTGCGCCGCGCGCTCGACGATGGCCTCGACCCCGCCGCGTTCGACAGCGACGACGACGGCCTTGTGGACGAGCTCTACGTCATCCCCTCGGGCAAGGTGAACATCGGCTACGGCATCATGGGCCGCTACGCCGACTTCGCCGAGCGCACGACGTTCATCCGCCTCGAGCCCGACGAGGCCGGCAGCAACATCGGCTTTTATATCCACGAGATGGGCCACATCTTCTATTACGCCCTCGACCACTACGGCAATCACTGGCAGGGCGAGTACGGCAGCGGCATCTGGGCGATGATGGGCCTCGGCTGCTGGGGCCAGCGCGGCGACATTCCCGCAAAAGACGTGTGGACACGGCCCGCGCACTTCACCGCGTTCTACAAGATCGTCATGGGCTGGGTCGAGCCGCGCGTCATCAGCTCGACCACCCGCGACGTCAGGCTCACCGCGATGGCAATCAAGCCCGACTGCATCGAGATCCCGATCCCCGGCACGCTCGAATACTTTTTGGTCGAGAACCGTCAGCCGATCGGCTTCGAGGACCAACTCCCCGGCGGCGGCCTCCTCGTCTGGCACTGCAACCGCACCTGGAAGGGCGACTTCCGGCTCGTGCAAGCCGACGGCCGCGACGACCTCCGCCACGGCCACGCCGTCGGCCGCCCGTACCCGCCGACGACGGAGAACCTCGGCGACGCCGGCGATCCTTTCCCCGGCTCGACGGGCAACACCCATTTCGGCCCCAAAACGACCCCGAGCAGCCGGACCGACGAGGGGCTCGACAGCGGCATCACGATCCGCGGCATCAGCCCGCCGGGCGAGACGATGAGCTTCGACGTCATCATTGACGCCGACGTGCACGAGGGCCTCGGGCGCCTCACGACGATCCGCGGCAGCCTCGACGAGCTCACCGCCTCGAACGTCCGCCGCCGCCGCAACGCCGCGCTCTCGCTCGTCGAGATCGCCGACGACCGCGCCATCCACGCGCTCATGGTCGCGCTCGACGATGCCGACCGCAAGGTGCGGCTCCACGCCACGCGCGCCCTCGGCCGCCTCAAGGTCCCTGCCGCCGTCCCCGCGCTCGCGAAGATCGCCGCGCACGCCGACCCCGAGCTCGCCGCCGCCGCGCTCGACGCCCTCGGCGGGATGATGCCCGACCTCAAGGGCAGCGACCGCCTCGAGGCGCTCGCCCGCATCACCACGGCGCTCGACTCCGGCTCGAAAGAGGTGCGCGAGGCCGGCCTGCGCGCGCTCGCCGCCCTCGGCGACCCCGCGTTC
>Ga0180432_10005811_pt1 | contig 16250 bp, 20 predicted proteins | sample SS_ome_10_FD_132414 | JGI IMG/M metagenome (GOLD analysis project Ga0180432, IMG submission 132414) | Hypersaline lake sediment archaeal communities from the Salton Sea, California, USA - SS_1_MS_2 metaG | ecosystem: Environmental > Aquatic > Non-marine Saline and Alkaline > Hypersaline >... | reverse complement strand
TTTTTCTTTTTGGGCTGCCTGTCAATTGTTAGCTTTTTTCATTGGCATACTAAGAATTGCCTTTAAAAAAGAAGATGATGAAAGCTCGTATATTTAAAATAAAACAACCAAACTAAGGGAATTTTATGAACACACTAGAAAAATACACGGAGCCAATGGCTCTCTTACTAAAGAAAACAAGACATCTAGAGCCTATAACCTCGAGAAGTCGAGCTCTAGAGGTTGTAGACTATATAGCAGAAGCTCGAACTCTTGTAGATGCGATTGATGAGAAACGGAAGGAGCTAACTCAGGTAGAAAGAGCATATATAGCAAAAGTAGATGCCGAGGCAAAGATGTTGGTATCTGCCTTAGATGCTATGCAAAAAAATGCCGTTGAAAGGCTGGAAGACTGGTCCACTACCGTTCCTCAAGAAGAACTACAGGAAGTAGACTGGGCAGATGCTGAGATCTTACTGCCTGATCTTATGGAAAATGCAAGACTCATCACTTCTAAAGCTTTTGTCCTACAAAAAGAGAAAACCGAGTATTCTGTTAACGATTTAACCCTTATACCACGTGAATACCTAAAAGTAGACGAAAAGAAAGTGAAATCTCTCTTCAAAGCTGGTGTTCGTGATGTTCCAGGGTTGGAAATATATACCACTAAGAAAATGGAGATCCGTAGACATGCCAAAACAAGCAGCACATCCTAAGCTGTCAGACCTTTATTATACACGCTTTGAGGTTTTGAACCTCTTTGGAGTGTGTAAAACAACATTATATCTTTGGGTGCGAGATAAAAAGATAGAAACAACCAAACATCCCTTAACGGGGAAGATCCTTTTTAAAAAGGACTATATAGACAATTTGTTAAAGGGCCACGGGGGATTATATGGCAAAAAAGAAGAAAAAAAAGCAAAAGATTGAGAAGCAAGTTCAGGCTCGTCAATCAATACAATATCAAGCTCCATCAAGAAGCGTTACCGATGCTGATTTACAGCTTGTATCTAAAATAGCAAATGAGGCGTCAAAAACTCCTTTCTTCAAAAAGCTTGGCGGTTTCCCAGGGATCTTTTCAATCATGCTTTATGCAAAAGAGATTGGGCTCCCACCAATGCAAGCCGTCTTTGGCGGGATGAATTGTATCATGGGTAAGATAGAGATTGCTCCACATGCCATGAATTCCTTGATACGGGGACGGGGTCACAAACTTACAATTGTTGAGCTATCAGATACTATCTGTACTATCAAAGGTGAGAGGAGAGATACAGGCGAGAGCATGACTGTTTCTTTCAGCATTCAAGAGGCTGAAAAAGCTGGTCTCTGTAGGGGAGACTCTGGGTGGAACAAATATACAAAGGACATGCTGTACTCAAGAGCTATGTCTCGCCTTGGTAAAAGACTATTTGGCGATGTCATAGGATGTGGCACATATGCAACAGGAGAAGTTCAAGAGTTGCCAGAGCAACAATTTGAGGAGGCGGAAGTTGTCTCTACTGAAGAATACACAGCAGAAAGAGCCTCTGAAGAGATATCCTGTGCTCTTGGAATCGACAAGACTCCTGAAATGATTGAATATATTGAGTTTTGTGCAAATAAAACTGCAAGACCATTAGAGGCATTAGTCCCTTTATGGATCGAGAGAAAAGAACTGTTTTTAGAAAACTTTGAGAAAAGAAAAAGGAATTTAGAAAATGGAACAGATTAAAGAGGGATACACACGAGTATCGTCTATCCTGTCTCAATGGGACAGGTTTGGACATATACCAAAAGATATTTTGAAGAAGAAGCAGAGAATAGGAACAGAAGTTCATGATGCAATATCATCATTTACCAATATGGCATTTATCCCAGTTTCGAAAGAGGCACAGGGATACTTCGATAGTTTTTTAGAATGGCAAAAAGATTCTGGCTTTAATTTGATACATAGCGAACAGAGGTTTTATTGTGATAAACTTAAAATAACAGGGAAGATAGATGCTGTAGCCGAATCAAGATCGGGTGATAGATTCTTGATCGACTACAAGACATCCGCGTCAAAAGATGCAAAGATATGGCCGCTGCAAGGCTGTTTGTACCACTATTTGGCAACTGTTAACAATCTTACTCTGTCCAAAAACTTCTTTTTTGTACAGCTTTTCAAGGATGGTTCTCCTGCTATTGCCCATGAGTTTACGATAAGCAATACTTTAGCCAACATATGTAAAGCCGCTTTACTTACATACCGATATTTAAACGTTTAGGAGGTCTGTTATGTTTTTTGCATTAATGATAGCTCCACTCTTACTCATGTGTTTGTTTGGCTTGTTTGCCAAAGAAGATTATCCTTGGATTTGAGAGATGGAACTTTTAGATTTTTTCGATTCAGAGGAGACCCTTGTTAAACAAGATCTCCGTCTTTTAAAGAAAGAGGTCTCATCCTTGAGAAAGGGCCTCTTTGCTCGTCTGTCGGCTCTAAAGAAAGAGCACGAAACGCTTAAGTATGACTACGAAACATTAAAGAAAAGTATTGCCAAAAACGATGAAAAGCTTTGGCAAGAAATACGCCCAAAAGAAAAGGATTATGATCTTTGGTAGAATTTAAAAAAATGAATTGCTCGTTTTGTGAAAGGGATTTTAAGGTCCCACTGAGTCATTACAGATATAAGATAAAATACGGTCAAAAGAACTTTTTTTGTTGCAAGCTTTGTAGGGATCAGTTTGCAAAAGACAAGCGCTATTGTGAAAAAAAACGTGAGAAAAGGCTTAAAGAAACTCATCATTAAAAGCCTGAACCATATACACAAAGAAAAAAGCTATTGGCAATAAAGATACCCAAAGGATTAATACATGTTTAGCCACAAAAAAACTCCTTCCCAATAACTTCTAAACTTTCTTTTGGATAGTACTTTTTAAATCGTTTGATCTTTGTACGGCTCTTTTGGTCCATATAGCCTTTCACTTCAATCCATCGAGCCTTTTCGTCTAGGTCATATACTTTAAAATCAGGTTTATATGACCTAACTCCCCGCTTGATTTTCTCAAACCAGAATGTCTCTGGTTCATATTCCCAATCTTTTATAAAACCAGCCTCTTTTCTCCTCTGCAAGAAAAGAGCATATGCCATTTCCCACCCAGATTTGTAGTAATGTTTCTTACCACCAATCAAACGCCATCCTTTATTTGTGTTTCTCATGCTCATATGGCGCAATTAATGCCTCTAAATCATAAAACTCACCATTAAAATATTTATTCTTTTTAGGCTCGTATAATGCCGTCATAAATTCAAAAAGGTTCGGATCGATAGATTCTCGATTGGCGTAGAGCCAATGCTCACAATAGATATTTTTTGGGAAGTTGGCGTTTTTGTGATATCTTTTTCTTAAGATCTTTTTAAGAACTGTGCTTCGTTCTTTGTATGTAAGAGCAGCTATTCGTTCTTTTTGCTCCCAATAGTCCACTTCTTTAAGTTGCCATGTAAGATATGCTTTATCAAGGAGACATAACTTCTTCCTATCAATTTCTGCTTGTATACAAGCCTTCATTTTAGCTCGTATCTCTTTTGAATATTCGATGTGGAGATCTTCTTTTTCTGGCAGTTTCTTTTTATAGGGAACTCTTAGCTTTTTCTTTTCGTTCAGAGAGAACCTCCTTTGAAAATGGCTGGTAACCTAGGAGGGAGTACCAGCCACGATAGAAAAAAAGATAAACAAAACGAACTTTGACCAAGTTCAACCACACATTCTCACACACATCTTTTTTTTACAAGAAAGACCATTAGCATTGCTAAATAAAAATTTAATTTGCAATTATGCGGTAAAAGACAATTTAAATTTTTACTTGCAAGTGTATTATGTCTGATTTAGATGTCCGTCAAGATTATAATTATCTTTATGATCACGCTTATTCTGTGTGGAGCCCCTATCTTTCGGCTGCTGAGATAGATTTAAGGTTTTATCTTGGAGATCAATGGTCCGAAGATGAAAAAAGATATCTATGGGAGCAAGAAAGGCAAGCCTTTGTCATAAATATGATCAAACGTACTGTTGATCAACTTTCTGGATATCAAATTAAACACCGCCTTTCCTCCATTGTGCTTCCAGTTGAATCATCCGATAGACAAACGGCAGATCAAAGATCCAAGTATCTTATGCATGTTCTATCAAACGGTGGCGGATATGAGATGCTTTCTCAAGCATTTGCCAGTGCCATGCGTACAGGTATCGCTCTTGCTTCGGTTTATAAGGACTATAGAGATGATGTTTTAGACGGAGATATTCGTTTTGCTGTTGATCCATGGTCTTCTTTTCTCTGTGATCCTTATTTTTCAAAACTAGACTGGTCTGACTGCTCATATGTCTTAAAACGTAAGTATTTATCTCTGGATCAAGCGCAATCTCTTTTGCCAAAGCACAGAAAAGAGGTTGAGGATCTTTTTGATGCTGGTTGGGATAGAGATGGTAAATTTACATGGCTACCATATCAGAGACAGCCTGGCGGACAAGAGATGATGGCCTATGATGAGATGTATCTTCAAAAATGGAAAGAAGTTGACTTGCTCATTGACTCAGAAACAGCAGAAATTTTGCCATTTGAGATACCAAAAGACAGGATGAAACTCTTTTTAGAGATGTATCCAAACTTTACTAAGGTAAAAAAACAGAAACAATACATAGAGCGACATATTCTTGTTAATAGTGAGCCTATTAGAAAGGATATTAACCCCTTTGGTCTAGATGAATATCCATTTGCTCCAGTAATTGCGTCATTTTGTCCTGACTCTGATAACTGGGGATTAAAACTACAATCAGCTATCAGACAAATCATTGATCCACAAAGAGCGCTCAATAGAAACAGGTCTCAGAGAACGGATATTGTCGAAAAGAATATGAATTCTGGCTGGATGGCAGAGGAGAACTCGGTTATCAATCCTGACTCGCTATTTAATTCGGGTCAGGGGGTTGTTGTTTGGAATAGAAAAGGGTCGCCTACTCCACAAAGAATGGACCCAATTCAGGTTCCACCCTCCTTTTTCCAAGAAGAAAGTTCATTACAAAACGATTTAATGGCTATCAGTGGCTTAAATGATGCAGCATTCGGTATACCAGATTCTGGAAATGAGTCTGCTGCTCTCATGAACCTAAGGCAGTCTGCTGCTGTTACTAATATTCAAGGCTATTTTGAGAATCTTCGTATCGCACAGAAGGGAATATCAAGAAAAATCTTGAAGATGTCTCTATCTAATAGTCCAGCTAAGGTACAGAGAATCATCAATGAGCCTCCAGCAGACGGCTTTTATGATGAAGATTTCTATAAATATGACATATCGATCCAAGAAGGCGCCTTAACTCCAGAGCAGAAACAGCTGCGCTTTATGCAGCTAGTTGAACTTAGAAATCTCGGTGCTCCAATCACTGGAGAAATGCTTGCAGAAGAAGCCCCAATTCAGGGTTCATTTGATCTTGTTGAGAAGATTGGCCAGATGGAACAACAACAGGCACAAGCTGCGCAAGAACAACAGCAAATACAAAATCAGCTTATCGCAAATCAATCTCAAATGGCACAAGCAAAAGCCATCTCTGATGTGGCTCTTGCTAAAGAGCGCTTCACAAGGTCGATCGCAAATCTTGGACTTGAAGATGAGCGGGCCAGCAAGGCTGTACAAGACAGATCTGATGCTGCGTTAACTCGAGCTAAAACCATATCTGAACTTGAGAAGATGGATACTGAGAACCTCTCAAGATATTTAGCCCTTATCAAGATGTTTGAGGAATCTAACAAAGAGTCTGAGAACAGAATCAAGATGCAAAATGTTGCGGTAACTGAGATGGCGGCTGAGCCAGATGTGCAGATGTCGCAACAACAACAATCAATTCAAGAACAACCCATACAACAACAACCACAGGAGGTGCCTCAAGATGAAAGACTCTTATAAAGGCGAAAAATCCAAGGCTATGGAGAACAACTACAAGTACATGCCTAAAGGCGTAAAGATCGAAAACGGATCTCATGCCTCTAAGCCTGGCAAGTTAGACATGCCAATTGGCCACGGATTTAAAGAAGTCGATATTAAAAAATATCCCATGAGCGAATACCCCAAGAAAGCCATGGATTATTAGACAAACTTGGGAAAAGGAGACAATAAATGGCCCAAGATCTAGGTGAAACTAGAGATGCAATGATCGAGGATGACAACAACGAGATCGAAAAGATCCTAAATGAGAATAAGGACAAAAAAGAGCCTTACTGGATCGTTATTTTCGCAAAACCAGCCAAAGTAAGAGTTGATGGGAAGCCCACATTGGTAAAGCTTATCAAAGCTTATCATCAATACAGGCCTAAATCTATGGTCGGAATGATCATAGGCGAGGTAAGCAATAAAAAAGGGGTAATTGATTGGGAAGTCAATATGCCTCAAGCCCCAATTGACTATGACGCTCTTGGAATCTTTGGAGTAGAAAAAACAAATGAAGTCATCTACGAAACAACTACGATACCGAGTGCATATGTAACTCAGTAACAAAAAAAAGAAAACTGCCGCCGAGTTGAACGGGCGACAAAAAAAGGAGGAAGCCAATGACTACAGTTGGCACACAAGAATTTTCGGGCGAAATGCAACAAGCACCTGAGGTCGCCGCTCAGATGCAACCAGTCTCTGATGAGGATGTCTCACAATCTGAGGGAGTTAGTCAAGAGGGAGCAGTCCCCTTGGCAGCTTTGCAATCAGAACGAGCCAAGAGGCAGGAGCTAGAAGAGAGAGTGAAGGTAATGAGTGATCATATGTCTCTCATGCAAGCAAACGCTCAAATGTATCAACAGCAACAACCAAATGTTGAAGAACAAAAGCCGAAGCTTTCAAAAGACGACGTGCTCACATATGGCGAATTCGAGGAATTGTTATCGGCCAGAGAATCTGCATATAAACAAAATATCGCAGAACTTCGCATGGCGCAGAAATACAAAGATTATGAAGACGTCATAAGCAAATACCTTCCTGAAGTTTTAAAGCAATCACCGCAGTTAAGAGCAACTCTACAGCAGTCTCAAGACTATGAGCTTGCCTACTATTTGGCTAAGAATTCAGATGCATATAAGGCAGAGTCTAAACAGACAAAGAAAAATGCCGATGTTGAACGGATTCTTAAAAATGCCGAGCAGCCAGGATCACTAAGCTCGATTGGTAGTGCAACAGCAAAAAGCACAGCCAAAAGGTTTAAGGATATGTCTGATGAGGAGTTTTCAACTCTTGCAAATAGAAACCGCGGTTATTTCTAACGAAAGTTTTTAAAAAGGAAGAAACTTTATGACTATTACAAGCACAAGCCAATTGAGCCCAGCCGTTCGAGAGTACTACGATCGACTGATACTCATGACGGCATACCCAGCATTGGTTCACACCAGTTTTGCTCAAAAAAGAATGCTGCCTCGAAATAGTGGCGATACCATTGTATTTAGACGATATTCAAAGTTAGATACAGTGCCTATTCCATTGGTAGATGGTATAACCCCTCCAGGAGCTCCATTGTCTGCAACAGACATCAAAGCTCGCGTCTCGTTTTATGGTAATTTTGTGACCCTTACAAATCAGGTCATGATGACAGTCGAAGATCGCACTCTTAATGAGGCTACGAGGCTAATCGCACAGAATTACGCCCAAACAATGGACGAAATAACAAGAGACGTCTTGGCATCGATGGCAACAGTTATCCAATGCTCAAACGGTTCTAACGGGTCAACCCCAACAGAATTGGCAAAGGAAGATATCGATTCTGTTGTAAAAACATTACTTGGAAACTCAGCAGAGATGATCTCTGAGGTAATTCCTGGAACCGATGCATTTGCTACTGCACCAACAAGACCAGCTTTCTTTGGATTTATCCATACAGACTTGCTGGATGATCTTGAGTCAGTTGCAAACTTTGTTTCATCAAGCAACTACTCAGCCGTACAGAAGGTAACACCTTTCGAGTGGGGCTCGACTGGCAACGTCAGATGGAAGTATACCCCTATTGGTATCAAGTCATCTGCAACTCCAGCTGTGTATAGTATGCCGATTGTAGGTAAGGAGGCTTATGCCTGTATTCATCTCGGCTCAGAAAGTGGCGATTTTTATGTTGAACAACTAGGTTCTGCAGGAACAGCCGATCCGTTGCATCAAAGAGCAACAGTTGGCTTCCAACATCCATTCGCTGCACGTATCCTAAATGATGCATTCGGTGCTTTATTGTTGGCAACACATTCATAATTGTAAGGAGTATTAATTATGGCACAAATTAAACGATTTAGCTGGACAAATCCTTCTACAGCTGTTGCTAAAGAACTCAGTGTTGGATTTACAGTTTCGAAAATAGAGATTTGGGATTTAACAACTCCAAATCGATTTGAGTGGACCTCAGATATGGCAGATGCCTCTATCTTCGTCTTAGGCACATTGGCATATACCGCAACAAATGGCGTAACACCTTTGGCAGAAAGCACATCAATTGGTCCTGCTATTAGCGGCATGACAAACGCCTCACCAGGTGTTATTACGGTTGATGATGTGGCCTCTTATGGAATTGTAGCAGGCGACACCATCACTGTCACCAATTTGGCAGATGATGGTTCTGCTACATCGCTCAATGGTGAATATACGGTAGCCTCAGTAACGACAACCACAATTACAACTGCTACAAATACTTCAGCTTATAGCGTGTATGTATCTGGCGGGACAGTTGTTCGAAAACTCGATTCAAATGGCGATCCAGTTGCTCAAGAAAACGTTGCAAAACGTGGTTTGACTCTTGGAACCTCTGCTGTAGGGGCAAACTCTGCAAGCATGGTAGCTATTTGCTATGGCGAAGAAACAGTGACCTAATAGTAGGTAATTAGGGAGGGTATATATCCCTCCCCTTTCATCCAAAAAGGAGAGTTAAATGACAACTAAAGAAGACAAAAAATTAGAAGAAAAGTTAAAGAATCTGCCGATTATTGGAAATCAACCAAAATCAGAGGCAGAAGAAAAGTTTTTAAGAGAAGTATGTGAGTTTGAATTTCTTAATTCAGAAGAGCCAGGATTAACAGTTTCTTTTGTATATGGCAGTTCAAATAACAATCATAAATTTATGCTATTTCATGGTGGAAAATATCGAGTTCCGAGATTCATAGCTCGACATATAGAATCCTGTGGTACTCCAATTTATGATTGGTCTCCAGATGGATCAGGAAGAATGGTTAAAAAATATAAAGGACGAAAACCGCGTTTTAGAATGGCACAATCCTTTTAACATACAGGTAAACTCATGGCTACATGGACCTTATCATCTATCAGAAGCAAAATCAGAACAATCATTGGGAGAGATTCGATTGATGAATATCCAAATTCTGATCTAGATACGAGGATCAATAGGTTTTATCAGTTGATTTTACCAGCTGAATTAAAGCTGCAAAAAAATCATGTATTCTATGAGTTTTTCACCACTCCAAACCAGGCTTGGTATGAGTTTGATGATGAATCATATACAAATATCGAGCCGCCTTGTTACATCAACCAATATGTCTTGAGTTACTATCAAGAGCCGTATCTATTTGAAAGCTCGTCTGAACCCAATATTAATGCCAATACAGAGTTAAGGCCATGGACTGGAGATGGATCGACTACAACGTTTACAACAACTGTTAGCAACAAGATCATGCCAGGAACATTTATAGCCACCGATAACACCGAAACATTCATAGATACTACTGAAACCTATACAACTAGCGATGTTTCTATCACGGGCTCTTTAGGCGGTAATGCAACGATTAATTATTCAACAGGAGCTATATCGGTCTCATTTGCTACAGCACCTACTTCAGGACAAACAATCTATGTTTCAATGATTCAATTCGTCCCTAGCAGACCACAATCCGTTCTTTTTTATGAAAATAGATTCAAGTTTTACCCAGTTCCAGACACAACATATAGATTCAAATGTAAGGCCTATAAAGTTCCAACAGCATTGAGTACAGCAGATTCTAGACCTGAACTTGATGAATGGGGTCCAATGATAGCATATGGAGTTTCAAGAGAAATACATGCAGACAACGGTGAAATGGATGCCTATATGGAAGTTTCTGCGTTATACAAAGAGCAGCTCGACTACTGCATGAGAAGGACTCATGAACAATTAAGCCAAATGATCATTAAACCAAGATTCTAGAGGTAATTTTGCATTATCCAAAGGAAATAAGCTGTAAATATTGCAAGAAGAAATTTGTTAGAACAAATATAGCAAAAAAATATTGTTCCGAGAAATGCAAGTTGCTTGCAAATATAAAAAAAACTAAAAAAGGCTGTTGGAACTGGACGGCCAGCCTGGGACCTGGTAGATACGGGAAAATACGTTATCTCGGGAAGACTTTTAGAGCTCATAGAGCATCATACATATTGTTTAATGGAGAAATTCCAAGGGGGAAATTAGTTTGTCATAGCTGTGATAATCCATTATGCATCAATCCTGACCATTTATTTATTGGATCACAAAAAGAAAATATAAGAGATATGGATTCTAAAAATAGAAGGGCAGACTTAAAGGGTGAAAACCATCCATGTAACAAGTTGAAAATAACGGACATTTTAGAAATAAAAAAACTGCTTTCTCTTAATATTTCACAGAAGATAATTGCAAAAAAGTTCAACTGTCATCAATCAAATATCTCAAATATTAAAAGAAAAAAATTATGGGGGCACGTCTAAATGTTTGACAAAACTCAGCCAAAAGATACAACAAAAATAAGAAATCTAGGAGCAGTCATTCGCCCTAATTTTGTTGCAATCCAAGAGGCGCCTAGTTCTTTCAAGCCTTATGCAATTAATTTGCAGAATAGAACGCCTTTAGGTGTATCAAACGATCCAGCTACCATTTCTGGCTCATCTATCCTATATACAAAGACTGACGCCGATGGAAAGGTAGAGCTTTTCTGTAAGTCGAGTGCGGGGACTATACAGCAGTTAACTAGCGTTGGTTTTATTGGCTCAAAGACTATGAAAGGCAAATTTGCCAACATCAGGTTTGGAACAAATACAACTGATTGGGGTATTAATAACATCACAACAGCTGGTTTAAGATGGACTGCAGCAGGAGCAACATCTGCCTCTTATGGCTGTACAATGACTAGGGTCGCGACTGGACATTATAGAGTAACGCTTACTACAGCAAGATCTAATACAAACTACTATCCTATGGTAACTCTCAAAGAAACAGGTTCTATGAGAGCTCCTTTTGTAGAGATTACATCAACTACACAGTTTGAGATATACGTCCGAGACGAGAATGACTCGAAGAAAGACGTTGGTGGCTTTTGTGTCGTATTTGGAGGATTCTAAAAATGGCAAATCCTGCTTTACTAGCTCCATTAACAGGATTAGTAACAAGCACAGATCCATTCCTTGCCCCTTTTGTCTCCTTTAGGGAATTGGAGAACTTTCACGTACGACACGGTTACCTAGAGAAACGAAGCGGCTATAATCTTTTTGGATATATGGTTCACAAGCCATCAACAACGATTACAGCTATAACAAAAGCAAATCCAGGCGTAGTCACGGCAGCAAGCCATGGACTTAGCAATGGCAATATTGTCCTAATCACGGATGTCAGCGGAATGACTGAGGTCAATAATACGCTATTTACTGTAGCGGGCGCCACTACTAACACATTCCAGTTATCTGGTGTAGATACCTCCTCGTATTCCACATATACGTCAGGCGGCAGAGTCGATCTAGTGCCTGGATTGCCCATTATGGGCATCTTCCGATATGAAGCCGCTGATGGCTCCCAATCTGTTCTTTCTTTTGATACTAAGCGAGCAGCAATTTACGACTCATCTGCTGAACGATTTAACCCATTAGATGCTGCAGATATTATGTCATCCACTAACGATGATTTTGTTTGGGCATCCGATTGGCAGCCTTCTGGCTCTGCAAATAGACTCTATTTTACTAATGGTCTTGCTTATGACGGTGTGTCAAAAAATGGAGTCCGTTATTATGACCCAACGGTATCTACTACAGCAACAACTCTCCTAACTCCGTCGCTTGGAGGGACAAGAACATTTTATGGAGCTAAACTGCTCTTTACTCTAAGACAACGTATTATAGCTCTAAACACCCACGAATATGATTCAGTTGGAGGCGCAACAACTAATTATCCTCAAAGAATGCGTTGGTGCCAAATACAAAAACCATCGGTTTGGAATGATCTTACCCCTGGACAGGGCGGTTATTTAGACGCTGGTACTGGAGAACAGATAATCTCAGCCCGTCCTCTACAAGAGGGGATAGTTGTCTTTTTCACAAACTCTGTTTGGATCATTAGGCCTGTATCTGATCCAGCATTACCGTTTAGATGGGAAAAGATTAATGATTTTAGATCATGTGGTGGCAAGATGGCTTCTTGCGCATTCGACCGCTTTGTTATGTCGTTTGGCAATCGAGGCGCTTTTGTTTCTGATGGGACAGAAAGCCGACGCATAGATGACAATAATCCTGATTTTACCGTTGATGAAATTAACGCCTCAGAGTTCAAAAAGGTTTATTGCGCTAGAGATTTCCAAAATGAGCGTCTCTGGACTTTATATCCTGGAGAAACAAATATTACTTCAACTGAGGCCTTAATCATAGAAGATGGGACAAATAATTGGTCTACATACGATATCGGTCTCAATTGCTTAGGATATGGCAACTTCTCACAAGATTATGCCTTAGAGGATTTCACCGCAGCAAATGGCCTTGATTTTGCTCTTAATGATATGGACGAGGAGACTCTTGATTCATTCTTTTTCCAAGAATCGCAAGAAGCTTTCTTGGGGGGATCTACTACAGGTAGGATTTATACTCTAAATACTGAGACCTCTGATGACGGAACCAATATTGAGTGTGCTCTAACCTCAAACGCTTGGAATCCTTATCAAGGAGAGGGAAAATCTGCAAGATTGCTATATGTAGATATCTATGCAGATGCCAATACTACTACAAAACTCACAGTCTCATTTTATAAGGATACAGAAAATGCGCCGTATAAAACAGTTTCTACGGATTTGCTACCCCCTCTTGGTTATATTTGCCTTATTTCTAGCATTTCTCAAGCTAATCCTGCTGTTGTTGGAGCTCCAGATCACGGGTTAAGTACTGGAGATGTTATATATATTTATGGTATCTCCGAAGGGATGACTGAGATTTCAGGCCAATATACCATTACTAAGGTAGACGACAACTCATTCTCTTTAGATGGTATCAATTCGACGGGCTTTACGGCATATTCTACAGGAGGATATGTTTGTAGGAAGAGATTTTACAGGAGTCGGGTAGTTAAAAGAGTAAGAGCTGGAGGTATCGGGTTCCAGCATCGAATGCGTATACAAAGCTCTGGAACAAATGCCCCTCTAAAGATATCTTTTTTAAAGCCAGAGTTTAAACCTGTTGGCAGGAGAATGACGAACTAATGCTAAAAGATACATCACATAAGCCACGCCTACCGTCAAAACATAGGATATCTGATCCAGAAGTACTACATAGGTATTTAGAAAGCTTACAGGCTGCTTATTCGCGCTTTTATGACAATCTAGAGAAGTCTTCTAGCGGAACTTTTAGAACTAGTACAGATCCAACACAAGCAAGCTGGAAACCTATATTAAAAGGGACAACTACCGCAGGCTCGTTTTCTTATACTCATCAAATTGGAACAGTTCTACGCCAAAATCTATTAGTTGATTGTTGGTTTAGTGTGAAATGGTCTGGAGCGACTACCGCTACTGGAAATTTATATGTAGAGCTGCCATATAAGGTAGCAAAGTCGGATGAAAAGCCGTTTATAGGCGTCGTAATTCCGTCTCAAGTAGATTTTACATCTACTAGTTATACGGCCATGGTCATCCAGGCGATACCTGATACATATCGAGGAGAAATATGGCTTTATGGTGATGGAGCCGCATCTAACCATCAAACTTGTGCTGCACTTGGATCATCCGATCAAAAATTAGAGGGCACAATTCGTTATTTAGGACAAGAATATGAGTAATCTGGACAGAAAAGATAGTAATTTGGACAAAAAAGCAGAAAAAATGGCCGAATTGCAATGGATTCGCATATTTACACCTATCCACATACCAAGATATTTGATTGAACAGGTAAGGAGTCGAGATTTTTCAATTGAGGACTTTTTTACATATCAAGAAACTAACTGCATATCAGTAGATCAAAATAATTCCTTTACGCTAAACCCCCTTAATCAACTATGGCTTCTTGTAGATCCAAAGCATATAGCTAAAGGTTTTCTATGGTTTACGATTAATCCATTATCTAAAGATGTCTTTATTCAGACTTTCTCTGTAGATAAAGAATATTGGGGCGGAGGTCGTGCAGTACGTAAGCTTGAAGAATTCGTTTCAGATTTAGCAAAAAAAGCAGATTTAAAAAAGATCTATTGGATTACAAATTGTCCAAAACATAGTAAAAAACATGGCTTTGAAGCTTCAAAAAATGTTTTGATGGAGTATACAATTAAAAAAGAAGCTTTGCCATCTAAGCGGGAGTAGCAAAATGGGGAAAACGGTTACAGGCGGATCTACTCATGAGAAAAACATAGATCTCCTCACAAAAGATCAGAAAAAGTTCCTTTCGGGAATTATAGGATCAAAACATCTCACGGATTATTCTCGTGGTGCTTATAAAGATATCTTAAAGCCTGGAATAGAGCGCCCAGATATGATAAGCCAACGCAAATTTGAAAAAATGCTTGAGCCCTCACGAGATTATTATAAAGGCATTCTCGGACAACAAGATGACATGGCGGGCTTTGAAAAAGGCGTTGTTGATCCAATGATGCAACAATACCAACAACGAGTTCTCCCAGAAATCCAACAAAGATATTCCGATGTGGGAGCTGGCTCCTCATCCGCCCTTAACCAAGCTTTGGCAGCAAGCGCAGGAGATCTCACCACACAACTTTCCGCACAATATCTACCTTATCAACAACAACAGCAAGCGCAACGAATGGCAGCTGCTCAAGGGCTTATTGGTGCTACAACACCGACACTGCAACATCAGGAACTACAAAGATCAGCATATGGACAAGACTTACAAGGTATTCTCTCTGCTCTTAGTGGCCTTGGCGGATTAGCTGGCCAACAGACATTTTCTCCAATGATCTCACAGAGGCAAGGTATTTTAGGTTCTTTAATAGGAGCTGGTGGATCAATTGGAGCTGCCGCAATGATGTCTTCTAAAAAGGTTAAAGAAAATATTAGAGATTTTACTCTTGGATTAGAATCGTTGAAGAAGGTAGAAGCCAAAAAATACGATTATAAAATCGAAGACGAAGAAGAGGCCTTAGTAAAAGATCGAGTAGGTTTAATAGCCGAAGATCTTCCAGAGGATGTGACGGTTGAGATAAATGACGTCTTACACGTTGATCTTTATGCTCTGATGGCTCTTTTAGTAAATTCGGTCAAAGAATTAAGCGAAAAAGTCGCTAAATTGGAGAAAGCAGATGGCGCAAATAATAACGTATGATGCAGATCGAGGATTGAGAGAGGGGATAGCTACAGCCGGTAGCGCTCTTGCGTCGGCTTTAGCTACGCGTGGCCAAAGAAAATATGAAGAAGAACGCCGTCAACAACTACGTCAAGAAGAACAACAAGAAGCTCAAAGACAGGGAACTGTTTTGCAGTCTGTAATGCAAAATCTTCCACAAGACGCATCTCCAATGCAAAGAGTTATGGCTTTTAATCAGGCTATGTCTGAAGGCGTCCCAATGGAGACTATCTATAAACTTGGGACTCTTCAAACGGCCATGGAAAAAGCACAAGCGACAGGTCAAGGTAGTGGTTTAGGTGTAGAAAATAAATCACAATTAATGGATGTCATGAAGCGTTTTGGTATGGATGAAAATCAAGCTGAAAGAGAAGCTGATCTTTACCTATCTCTTCCAACAGGAGGCAGAACGGCGTATGCAAACATGTTTTTTGATAGAATGCAAAGAGGCGGCTTTGGTGGAGCACAACCTCAATCAACAGGAACGGAGAAAGACGCCGCAATATTTAATAATGTTCCAGGCGAAATAATGGAACAGACAGACGTTTTATCCTCAAATAGACGTGGAGATGTTTCTTCGACATCTGAAGAAGTAGCTGGCTTCCAATGGCCTAAACTGAATACATTTGAAGGATTAACTCCTAAAGAGAGAACGACTCGTCAAAAAGATCTCTTCAACGCCAACGCAAAAGATTTCCAAGAAAATAAAACTAAACAAATGGGTTATGAAGACGAGCTA
>Ga0180432_10005810_pt1 | contig 16251 bp, 20 predicted proteins | sample SS_ome_10_FD_132414 | JGI IMG/M metagenome (GOLD analysis project Ga0180432, IMG submission 132414) | Hypersaline lake sediment archaeal communities from the Salton Sea, California, USA - SS_1_MS_2 metaG | ecosystem: Environmental > Aquatic > Non-marine Saline and Alkaline > Hypersaline >... | reverse complement strand
TAACGATACCTCCAATTATGAGGATATGTTTCGTAGCTAAAAAACCTGCGATAATATCTATCTCTACACAAATCTTTTATTTTTTTAGGGCACAAACGTAAAAGTTTCCCAAAAAAATATCTTTTTACTTCTGGAAAATAAAATCTCAATGGCATTAAATAGTTTAATAAAATAGATTTGTTTTTGCTGTAAAACGTATACTGTAGAACTTCTAATAATCCTGCTCCTTGAATAGAATAAATTGGAAAAGCCCGACTTCCAAATCCTCCAGGGGATAATGTCACTACTATATACTGTGGCGGCTTATTTTTTTCAAGATAATCCTTTAATAAAAAAAAATGAGGCGCTAACGGCAAAGCAGGTAGTGCTAAATTATAGGAATATGTACTGTGTTTGTTTTCTTCATCAAATACGTCCGGGATTATACCTGCCGCGATGCGGCTATTCCCCATAAAAAAAACAAGATCTTTGCCTTCCTCTCCTTTAATAATCTTGTTGGCTCTTGCCCATTGCCTTTTATATTGCACAACTCGCATACTTGCCTCTTTTGTTATATTTGCAATTTCTAAAAAAAGGAATTGCGTGAACAAAAAAAGCGCCAGGAAAACAAAGAAACCGCGATGCAATATTAAGGAGCTTAGTAATTTCTTTTTGTTAAAACTGGAAGTATATAAATTCTTTACCACCGCTTGCTCCATAATTTATTAATAAAAAATAAATCATAAAATATACGAAAACCTGTACTAACCAGTGCCATTTGAAAATTACCAACAAATCTTTTCTTAGAAATTGTAAAAGTTGTATAATCAGTAATAGCCAAATTGTAGTAATTATCCCATTAAAGGCCACATATAATCCAAGGCCTTTTGCTATATGAAAATTAAATACAAGGCCGTATAGCATCTGAAATACCTGTTCCATGGATTGAGCCCTAAAAATTAGCCACCCCAAGCACACAAGGTGAAAGAAAAATATAACTCTTATAAAAAACCATATTTTTTTTACAAAAATATTTTGGGGAGACGGCACCTTTCTAAATAATGGATTAAGCAACTTATGTATTATAAGAAGCATAGCTTGATATGCTCCCCAAATAACAAAAGTCCAAGCAGCGCCATGCCAGAGTCCTCCTAAAAGCATAGTTATAGCTATATTTCGGTATGTTATTAAAATCCCCTTTCTGTTGCCGCCCAGTGGTATATATAGATAATCCCTGAGCCAGCTTGACAAACTTATATGCCATTTCTGCCAGAATTCTTTTGGATTTGTTGCAAAATATGGAAGATTGAAATTAATCATTATGTCAAAACCCATACATTTGCCAAGACCTCTAGCTATGTTTGAATACCCTGCGAAATCACAAAATATCTGAAAAGCAAAAGCATATAAGGCTAAAAGAGTTCTTACACCATTGTAGGGGGAGAAATCTGCAAACATAGGGTCTACTATTCTAGCTAGATTGTCTGCGACATAAACCTTCATGAATAGCCCCCAAAATATTAAATAACAACCCTCATGAAATTTATCCAAACTTAATTTTCTCGGCAATAATATCTGTGGCAAGAGATGCTTTGCTCTTTCTATAGGGCCTGCCACAAGCTGGGGGAAAAAAGCTACAAAAAGCGCAAAATCAAAAAACTTCTTTGTTGGTTTCATCTGGTTCCTATAGATATCTATTGAGTAACTCAGGGTCTGGAAGGTGTAAAAAGATATGCCAACAGGAAGAATTATATGGAAAAAGTGAGGCTGGATATGAAGACCGAAATAACCTAGTAAAACCTGCAGATTAGAAGCGAAAAAATCAAAATACTTGAAAAACCCTAATATGGATAAATTGCCAAAAATGCTAAAGAATAAAAATAGTTTTCTTTTTTTAATATCTTTGGATTCATATATTTTAAGTCCGCAGATATAATCGAGAAGTGTGGAAATAAATATTAAAGAAAGAAACTTCCAATCCCAGGCTCCATAGAAAATATAGCTTGCCACAAGAAGCATTCTGTTCTGCCACCTGTGGTTAAACGCGAGATACAAGCTGTAAACAATTATGAAAAATATCGCAAATTGTAATGTATTAAATAGCATGCTTCAATAGCATTTGTTAGAAAAAACCTGTCTGCTGGCAAACACGGGCGGGGAGAGACTTTTTAAAAACAGAGTATACAATTGCCTATCGTGACCCTATTTTATATCCGCTAATGGGGAAAATCAAGCAAATAAAATGGACCCATATTTTCGTAAATATCGGCGCCGTTTCGTCGCCAGAATGGTGTTAGGGGCCGACTCTGTTGGCGATTTGCATAATAAGGGAAATAGTAAAGAAGTAAATGTCGAAAAACGAACATAGAAGCTTAATGCAATTTTTTACCTTCTCTGCCTGAGAAATCCGCTACGATATCTATCCCGCCTCCTGGGACTGAACCGAAACTTCCGGACACCTTGAGGATCTTGGATAAATTTCTCTTTTGGAAACTCAGGGTGTTCCACAATCGGCAGGGCTGTCTTTATAAGCCTCTCTATATTGCGGACATCTTTCCCCTGTTCAGGCGTCGCAAAAGAAATTGCCCGGCCTTCATGGCCGGCGCGTCCTGTGCGGCCAATGCGATGCACATAATTTTCGACATCATCCGGTAAATCATAGTTTAAAACGAGCTCTATGCCGACAACGTCAATTCCTCTAGCCGCTATGTCTGTCGCCGCAAGTATTCTGTATTTCCCGAGTTTAAAACCTTCGAGGGCCTTTCTCCGCTGATCAAGGGAACGGTCCGAGTGAATTTCCGCAGCCGTATAACCCAGCCCTTTAATATATCGTGTGATCTTCCGGGCTCCGATTTTTGTGCGTGAAAAAAGTAATACCGACCCATGGTATTGTCCAAGCAACTTTGCTAAAAGTTGTCTCTTGGCATCTCTTTTAACAATAAACAGTTCTTGTATAATGCGTTCCGCGGCAGTTCCGGATGGAGCAATTTCTACATGAACAGGAAGCTTCATATGCGAAGTTGCTATCCCTACGACTTCTGCGGGTATGGTTGCAGAGAATAGCATTGTTTGTCTATCCTTGGGTATTACCCTGAGAATACGCCGGATCTGTGGTAAAAAACCCATATCCAGCATTCTATCGGCTTCATCAAGAACCAGAACCTTTATATCCGTTAAATCAACCGTCCTCTGGGTCATATGGTCAACCAAACGGCCTGGCGTAGCAATGATAACGCGCGGATTTTTCTTAAATGCGGCTATTTGAGCGCGTATGGGAGTCCCGCCAATTACAACAATCGTCCTAATCCCAAACAGAGGGGCAATCTTCCGAAATGTCTCGTTAACCTGAACAGCAAGTTCCCGTGTTGGTGTAAGCACCAAACAGCGCCCTTTCATTCGGGCAAGATGCTGGATAATAGGGATAGCAAAAGCAAGTGTTTTCCCGGTTCCTGTCTGCGCAACTCCTATTATATCTTTACGCTCCATAGCTACGGGAATTGCCTTATGCTGTATTGCCGTCGGGTATTTAAATTTCATTCGGTCCAGCACCTCAAGTATCTTCGGGGCAATCCCGAGATTATCAAAAGATAAATTTGGCCTTTTCGTCATTCTGATATTTTTAATCTCTCCTCTTGTTAATGCCTTAAAATAGAAATCCTTTCCAATTAGGCATCGCTTTTATTCTACGCTGTTAGGTTACACGTGTCAATTAATTAAGTACTATGTCTCCCGGAATTAGCTCCGAAAGGCGGTATAAACAAAAAATCAAAATTTTCCTGTGCCTGTAACCTTTTTATTCGAAAGATTGGCTGCCAAGAATATAGTTTAAACAAAAAGCCCACCGCTATGCGCTGGGCTTGAAAAAATTCCCCGGGCTGGATAAATTTCGTAACTAGTTTTTAGCTCCTATTTTACAATCCGCACATTAACGGCACGCGGCCCTTTTGGAGAATCTTCAACTTCAAACTCAACTTTCTCATCTCCCTGTAAAGAATCAAAAGTAGAACCCTCAAGGCTATTCTGGTGGAAAAATACCTCTCTGCCGTCCGTATCACTGATAAAACCAAAACCTCTATCCCGAATCAGCTTTTTTATTGTTCCGTTATGCATCTCATATCTCCTTAATAATTAAGGCCCGGCCATAACGGCCAGGCCTCGGTTGTTTTCAGGTTATATTTTCTTTACATTGGCGGCTTGTTCGCCTTTAGGGCCCTGTTTAACTTCCAACTCAACTTCCTGGCCTTCATCTAAAGACTTATAGCCATCACCTTGAATCTCACTATGATGCACAAAAACATCCTTGCCTGACTCAGTAGTAATAAATCCATAACCTTTCTGGTTGCTGAACCACTTAACTGTTCCTTTTGCCATTACTTACTACACCTCCTTTTCGCTAAATTATAGTAAATAACGGCCGAGACAAAAAAACGCAAGGCGAATTCTCTTTTACCTTGCGGCCCAAGACTTCTACTCCTTTATTTACTACCAAGTGCAGTATAACTTACTCCCTTCTGTTTGTCAACTAAATTATTTTGATTGTGCGCTACGACTCACCCGCTTGCGATTTACTTCTTTTAAATGCAATTTCCGTAACCTTATATGCTTAGGGGTTATCTCAACCAATTCGTTATCCTCAATAAACTCCAGAGCGAACTCAAGGGTTATTTCCTTCGGAGGTGTTAGGGCAATGGCATCGTCACTTCCCGCAGCGCGCATATTAGTTAATTTTTTTTCACGTAAGGCATTTACAACAAGGTCAACCCCTTTGTTGTTTACACCAACGATCATCCCCTCATACAGTTTTTCTCCCGGTTTAACAAAAATTTCACCCCGTGCCTGTAAATTATAAAGCGCGTAGGCGACCGCGTCACCATTTCCATGTGAAATGAGAACACCGCTTTGACGCGTGGGCATATCGCCTTTATGGGTCTGATATTCAAGGAAATTCTGGTACATAATGCCGCTGCCCCGGGTTATCATAAGGAAATCACCTCTGAACCCAATCAATGCCCTTGAGGCAATAATAAATTCCATACGGCTGGTTCCGGTGGATGTTGTCTTTATATCGTGCATTCGAGCCTTGCGAATTCCAAGCATCTGTATAACCGCACCCTGATACTCATCTTTCACCTCGATGATCACCTCTTCAACAGGCTCGAGCGTTTGACCGCCCATTTTCTTCAAAATAACCTGCGGCCTGGAGACTTCCATTTCATAGCCTTCGCGACGCATTGTTTCGATAAGAATAGCCAGATGTAGTTCACCACGGCCTGAAACCTTTAAGCGCTCAGTTCCCTGAACATCCTCGACCTTTATACCTACATTAATCATCGCTTCATGCTCAAGACGCTCCCGAATATGCCGCGATGTTAAAAATCTGCCTCCATCCCTGCCTGCAAGAGGGCTTGTATTATGAGAAAAGTCCATAGAGATTGTCGGTTCATCTATCTTGATAGCCGGCAATCCTTTTGGCTCATCAACACAGGCAAGTGTCTCTCCAACCTCTACATCCTCTATCCCGGAAATGGATATAATATCTCCAGCGATAGCCTCGTTGGTCTCAACACGGAGTAGTCCGCGATACTTCATAATCTTAGTAACCTTGCTTCTGGCGACCGTTCCATCACGCTTCACAAGAGCCACAGAATCCCCAGCACAAATAGACCCATGAAAAACCCGCCCGATAGCGATTCGCCCAAGATAAGAATCATAATCAAGCATGGTAACCAGCATCTGAAAAGGCAGATCAGGGTTAGCTATCGGCGGCAATACCCTGTGGAGAATAGTCTCTAAAAGAGGTTTCATAGAGTCTCTCGGCTCATCGAGATCAAGAGTCGCGTACCCATCTTTTCCCGAGGCATAAACAATCGGAAAATCAAGCTGTTCATCAGAAGCGTTCAGCTCACAAAAAAGATCAAATGTCTTATCCGCTACTTCGTCCGGGCTGGCATGGGAACGGTCGAGCTTATTTATCACTAGTATCGGTTTTAAATGTAACTCCAGTGACTTCTTTAAAACAAACTTGGTCTGCGGCATGGGCCCTTCAAAAGCGTCAACAAGAAGAAGCACACCATCAACCATTTTAAGAATACGTTCGACCTCACTGCCAAAATCAGCATGCCCGGGTGTATCAACAATATTGAATTGTACCCCTTTATACTGGAGAGAAGCGTTTTTAGAAAGAATCGTAATACCTCTTTCTTTCTCAAGAGGATTTGAGTCCATTACGGCAACCTCACCCTCTTTAAACTCATAGGCGCCTGTATATTTGAGGAGGGCATCTACAAGGGTAGTTTTCCCATGGTCAACGTGCGCTATAATGGCGAGGTTCCTTACGTTCTTTCTTCTTTTTTGATTTGGCATATTCTTTTGTAGTTATATGGCCAGACTTTTTAATTGTATGGCGGTTATTTTTAATTTGGCTCCTCTTTCAGGCTCGGAGCAAATCGTAGATATAATTATACCCGATACTCTTCACGGTTGCAAGGAAAAGAACCTTTAACTCCAGAGGAGTGATGGCGGTTGCGCTGAAAGAGGCAGGCTCGACTGTTCGCCTCATGGGCGGTAATGCAAAAATGATAGGGAAAATTAACGGGCTGGACGCCGCAGATTATTTTCTTCCAAAAAAAGGGATTACCTATAGAAGTAATCCCTGATCAAACATGGCTCCGCCCGCCACCCCAAAATCCGAACTATTTTAGCATCACAACCTACATCGGTCTGAATAATAAGAAGAACGGGAATAGGTGGAGTATTCTAATGTAAGCAAATAAAAAAACACATTGACTGACACTATTTTTTGTTTTAGTATATTTAAAGATACTAAAATGGATTGGTGTAATGGACAAAGACTATAATATTGCAGAAATCAACAAAGTTCTCAGCGTCAATACCCGTGTGAAAATAATTCGGCTGCTTAGTGAGAGGGCGTTCTGCGTAGGGGCGTTGTCGGTACGGCTGGGGATTACACCGGGGGCTGGTTAAGCGTGAGATCGGCAACTCGCAGAATGGCTGATTTGTTTTTCTTCTCGCGCCGAAGAAGCGCCCTGACACGAGCCAGCAACTCTTCGATCTCAAAAGGTTTGGCCAGATAATCGTCAGCCCCAAGGTCAAGACCTCTAACTTTGTCGCGTAATTTACCCTTGGCAGTAAGCAATAAAATCGGGATATCTATTTTGTTTTCTCTCAATTCCCTGCAAACAGTAAGCCCGTCTTTATGGGGGAGCATAACATCCAAAATGAAAAGGTTGTAGGAATTGGTTTCCGCCTGGGCGAGGGCCTCATTGCCGTCGCCAGCCACATCGACAGTATAGCGATCTTCGGTCAAAGCGTTTTTAATAAAAGCCACCATTTTAACTTCATCTTCTACTAAAAAAATATTCATTGTATCCTCCTCAAAAATCACCTCTATCCGATGCTGTTCCCATATCCTGTTCTTTTTTTCTCTCCGACAGAAGTATAACGTGCCTCAACTCTTTTTCATTTTTTGCCTTAAACCATTTGTCGTTAAACTGTCGGCTCTGAACAACTCTCGCAATAGTGGCTAAACTTTTCAGATGCGAAACACGGTCGCTGACGGAAGCGACCAACACAAAAACCGTGTGCACTAGTCTATTTCCGGGGAAAATTATACCCGCTTTCGCTCGTGCCAAAAATAGCCTGTTAACATTTATAGCATCCACAAAAACATGAGGGATCGCCAAACCCTCGTCTATTATAGTACTCGCTTCGTTTTCTCTCTTTATGAATTTATCACGGAGCTCTTCGGGATCTATTTTCAGACTTTTGTAGAATTTCCGGGAAACTTCTGTAAAAAAGTCTTCCATGCTTAATGACCCGTCTACATCCCAGACCAGGCTTTCCTCTACCAGCTTATGGAACTCATCCCCAATAATGCCTTCTCTTTGAACAACAATATCCTTGAGTTCGGCGAGAAGGTTATCCGAAGACAATTCTTTATCTACAGCTGTCAGTTTCTCCATGACATAGATCAAAGCGGAGTCCTGCGACGATCTCTTCTGGGCATAGGTTTTGTACCAAACAAACCCCAGCATAAGAAATATCATGGTAATAAACATAATAAAAGAACCTGTTTCGATTAATAGAAAAATCCCGCCCAATATTCCCAAAATCGGCAAATAAGGATACAGCGGTGAGTGAAATTTAGGCCTGTAACTCAGGATTTTACTTTCCCTGAATAAAATCAGCGTTAGATTTGCCATAATATATAGTAAGATCAACAAACTCGAAGCAACTTTAACCAGCAATTCTAATTTAAAAAACAAAATAGCGAAGAGCATGAAAGCGCCGGTAGAAAGAATGGCGACATAGGGTGTTTTAAACCTGGAACTTATCTTTTGGAAAATATCAGGAAGAAGCTTATCTCTGCTCATGCCCAGAGGATATCTTGAAGCGGTCATAACGCCTGCGTTAGCAGTAGAGATAAAAGCCAGGAAAGCCCCTATGCTTATAACTATTTTAAAAATATTGCCTCCAATAACCTGCGCCCCGTCTGAAATTGGAGTTAAAGTATAGGCAAGGTTGTCGGGATTCAAAACCCCTATGGTTATGAAAATAACAAGGCCATAAAAAACAGATGTTACGCCGAGAGAAAGAAGCATGCCTAAGGGTAAATTTCGACCTGGATTCTTTGTTTCTTCAGCTAACGCAACTACCTTAGTCAAGCCACCGAATGATATAAAAACAAAACTTGCCGTAGCAAGCACAGGACCTACTCCTTTAGAGAAAAACGGGGAAAAATTAACGGGAGCTACGGCTCTTGTGCCCAAAATAGCATAAGTCAACAGTATACCTAGAAGTCCCAAAACCAGAATCACCTGAAATCTGCCCGCTTCTTTTACTCCTATTAAATTTAGGAATACAAAAAACAAACATAACCAAAAAGCAATAACATTTATGGATAAAGAAGTGATGGCGCTTAAATAAGCGCCCATGCCTATTAGAGCAAAAGCGCCCTTTAAGCTCAAAGAAAACCACGTACTAAATCCCGCAAGAGTTCCCAGAAGAGGCCCGAACCCCCTCATAATAAAAAAATAATCGCCTCCCGCTTTAGGCATTGCTGTAGATAATTCCGCCATACTCAAAAGCGTGGGAATACACAGAATTCCTGCTATAACATAAGACAAAATAACTGCCGGGCCTGCTTTAGCGAATGCTAATCCAGGCAAGATAAAAAGTCCTGAACTAATCATCGCGCCTGTTGCTACGCAAAATACATCTAAAAGAGTAAGATTTTTCTTTAAACTGCTTTTCATTGAAATATCCTTAAACTAGTCAAATATCCGGAAATTTCCTCATTTATTCGTTATATCCTCGTTCAGTTAATATGCAAACCGCAACTGTTCCATTTAAAAAGTTTTAAAAAACAAACATCCCGATTAAGCCGCATATCAGAATAGCGATTATTGGATGTACTTTCCCTTCAAAAACAATTAAAAATAAAAAAGCGCCCGCTGCGATTACCAGATCCAACCACCTTTCAATAGCCGCATGCCCATAAGACCATACCGCGTAAAAAATAAGGCTTAAAACCCCCAGATGAACACCCTGTCCAATCCTGCTCGCACGTCTATTATCCTTAAATTTTTCTACCCATGGCACTACTGTTATAAGTATCAATATTGACGGTAACACCACTGCAGTTGTAGCGAGCATAGCTCCTAGAATACCATTTAAACGGAACCCCGTAAAAGTAGCCGCGTTAATGGCTATGGGCCCCGGCGTCATCTGAGCAATAGCAAGTATTCTTGCCATCTCATCAAATTCCATCCAGTGCCTGCTTGCGACAAGTTCATATTGAATAAGGGGAATTGTAACCAACCCACCGCCATAGGCGCCAAGACCGATAAGCGCGAAACTCATAAATAACTTAAACAGCATTTGCATTACAACAAGCTCCTTATAAATTATTCTCCGGACATAGCCAAAATCCAAGTATGCTCGCGGTGATCAATCCCCAAATGGGGTGTAGCTTAAATACACCAACGGTTATCACTCCAACCGCGCACACCACAAAATGTTGCCATCGGCGTAACAATTTTCTGCCAAAAATAAAACCCGCGAAGGCTAATTGTCCGGCAACCGCGATTGCGCAACCATGTAAAAAAGCCGCTACCTTGGGATATTTAAAAAACGGTAACAGAAAAAACGCGATAAAAAGAATAACGAAAAAAGAGGGTAAAATAGTACCCAAAACCGCCACAAGGGAACCGCTCTTTCCGCGCAGACTCCTGCCTAAAAGGTAAGCAATATTTACGGCAATAGCACCGGGGACAACAGTTGCTAACGATATGACCGAGAAAAAATCGGCGTCTTTTATCCATCGGCGTTTAATAACAAGTTCATGCCACATAACCGGTGACATAGCCAAACCGCCTCCTAAGGTAAACAACCCTATTCGAAAAAATGTCACAAAAATACTTGTGAGCAAGACACGCGTATTCGCATCACTTTGTTTTGATTCTGCTTTTAAAATCATTAAAATCACCAAATTTATACACTTTTTTCATATCCTTATCGATTAAATCCCGGATGATGGAAACGATGGATGCATTCTTATTTTGCTTCTGGAGAGCAAGGGCTTTTTCTTTCAGAAAAAAGTAGTGTTCATCCAACAGCTCTATCGTGGTTTTTTTAGCGTAGTTTCGTTTTATAGTCATGAATTACCTCTCAGTGATAAATGCAGATAATAACAATATTTCCTTAAATACGGATTATATCACACAGGCAGTCAATTGAAAACAAAAAGAAACGGCTGCAAGTAACCCCAATGCTGGAGTTCTCACAGCCGTACCAGACTGGCTCCCCGAAACCCCCAAAAATCCGAACTACTTCAGCATAACAACATACATAGGAATAAACAAGAAGAAAAAAGGACGAAGATGGAATATCTTATTCTCTTAACCTGAAAGAAAAGCATTAACTAACATAAATAAAGCCGCCGCTAATGTGGTATATGCGAATATCTTTTTCAGCTTTTCCGGCCTAGTTTTTAGAGCAAATTTACCGCCAAGAAGTCCACCTAGAACCGCTATCACCGCAAAAGGTATCGCCCCCTTAGGATCAAAATGCCCTTGAGTAGTGTGTCCGATAAATCCCATAACGGCAGTCGCGGCAACCATCGCAGAAGACGTGCCTACGGCAATACGCATGGGAACCCCGCACAGTAGGACCATTAACGGTACTTTAAACGAGCCGCATGATATGCCTACCGCACCTGCGGCTAAGCCGGCAAGGGCGGTAATGGGAATCGTATACCATAGATTTACGACATAGCTTTGCCCTTGAAAATTCCGGTGCCAAAAACCGAACTTTCTTTCGGTACGAATAGACCTTTCTTTAACTTTTATGAGCATCAAAAAACCGGCTAAAACAAGAAGCCCCGCCAATAGTAACTTCAAAGAAACATTGCTGGCATAACTTGAGAAATACCCTCCGACAAACGCCATAATATCCGTTGGTGGATCAATAATGAGAGCTAGTTTCCAATCAACAGTTTTGTTCTTCTGGAAAATTAACATCCCTGCAACGGCGGTTAACATCAGAATAAACTGCGCCGAAGTAGCCGCTTGATGCATAGCTTGACCGACCGCAACAAGCACCAAGACATAAAAATTTCCGCCGCCACGGCCAGTCATCGTCATCACAATAGCTATAATGAATATAACAACCGAAACGACAATAATAGAAATCACGATTTTCCCCCCGCAGTCTTCACCACATAGTCCGGTTTTAAACAATTCACGATATCAGACAGATGAGCGGTTAAAATTTTCACATCAACATATCCCTTCATTCGTAAATACGTATAAACGATAGCAGCCCTTACGACAGAAGAACAAAAAACAATCACGGCCTTATCTTTAGGAATCTCAAATAACCTTTCCGGTATATCCGAAACAGGAATATTAATCGCAAAATCAAACTTGACATAATGAACCTCTTCCTTTGTGCGAACATCAACAATAGTAGCTTTATTGTTGTGAAACGATTCCAACGCTTTTTCAACAGTAACTTTATGTTTCCCGCTACCAAAAAACTCCAAATCAAAATTTTTTAATAATTCGTCTAACTTATCCATTTCTAATCCTCCATAATACGCATCATTATAATGTTTATTTTTCTTCCCCGATCCTAATCGCTTTGACATTAATTAACGCATCCCCAACCTTTTGATGAGCAGAAGAAATAATCCTTGAAAAAGTAGGACGAGAAACCTTCATCTTTTTTGCCGCATCCTCTTGTTTTAAACCCTCGACATCAGCCAGCCTAATTGCCTCAAACTCATCAAGCCCCAACACAACCCCATCCAGCTCCTCCAAAAGCTTAAATTGAGGTCTAAAACATCTTTCACCCGGTTGGCATTTTATCCAACGTTTCTTTTTTGGCCGCATAAACTATCTCCTCAAAATAACAGTAATGAACATATGTCCATTATGTATTGTTTAAACTTTTCTGTCAATAAATAAAATTCCTGCCTTCCTCCCGACAACCCCAGAAATCCGAACTATTTTAGCATCACAACCTACATTGGCCTGAATAATAAGAAGAATGGGAATAGGTGGAGTATTCTAATGTAAGCAAATAAAAAAACACATTGACTGACACTATTTTTTGTTTTAGTATATTTAAAGATACTAAAATGGATTGAAGTAATGGATAAAGACAATAATATTGCAGAAATCAACAAAGTTCTTAGCGTGAATACCCGTGTGAAAATAATTCGGCTGCTTAGTGAAAGGGCATTCTGTGTAGGGGCGTTGTCGGTACGGCTGGGGATTACACCGGGGGCTGTTTCTCAGCATATGCGGATACTCAAATCAGCCGGGCTGGTTGTGCCGGAGAAAAAAGGATATTATGTTCATTACCGTTTGGAGAAGCAAGCATTAAGAAACTGGGCACTAGGAATCAATGAACTGTCAAAAATCTAAAAGATAGTTTCAAAAAGTATATATACGAAAGCAGTCTTAACTATGTTTTGAGGAAACCGACTCTCATTTATACAGAAAAAATATTACAAGAAATGGCGAAAGAACAAAATAGCATCATAGAAGTCAAAGGGCTTGCAAAATCGTTTGACAACACAACCGCCGTAAACGGCATTTCGTTCTCCATACAGCCAGGAGAATTGTTTGGCTTTTTAGGGCCTAACGGAGCGGGCAAAACCACCACCATTAATATCCTCACAGGACTAGCGCGACCAGATAAAGGAAACTTTCATATCGCTGGGATTGATTGTACTAAAAACGTCCAATCGGCACAGCATCTTATCGGTGTAGTTCCAGACGAAAGCAACTTGTACCCTGAATTGACCGGGTTTGACAATCTGTGCTTTTGTGGAGCACTATACGGGTTAACAAAGCAAGAAAGGCGAAATAAAGCCAGGGAGCTACTGGATACGTTTGGTCTCTCTGAAGCGGCGAATCGGAAGTTTGCCGGCTATTCAAAAGGGATGAAAAGAAAACTCACCATAGCAGCAGGCATCATACACAATCCAAAAATCCTATTCCTGGATGAACCAACTACCGGTCTCGACGTGGCAAGCGCACGGCAGGTGCGTCAGTTAATCGCTGATTTACACCAGGCAGGCACTACAATATTTCTCACAACACACTATATTGAAGAAGCCGAGCGATTATGCGAACGCATTGCTTTTATCGTCTCTGGCCGCATCGTCAAGATTGATTCGGTTGAACACCTGCTTCAACCTCTTCAAAAAAAACAGGTAATGCAAATCACATGCGTAAAAGACACACGGTTTATACGGTCAAAACTTCCCGAAACGTTTCCTGAGATGAGCTTTATTTTCTCAAAAAATAACATTATTCGCGTTGAAGCAGACAAGCCTATTTTTGCAGGAGCAATCGTCCGCTTCCTTGAAGAACAGGGCATAGACGTTGCTGAAGCCCGCAGACTGAAACCTTCTCTTGAGGATGTCTTTGTACAAATCACAGGCATTGAAAGCGACGCCTTGAAAAAAGAGAAGGAAAAACAAGGCATAGGAGGCAAATCATGAAAGCGTGGATTGCCTTCTGGAACATCCTGCTTAAAGATATGCGCAGTTATTACCTCAAACCGCCTAATATCAGCTGGGGATTACTATTCCCGCTGGTCTGGATAACGATGTTTTTCATCCGCTCCGGCCTTGGAATGGAAAGCCTTCCCGAGCTATTGCCCGGCCTTGTGGCACTCAGCATCCTTTTTGGCACAACCAGCGTCCTTTCCGTAACCGTAACCTTTGAGAAAAAAGGCCGATCCTTTGAACGGCTGCTGCTGGCACCCATTTCATTAGAAGTCTTAATGTTGGCTAAAACATCCGGAGCAATATTATTTGGAATAATAAACGCGTTTGTGCCGATTTTTGTGGCGATGTTGTTAACCGACTTATCCGCAGTAAACTGGGCCATTCTCGTTCCCGCAACAATTCTTATAGCCATAAGCTCAACTTTCTTAGGCCTGTTTATTGCCGTCTCGGTCAAAGAGGTTTTTGAGGCCCAGACATTCTCAAACTTCTTCCGCTTCCCAATGATATTCCTATGCGGCCTCTTCTTTCCCATCCAGCAACTGCCAATATGGTTAAGACCATTATCTTACATGTTACCCCTCACATACGGAGCTGACGCCCTACATACCTCAATCAACCAAACCAGCCACATACCTCTCTTACTAAACTTTAGCCTGCTAACCCTGTTTTGTGCCGCGCTTTTCGTCCTAAGCCTGCACAACATCCGCAAAAAATGGATTGTTTGAGCTCTCTTATAAAATAATCACTCTTAACTCTCCCTATCGCAACAGGAAATAGTTCGGATTTTGAAATTGACAGGTCAAGTCAGGGAATATCCGAACTCTCCACGTAACCAAAAAAACGCCGAATTCACGCATAAAAAAGCCCTAGCTACGCTTAGTAACTGGGGCTATATCCGAAAAAAGTTCGGATTTTCAAATTGGCTCCTCAGACAAGACGCCAGGCGAACTACGCAACTCAAGGAAATATCGTTACTTGTGAAGATGTCTATCTGCAAGGGGAGGCAAAACTCAATCTATTTAGGACGGCCTGCACCCCAAAAGCTTCAAAGACCAGAGCCTGTATTTAAGAATATCGTTATAGAGGCCCTGAAAGTCCAGGCCTACCTCCAAGAAGTCCCCACACGAACACAGATTGACGCTGGCCAGTATTTCACCGTGACCAGGGCCAGAATATCACAACTCACCAGAATAGTCAATAACTTACCGGCCGACTTCATAGAAAAGATGAGGGAGTGCACTGACCAAAACATCATCAAGCGCTTCTCCGGTAAAACTCTGCTCCGAATAGCCGTTAAAAATGAGAATGAACGACGAAACGAAATTGAGTACCTGTTAGGCTCAAAAATATATTAGTTTTATTTAGAAGCTTTATGCCGATATTTTATAACTCTCACTTTTTCCATAGTAATCAACCCTTCTTCCACGGTTTCATCAAGGAAAGGCAAAAGTTTACTGATATTTTCTTCTGTATCGACAATCTCAATCACAACCGGCATATCCCCCGATAACCTCAATATCTTTGCGCTATGCATCCGGCTATCCGCGCCAAAGCCCATGATACCCCTGGAAACAGTGACACCGGCAAGCCCTAACTCCCGGGCTTTTGTTACAATCGCTTCATAAAGCGGCTTCCTGTTATACTTATCTGATTCTCCGAAGAAAATACGCAATAATGTTCCTTCTTCCGGAAGCTTCATTTTGTTTACCTCCTTATTAGACTAAACACATACTGACTCACAAAGTAACCCGCAAAAACTAACACGATACCCAAGATAAAACTAAACACGATATTCATTAGAAAAAGGCTGTATTCGCCATCACGGATAAGATGAAAACTTTCCAGTGAAAACGTCGAAAATGTCGTGAAAGAACCAAGAAGACCGACAAAAAGCAGTACTCTTATATTTTGCGATACGACAACTGATTCAAATATTCCCCATAAGAAACCTATCACCAACGACCCTATCAGATTAACACTCAATGTTCCCCATGGAAATCCACCATTAAAGATGCGATGAGTTACCCCTGAGAACCAATACCGAAGTATTGCGCCAGCCGCACCGCCTATTGCAATATAAAAAAGCCTCAACATAAACCAATACCTCCTTTTATTGTATAAGGAGTTATCAGCCCTGTTGAGGCGGTTAATGGCGAACCCCATCGCCTATATCTTAAATGGACGGATTACCTATTTCGTTTAGCGTCTCATCTGGATTTTGGCTCCCC
>Ga0180432_10005809_pt1 | contig 16251 bp, 16 predicted proteins | sample SS_ome_10_FD_132414 | JGI IMG/M metagenome (GOLD analysis project Ga0180432, IMG submission 132414) | Hypersaline lake sediment archaeal communities from the Salton Sea, California, USA - SS_1_MS_2 metaG | ecosystem: Environmental > Aquatic > Non-marine Saline and Alkaline > Hypersaline >... | reverse complement strand
GTGATCTACCACGCGGCGGGGCCTCTGGGCCGCAGCGGTCTGACCGGCGCCGACCTCGGGGGGGTTAGCGGCGGCGATCGCGGGGGTGTGGGGCTCTGGGGCCTCCCGGCTGGGCCCCTGGGGGGTGGTCGGCGTCTTCGGAGCCAGCCTGTGCGCCGTCTCGGGGGTGACGCTGTTCTCCCTGGGAGCGACCTTCAACTACCTGGTCTCCCTGTTCCACGGGCGACCCGTCCGCCAGGGGCTTCTGGGCAAGCCGGTGTTCAAGCGGCCGCTGGAGCGGCACTTCGGATGGATGGGGCTGTTGGCCATCGTCGTGGGGTTGGCGGTCGGCGCCGGCAGCCTGGGGCTCTCCCTTGGGGGTTGGCCGATCGAGCGCCTGTGGCTCTATCTGCTGGGCGCGGCTATGCTCCTGGTGCTAGGCTTGCAGTTGGCCGTCTTCTGGGTTATCATGCACGTGTTGTATGAGCTGAGCCAGCGAGAGGCGCAGGTCGCCCTAGACCTGAATCCTGAACGACAAGTAAAGCGCTCTCATCCTGAAAGACAAGTACAGGGCGTTTCCCTGAGCCCGAAGGAGGCCCCGTGCGAGAGCTGAACCAGGGACGGGGGATGCGGGAACGGACCCCGCCGCCCCACTTCCCTGACGCGGACGACGTGGTTCGGGCCGGGCATCCAGCCCGGCCCGAAGGGTGTGTGGACATCCTCTTCGTCAACCCGCCAGCCCCCGATGGGGGCATCTGGATCCGCAGCCAGCACCGGGTGGGGCGGCGTTCCCGGGAGGGCATGATCTGGCCCCAGGTCAGCCTGGCCCAGATGGCCGCCCTGTTCCCTGACCTTCGGGTGGAGGTGGTGGATGCCATATCCACACGGATGGACTGGGCGACATTCGAGCGCCTGCTGGACGAGAAGCGTCCCCGCTACTACGTGACCCAGGTGACCGCTCCGACGCTGCGCAACGACATGTACGGCACGTTCCTGGCCCGCAGCGCAGGGGCGACGACCATCGCCTTCGGCACCCACGTCACGGCCATCCCGCGCGAGACGCTGCGCGCCTTTCCCAGCCTGGACTTCGTCCTGCGGGGAGAACCGGAGTTGACGCTGCGCGAGCTGATCGACACACTGGAGCCCCCCCCTCAGTCCCCCCCGCTCGCGGGAGGGAGGTGGGCAGGTGTGAAGCCCCAGTTTCGGGAGCGGCTCCACAAGCTGTTCACCGACGCAAATCCCGATTGGCAGCCGGCCTGGGCGAACCCGGGAGCCGATGGCTCCGGCCTGAGAGCGATCAAGGGACTGGCGTGGCGTGATAAGGGCGAGACATCGGTCAACCCCGACCGCCCCTTCATCCACGACCTGGACGATCTGCCGCTGCCCCGCCACGACCTGTTGCCCCTGGAGACCTATCGGGCGCCCCTGGTGCGCAATCCCTACGCCTTCGTCGTCACCAGTCGAGGGTGCCCCGGTGGCTGTCGTTTCTGCATCAAGCACGTCTCCTACGGCAACTCCGTCCGTTTCCGTTCGCCGGAGAACATCATGGCGGAGCTGGAGTTACTTTCTGACCTGGGTGTTCGCTCCGTCAACATGTACGCTGATCTGTTCACCGTGAGCCGGGAGCAGGTGGTGGGGCTGTGCAGGTTGATGCTGGAGCGAGGGTTGCAGATGGAATGGACCTGCAACAGCCGGGTGGATTTCGTCGATCCTGAGATGCTGCGTTTGATGGGCCGGGCGGGCTGCCAGTGGATCTCCTGGGGAATTGAGTCAGGCAGCGAGAAAATCCTGCGGCGCGTCCGCAAGGGGATCACGCTGGAGCGGGTGGAACAAGCGCTGCGTTGGTCCCGCCAGGCGGGCATTCGAAACTGGGGGTATTTCATCATCGGGCTTCCCGGGGAGACGGAGGAGACCATCCAGGAGACGATCCATTTCTCCAAGCGGCTCCCGCTGGACCTGGTGCTGTTTCACATCGCCGCCCCGTATCCGGGCTCGCCTCTCTTCTTCGAGGTGGTGGAGGAGGGCTGGTTCCGTCCCGGCACCTGCTGGGAGCAGGTGGATATGGATCGCTCCACCGTGTTGGACTACCCTCACCTGCGGGCAGAGAAGCTTGAGCAGTGGGCGCAGCGGGCCTTCCGGGCGTGGGCGCTGCGGCCCGGCCCGGCGCTGACCTACTTACGGATGCTCCTCAGCTCCCCCTCCCTGTGGCGGCCGGCCCTGGAGATCGGCATGGAGAGCCTGGGCTGGGCAGCGGGCAAGTAGGCTTAGGCCCCCCTCTGTCCTCCCCGCAAGCGGGGGGGAGGTGAATGCGCACGGGCCAGTCACCCAGGCAAGCGCCTTCAGCACCTCCCCCTCCGTTGCTGCCGGTCCCAAAGCTCAAGCAGCGCTGCCTTCTCCTTCTTGCCCATGTAATGATAAGTCACCAACCCGCCATCATACACCACGTTGAAGACGCCATACGGCGACGGCGCGGCCCCCCGAACCTCCCGACCGCCCGTCAGCTTGACCGCGCGGACCTCTACCCCCGTTCCTCGGCCAGCTCCACGTATTGCTCGATCGCGTCCTTGATGTAAATGAGCAGGTAGTCCGGCGCCTCGACCGCTCGCCAGGCGAATTCGCCGGGGATGCACTCGATAAACCCGACCGACCGCTTCCCTTCGTAGACGATCTTGATCCTCAGACCTTCCAAAAACCGCTGTTCCAGCCAGTCCCGTTCGCGGAGATATCCTTCCGACTTGGGCTTGCTCTTGTAGCAGAAGAAGCCACGTTCGGCCACGTTCGAGGCATCAACCGTGACGATCCTGACATCGTCGTTCATCCATCATCCCCTTTCTGAATAGCATCCGCTCCGCCCGCTCTGCAATCTCGAGCGGAGATGCGCCTTTCAAAAAGGATTCCGCCTCGGCCGTCTGTCCCGACCTCGACGAATCCCACCTTGGTGTAGAAATCGCGTGTGCGACGGTTCCAGGCTGGCGTGCCCAGCGTCCACCTCTTGGCCAGGGGGTACTCCTCCCACAGGAACTGCATAGCTTGGGTGCCGATCCCCTGACCCTGATAATCGGGATTGATGAAGATACGCCCCAGTTCGTACTCTCGGGGTCGCTTCCGAAAGACGATCAGGCCGCCGACGATTCGATCACCGACCGAGACTTTGTAGTAGTCGCCAAGGCGCATCATCCTCGTCTGCCACCGGTCAGAACTGTAGCCGGGAGGGCCGCCCAATCCTGGAGCGCCACAGTGGATGTCGCTGTGGAACGCGCGCTCAGAGATACGAGCCAACGCAACGGCATCCTTGGGCCTGGCCCGCTCGAATCGAACGATTTCAGAACTCGTGCACATCGGCTATGAATCTCCCACTTCCTCAAAGACTGGCACACAGCTCCAGGAGCCGTTTCAAGAGCTGCCCCGTATATCTCCCCTCTACCTGCGTACCTCCTCCAGCATCCTCTACGGTCCTACAGTCCAATCCCCTCTTCGGGCATCCACTCGGGCCAGCCCTGGACCCACCTAGGAACGCGTGTCTCTCTCACGCGATCGCACACGGGGAAGTAGGCCTTCAGATCCACGACCGGTGTGCCGTCGTAGGCATCAATGTTGGCGATCCGAACGACGCCCTTCTCCTCGTCAACCTCCAACATCTCGCATGTGGTCATGGCGATCGGGTTGGGGCGATACTCCGCCCGGGTCGCGAAGACACCGACCAACTCCTCCCGGGCGTAAGGTGGCTTGGTCTGCATGATGCTGCGGCTGTCCTCGTTGTCGTGCCCCTCCGCCCACCAGAACACCATGACGTGACTGAAGTGCTCAAGCTGCCTCAACGCTGGCCGATAGGGCTCCAGAATCTCCAACTGGATGCCGTCCTCCATTCGCCGTACACGGCCAATGGGGTACATGTGATACGTCTCCTCCTGGCTTAGGGCTTTTTTGCTCATTCCCATTCCCATTCGCGAGCCTCCTTGTCTCGTATGAATCGTGCTGACCTCTACTAGCACCCGGCTCAGTCCCCGGGCTCCAGCCTCCCGACAGGGCCGCGCTCGCCGGGCTTCCCGGCGGCGTCGTGTCGCTGCCCGAACCCCCACCCTCGCCACGTCCGTTCCTTTCACAACTGGCCGCACGTCCCGCGCGAGCTGGCCTGGATTCGCACAAATGTTCTAAGCGATTCAGATTATACCACCGATACATGTCAGAACACGTCATATTTTGGCGGGGAAAAGATGATGTGGCAGCAGTTTTAAGGTTCGTGTCCCCAGCGAATTGTAGCACACCCTGGGACCTGGGAAAGTTCAGTTGACACTTTCGCCGATTTCGCTTATACTTGCCCACAAGATCAAGTAAGATCTGTTTCGGAGATTTTAGCCAAACCGCCCAGACTTACAAAGCCCGGGCGGTTCGTTTTTTGTGCATATTCCCAGAAATACTGGGGATGCCAGACCTATTTAGAAAGGTGGTTTGACAAATGACGGAGAAAGCACTTAAGGTCGCCGACGACGTAGTCGTCAGCCTTGACTATACCCTGCGACTCGACAACGATGAAATCGTGGATTCCTCGGCCGATCGAGGACCGCTGAAGTTCCTGCAGGGACGAGGCCAGATTATCCCCGGCCTCGAGCAGGCGCTGTATGGCATGGCCGTCAACGATGAGAAAGACGTGAGGGTTGCGCCGGCCAACGGATATGGCGTCCGCAACCCAGACGCCACGCAGATGGTTCCGCGCGACGCGTTCCCGCCCGACGTGGACCTGGAGCCGGGTATGGGCTTCCGCATGCAGGACCAGCAGGGGCGCGTGATCGCGGCGTTCGTGAGTGAGATTCGCGACGATGAGGTGTTGTTAGACTTCAACCATCCTCTGGCGGGCGAGACGCTGCACTTCCACGTCCAGATTGCCGGTCTCAGAGAAGCGACCGAGCAGGATTTGGCGGCGGCCTGCGGCGCCGGCTGCGCGGGATGTGCGTCGGCGGGCGCGTGTGCCTGACAGTTCGTCAGCTTGACCGAGACGATCGTAGAGACCGACCGACACCCCTGAGTTGCATATGACTCGGGGGTGTCTGCTGTTCGAGTAAACGTATATGGCGCTTTCGACCCCCTCGGCGCGAGTCTGGTGTTGGACCGGGGGCGGGGACCGCCACGCACCCGCTTGCGCGGGAGGGCGGGACAGGGTAGAATTCGCGTACGATGGGCTCCCCATTCATCCACACAGCGCTACTCCAGGAAACAGTCAACGACGAGGTGCGCTGCCTGACCTGCGAGCGGCGGTGCGAGCTGGCCGAGGGGCAGGTGGGCTGGTGCCGCACGCGGCAGAACCGGGGCGGCACGATCTATACGCTGACCTACGGACTGGTCTCCTCGCTTTCGTGCAACCCCATCGAGAAGAAGCCGCTGTACCACTTCTATCCCGGATCGGTGGCCCTGACCGCCGGCTCGCTCTCCTGTAACTTCGCCTGTCCCTGGTGCCAGAACTGGGACATCAGCAAACAGGCCCCTCCCACCATGGGCTCAGGGCCGCGACAGAGCCAGCCGGATCGTGACCCTCTGGCCCACGCCTGGCGCCAGGCGTGGGATATTTCGAGGGAGCCGCCCTCAGGTGGAGAGTTCATCGCACCCCAGGCGTTCATCGAGCAGGCCCAGGCGCGAGGATGCCAGGGGACCTCCATCAGCTTCAACGAGCCGACGCTGAGCCTGGAGTGGTCGCTGGAGGTCCTGGCGCTGGCGCGCGAGGCCGGGCTGTACAACACGTTCGTCACCAACGGCTACATGACGGAGGCGGCGCTCGATCGGCTCGTCGAGGCCGGGCTGGACGGCATGAACGTGGACGTGAAAGGGGACGCAGAAACGGTGCGGCGCTATTGCAAGGCTGACGTCGACGTGGTGTGGCGCACCTGTCAGCGCGCCCAGGAGCGCGGCGTCTGGGTTGAGGTCACCACGCTGGTGATTCCGACCGTGAACGACGGGGACAAGACGCTGCGAACGATCGCGGGACGCATGGCGGCCGAGCTGGGGCCGGAGACGCCGTGGCACGTGACTCGCTACCACCCGGCCTATGGCTTCCACGCGCTGCCCACACCGGTCTCGACGCTGGAGCGAGAGCGGGAAATCGGCGTCCAGGCCGGGCTCCACTACGTCTACGTGGGGAACGTGAGGGACCACCCGGGCAATCAGACCTCCTGTCCCGGCTGCGGCGCCACGTTGATCGTTCGGCGCTGGCTACACCCAACGCGGTGCGACGTCACGTCCGACGGCCGCTGCCCCCATTGCGGCCAGAAGATCGCCGGCACAGGATGGGACGGGGCTGCACACAATCCATAGACGCCGCACTCGCGCCATATGAGGCGGTCCGGGCGTCGGCGCGATACGGTCAAGCAGATCGCCGCCGACCCGCCGTGGCAGGCGTTGGCTGAGGAGGCTGAGGCGCCGGAGGGGCCAGGGAGCGATGCAACCGGATCAGCTTGCAGACTCGCCCAGGGTGATGAGCCGCAGGGCGTCCAGCGGGGCGAAATCCTGATCGTCGGTCACGAAACTGGATAACAGTTCATGGGTCAGGGGAAAATAGCGAGGGTGATGCTCAAGGTGGTAGATGAAGTCAGGAGGTCATACATGGGTCAAAACGGAAAACGTTGGCTGGGTTTCGGCCTGGGCGGCCTGCTGGGCTACGTCCTGGCCCAGCAGGGGTGGGCGCTGTGGCAACTGGCGACCAAAGACGTCGAGCGCACGCTCAAGGCGCAGACCGCCCAGGCCCGGCAGAGCACGCCGTACCCCGGTCTCACGTTCTCAGAGAGGACGGAGACCGAGACGTACACCCGATCGCACACCGTCGAGGACAGCATCGAACGGATCGCATACGTCCCCAAGGACCGGCGCTTCGAGACGCCCATCCTGATGCAGCACGGGATGTGGCATGGGGCCTGGTGCTGGGAACTGTGGCAGGCGCTGTTCGCCGAGTGGGGCTGGGAGACGCACGCCCACAGCCTGCCGGGCCACGCCGGCTCCCCCACCCAGTGGCCCATCGCGCGCTGCACACTCGACTACTATCTCAGCTTTCTCAAGGCCGAGGTCGAGCGGCTGCCGCGCCGTCCGGTATTGATGGGACACAGCATGGGAGGCGCCCTGACGCAGTGGTACCTGAAGCACGTAGGCGACGATCTCCCGGCCGCGGTGCTGGTGGCGCCGTGGGTCTCGCACAGTATGGTCAAGGACGGGCTGTGGCAGTTGATCACCTACGATCCGGTCGGCGTGCTGCTGATGATGGTCACCTGGGACGCGACGCCGCTGAGGCGGGATGCCCCCGGGAGTGCAGCGCGCTTCCTGGTCGGGCCGGAGGCGGTCGTCCCGCTCGAGACGTTGCAGCCGAAGCTGGGTCCGGAGTCGGTGATCGTGATGTACCAGCACAACCCGCCCTTCTGGCATCCGCCGGAGCGGGTCGAGACGCCGATGCTGTGGGTCGCGGGCGAGGAGGATCCGCTGCTGGTGGAGCCGGCCCAGCGACGTTCGGCGGCCCACTATGGCGCCGACTACGTGGTGGCGGAGGGCGCACGCCACAACGTGATGATGGAGCACAACTATCGAGACGTGGCCCACACGATCCACGAGTGGCTGGTGGAACAGGGTATTGTATAACGGATGCTGAACGCCGCCAACGGCGCTCGACGCGATCGGCATCGACTACACGAGGAGGGATACGATGAGCGAGATCAAAGTAGAGAATAGGCCCAACGAAGAGCGCCTGGAGGATCTGGGCGTGTACGATTGGCCCATCTGGACCAAGGAGGTCTCCGAGTTCCCCTGGTCTTACGACGTCTCGGAGACCTGCTACTTCCTGGAAGGCGAGGTCGTCGTCACGCCGGAGGACGGCGAGCCGGTGAGCATGGGCCAGGGCGACCTGGCGACATTTCCCGAAGGGATGAACTGCACCTGGCAGGTGCGCAAGCCGGTGCGGAAGCACTATCGGCTGGGGTAGCGCCCTGCAAGCCCTCTAGTAGAACAGGTAGTCCCAATCCTGTCCGGTCAGGTCGTTCCAGGGAAAATCGGGGCGTGCCACGCTCGCCCCAAACCGCGTCACCGGCTGGCCGATGGCTTTGAACAACGCCATGCTCCCGTGCCGTTGGTTCAGCAACAGCGCCCCGGCCAGCTTGCCTTCCACCAGGCGGATCTTGCGATATCCGTTTGATCCATAGGGGTCGCCGCTTTCCTGCCACACGAAAGCCTCTCCCTCGTCGCCGTGAGGCTGTCCAATGGAAGCGTATGGGACGGTGTACATGACCGAGGCGTTGAAGAAGGGGGCGGTTCATCTGCACAGCCCGTCCGCGCGGCGAGTGGATCAGCATCACATCAGATGGCACCATATCGGGTGTCCCGTCAGTGCTGCCGCCGTCGGAGACGACGATCTCCACCTCGTCGGTTGTGTGCTCACGGCGAGCGGCGGCGATGGCCGGCTGGATGTTATCGACTTCGTTCAGCGCCGGGATGATGACAGAGATCAGCATAGGGAGCGCATCAGCTGCCCTCAGCGCGGCCGCTGCGGCATTGGTGCCAGGTCCGTCCGTCGCGCGCAAGCAGGGCGTCGGCCTCATTTGGCCCCCACATCCCTGACTCGTAGAACGCGAGCGGGGGCGCGTCTGGCCCCTCCCAGCTTTCGAGCACCGGGTCGATCAGCGACCAAGCCATCTCGATCTCGTCGGCCCGGGCGAAGAGGGACGCGTCGCCCTGCAACGCGTCCAGCAGCAGCCGCTCATAAGCGTCCGGCAGAGCACCCATGCCGAAGTCCTCCGCATAGTGGAACTCCATATCGACCGAGCGGGTGCGCATCCCAGCACCGGGCTCTTTGGCCTCAAAGCGTAGGTGAATGCCCTCATCAGGCTGGAGGTACAGGGACAAGATGTTGGCCTCAATGTCCTCGTCGCGCTCAATCGGGAACATCAGGTGAGGCACGCACTTGAACTGGATGCTGATCTCGGTGGTCTTGGCCTTCAGTTGCTTGCCGGAGCGGAGATAGAAGGGAACGCCGCGCCAGCGCCAGTTATTCACGTACAGCTTGAGCGCGGCGTAGGTCGCCGTCTCGGAGCCCTGCGCCACCTCCGGCTCGTCGCGGTAGGCTCGATACTGCCCGCGCACACTCTCCGTGATGACTGGGATGGCCCGCAGCACCTTGACCTTCTCGTCACGCAGGGCGGTGGCCTCAAAGTCGACCGGGGGCTCCAGCGCCGTCAGTGTCAGCAACTGCGCCAGGTGGTTCTGGAACATATCGCGCAACACGCCAGCTTTCTCGTAGAAGCTGGCGCGATGGCCCACGCCGACGTCTTCTGCCACGCTGATCTGCACGTGATCGATGTAATGGCGATTCCAGAGCGGCTCGAAGATGGCGTTGGCGAAGCGGAAGGTCAAAATGTTCTGAACGGTCTCTTTGCCCAGGTAGTGATCGATGCGGTAGACCTGGCTCTCATCGAAGACAGCGTGGATCTGCTCATTCAGCTTGCGGGCGCTCTCCAGATCGTGACCGAAGGGTTTTTCGACGATGATGCGACGCCATCCCGCATCGCTGCTGTTGAGTCCGGCTCGACCCACATGCGCGACGATCATGGGATACAGCACAGGCGGCACGGCCAGGTAGAACAGGACATTGCACTCCGCGCCGGTCCCCTGTCTGACCTGCGCGAGCCGCTTCTCGAGGCGGCGATAGGTCTCATCGTCATCGAGATCGCCCGGCATGTAGCTGTAACGCTCGGCGAAGGTGGGCCACAGTTCGCAGATATCCGGCCCCGTCTGGGCTCTCGAGTAGGCCATCACCCCCTCGCGCAGCCGCTCGTGGAACGCCTCGTCGGAGTAGGAGGTGCGCGAGACGCCGATGACGCGCGTGTCCGGCGAAAGCAGCTGCCGGCAGGAGAGGGTGTGCAAGGCCGGCACCAGTTTACGCTGCGTTAAATCACCTGATGCACCAAAGATGACAATGGTCGCGGGAACCGCTCTGGGTATGACTTGGTCCATGGTTCAACACCTTGAAACATCAAGAGTCCTTGGCTTTTGACCATTGTACTATCCATCGTCCGATCTGACAACGTTGGAACTGGCCCATTCTTTGGTATCCGTTTAGTTTTGTGAGTGAATGCTCTCAGCGATCAGTGGCTGGTCTTCCTCAGCCTACTGTGGTTGGTGACTATTCACCTGCTCCTGCTGGATGACAATGTGCATCCTGCCCAGCAGCTTTGCGGAGGCGAAACCGGTTCGATTCTGCCTTCAGAAGCGGATTTTCATCCGCTGCGAGCACGAGGTGAATAACTATTGCGGTTGTACCCAGACGCCCCGGTTGTTTAGGCTCCAGTAGGCACGCTCCAGAATATGACGGTTGACGTGCTCCTCTTCCGCCAATCTCTCGAACATCGCCTGCCCGTTGGGATCAGCGGTCTGCTCGGCGAGCGCGGCGTATCTCTCCTCGGCCTTGCGCTTGATCTCAATCGCCGCTTCGATGATGCCTATGGCGCTCATTTTGTCGGCCTGTTTGATCTCCTCTATCTCATCAGGCACGGGGAACGTCAGCTCTCTCCCCTCGTACAGAATGCAAGCGCCGTTGTTACACAGCGAATCCTCCAGGGCCAGCAGATTGGTGTGATGATACCTCTCAAAATCGGCGAGCTGCTCCAGGAGTTCGCGCCCCAGCGGGTTCTCGGTCTTCTTGGCCGCTTCCTCGTAGAAAGCTGCCGCACTCTCCTCCGCTTCAATAGCCATCCGTATGGCATCCAGGAAGTTGAGGTCTTGATTGTCCATCGAATTCCTCCTTATCAATCGTCACGCCAGGAGAGCAGGCGGTTCGAACGGCCAGTCAGGAAGCGCCTGATTCCGTTCCAAAAGGCCTTGCGCCGCGCTGCCTCAAAGTGTAGCTGTGTGGGATCTTTCCCTGTCCCCATTGGCCCGTTCCCCTCTCCGTCCCTCGGGACTCCGCAGTCTCACTTCTTCATCTCAGAGCCCCTGTGGCCCAGGGGCGTTACTCGTCCCGTTGGTGATTACGCGTGGTCGTTCAAACGATTCGGGCGCTGACTCCCTGGACCGACCTTCCTTTTCCCGGAAGAGAGTCAGCGCCCAAATCCCTGATCGCTCCAGCGCGTGCCACCAAAGGTCCCTCCCATCCTACTCCTACCGGACACTGCACAGGGCGTTGCTAGTCGCGTAGAAATCAGCCAGCGCCTCCATCCGAGCGGCGTATGCCCGAGCAGCGGATGCCGATGATCTGGCGTCGAACGTCGGGGCATAGTAAGCGACCAGGCCATTGTACCGGGCAGCGCTGGCTACGCTTCCAAGGTCGCCCCCTGGCGCGAAGTCGGCCGCCATGGCGCTCCAACGAGCCGCGCTGGCCTCAATGCTGGCCTTTTCTCTGGCGCAGTAGAGCGCGACTAGAGCGTTGTACCGGGCCGCACTCGCCGCGTGGCTCCGTTCATCGTCCACGTCGTAACTGGCCGCCAAGGCGCGGTACCGGGCGGCATAGTCGGCGACACGGGCTTCTTGCCTGGCAGCGAAGTGGGAAGCCAGAGCCGTGTAGCGAGCGGCCTGCGCCGCTACAGATACGTCCTTGGCGGCGTAGTGGTCAGCCAGGCCGTTCCACCGGGCAGTACTGGCGACGCACGGCACACAGGGATCATCTTCCACAGGAGCCGCGGACGACACGTTCCCCACCAACATAACAGAGGCCACTAAGATGCTCAGAATCAATCCAATTGTGTATCTCACTCTACGTTTGGCGTTCATGATTACCCTCCTTTTTTCTAGGTCTGGACCGGATCGTCCAGCTCTTGTATCCTGTCTCGTTCCCTCTCACTATCAACGCCAGTCTAACATAAGCACCGTTTCCTAATCGTTTCATGAAGCGTTTTATGAGAACAGGACAGAAAAAGACCTCCGAGTTCTCTAAGAACTCGGAGGTCTGAGGGGCCTTTTTCTGGAATTCGTGCAGGCAGTTCAGAATTCGGCGGCTGTGGTATTCTCTAGCAAGGCGGATGCGCGCTGGCGATATCGTGCGGCCTCTTCCTCAGCCTGCATCGTCAGCGCTACCTCGGCCGCGCGCCGGTAGTACTCTATCGCCTGTTCTATCTCGTCAGCACGCTCGTAGTGGGCCGCCACCCGCGCGGCCACCGGATCCAGGTCGTCGGCGTAGACACGCTCCAACGCCCAGGCCACATGGCGATGGAGCAGCCGCCGCCGGGCCTCGCTCAAACCCTCGTAGATCACCTCGCGCAGCTTGTCGTGACTGAAGTCATAGGCCTCCTGACCCTGCTCACGGACGATGCCCCGCTGCCACAGCTCATCAAGCCCACGAACCAGCATGTCCTCGCCAGCGTCAGTCGCCTCTCTCAGCCCATCGAAGGTGAATTCCCGGCCAATCGTGGCGGCCAACTCGGCCAGAGCACGTGCCGGAGGCGAGAGCTGATCCACGCGGGCCAGCAGCGCGTCCCTCATTCTTGATGGGAGGGGACGGGGGATACAGACGAAGCCTCCAGGTGGTGACTCTCGCACCTCATCGGGGAGCCCGGCCCTCGCCGTCTCCACGACGAAGAGCGGATTGCCCTCGGTTTCCCCATACAGACAATCGACCAGATTCTGCTCCAGATCCCGGTTGGCCACGTTAGCCGCCAGAGTGCCCGTCTCGGCCTTGTTAAGAGGGAAGAGCGCGACCTCAGTCAATCGCTCATCTTGCCGCAGCGCGCGCAGCAAGGAGGTCAGCGGTTCCTCATCCCGAGCTTCGCCGGGGCGGAGGGTGGCTACGACAAGCAGCCGTGCCCGTGGATCGTAGCGCAGAAGATAGTGCAGCCACTCAAGCGTCCCCCGGTCGCACCACTGGAGGGAATCGATCAGCAAGAGCAGCGGCCGATCGGTCCCCAGGATGCCACGGGCCAAGGCCTCGAAGAAGCGCCGCCGCTGCCAGGCCTCGGCAAGCGGTCCCGGCGGGGGCAGATGGGGCTGCTCGACCAGCAGCTCCGGCAGGATGCGGGCAACCTCCGTCCGCCAGACTGGCTCCAAGCGAGGCGGCGACAGTGCCCGCAGCCAGGCAGCCACGGGGGCGTACGCCAGCTCTCCCTCACTGGCGTAGCAGCGCGCGGCGGCGGTGGCGATCCCCTGGCGGGCGGCCCATTGAGCCAACTCCTCGGCCAGCCTGGTCTTGCCGACGCCAGCCTCACCCGAGATGAGGACGAAATGCGGTCGCCCGGCGGAGGCGATCCGCCAGGCCGCGCGCAACTGGGCCCAAGCCTCCTGACGTCCCACAAGTGGCGACACGGCGGCCATCCGCGCCGGCGGCCGCGCAGGTGGCGTCGGTGTCTCCTCCACCGCCAACAGTCGCTCGTACATCTCGCGTGTGATCGGACTGGGCTCGACGTCGAGCTCACGCTCGAGGATGGTAGCGCATTTGTGGTAGGTGCGCAGGGCACCGGCGCGGTCGCCGGTGAGGGCGTGCAGCCGCATCAGGCGACGGTAGGAGCCCTCGTGCAGGGGATCGTGACGCAATAGCTGCTGGGCGTAGCGGATGGCCCCTCCGTACTCCTGTTGGTCCTCCAACAACTGCATCAACCTCTCCAGGGCACGCTCAAAGGCCTGGCGCAGTCGTTCGCGCTCGGAGACGATCCAGTCCTCGTAGCAACTGGGCAGCAAATCACCGTCGTAGACGGCTACCGCTTGCTCCAGAGCGTGCCGAGCCGTGGCTGGTTCTGTGGAGGCCCCACCTGGGGCCTCACCGGCCCGACTCAGAGCCCGCTCGAAACGAGCGACGTCGAGGTCGAACGGAGCCCCAGATCGCCACTGCAGCGTGCTCCGGTCCACGTGCACAAACCGGTCAGCGTCGGGCAGGTCGTGGCGCAGGTGGTACAGCAAGTTACGCAGGTTGGTCAGCGCCTGGGCCTCCGGTGAATCGGACCAGAAGAGAAAGGCCAGTCGATGGCGCGATTGTGGGGCGTCGCGATAAAGCAGCAGGTAGGCCAGCAACGACTGGAGGCGCGGGGTGTCGATACTGGTGACCGGCTCATCGCCATAGACGAGCCCGAAGTCGCCCAGCAGCTTCACGTACAGCACGCGTTCATCACAGGCATTATTCATCCTGGCCTACCGCTCCCGTGTCAACCGCACCCACAAGAATACACCAACAGAGGGAAATCTGTCAACCACGTCCTACCTCCTTAAGTGCCGGACTCCCTCGTCAGTCCCGACGATGACGTCTGACGCCAGGCCGAGGAACATACCATGCTCGACAATACCCGCTCGCTCCTTCAGCCGGGCCGCCAGCTGTGCCGGGTTCGATATAGCGCCGAAATCGCAATCGAGGATTAGGTTGCCCTGATCGGTATGGAAGGGCGATCCACCTTCGCTACGACGCAGGGCGACACCCGCGCCCAGCGATTCCAGGTAAGCGACCTGGGATCGCCATCCGAAATGGATCACCTCCACTGGCACCGGCCATTGGACCCCCAACGCCGGCGAAAGCTTCGTCTCGTCCACGACGATGATCTCGCGACGGCTGGCCTGGGCGACGATTTTCTCCCGCAACAGCGCCCCACCGCCGCCCTTGATCAGGTTCAAGTCGTCGTCCACCTCGTCGGCGCCATCGATGGTCAGATCGATGCATGAATGCTCCTCCAACGTGGTCAAGGAGATACCCAACTGGCGGGCATCCCGCTCCACGTGAGCCGAGGTAGGGATGCCGAGGACATCCCGAAGCTCCCCCTCGCGCAGCAACTCGGCGATGCGGCGCAGGGCGAAGATCGTCGTGCTGCCGTGTCCCAGGCCGACGACCATACCGGATGCCACGAAATCGACCGCCCGCTCGGCGGCCCGTCGTTTCAGTTGCGCAATGTCCGCGTTCACTCCTCACCACTCTCAAAGACGACCCGGCCTACGTGATAGAGGATTGCGTACTGCGTGGTGCGTGTTGCATGCTGCGTTCTCCCGCACAGTACGCAATATACACCACCTGGCGCAGTTAAGTCAGGCTTTTCAGCCCGCCAACCACGTCCTCGCCCAGGTGAAAGGTGATCACACGCCGTCCAGCGTCCTCCAGCGCCCGCCGGTCGCCAAGCGCTTGGGCCATCTTCAGAATGCCGAACGTGATGGACGACTGCGACGATCCCGCTTCGTCGGGGATGGGAGCGTCGCGCGGGCTGTCGGAGGTGAACTGGATGAAGAGCCCGTTTCCAGCGTCGCCCTTGTGCAGCTGCCCGGTGGAATGGAGGAATCGTGGCCCGTAACCGACCGTCGTCGCCAGCCGGTAGCGATCGCGCAACTGGACGCGCAAGGCCTGCAGAGCAGCGGTCGTCGCCTGGGTAGGCTGCACGTAGGCCTGCAAGGCGATGTAGTCGCGAGGGCGTCTCCCCGTCTGGGCCTGCGCCAGGAAGTCGCTCAGTGCCTCAGGCGTGATCGGCGCCGATTCCATCTCGGGGAGCCTCCCTCTCTCCTGATACTCGGCGATCATCCGGCGCGCCTGCACCTTGGCCGCCTCGACGTCGGGCTGGTTGAAGGGATGAATACCCAGCTGGTGGCCGGCCACGGCCACGGCCATCTCCCAGAGGAAGATCTGCTCACCCAGATCGTAGATATGGTGCAAGTTCAGCTTCACCACCGGATGACCGACCGCCTCCAGCTTGGACAGAGCCGGATCGTAGCTCTCGTCCGCGCCCAGCCGCAGGTAGACGAAGAGCCGGTCGGCACCGTACACCTCCGGCGGCCCCAACGGCTCGCCCACCAGCGGCAGAATCCCGGTGCCTGACTTACCGGTGCTCTCAGCGATGAGCTGCTCCACCCAGTCGCCGAAAGGCGCTATCTCCTGCGAGGCGACGAAGGTGACCTTATCCCGCCCCACCCTGGCGAGCTGGCCCAGGATGGTACCCAACTTGCCACCCAGGTTCTCGCCAGCCACCACGCAGGACTCACAGCCGGAAGCCGCGGTCAGCGCGCTGTCCAGCAGGCGCGGCACGTCGACGCCCACCAGCGCCGCCGGCACCAGCCCAAAGTAAGAGAGGGCCGAGTAGCGCCCGCCGATGTCGGGATCGTTGAGGAAGACGGCACGAAAGCCATGCTCCTGGCCCACATCCTCCAGGTGCGTGCCCGGATCGGTGATGGCGACGAAGTGCTCGCCGGCGCGCTCTTCGCCGAGCTCTTCAAGCGCGCGATTGTAGAAGAACTTGAAGAAGGAAAGCGTCTCCGCTGTGCTGCCCGACTTGCTGGAGACGATGAACAACGTCTGGGCCAGGTCGATCTGCTGGGCCTCGGGATGCTGTTTATCCCCATAGGGATGCTGTTTATCCCCATAGG
>Ga0180432_10005802_pt1 | contig 16257 bp, 10 predicted proteins | sample SS_ome_10_FD_132414 | JGI IMG/M metagenome (GOLD analysis project Ga0180432, IMG submission 132414) | Hypersaline lake sediment archaeal communities from the Salton Sea, California, USA - SS_1_MS_2 metaG | ecosystem: Environmental > Aquatic > Non-marine Saline and Alkaline > Hypersaline >... | reverse complement strand
GGCTTTTTCCTCCGGAGCATTATCGATGCTGTCATAGGCTCGGAACTTAATGTTTGGATTATTGGCAGCCAAACATCTGGTTATTGCCGCCGTGAGTGTTGTTTTGCCGTGATCAACATGCCCGATAGTGCCCACATTGAGATGCGGTTTGCTGCGATCGAAAGTTTCTTTAGCCATATTTCCTCCTTAAAATCCTTTCTCATACTAATGGAGCCCACAGCCAGGATTGAACTGGCGACCCCGTTCTTACCAAGAACGTGCTCTACCACTGAGCTATGTGGGCGAGTGGTGGAGGGGGCAGGATTCGAACCTGCGTAGCCGTCTGGCGGCAGATTTACAGTCTGCTGGTATTAACCGCTCACCCACCCCTCCAGGGAGAGCCCGAGAGGGGACTCGAACCCACTAACCTGCCGATTACAAGTCGGCTGCGCTGCCATTGCGCCACTCGGGCGCCACATTTACTCCACGAGGAAGTAGTATAAACTGAGTGCACCGGAAAGTCAAGAAACTCAACAATACCTCACACTCCCAACAAAAATATTTCCCCGGGCCTTACAACCAGGGGAAATTACCTGAACGTACCGACGTCTTACTGTTCTCGGCCGAGGGGGAAACCAAATCGCCCCTCATTGTTTAATAGTAGCAAAATCACAGCAGATGCGCAACATCAAAATGGGGACCAAATCCAACAAATTACCCTATTCGAATCGACGTACCTCAAACTTAAACAGTTGGGCAGGTTCATCAAGCGAAATGCCTGCTTTACTGCGAGCGATCTCTATTTGTTGAGCTACGCTGTCAACACCGGGAAGATCGGGGAGAAGAATCCCTTTTTTGGGCCCGTATACAACCAGCACTCCGTATTTTCGGGGATCCAGTTCAGATTCATCCCGAACCGGTTTTGGTGTGGTCAAAATATCAACTTTATAAGTCAACTCCGGAAGCTCATCCTCAGATACCGGGCCTGGATCAGGAAAAAAACGATAGTCGCGGGAAGCCGAGGCTACAGCATTGCGGATAATTTCCTGAGCCACATTTGGTTGAGTAGGTTCAAAAGTGCCGATACAGCCCCGAAGCTCTCCATGCTTATGAATAGAAACAAATACTCCTGACCGTTCCTTCATCTCCGGCGTCAGGTTCACAGGCCGTGGAGTTTCCTTATCCCGAACAAACATTTCCACCGTTTCTTTGGCCAGTTTTACAATCGGATGCAAATTGCTCTCTTCCATCATTTTATAATTACCCCCGCATAACCAACCACGCTGCGGTAATCGCCCGTAACATCCCCGCTGGTTTGATATCGAACCAGTTCCGCCTCCTTTGCACCAAGTTTTTTGGCCGCAGAGATCAGGCAAACCACCGGCCCATATCCACACATCGTTATATTATACTCTTTGATTCGCTTTAACAGTTCGTATTCATCCAAATCAAGAATTGCCTCGATAGCCTTCATATCCTTTGTTTTGGCAGTATCGTGCGGCTCATAATGGGTCATGTCACTACTGGCCACAATCACTACTCCCCGATTTAAATTCTTAATAGCTTCAGCAACACTCCTGCCTATCTCTTTATAAATCTCACCACCGGCATTAGCAAGCACAACAGGCACAATCCTAAAATCATCACCTAAATACTGTAAAAAAGGCAATTGAACCTCAACGGAATGTTCGTATCCGTGCGCTCCCGGGTCCTCTTCAAGATATTCGGATGCAAGCAAAATTCGCTTCCCTAATTCGGAATCGATCTCCACTTCTCCCAGAGGTGTCTCCCAGGCACCATCGGTCATGATGCTGAAAGGAGCCCCCATTCCCGTATGATTAGGCCCCAGAATCACAAAAGTGGCCGCGAATTCTATCTTCGAAAACGTCGCCCCGGCCACCGGCCCCGAAAAGGGATACCCGGCATGAGGAGAGATCAGGCCAATCACCTTCTCTCCGGAAATATCCGGGTCAACCATTCTCTCGATATCAGCCCGAAGCGCGCTGGCTGTCCCCGGATAAAAACGTCCTGCTACCGCCGGCTTTCTGACCATCACAACCTCCTCTCTACCGTCTGAAATTGAGTTCCGCTCCACAGAATCCGCATTTGGAACCATCGAGAGCAACCATTTTCGTGCGATAGCCCATCCGCTCTACCACCACTTTGCCACAGGAATAACAAACTGTGTTTTCGCCCGAATGTCCCGGCACATTGCCTACGTAGATGAAACGCAACCCCTCCTCCGCACCAATCTCACCGGCAAGTTGCAGAGTTTCCACCGGAGTGGACGGCACATCCATCATCTTGTACATGGGATGAAAGCGGCTGACATGCCAGGGCGTATCCACCCCCAATTCACCGGCAACGAACCGGGCAGCATCCCTCAACTCACCGGGATCATCGTTGATGCCTGGAATAACCAGAGTGGTCACTTCCAGAAAAATACCCAGTTGCTTTATCTGCTTCAGATTATCCAGAACCGGCTGCAACCTGGCGCCGACGTATTTTTTGTATGTTTCATCACGAAACGCCTTAAGATCAACATTGATCGCATCCAGATAGGGATAGAAGGCTTGCAACATCGCCGGACTCATATAGCCATTACTGACGTAGACATTGGCCAGGCCCGCTTCATGAGCCAGCCGGGCAGTCTCATAAGTGTATTCAAAGAAAACAGTAGGTTCGGTATAGGTATAAGCAATACTCCGGCAACCGGTTTGCTTAGCATCAGCAACGATATCTTCCGGACTGGCTTCTTTCCCCATGATCATATCCTGCTCACGGGGCATCTGGGAAATATCAAAGTTCTGGCACCAGTCACAGCGGAAGTTACATCCGGGAGTAGCAACGGAATAGGAAGCAGTACCGGGATAAAAATGGAACAGGGGTTTCTTCTCGATGGGGTCTACATTCCGGGCGATGGTGCGTCCGTAAACGAGCGTGTAGAGCGTCCCGCCACGATTTTCGCGAACATGGCAAATTCCCTTTTTCCCATCAGAAATGGCGCAATGGTGCGAACATAACTCACAGCGCACTACGCCATCGGGCAACCTCTCGTAGAGCATAGCTTCGCGCATGTGAGCTTTCTCCCACCGGGCAGATTCAGGGGCGGCACTCATCCAAAGTTATATCAGCAAATCCGGTTATGTCTTGCCCTGAGCCATTTGCAATTGTTTCCCCTCGGTCTTGATGGACGGGGCAACAATCATCTCGATCTGACGATATTCCTGAAGGTCGTGGGCACCGCAGACCCCCATGCTGGTTCGTAGAGCGCCAACCAGATTCTGTGTGCCATTGGTGACCCTGGCAGGACCTAACAGAGTCTGCTCCAAAGAGCAAGTCTGTTGCACCTTCACCCGAACACCCCTGGGCAACCCCGCATGGGGAGTTGCCATCCCCCAGTGGCTTCCTCTTCCGGGAGCCTCGTTGGTCTGCACCATGATCGATCCCAGCATTACAGCATCAGCGCCACAGGCAAATGATTTACAGACATCTCCGCCAGCACGAATGCCTCCGTCGGTAATTATGGGAACATAATTGCCGGTATCACGGAAATAATCGTCTCTGGCAGCGGCACAGTCCATCGTTGCTGTTGCCTGAGGGACTCCCACACCCAGGACCTCCCTTGAAGTACAGGCTGCCCCCGGGCCTATTCCGATCAGTAATGCACTTATGCCGGTCTCCATCAATGCGCGGGCCGCACTGTATGTAACACAGTTACCAACTATGATAGGAACCGAAACCCACTCACGAAGCTCGGAGAAAACGAGTCCTCGTTCACTTTTGGAAATATGCCTGGCGCTGGTAACGGTTGCCTGAACTACCAGAACATCCATTCCTGCTTCTTCAGCAATCGGATACAAACTTTTGGTGAGCGCAGGAGTCAAAGATACAGCAGCAACTCCTCCGCCATCCTTGATCGCCCTGATTCGATCTCCCACCAAATTTTCCTTGATCGGTTCAGAATAGAGTTTTTGCATCAAAGGAGTAACTTCATCATCGGAAGCAGCAGCTATTGCGGCCAAATGCTCATCTGCGTTCTCATAGCGGGTCTGTAAACCTTCGAGATTAAGGATTGCAAGTCCGCCTAATTTACTCATCTTGATGGCGAAATTGACATCCACCACAGCATCCATAGCGGATGCCAGAATGGGGATATCAAAATGCAGATCACCCAGAGTAAACCCGATATCAGTCTGATCGGGATTTACAGTAACATTCCCAGGAACAAGGGCTACATCCTCGAATCCGTAGGCATGGCGCAATGTTCGACGTTCCTGGCTCAAAATACACCTCTTTCTCTTTTATTATCTATGATTATAGGGGACTATAACAAAGCCTGCAATCCAAGTCAATCCGCTATTCAACCGGAGTAAGCCTGACATCACCCCACACGCCCATTTTATCGCCTTTGATAATCACCACTCCTTTCACATGGTCGACCCGTCGAACGAACTCAATCCCCTTTTCGATATCCTCAACTCTATCCACCAGATTGCCGACAGCAGTTGCCACAGTATCCGCGAGAGCAGCCGAAGAAGCAATCACGATAACGGCATCAGCTTTGCCCAAACTGAGAGAATGCCCCACTGTACCTGATGAAGTGCAAATTCCCAGCGGTGTTTCTTTCGGTTCTATCTCAAGCGCAATTTTACCAGTAAGCGGAGAAACCCCGGCATAGATGCCAACCAGCCGTTTTTTGCCGGTTTTCAGGAATATGTCCCCACCATTTTCAACGATCACTTCCGTTGAAAAAACGAGGAGTTCTTTGCCGACTGCTTCTGCGATGGCACCAGCCACCGCTGCCATCGGGCCAAGTGAAACCGCTTCAGCAGCCCGGGACATCTCCTTCACAATCAAAGGGGCATCATTTTGAACAGGGAACGGTTGCAGGGTGGTGCGGAACGCCGGATACCGCTCAATATATCTTTCAATGGCATCCCGGTACTTCTCGACCGCTTTGAGCGCCTTCCGACTCAGATTTCTGCGGGCACGGATGCGCAGATCGGTTTCCCTGACAGCCACATCAAAGGAAACAAGGTCAGTATCCTTGACCCAGTGACGATAAGTTCTCGGCTGATACATGGCGGATTTACCCCGCTGTAAGACAGAAGACGGCAGAGGATTCAGTTGACAGGTGAATATCGGCAAGGCCTACAATCTAAAACCGTATCTCCATCGCCCGTGGCGGACAGGCAGGCACACAGATACCGCAGGCCAGGCATTTGTCCTCATTGAAATCCACCCGCCTGGTTTCAGGATCAATCGTGAGCGCACCCGCAGGACAAATCGTCACACACGCCCCACAATGTGTACACCTTGCTTCATTGCGGGTCACATCCTGACTTAATGGCTGGATTTGCACACCCGTTTCCGTCAGATATGCTGTGCCTTTGCTATAGTCTTTGGCCTTACCGCTCAACTCCACCACCAACAGCCCTTCCTCTTTCGGCGTGACGGATGCCTTCAGGATGTTGAAATCGATATTGAACTCCCTGGCCAGCCGACACAAAATCGGCTGGTCCACCAGAGAGCGGGGAAAATGCAAAACTATTCTCTTGGTTACCGGCACACTAATACCTCTTTAACTCTGATTCCTCAAAAACAATCCGAAGTTGAACTATACAGAGACTACTTCCTTGACTTCAGGTATACTCTCCTTCAGCACCCTCTCGATCCCCATCTTCAGTGTCATTGTGGACATTGGGCAGCCGTCGCAAGCGCCGGTGAGTTTCAAGCTGACCACACCATCGACAACACTGATCAAATCAACTCCTCCGCCATCCGCCTGCAGAGCAGGTCTTATTTCGTTCAACACTTTCTCAACTTGCTCTTTCATGGTTCAACCTCCATTTTGTTCGATGGGCCTTTCTTTAAGTGATTTGAACTCTATTCCCGCTTCAACACCCGGCACCGGAGCCACCGGCTCAGTAAGCAGGAATTCTCCTTTTTGAATCCACTCCTTTAAAGTGTTGGCTATCTCCATTGCCTTGTAGTAGCTCGAAAGGGAAGCGGTGGGAGTTTCTTTACCGGATATCTGTATTTTGCCACTTTTCAGTTCGGCATAGCTCACTTCGCCCAGTATATCCGGTTTGCACTGCGGAAATGACTCCGAATAATCCACTATAGGAGCAAGAATTTCCTCATCTTTCACCGCCGCATAACTCAATGTCTCCTCGGAAAGGATCGGAATAGGAACCCCGATTCCTACAGTCAGGGTAGCACCATAGCCAAGCATACTGGTACCTACCAGCCAGCCCGGCTTCATTTGCTTGAGATTACCAATCACCGCAATCGTTCCGGCAGGCCTCGTGGGCACTCCGTTTTCACCTCTGGGAACATCGGGGTGATGCTGGGTGCCATGCCAGGCAACATAACCTACCCCGCCACCAAGGAATATCTTCGTTCCAATTCCGATGGTCTTGTAGTGTGGATCATTGAGCAACGGCGAAAGCTGTCCGGAAGTGGAGTAATTGGCATTGGCGCAATTCGGCTTGAGCACTCCCATATAGGTATAAATTGTCTTGTCCGAGAGGTTTACAGCCACGTTGTAATTCTGATAGGCATTACGCATATTGAAAAGGGTGGCTTCATTCATATCCTCGAGGCGAACAAGGGTCTCGATCTTCTTCCGGGGATAACAGTCTGTGCCATAGGCAGCCACCGCCAGCCTGACATCGTTGCCTGCCAGCAAGTCCTCGATGACATGGCCGCCCCCGTAATCGAAATGGCCGGGGGGAACCTTGTTACGGGGATCATCATCGGGAAGAGCAGTTGCCCCGAGGAAAACATCCACTGCAGCAATCCCGGTGTAAACGGGCACATCGTTCAAGGTAGCTCTACTGCCACCGATCTTTATGCGCGGAGCTGTGTGTCCCAGATTTAAGAAAGCCCCCGAGGAACACATCGGCCCGAACGTTCCGGTGGTCACCACATCGATTTCTTTGGCCGCTTTCTCAACACCCTTTTCCTCGACAATGCCAATGACCTCCTCGGCATTCACCACCACTGCCTGGCCTTTGTGGATTTTCTCGTTGATTTCATTAATCGTTTTGTTCATGGACGCAAACCCTACTTATACTATCAATTCCAGTATATGTCAATGAATATGGTTTTGTAAAATGGCAAGAGATGTTTTAGGTTCACGATCGCGCTTTCTTCTGAAGCTCATAAAGCCGGGTAATGGCTTCCAGAGGGGTCATGGAATCGATTTCCATGTTTTGCAGTTCCTCCACCACCGGAGGAGTCGAACCGAAAAGCGGAATCTGTGATGAGGCGGGTATTTCCTTTTTTCGTTGACGGTGTTTTCCCTTCTCACCGGTTCCGTTTTCCAACCCTTCCAGAATCTCCTCAGCGCGGTGAACCACCGACCGGGGCAATCCGGCCAGTTGAGCCACATGAATACCATAACTTCGATCGGCTCCGCCGGGAACGATTTTGCGCAGAAAAACGACTTTGCCTCCCTCTTCCGTCACCGCCACGTTACAGTTCTCTACTCTCGGCAGCAGGCCGGCCAGTTCCACCAGTTCATGATAGTGGGTAGCAAACAGCGTTTTGGCGCCAAGCTGCGGATTGTTGTGAATGTACTCAGCCACCGCATGTGCAATTGAAAGTCCGTCGTAAGTGCTCGTTCCCCGGCCAATCTCATCAAGAATAATGAGCGATTTCGGGGTGGCGTTATTCAGGATGTTGGCCGTCTCGGTCATCTCAATCATGAAGGTAGAACGACCGGTGGCCAGGTCATCCATCAATCCCACCCTCGTGAAAATGCGGTCCACTAATCCAATGGTTGCCGATTCGGCGGGCACGAACGATCCGATCTGGGCCATCAACACGATGAGTGCCACCTGCCGCAAATAGGTCGATTTCCCGGCCATGTTGGGCCCGGTCAAAATAATAACCTGAGATTCACCATTGGAAAGATAAGTTTCGTTGGGCACAAATCCGCCTTCGGTCAGAACCTGTTCAACCACCGGATGGCGCCCGCCGGTTATCCGAATTGAATCATCGGTAGTCAACTCCGGCCTAACATAGCTGTAGCGAACCGCCACCTCAGCAAAGGCAGCCAAGATATCGATCCGGGCAATGGCTTGAGCAGTCATCAGTATTCGCTCACCCCATCCGCTAATCTGCTGGCACACCTGCCGAAACAGCGTGTTCTCCAATTCCGAGATACGCTCATCGGCATTGAGAATCAGTGATTCGTACTCTTTCAACTCCGGAGTGAAAAAACGCTCCGCTCCGACAAGTGTCTGCTTGCGGATGAAATCTTCGGGGACCTTGTCTAAATGCGCGCTGGTAACCTCGATATAGTATCCGAAGACCTTGTTGTACCCAACTTTGAGCGATTTGATCCCGGTCCGCTCTTTTTCCCTGCTTTCCAAGTCTGCCAGATACTGTTTGGCATTTCGTGAGGCCGATCGAATCTGGTCCAGTTCCGGCGAGAACCCCGGTTTGATCAGTTCACCGTAAGCGGATGCTTCATCAACGATAGCCTGCGAGATCAAATCCACTACTTGTGGACATGGCTTCAATTCAGCAGAAAGCCATCCAAGAGGGGATGATTCATCATCTATCACCGCTTTTATCTGCGGAACCGCCTCAAGTCCGTGACGCAGGGAGACAATCTCCCGGGCGATGGCAATTCCTGATCTCACCCGATTGATCAGCCGTTCCATATCGGCCAGCTTGCTCAAGCTGTTGATGAGATCGATTCTGCGGGCAGTGTTCTCCACCAGCCAAGCCACCGCTTCCTGCCGTCGGTTAATGGAATCGATATCGAGCAGGGGCTGGCCAAGCCATTTTTTAATCAGCCGCCCGCCCATCGGGGTTTTGGTGAGGTCGATCACCCAGAGTAACGAACTTGAGCCGGTTCCCATATGTCCCGAGCGAAACAGTTCCAGGTTGCGACGGGTCTGGGTATCGAGAACCATAAAGGCTTCGACAGAATAGGTGGAAAGCTTCGGCAATTGACCCAGCGCTCCTTTTTGAGTCTCTTCGAGATAGTGGATTATCGCCCCGGCCGCCCTGATAGCCAGCGGCAAACCGGCACAACCGTAACCTTCCAGTGAAGCCACTCCGAAGTGTTCGGTCAGTTTCCGCTGCGCGGTCTCCTCTGCAAACCAGCGATCATCCAGTGTGGTAGGAGGCAGAGGTAACTGAGATAAATCATGTTCTTTTGGAACGAGTATCTCTGAAGGGTTCAATCGCTCAAGCTCGGCGACGGCACGATCGGCACTGATCTGGGTAGTGGCGAATTCGCTTGTGGTTATGTCAACATAAGCAATGCCTGCTTTTTCGCCATCGGAAACCACCGCAGCCAGGTAGTTGTTGGAAGTGCTCTCCAGCAGATTCGTTTCAACAACGGTTCCCGGAGTGACGACTCGAACCACATCCCGTTCTACCAGCCCCTTGCTGGTTTTGGGGTCGCCGGTCTGCTCGCAAATGGCGACTTTGTGCCCGGCGGTGATCAGTTTGGCCAAGTACCCTTCGAGAGCATGGTGGGGAATTCCGGCCATGGGGAACCGCTGCCCCTTGCCCATAGAACGTGAGGTAAGCACGATCTGCAATTCACGGGCCACTATCTCGGCATCGTCTTCGAACGTCTCGTAAAAATCGCCGAGTCGGAAGAAAACGATAGTCTCAGGATATTGCTCTTTAATCCTGAGATACTGGCGTCGGATGGGAGTCAAACCTTTGGTCATCGAGGCTTATTTTACTAAACTCGGGAGGGGAATCCAAGACAACGAAAGGGGCGCGATGAATCGCGCCCCTTTAAAAACCAGTGAATTCAGGCCTTTTTGCCTGTTTGTCAGAATTAACTCTTCCCTGTTATTACTCAAATTCTAGGGCAATATCCTGATCGCCAGTATCCGGCTCATCCCCTGATTCATTTTCAGGTTCACTCTCTTCCGGCGATACCTCCAGTTCCGATTCTATCATCTGCTCAAACACTGATTCCGATTCCTCTGTCATTCCCTCCTGCTCGAACATTTCTTCAGCCGAGTTCAGTTCCATAAGTTGATCCTCAGCAGATAGTTCAACCTGCAAAAGCTTCTCATGGTCCAGAGAAATCTCGCTACGCGCCGGAATAAGTTTGCCTATAATCACATTTTCTTTCAGTCCGGCCAGAGTATCCGTACTCCCACTCACAGCAGCCTCTGTCAGTACTCTGGTTGTTTCCTGGAAGGAAGCAGCGGCCAGGAAGCTGGGGGTGCTCAGCGAAGCTCTGGTAATCCCCAGCAGCACCGGATGTGCTGCAGCAGGCTCACCGCCTTCAGCCAGCACCTTGGCATTGCTAGCCTCAAATTCGAATTTATCCATTAGTTCGCCGGGAAGTATGCCGGTATCACCTGAGGCATCAACCCGCACCCGCCGCAGCATCTGGGCAACAATGATTTCGATGTGCTTATCGTGAATATTCACGCCCTGAGCCCGATACACTTTCTGCACTGCATCCACCAGATACTGCTGTATCGCCTCTGTGCCTTTGATCCGCAAGACATCCTGAGGATTGAGCGGGCCTTCGGTGATCTGGTCCCCGGCCATTATGGTATCACCACTCCTCGCCGAGAATCGTACTGCCGGGGAACTCAGGCTCTCCCATTCTTCCACGTCGTCATATATTATATTTATCTGTTTATCACCAACCTCAACAATACCCTTGGCCCCGGACAGAAGCGGCAATGCAGTCAGGTTTTCGGAACCCTCTTCCGCTGCTGCTGATTCAGGGGGAACAGCCAATACCTGTTCCCTGTCCACCCAATCGCCATCACTAACCGTTACTTCATATCCCGGAGGCAGCGCGTGTGACTCACGGCGAGCCTCAACATTGGTTACTTTTAACCTCCAGCCATCCCCCGTATCCGTGATCTCCACTACTCCATCGATCTCAGAAATGACTGCCTGGCCTTTGGGATTCCTGGCCTCCAGCAGTTCTTCGACTCTGGGAAGACCTCCGGTAATATCCAGCCCGGCTACGCCACCAGTGTGGAAAGTACGCATGGTAAGCTGGGTTCCCGGCTCCCCGATGCTCTGAGCTGCAATAATGCCAGTTGCCACATTCATTTTCACCAGATTTCCCTTGGCAAGATCTGTGCCATAGCAATACTGACAAATCCCATCCCGCGACCGGCAGGTCAATGGAGAGCGAACACAAACATGCGTGACGCCGGCAGCCACAATTTGAGCAGCTTTTTCCTCATCGATCTCCTCATTGCGATCCACTATAATCTCGCCTGTTTCCGGATGAGCGATCGGACGGGCCGCAAGCCGCCATATAATTCTATCGGCAAACGGAGGTAACAAACCTTTGTCAAATGTCTCTGAAACCCAGAGGCCATCCTCCATACCGCAATCAACTTCTGAGACGATTACTGACTGGGCCACGTCGATAAGCCTTCTGGTCAGATAACCACTATCGGAGGTACGAAGCGCAGTATCAGCCAAGCCCTTTCTGGCGCCATGCGTAGAGATGAAATATTCCAGAATTGAAAGCCCTTCCCTGAAATTGGCTTTGATGGGCAATTCAATGATTTTACCGGAAGGATCACTCATCAGGCCACGCATTCCGGCCATCTGCCTGATTTGCCCCATGTTACCTCGAGCTCCAGAATAGGCCATCATGTGGATGGCCCCATGCGGATCGAGAGAGCTCTCCAAACTCCTGGTCAAATCGGTAGTAGCTGTAGTCCAGGTCTTCACTACACTCTGATAACGTTCCTCTTCGGTGATAAGACCTTCCATGTACTGGTTTTCAGTCATGGCAACAGCTGTATCTCCCTTGCCTATAATTGTGGCCTTATCCTCCGGAATCTCCAAATCACTGACAGCCATCGTTAAGCCCGATTTGGTAGAATATGTAAACCCAAGATGCTTGATCTTATCCAGCATGTCAGCCGTAATATCATTCCCTAAATCGCGAATGCATTCGGTCGTGAGCCGCTTGAGTTTTTTCTTATCGATCAACTCATTCCGAAAGCCAAGACCATCGGGTAATGCCTCGTTGAAAATAACACGCCCTACAGTTGTTTTTAGATGTTCTCCCTTGTTATCCCGAACCTGAATTTCGGCACCAAGTTCGATAACGTCCTGATCATACGCCAGTCTGGCATCATCGTAATCGGCGAAGGTCATGCCCTCGCCTTTTGCCCCCGACGTTATTATGGTCATGTAATAACAACCAAGAACCATCTCCATAGTGGGGGCAACAACCGGATCCCCTGAACTCGGCGAGAGCATATTGCGATTGCTGAGCATTATTTCCTTAGCTTCACAAACCGCCGCCCTGGAAAGAGGAATATGCACCGCCATCTGGTCTCCGTCAAAGTCAGCATTGAAAGCGCCGCAAACAAGCGGATGGAGCTGGATAGCGCTGCCATCCACCAGAACAGGCATAAAAGCTTGCAGGCCAAGTCGGTGCAGAGTCGGAGCCCGATTCAACAGAATCGGATGATCGACCACGACCTCTTCCAGAATATCCCAGACCCCCTCTTTCCCCTGCTCCACCGCTCTCTTCGCATTCCGGACATTATGAGCCATACCTCTGGCTATCAGCCGGCGCATAACAAACGGTTTGAACAGCTCCAGAGCCATGCGCTTGGGCAGCCCGCACTGAGACATGTGGAGGTTTGGACCAGCGACAATAACCGACCGGCCACTATAGTCCACCCGCTTACCCAGCAGATTCTGGCGGAAATGGCCCTGTTTGCCTCTCAACATATCTGAAAGTGATTTGAGTTTGTGCCCGCTGCTGGTCGTCACCGCCCGGCCACGCCGGCCATTATCAATGAGTGAATCCACGGCTTCCTGGAGCATGCGTTGCTCATTGCGGATGATGACCTGCGGCGTGCCCATATCCTTGAGCCGCTTGAGCCGATTGTTGCGATTTATTACTCTGCGATAGAGATCGTTGAGATCGCTGGTAGCAAATCGGCCCCCGTCAAGCTGAACCATCGGGCGGAGTTCAGGCGGGATGACGGGAAGCACTGTCATTATCATCCATTCCGGCTTCGTTCCCTGCCTCAAAAACGCCTTGACAACCCGCAGCCGCTTGATAACCTTCTTTCGATTCTGACCGGAACTGGCCACGGCTTCCTCGTAAAGCTCATCCCGGAGTTTTTTCATGTCCAGAGTATGGAGAACATCAAGGACTGCCTCGGCTCCCGTCTTGGCCTCAAGAATAGCTCCCCATTTAAACGACATCTCCCGATACTCGCTGACCCCAAGAAGGTTCAAAGGCTGGATATTCTCCAGTTCCTCAATTTGGGAGAGAATCTCTTCCTTACGCAGCTTCACCTCTTCTGCATCCGCTTCAACCTCTTCCGCCTCAACTGAGTCCTGTTCCTCTTTAGTTTCCTCATCAGACGATTCCTGATTTTCAGGCTCCATTTCTTCCAGTTCATCCTTGAGCTTATCGATGATCCCTGTTCGGGCTTTCTCGTCTACTTTGGTGATGAGGAATTTGGCAAAATAGAGTACCTGCTCCAGCTTCCGAGGAGATAAGTCCAGAAGAAGACCCAACCGACTGGGAGTAACCTTAAAAAACCAGATATGAGCCACTGGCGCAGCAAGCTGGATATGCCCCATTCGTTCCCGGCGCACCTGGGAATGGGCAACTTCAACACCGCACTTATCGCAAATAACACCTTTGTACCTGATTTTTTTGTATTTGCCGCAGTAGCATTCATAATCCTTGGTCGGCCCAAAAATACGCTCGCAGAAGAGTCCATCCCTTTCCGGTTTCAGGGTGCGATAGTTGATGGTCTCCGGCTTAGTTACCTCACCATAAGACCATCCCTTTACCTGCTCCGGGGAGGCAAGGGAAATACGAATGCTCCCAAAATCATTGAGATCCAACATTATCAGTTCTCCTCAATCTCTATACCAGAAAGATTTATACCTAATCTCGGGACCTCTTCAGAGAGGCCTTTCAGCCTTAATATCTCTTCTTCGTCATGACCAAGCACCTCAATTGCCAGCCCCAGACTTTGCAATTCCTTAACCAGCACCTTGAACGATTCCGGGACCCCTAAACTCAATATGTCTTCGCCCTTGACGATCGCGCCATAAGTCTTAACCCGTCCCACCACATCATCTGACTTGATAGTGAGCATCTCCTGGAGATTGTATGCGGCACCATAGGCTTCCAGTGCCCAGACTTCCATTTCGCCAAATCGCTGTCCCCCGAACTGGGCTTTACCCCCCAGAGGCTGCTGGGTTACCAGCGAGTAAGGGCCCGTGGAGCGCGCGTGAATCTTGTCCTCGACCAGATGGCTAAGCTTCATGATGTACATGCTTCCAACAGTTACGGGTTCATCAAACGGTTCCCCGGTACGTCCGTCATACAGTGTCAATTTACCTGAGATTGGGGAAGGCAACCCCTTATCTCTTTCAAGTCTTTTCGCAAGTCGTTTGAGCTCTTCATCATCCATATCAGACACGCCGGTTACACCCTGCTCTTCCAACCAGTATCTCAAACAAGTTCGTCTGGCTTCCCCCGTTCCATCTTCTGCAAAGACTCTCTCAGCATCAAACCCTTTTTCAGAAAGCCAGCGTTTGGCCTTTTCTATCCGTTCCTGCCCGCTGCCAGGCTGCTCTAAATCCTCGGCCGCAATCCGCCGAACAAGCCATGCCAGGGCCAGAACTTCCTCGATAGCATCCTCATCCGCTCCATTGAAAACCGGGGTTACCACCTTGAAACCGAGATCATGGGCCGCCAGACCGAGATGCGTTTCCAGAAGCTGCCCGATATTCATTCGGGAGGGAACTCCGAGCGGGCTGAGGATCACATCCACAGGCCGGCCATCAGCAAGATAAGGCATGTCTTCAACCGGGAGTATTTTGGAAATTACACCTTTGTTTCCATGTCGACCCGCCAGCTTATCACCTTCTGAAATTTTTCGTTTTTTAGCCACAAATATCCGCACCATCTTGTTAACGCCAGCATCCAGACGGTCACCATTTTCCCGGGAAAAAATATCGATGTTTATCACCTTGCCGGACTCGCCGTGAGGCATCCGAAGCGCAGTATCCTTCACGTCTCGTGCCTTCTCGCCAAAAATAGCCCGGAGGAGTTTCTCTTCCGCTGTCAATACCCTCTCACCTTTTGGAGTAACCTTGCCAACAAGGATATCACCGGATGCAACCTCGGCCCCTACCCGAATAATCCCGTCCTCATCAAGGTTACGCAAACTGGGTTCACCAACATTGGGAATATCCCTTGTGATCTCCTCCGGCCCCAGCTTTGTATCCCGTGATTCCGTTTCATATTTTTCAATATGGATTGAGGTAAATTTGTCATCCTGAACCAGCTTATCTGAAATAACTATAGCGTCTTCATAGTTATAACCTTCCCATGACATAAACGCACACAGGACATTCTGACCCAGTGCCAGTTCCCCTCCATCCGTAGCTGAACCATCGGCTAAAACATCTCCACTCTCCACCCGCTCGCCTTTGGTAACCCTCGGGTGCTGGGTGATACAGGTACCCTGATTGCTCCTGATAAATTTCCTGAGATCATAAATATATTCCTTGCCATCATCACCCTTGAGTATGATATGGGCGGCAGTGGACGATGTTATCAGGCCATCAACGGGGGCAATGACCACCTGCCCGATATCCCTGGCCACTTCACGTTCCATCCCGGTCCCAATGACAGGAGATTCAGCCCCAAATAGAGGAACCGCCTGACGCTGCATATTTGAACCCATCAACGCCCTGTTGGCATCATCGTGTTCCAGAAATGGTATAAGCCCGGTACTGGCGCTCACTATCTGACCGGTGGATACATCCTTTAAATCAATATCCTCGGGATTCTCCATCGTAATTTTTTCGCCATATCTGCATTCAACTTTGCTATCGATAAACTGATCATTTTTGTCCAGTTCAGCATTAGCCTGAGCAATTACGTTCTTATCTTCTTCATCTGCCGGCATGTACACCATTTTTATGGACACGTAAGGAATTACCTTGACAGTGCACGGCGACATATTGGCAAGCTTTTGAGCTGCCTTTTTATCGATTACCAAATCTTTAGCTATTACAACTTTGCCCGTATCATCCAGTACCGGTTCCCGTACAGTTCTGTTAAGAAGATCGGGGGAATCATTGGCCAGTTCCTTTATCACCAGACGGTACGGGGTTTCGATAAAACCATACTCATTCACTCTGGCATAGGTAGCCAGAGAAGTGATCAGCCCAATGTTACGGCCTTCGGGGGTTTCTATAGGACAAATTCTTCCATAGTGAGAATGATGAACATCGCGAACCTCAAAG
>Ga0180432_10005800_pt1 | contig 16258 bp, 16 predicted proteins | sample SS_ome_10_FD_132414 | JGI IMG/M metagenome (GOLD analysis project Ga0180432, IMG submission 132414) | Hypersaline lake sediment archaeal communities from the Salton Sea, California, USA - SS_1_MS_2 metaG | ecosystem: Environmental > Aquatic > Non-marine Saline and Alkaline > Hypersaline >... | reverse complement strand
CCGCTGGTGTTCGCCGACTCGATGTGGGCCGGCGCCCAGAAGGTGGTCGAATTGGTAGGGGCGGCCGAGGCCGGCGCCTGAGCCACCGCGCCCGCCAGCAGCCCGCGCTGGTCCGTCAGATTGGCCTCAGCGCTGCTATCGCCCGCTAGGACTTGTCCATCAGCTGCAACGTGACGTCCGTGCCGCCCTCGTCCGGGCTGTAATGCACCGTCAGGGCCTGGGTGTCGGACTCGTACATCGTCTGCCCGCCCTCCGGCGTGGAGAAGTTGCCCATCTCCTTGAAGCCCGCGGCGGCGGCCTTGTCCGCATAGAAGGCGGTGACCATGTCCGTTGCGTCGGCGCACTTGAGGCTGACCATCAGCATCCGGCCGTCGGGGCTGTCCATTACCTGCGACATCTCGATGGTGCTGCCGGGGTACTGCGGCAGGCTCGCCGGCCAGCCCTCGGGCATCGTCCCGGTCTCCGCCTTCACCTCCGTGGTCTCGCCGGTCTCCGGATCGGTCATCGTCCAGCTGCCGCTTTCGCCGTCGCCCGTCACCTCCGTGGTGACGCCGGTCTCCTTGTCCGTCACCTTCATCGTGTCGCCGCTGTAGTCGACGTCCACCTGTCCGCCGGACGCGGCCTCGATGGCCTGCTCCGCCGCCGCCTCGGAGGCCTTCTCGGCCACCTTGTTGCAGGCGGCGCCCAGCAGGCACACCACCACCGCCAGTCCCCAGCATGTGATTCTCTGCAAGTACATGTGTCTCCTCCCGGGATACTCCTGATGACCATGTATTCTAACGCCGTCCGGCCGCGGGATGCACAGGCGGCCACCCACTAGCGGTATAATGCCAAGCCTGCGCAGGGGTAGCTCAGTTGGTTAGAGCACCAGATTGTGGATCTGGGGGCCGTGGGTTCAAGTCCCACCCCCTGTAGGTCTCACCCGCTCTGCCGCCGCCAACCCCCCCCCCTTGGGATGGATGGTCCGGTCGCGCGCGGACAGGCCGCCGCGGCCCGCCGTTAGCTCGCCCCGCCAGGTAGACGGGCGCGCCATTCGTCGTTGTGGTTCTCGAGCCACTGCTCCGCGAGGTCGAAGCCCAGATCGGCGATCGCCTCGATGCCCTTGACGCCGGTGTGAGGCTCCGGCGGATCGGGCCTGTACTGCACCGGGCCCTTGATCGGCACGTGGGTGTAGTAGAAGATCGAGCCGCCCTCCTGCGTGGCGTGAGGGACGAGAGCGTAGAGGCTCCATTCCCAGACGTCACCGCCAGCGCCGGAGCAGACCACGTCAACGTCGAATAACGCTCCCTCGTGCTCGACCGCCTTGTGGAATAGCCGCAGTCCCTGCTCCACGCCGACGAAACCTCCTTCAGTCACTTGTCTCATCGATCGTCCCCTGCCGCCTGGCACCAGCGGCAATCCGCCATTCGAACCGTGGATCCCGCTGCAAGCCGCTACGTGGACATGCACCGGTGGGCCGCGTCCGTGTGGCGCGGCCCACCGGTACAACCGGCATGTCAGTCAGTAACCGGCGCTGCATCTGCAGCATTCGTGGACCCACGTTATAATTTCCTATCCTAAGGCCACCGCCTTGGCGGGCCGGAATCGAGGAGTTGAGATGAACGCATCGACACAGTGGAACAGCGTGTGCGCCAACTTTCACTTCCCGACGACCTCTACCGCGTCGATCACCGGCACCTTCGCCGGTGAGTACTTCGGGCAGGATTTCGAAAGCGACTTCCAGCTGGCCCTGCAGGCAACCGCAGAGTTGTGCGGCGGGCCGGCCCCCAGCTTCAGCGGCGAGGACCTGCTGCGCCAGAGCATCGAGAGCTGGCCTGACACCTAGCTCAGCCACTGAGCACCTCCAGCCGCTTGGCGCACTGGCGCCGCATCAGACGGCACTCGCACTCCAGGCCGTACAGGTAGTCGCTCATGTTGAAATCGACCTGGCGGTGAGCCGCGGCCACGCGCTGCTCGTGACAGTACTCCAGGTCCTGAATCGTCAGCAGGCCGGCGATCCAGAGCTTGGCCAGTTCGAAGTCCCAGTACCACAGGCAGTCGGCCACCGGCCTGCCGCGCTTGTAGTGCCCGACCTCCGCCGCCAGCGACGCGCCATAGCGCCGGTTGAACCGCAGGATCAGCTTGATCAGCCGGTCGGGCAGAAAACGAGCGGCAACCTTGATCAACTCGTATTCCACCAACTCCAAGTGCATCCGCTGGTCCGCGATCTGCTGGGGCGACATGGGCAGTTCACCACCGAGTTTGCGGTCGACCTCCGCGTAGATCCGCTCGAAATCCTCAAGCATGCGTTCGGGTGAGATCAACCGGTCGCGGTGCTGCTCCGTCTGGATCCATTTGCACTCGCCCAGGACCCGGAGCACGGTGTAGCGTGTTTCGTTGTTGGGACGGGGCTTGAGTCCCCGGGCCCGCTGGCGCGCATCGCTGTCCGCCAGCAAGTCATTAATCGCCTCGCAGATTCGATAGGCGTGGTCAAACAGCCCCAGCCTCGCGCACGCATCGGCCACGAGCAGTGCGCTCAGGCGGCAGCCCAGTTCATATGCCAGCGCCAGCGATCCCTCGCGGCAGTGCGGCTCCACCCAGTGCAGAACTCGCACCATGCACTTGAGCCGCGTGATGTCGAACTGCCGGCAATACTCCTGGCAGTCATTGACGATCGCCAGCATCACTCGCCGGAACTCGTTCTCGTTGGCGAGCGCCCCCTGCAGCCAGATTCTCTGGCAATACGTATCGAAGGTTTCCGGCCCCCTGGCTCCCATACCAAGGCGGATTCATACTGTCCGGTCAGCCGGTCAGGTTCTGCTGGGCCTCCTGCTCCTTCAGTATGTCCTCCGCAACCTCCTCAAGCTTGCTCAACGCCTCCAGCACTTCGCGCTGCAGCCCCTGACGCGCCATCGTGCAGCTCATGGGCTCCCGCACGACAGCCTGCCCGCCAGCGGCCGCATGTGGCCTGCCGTCGGCGTCGTCCGTCAGCAGCCGGTCGAGCAGCAGTTCGGCACGCAGCGCGCGCCGGCGCCACTCCTCGTCAGCCTCTATGACCTGCGGAGCCTCGAGTGGCTCCTTGACAACCTCGTCGTTCACAATGCGCCAGCCCGCCTCATCCAGCAAATGCATGGCCTGTGAGAACCTGGGTTCGCGCTCGCCGCGGTACCAGCGCTCGGCGGTCCGGCCGGACGCGCCGGCCAGCTCCCCGATCTCCTCGAACGTCAGCCTGCGCGTCTGCCGGAGATCCTCGATGCACTCCCGCACAACGGCCATTGCCTGCTCTCTGTTCACTCGCAGATTCTACCTGATCGGACCGTCCTAGTACACCATTCAGGTACATTCTTGCCGCCGTATGGGCGATCATTGGTGCCCATATGGGCACCAGTCATGGGTCTCGTCGGGAGAATCGCGACATTATGGACGTAGCGGCCGTCCATTTGGGCATCGGCAATGAAAATGACCCATGGCTGATCAAGCGTGACGAGCACTGGCAGTGCTGTGTGCGGCTCAGGCCGGTGGGCGGTCGATCCCGGCGCGGTCCGCGACGGCGCGGATGTTGCGGTAAGATACACGCAGATGTGCATGGCCCAGGGGTAGTTCCTGAGAAGTGGAGGCATGGCAATGGCTGACTCGTTTCGCATTCCGGTCGCCGATCTGATCCTGGCGGTAGCCTCGGCCGCCGATCTGGTCAGTCCGGCCGTGGCCGACCATCACAAACGCGTGGCCTATATCGCCGACAGCCTGGCCGCCGAACTGGCGCTGGCCACCGCAGGCCGCCGGGAGCTGGCCATCGGCGCCGCGCTGCACGACATCGGCGCTTTCTCGCTGAAGGACCGGCTGGACACCCTGCGGTTCGAAATGGAGGCTCCGCACCGGCACGCGGAACTCGGCTACAGGTTCCTGCGCGAGTTCGAGCCGCTGGCGGGCGTGGCCAGCATCATCCGCTTCCATCACGTGCCCTGGGAGAGCGGCGCCGGGGAGACGTTCAACGGCCTGCCGGTCCCGGACGCCAGCCACCTGCTGCACCTCGCGGACCGCGTCGACGTGCTGGCGCGCCAGGATACCCACATCTTGCAGCTGTCCCCGCAGATCACCGCCAGGATCGAGGAGGCCCAGGGCTCGCTGTTCATTCCCGAGCACGTTGCAGCCTACCGGCGGCTGGCCGAGCGCGAGTACTTCTGGCTGGACCTGTCCGCGCCGAACCTCGATCAGATCCTGAGGCGCCGGATCGGACACGATGAGTTGGTGCTGGACGCGCACGACATGGCGAAGCTGGCGATGCTGCTGTCGCACATCATCGACTTCAAGAGCCCCTTCACCGTCACCCACTCGGCCGGCGTGGCGGCCACCGCCGAGCAGCTGGCCAGGCTGGCGGGGTTTTCGGGCGAGGATTGCCAGCGGATGCTGATCGCGGGCTATCTGCACGACCTGGGCAAGCTGGCCGTGCCGGCGGAGATCCTGGAAAAGCCCTCCAGCCTGACTCCCGAGGAGTTCGACGTCGTCAAGATCCACACCTATCAGACCCGGCGAATCCTGGACCCGATCAGCGACCTGACGACGATCACGGGCTGGGCCGCGTCGCACCACGAACGGCTCGACGGCAACGGTTACCCGTTCCACCACTCGGCGGCGGAGCTGTCGCGCGGGGCACGAATCATGGCGGTGGCCGACGTGTTCACCGCCATCTCCGAGGACCGGCCCTACCGGGCGGGAATGCCGAGGGAAAAGGTGGTGCAGGTGCTCACCGAGATGGGGCAATCCGGCAAGCTCGACATCGAGATCGTGCAGCTGCTGCTCGACAACCACGACCAGGTGGACGCAGTGCGCATCGAGGCACAGCGCACCGGGGAAAGCAGCTATCGAGCGAAGGTACTTGAGACGGCCTGAATCGGCGGCACCCGTCCGCGCCCCCAGGCCGCCTGCTGCACGCTGCTACCAGTGGCAGCGGTAGCAGTCGAGGGGGCCGTAGACCCAGTGCCGCGGGCAGTCCGAGTAGTAGCGGTACGGATCGTAGTCGTAGTAGTAGTAGTCGCGATCGTAGGAGTCGTAACCGTAGGTCGCACCCCAATACCCCGAACCACAGCTTACGATCGTCGCTGCCAGGATACAGACTGCCGCTACCCAGCTGAGCCAGCGCATCATACCCATATACTACCGCGACACCGCCCGTACCGCCAGTTAGCCTGCGGCAGCCGCCGCCGACTCCCAGTCGGTTTCAACCGCCTCCATGAGCGCCGCGGCAGCTTTGGTCTCCGCGGCCTGGGCGTCCCGGAGCGCGGCAATCGCGGCCTGGCGGTTGTCCGCGCTGGCCACCTCGTCCTTGGCCGGGAACGGGAATAGCTCGGCCACGCGCCGCATTGCCGCCGCGGAGTCCACGTAGGCTTCGTGCGCCCGCGTCACTGAATCCGCCACCGCCGGGTTGCGCTCGGCGACGCGCGCCAGGAAGTCGCGCGCAAGCCGACGGGCCTCCGCCCAGCACTGGGCGTTGTAGGCGTTGCCGAACGGGTCCGCCTTGTTCTGCTCCAGCGCCCTGACCCAGACGTCGAACGCCTTCAGTCCGGTACCATACCGGCGGAACGCCGAGGGCTTGTTGAGCAGCTGCACAGCCAGCCCCACGGCGTAGCAGTCACCCCAGAGCTGGCCCTTGCGGATGTTGGTGGCGGTCGGGAAGGCCATCACGTACGGACCACCCGGCGCGTCGAGGTCGTCAAATGCGATCGGGGGCTGCTCATCCCCGGTCACCTCCTTGAAGCTTCTGACAAGGTACTTGCCGTCGTCGACGCCGACGGCCACCGCGAACTCCGGCACGTAGGCCCCCCACAGCACGCAGGGGCGTCCTTCACTCACCTCCCGCGCCACCAGTTCGAAGGCCACCCGGCAGTGCTCGCGCGTGTGCTCGCCACCGAACCTGCCATCCTTGGTGTGGCAGTCGCTGCTGCTGAACACCAGCGTCGATCGGCCCAGCATGTTGATGCCGTGGTCGAGCATGCCCCAGTCAAACATCGTCGGGCCGCTGGGGCACAGCTCGTCATGCACCGTGGTGACGAATGCATAGCCGGTCAGCCCGGCGACGTCGGCGGTGTCACAATCAACACCCAGCGCCCGCAGGCAGGTCGTGGCCGACGCCACCCAGGTCAGCCACGCCGGCTGGTACTGCACCTCCATCGGAACCTGCGCCGTAGTCTTCATCGCCTCCACAATGCACCTCCCGCCCCGTGTTCGGGCATTGAGTGTGTAACTTAACGTTAGTTTAGCACGCGGCATTCGGAGCAGCAAGCACTTGTCGATTCCCTGATGTACACGGGCGGACACGTATTGGCCTGGCTTCCGCGGGTAGTCTGTAGTCAGTGCTGCGCGAGTGAGGCAGTGCTGCTATGCTTATGGTGCGCCCGGGGCGAGGCGTGCCACGCGCGGCGAGACAGCCGCGAGAGGAAGGCTGCGGCAGATGGCTGACTATGACGTAATCGTGCTCGGCTGCGGGCCGGCGGGGCAGAAGGCGGCGGTCAAGTGCGCCAAGGTGGGAAGGCGCGTCGCGCTGGTGGACAACCGGATGGTGGTCGGCGGTCGCTGTCTGCACATCGGGACGATCCCGTCCAAGACGTTTCGCGCTGCGATCATCTACCTGTCGGGCTACTACGAGCGGATCATCTATGGCGAGGACTACCGCGTCAAGGAGGACATCACCGCCGAGGACCTGATCTTCCGCTGCAATTCGATCATCAAGCGCGAGATCGATGTCATTCACGAGCAGCTGACCCGCAACAGGGTGGACGTCTTCAGCGGCGAGGGGATGTTCCGCGATGAGCACACTGTGCGCGTGACGAGCACGGTGGGCACTACCGACATCAGTGGTGACTACATCGTTGTCTGCACCGGAGCCACTTCCAACATTCTGCAGGATCTGCCTTTCAACAGCGTCAATATCGTCAACTCCGACGACATCATGAGTCTCAGCTTCCTGCCGCGGCGGTTGATGATCATGGGCGGCGGTGTGATCGGTCTCGAGTACGCCTCGATGTTCTCGCTGCTGAGCATCGACGTCTCGGTGGTCAGCAAGCATCCGACGCTGCTGCCGTGGATCGACCGCGAACTGGTCGACGCGCTCGCCGACCATATGCAGCGCAACGGTGTCACGTTCTACATGGAGGACAAGGCGACCCACGTCGAAGCGATCAGTCAGCGCCAGGTGGACGTGGAACTGGCCAGCGGGCGGCGGCTCGAAGTGGAGATGCTGATGTACGCCGCGCCCCGCAAGGGCAACACCGAGGAACTCAACCTGGCCGCGGCGGGGCTCAGCGCGGTCAAGGACAACTACCTGGAGGTCAACGGGAACTACCAGACGAGCGTGCCGCACATCTACGCCGCCGGTGACGTGATCGGCTGGCCGTCGCTGGCCAGCACGAGCATCGACCAGGGCCGCAAGGCGGCCAACCACTTGCTCGGCCTGGATGACGTGCCGTTCGAGCCGCTGTTCCCGTACGGCATCTACACCTTCCCGGACATCTCGGTTGTCGGCGCCTCGGAGCAGCAGCTAAGGGAAGAGGGCAGAACCTATGAGGTGGGCATCGGGCATTACAGCGACAGCGCCCGCGGCCAGATCATCGGCGACAAACACGGTTTGGTCAAGCTGCTGTTCGATCCCGAGGACCGCACGCTGCTGGGGGCGCACATCATCGGCTCCGAGGCCAGCGAGCTGGTTCACGTCGCGCAGGCGGTGCTGATCAACGGTGGCAAGATCGACTACTTCCTCGACACGGTGTTCAACTATCCGACGCTGGCCGAGGTCTACAAGCTGGCGGCGCTGAACGGCTTCAACAAGACCAGGGCCTCACGCCCGGCGGCCGCGTTCGTCGACGCGGACTGAGCGCCGCGGTCAGCCGCGCCGGCAGTCCAGTTCGACCACGCCCTCGGGGCCTACGTAGCGCACCTCCGGCGTCAGGTGCACGCGGTGCGTGTCATGGACTGCGCGCTGGATGGCGTACGTCAACTCGATGACCTGCGCCGCCGTCGCCGAGCCCTCGTTGACCAGGAAGTTGGCGTGTCGCTCGCTGAGGGCGGCATCACCGACGCGCGCACCGGCCATGCCGGCATCGGTGATCAGCCGCCAGGCGGGCCGCTCGCGGCTGGGGTTCTTGAAGTAGCTGCCGCCGCACCACGCGTCGTGGGGGTGCTTGCCGCGGCGCAGCTCCAGCTCCTGCTCCACCTCGGCGGCGATCTCCGCCGGCACGCGATCGGTGACGGCGAATGTGGCCTCAAGAACTACGTAGCGGGCGGAGCCCTTCAGCTTGCTGTGCCGGTAGTCGTACTCCAGAAAGTCGACACCGACGCTGTCCACCGCGTCGCTCTCGGTGTCCAGCACTCGCGCACCGGTCAGGACGTCCGCCACGCACCTGCCATAGCAGCCGGCGTTGCCCACGACGGCGCCGCCGACGCTGCCCGGGATGTTGGCCAGGAACTCCAGCCCGCCATGGCCCTGCTCCCCCAGCTCGCGCACCAGCGCGCCCAGCTCATAGCCGGCGCTGACCAGCACCTCCCTGCCACCGCCGGCCAGCCGCCAGCAGCCGTCCTCGAGCTTGATCACCAGCCCGCGGAAACCCGCGTCGGCGAAGAACAGGTTGCTGCCCCCGGCGTAGACGAAGTGCCTGAGGCCGCTATCGCGCGCGTACATGAGCGCCTCCAGCAGCTCAGCGTCACCGCTCGCGACGGCGAAGTGATCGGCGGCCCCCCCGATGTGGAACCGGCAGTAGTCCGCCAGCCTTACGTCTTGCAGGATGGTGATCATCGGCAGGCTGATTATATCGGGCAATTCAGGCTGTCGTCGGACTGATCGAGCAACTCGATGAAGTGCTCGAGGAACTGCTCCAACTCCTCGCGCGTGGTCGACCAGCCCAGGCTGAGGCGCAGCGTCCCGCGCGCCAGGTACTCCTCGATGCCCATCGCGGCCAGCACGGGACTGATGCTCACGCCGCCGTCATCGTGGCAGGCGCTGCCGGTGCCGACGGCGATGCCCAGGCTGTCGAGCGCCGCCTGCAGCTTGTAGCCGCTGAGCGGCTTGAAGGAGACGCTGGTGATGTGGGTGGCGCGCGTGGCGCGCTTGCCGTGGATCTCGCAACTGGGCACTTGCGAGACCAGCTCCGACTCCAGCCAGCGGCGCAGCTCCTCGATGCCCGCCGCCTCTTCGGCGCTGGCCAGTTCCAGCGCGCTGGCCAGCCCGGCGATGGAGGCCAGATTCTCGGTGCCGGCACGGCTGCCCTGCTCCTGGCCGCCGCCGCAGATCAGCTGGGGCAGTCTGAGCCGGCGCTGGACCAGGGCGCCGACGCCGCGCGGCCCGCCAAACTTGTGGGCGGTGCAGTTGAGCAGCGTGATGTTGGGATCGGTCACGATCGACTCCAGTCCGTGCCCGACGGCGCGCACTGCATCGCTGTGAAAGACCACGTCCGACTGGCGGCACAGCGCCGCGATTTCGCGCACGGGCTGGACGGTGCCCACCTCGTTGTTGACCGCCATCACGCTGACAAGGTCCGGCCGGTCATCGCGCAGCAGCGTCTCGACCGCCTCGACGGGCACCACGCCGTCGCCGGTAACCGGAATCGTAGATACCCGGTTGCCGCGGTGAGCAAGCAGGCCGGCCGCCTCCAGCGCCGCCTCGTGCTCGATGGCGCTGACCGCCAGATGGATCGGACGTTCGAAGTGCTGTGCCGTGCCGACCAGGGCGTGGGTGTCGCCCTCGCTGCCGCCGCTGTTGAACACCACCTCCTCGGCCTGGCACAGCAGCCGGTCGGCGACGCGCTGGCGCAGGCGGTCGAGGGCGGCGCGGGCGTTGCGGCCGGGCAGGTGGCTGGACGACGGATTGGCCATCGTCTCGGCGTCCGTCAGCGCGCGGTGCATCGCTTCCGCGACCCGAGGCTTGAGCGGTGTCGTCGCCGCGTGATCCAGATAAATGCCCATTACTCCTCCGGCTGGAATGCTTCGTCGCACCAGTATATGGCCCGCTGTCCAGATGCTACGATAGTTGTCGATGACTGAACTGCAAGAGCAAGCGCTGGACTGGACTGAGATTGATTCAACCCCCGCACGGGACACCGCCGATCGTGATGAACTGAAGCAGGCCCTGGCCGACGCCAGCAAGCTGTGGCTGGCCCACGACGGGCTGTGGTTTCTGGCCTGGGAAAAACGCCACGGCATCGACGAGGCGATCGAGGGGGACACCGAGGCCTGGGCCACTTTCGCCATGCTGGAGGCCAGGCGCATCATGGCGCGCCTGGGGCTAAAGCCGGGCGGCGGGCTCAAGGCACTGGCCGCCTGCCTGAAGAACCGGCTGTACGCCAACATCTGCCGCTTCACGCTGCATGCGCGCGGGGATACCGAGCTGAAGATCAGGATGGTCGACTGCCGGGTGCAGGACGCGCGGCGGCGCAAGGAGCTGCCGCCGTTTCCCTGCAAGAGCGTCGGCATCGTGGAGTTCACCACCTTCGCCACCACGGTGGACAGCCGCATCGACGTGGAGTGCGTACAGTGCCCGCCGGACGATCCGACGCCGGGCGGCTGGTGCGAGTGGATCTTCCGCCTTTAGTCAAAACCAGCTTCGGCCCACAGCCTGTCAACGCCTGGCTGAGTGAACGCCCAGTCCATCACGCTGATAGACCCCTGAATCTGGTGATCCAGATCGATCACGAGACCCTGACCGACCAACAACCTGAGAATGGTGTACAGGTCAGATTCTTCTGGCTCAAACTGGATAATCTCCAACGCAAATGCAACCCTGCCCCGGTCATCCACTGCGAAGCTGTCAGGGGTTGCGCTTGATCCATCTGCGCGTTCCCAGCCCGCGTCCTCCGAGGTCTCTTGGTTAAACTCGACGCGGACGGCGTAAGGTGATTCAGCAATGAACCACTGCCCAACGGAAAGGCGAGTGCTGTTCAACTCGTCACTGCAGATTAGATCTACCCACGGACGTTGCTGGGCCGAGTACTGAGAGGGCCAATCATCAGCGGTCAGGGGGATGTCCTTCTCCAGGGCCATCCTGAATGCAGCAAACCCCAGTGGTTGAAATGAGCTGTGGCCCTTGTCTGTGACGCGGTCGATGCTGTAAGCATACAGAGCCAGGCCTCCGGCACCGCTGCTCAACCTCTGTTTGCTCGACTCATCCAAGTAGACTGCGTCCGCCCCCGCGACTGACAGCCAGAGATATACCTGCGGCGGCAGTCCACTGGCTTTCCTGTAGAGCCAGCACTTGAGCAGCGCCGAGCGAACTGGATTAGAGTCCGTATCCCACGACTGGATGCTTACGCAGCCATCAAGCCGGTGCAGTATTGCTCGCGCCCTCTCGTCGGGAAAGCTTCGCTCTAGGTATCCCTCGCGCTTCAGCTGCTGGACCACGCCATCCAACTCAGCATCATTTAGCGGCGGAAAGGCAATACTGCTGAACCGGCCGCAACGGTACTTCCCGCCGACCAGCAGACCGATGTGATGGCCGCCGTCGACCCAGAGCGCTTCGCAGGGAGTGTAGTGGTAAACGCTGAGCGGGGCCTCATCCGCCAGGCCGGGACTCCAGGACATTGCCAAGCCAGCAGCGATGAGGCAGGTCATCGCGATGCGCATGTCCGAAGAACCTCCTACAGAGGTACTATAACAGAATTGAAATCTCTGATGCGGTGTAAGCTATTAGTGTGGACGATGAGAAGTTGAAACTGGACAAGGCGGCCGGCGGTTGAGCGGCGAAGCTTGGTCCGTGCGACCTTGAGGAGCTGCTGGCTCAGCTGCCGCCGCTGCGCAATGACGATCTGCTGGTCGGACCGGAGTACGGCGCGGACGCGGGCGTTTACCGGCTGACGCCGGAGCTGGCGATCGTCCAGAGCGCCGACTTCTTCCCGCCGCACATCGAGGACGCGCACCTGTTCGGCCAAATTGCGGCGGCCAACGCGCTGAGCGACCTGTATGCGATGGGGGCGCGGCCGGTCACGGCGCTGAATCTGCTGGCGACGCCGGCCAAAGAGGATCCGGCGCATCTGCTGCAGATCCTGGACGGCGCACGGTTGAAGCTGGCCGAGGCCGGCGCGGTGCTCGCCGGCGGACATACGATCATGGGCAAGACGATCATGTTCGGCTGCAGCGTGACCGGGGTGATCCACCCCGAGCGGATCGTGCGCAACACCACGCCCCGGCCCGGCGACGTGCTGGTGCTGACCAAGCCCCTCGGCACGGGCATTCTGATCCACAGCCACGCGACGGGCGACACCTGCGACGAGGAGGTCGCCCACGCCTGCGTCGTGATGGCTGCCCTCAACAAGCCGGCGGGCGAAGCGCTGAGCGACGTGGGCGCCCACGCCTCGACGGACATCACGGGCTTTGGGCTGATCGGGCATGCACTGGACATGCTGGCGCACAAGCGGGCGGGCATCGAGATCGACTTCGCCGCGGTGCCGCAACTGCCGCGGGCGGCGGAGCTGGCCCGGCGCGGCAACCTTCCGCCCGGCAGCCGCGCCAACGCCGACTACACGGACTGTCACACCACCTATCGGAACTGCCCGGAGGAGGCCCGCGCGATCCTCAACGACGCCCAGACCAGCGGCGGCCTGCTGGTCTCGCTGCCGTCGGCCGGGGCCGCGCAGTTGATCGAGCGTCTGAGCGGCGGCGGCTACCCGCTGGACGTCGCGGTCATCGGGCGCGTAACGGAGGAGCATGCTGGTATGATCGAAGTCATATGTCAGCAGACAAGCAGCGCCTGAACGAGCTGCTCCGGCAGCTGCCCCAGGTTGAAGCGGTCCTCTCCTGCAGTGAACTAACCGCCACATTGGCAGAATTCCGCCACGACGTCGTCAAGCGACTGGTGCGCGGCGAGCTCGATCGCGAGCGCGAGGACCTTACGACGGGCCGGAGCAGTGAGCCCCGCATTGCCAGCGGCGTCGCGGCGGCGGTGGCCAGACGGCTGGCCGAACTCGGCGCGCCGCTGCTGATCCCGACGGTCAACGCCACCGGCATCGTGCTGCACACCAACCTCGGCCGCGCGGTGCTCTGCCCGGAGGCCCAGCGCGCGGTGGCCGACGTGGCCGGAGCCTACAGCAACCTGGAACTCGACCTTGAGACCGGCAAGCGCACGCGGCGCGACGTGACGCTCGAGCCGCTGCTGAGGGCGCTGACCGGCTGCGAAGCGGTGACGGTGGTCAACAACAACAGCGCGGCGGTCTTCCTGATCCTGAGCGCACTGGCCCAGGGCCGGGAAGTCATCACCAGCCGCGGCGAGCTGGTGGAGATCGGCGGCAGCTACCGCGTGCCGGACGTGGTGCGCGCCAGCGGCTGCCATTTGGTCGAGGTCGGCACCACCAACCGCACGCGGCTGGCCGACTACGAGGCGGCGATCACCGAACAGACCGCGCTGATCCTCAAAACGCATACCAGCAACTACCGCGTGATCGGCTTCACCGAGGAGGCGGAGCTTGAGGGACTGGTGGAGCTGGGGCGCCGCCACGGCGTGCCGGTCTTCGTCGACCTCGGCAGCGGCTATCTGGCGCCGGAGCATGGGGCGCGCCTGTCCGAGCTGGAGGTGCTGGACACCCTGTCCGCGGGCCCCGATCTGGTCAGCTTCAGCGGCGACAAGCTGCTGGGCGGGCCGCAGGCGGGCATCGTGCTGGGCCGTAGCGAGCTGGTGCTCAGGCTGCGTAAGAGCCCGCTGTGGCGCGTGCTGCGCATCGACAAGTTCACCGTCGCCGCGCTGGGCGCCACCATCGCCCAGCAGCTGCGCAGCCGCGGGGGGGCGCCGGAGCTGACGCAGCGCGCCCATCTGGCCAGCGACCTGGCCGGCCAGCGCCGCACGGCGCGGCGGCTGACGCGCTTGCTGCGCCAGGCCCAGCCCAACTGGGACTTCCAGGTCACCGAGGGCACCGGCTTCTACGGCGGCGGCTCGCTGCCCGAGGAGAGCGTGCCGGCGATACTGGTCAGCGTGGACGCCAAGGGGCTCGGCGCCGACGAGCTGGACGAGCAGCTGCGCCACGGCCGGCCGCCGGTGGTGGGCTACGCCTCGGGCGGGGTCTACACACTGAATGTCCTGACGCTGCTCAAGGGCGACGTCGAGGCGATCGCTCGGCGCTTTGGGGAGCTGTAGCGTGGATGCGGCGGAGCGCTATCTGGTGCTGGGTACGGCGGGCCACATCGACCACGGCAAGACCACCCTGATCAAGGCGCTGACCGGCATCGACTGCGACACGCTGGCCGAGGAAAAGGACCGCGGGATCACCATCGTGCTGGGCTTCGCCCACTGGCAGCTACCGGACGGCACCCACCTGGGCATCGTCGACGTGCCCGGCCACCGGCGCTTCGTGCGCAGCATGGTGGCCGGCGCGGCCGGGCTGGATCTGGTGATGCTGGTGGTGGCCGCCGACGACGGGGTGATGCCCCAGACCCGGGAGCACCTGCACATCGCGCGGATGCTGGGCGTCACCGCCGGGCTGGTGGCGCTGACCAAGACCGACCTGGTGGACGACGACCTGCGCGAGCTGGCGATCGCCGACGTCGAGGACCTGATCAAGGGCACGTTTCTGGACGGCTGCCCGATCATACCCGTCTCGGCGACCACCGGCGCGGGGCTGGAGGAGTTGACCCAGGCCGCGATGGAGACCGCCGCCGGGGTCAGCGCGCGGCGCGGCGGCGGGCAGTTCCGGCTGCCGATCGACCGTGTGTTCACCGTCAAGGGCGTCGGTACGGTGGTGACCGGCACCTCGCTGGCCGGCGAGGTGGCGGTCGACGACGAGCTGGAGCTGGTGCCCGGCGGCCAGCGCGCGCGGGTGCGCAGCATCGAGCTGCACGGCGAGTCGATCAGACGCTGCGGGGCGGGGCATCGCGTGGCGCTGAACCTGGTCGGCCTCGACAAGGACCAGATCCGGCGCGGGCACGTGCTGGCGGTGCCGGGCTCGCTGCCCGTGACCTGGATGCTGGACGCCGAGATCGAGCTGCTCGCCGAGCTGGCCAAACCGGTGCGGCGCGGCGGCGAACTGATGCTGCACATCGGCACGGCGGAGCTGACGGCCAAGGTTTTTCCGCTGGAGGGCGACTACGCCTCGCCGGGGGCCGCGACGCTGGTGCAGCTGCGGTTCGGGGAGCAGCTGCCGGCGGTGGTCGGCGACCGCTTCATCCTGCGCGACAGCAGCTCCGAGCACACCATCGGCGGCGGCGTGGTGCTGGACGCCCACCCCACCAAGCATCGCCGCCAGCGCCGGCGGGCTGCCGCGGAGCTTGAGAGGCTGCGGGGCGCCGACGCCGTCGCGGCGCTGCTGCACGAGGCCGCCAAGTCGATCACCGGCCTCGACGCCGCCACGGCCGCGCGCCGGCTGCAGCTGACGGATGATGAGCTGGCGGCGGCGATTGAAGAGGCTCAGCAGGGGGATGGCGGGCTGCTGACGCATCAGGTGGGGCGCCAGACCATCCTGACGGTGCCCGCCAATCGCGAGCGGATCGTCAGCGCGGCCCAGGCGGCGCTTGGGGCGCATCGGGCGGAGAACCCGCTGGTCAGGCAGGGGCTCAGCGCCCGGGCGCTGATCAAGGCGATCGACCGCGGCGGCGGCGGTGTGCCGGCCGAGGTGCTGGGGCCGGTGCTGGACGAGGCGGTGGCGGCGGGCGTACTGGTGCGCGTGGACGAGACCTACGCCCTGCCCCACGAGGAGATCGAGCTCAGCGCGCGCGACCGGCGGGCGGTGGAGGAGATTGAGCGGCGCCTCAACGCCAGCGCGCAGCCCGACCAGCCCGAGGAGTTCGCCGCCGAGCTGCCGGTGGACCGCAAACGGCTGCGGCAGCTGCTGAGCTACCTTACGGAGCACGGCCGCATCGCCACCCAGGCCGGCATGTACTTCGGAGAAGAGGTGGTGGCCCGCGCCAAGCGCCAGCTTAAGGGGCACTTCGAGCGCGAGCAGACGCTGACCGTCAGCCAGTTCGGCCAGCTGCTCGGCACCACGCGCAAGTACTCGCTGCCGTTTCTGCAGCTGCTGGAGCAGCAGGGGATGCTGAGGCGCGTCGGCGACAAGCGGGTGCTCAATGAGGACTGGGAGGGCGGCGGGGAGTAGCTTCGGTCCTGCGCGCGGGGATCAGCCCAGATAGACCCGCGCTGCGTGTGGTGATCAGTCCCGGACCGGCTGGCAATGATGGGCCCCGCAGCGACCCACGGCACGCGCGACTGAGGTAGTATCCTGGCGGTGAGGGAAGGAATCGAACCTCCCGCAGCCAGTTTTATCTAGCCGCGACTGGTTTTGAAGACCAGCAGGGCCACCAGACCCTATCCCCACCGCGG
>Ga0180432_10005799_pt1 | contig 16263 bp, 14 predicted proteins | sample SS_ome_10_FD_132414 | JGI IMG/M metagenome (GOLD analysis project Ga0180432, IMG submission 132414) | Hypersaline lake sediment archaeal communities from the Salton Sea, California, USA - SS_1_MS_2 metaG | ecosystem: Environmental > Aquatic > Non-marine Saline and Alkaline > Hypersaline >... | reverse complement strand
CTGGGCCCCCGCTTTCCCGACATGAGCGAGCCGTACGATCGGGCCCTCACGGAATTGGCGGTCGGATCTGCCTTGCGCCAGGGCATCACCCTTCACAAGGGCGTGCTGGTCGGCGTGGCGGGCCCCAACCTGGAGACCCGTGCCGAGTACCGCTTCCTGCGCATGATCGGGGCCGAAATCGTGGGGATGTCGCTCATCCCGGAGAACCTGGCCGCCGTGCACGCCGGGATCAAGGTCCTCGCGCTCTGCATCGTGACCGACATGTGCCTTCCCGACGCGCTCAAGGCGGCCAACGTGGAGAAGATCATCAAGACCGCGTCCGAGGCGCAGCCCCGGCTCAACCGCATCGTGGATGGCGTCCTCTCCAGCCTCGGAGGATCCGATTGAATCGATGCCTGGCCAGTGCGGCCCTGGTGGTTCTGCTCGACCAGGTGAGCAAGGCCTTGATCCGTTCCCAGCTGGCGCTTGGCGAGACGATCCCGGTCCTGGGTGATCTGGTCCGTTTGCGCTACGTCCACAACGCCGGCGCCGCGTTCGGGCTCTTCCAGGGAAGCCGTATCTTCTTCATCATCGTCTCCCTCCTCTCGGTCGCCGTGGTCATCTATCTGATCGTGACCGGGCGCTATCGTTTCCGCGGCAGTCGCATCGCCTTCGGTCTCGTGATGGGGGGCGCGATCGGCAACCTGATCGATCGCGTGTGGATGAAAGAGGTGGTCGATTTCATCGACGTGGGCATCGGCTATTACCGTTGGCCGACCTTCAACGTGGCCGACATCGGTCTCACCCTCGGTGTCCTCTATCTGGCCGCGAGCTTCATGGCGGCGGAGTGGGGGGGGCGGGGCGCCGACTCGGAACCCGAGGAGGGCCGGTGACCGATGCCTCCCTCCCGAAGCACCGTGCGGGTCGACGAGGAGGGCGAAGGAACCCGTATCGACGCCTACCTTGCCGATCAGGCCGGTGAAGTCTCCCGCAGCCAGGTGCAGCGGCTCATCCGCGAGGGCCAGGTGCTCTTGGACGGGGAACCCTGCAAGCCGAGCACGCCGGTCAAAGAGGGTCAGGAGATCTCCTGGCCGTCAGACGCCGGACTCCGCCCGGTCGAGATCGAGGCCGAGCCGGTGGCGCTCAACGTGATTTTCGAGGACGAGGATGTCCTGGTCCTCCACAAGGAGCCGGGACTGGTGGTTCATCCCGCGCCCGGGCATTGGCACGGCACGTTGGTTCACGGGCTCCTCCACCGCTGGCCGGGCTGGCGCGCTCCGGGAGGGTCGCCCCGGCCGGGGATCGTCCATCGCCTCGACAAGGACACGAGCGGCCTGTTGGTCGTCGCTCGGAGCCAGCGGGCCTATGCCTCGCTCCAGGAGCAGCTCGCGACCCGGACGGCCCATCGGCGGTACGTGGCGCTCGTCTGGGGGGCGCCGCTAGATGAGAAGGGCACGATCGACCGCCCCGTGGGCCGGGACCCACGTCAACGGCAGCGGATGGCGGTCCTTGCCCGGGGCGGGAAATCGGCCGTGACCCACTGGGAGGTGCTCGCACGGTTTGACTCCTGTACGCTCCTTCGCCTAGGATTGCAGACGGGTCGAACGCATCAGATCCGGGTGCACCTGGCGAGTCTGGGTCATCCGGTTTTTGCCGACCCGATGTATGGGGGCGTCGAGTATCCCGGGCGGCTGGCCCCCCGGGAGCGGACGCGCGCGAGGCGGCTCCTTAGCGGACTGAACCGTGTGGCGCTGCACGCGTACCATCTCGGGTTCCGTCACCCGGCGGATGGTGAGGAACTGGTGTTCGAGGCCCCCGTACCGGAGGACATGGAGAAGGTCCTGCTCCAGCTGGGAGAACCAGGAGGATTGCAATGAAAGCTTCGAAGCGGCTCGAGGGGGGTGTAACCGTCCTCTCTCTGAGCGGAAAGCTGATGGGCGGCCCGGATGCAGACGTGATTCGGGATCTGATCAAGGAGAGCTTGGAAGGGGAATCGAAGAACATCTTGGTCGATCTGGGAGATGTTTCCTGGGTGAACTCGACCGGTCTGGGCATTCTGATCGCCAGTCACGTAACGGTCACCAATGGCGGCGGCAGCATCAAGCTGAGCCGCGTCTCGAAGCGGATCCACCAGATCTTCATGGTGACGAAGCTGCACACGGTGTTCGAAACCTTCGAGACCAAGGAAGAAGCCCTCGCCAGCTTCGCCTAGCGGCGCTGCGCAGGGGACTGTCTGCGAGAAAACACATGTCAGAGGATGTGAACACCAACCAGGTTTGCATTTCGATCCCCAGCCGGATGGAGTGGCTCAGTATCATCGACAAAGTCGTCGAAGGAGTGGTGGAGCTGCTCGACCTGGACGAGGACAATGCGAACGCGATCGCTATCTCGGTCGTCGAGGCCGGGACGAATGCCATTCAGCACGGCAACCAGTTCGATGAATCACAGCTGGTAGAGTTCTGTTTCTCCCTCGATCCCGACAACCTCCAAGTGATCGTTCACGATCAGGGGCCGGGGTTCGATGTCGAGAAGGTCCTGAGCTCCGATCCCACGACACCCGAGAGCTTGCTCGCCCCGCGTGGGCGGGGGATCTTCATCATGCGCAGCCTTATGGATGATGTGCAGTTCCGCATCGAAGAGGGGGAGGGCTGCTGGGCCGTCCTGACGAAGTCCCGGCAGCCATCGGAATGATCCGCCGCCGAGTGCTGGCTATCGATCCCGGAACGCGCCGCACGGGGATCGCGCTGAGCGATCCCTCGGCGACACTCGCTTCCCCACTCGAGACCGTCGAGCTTCCGCTTGCCAAACTGGTTGCCCACCTCGAGACCCTGATCGATCAGCATGCGATCGGCGTTGTAGTGCTTGGGTGCCCCATGCTTCCCAGTGGAGACAAGGGCCCGGTGGCCGAACTATCGGAGGAGATCGGCCGCCGGCTGGCGCGCCGCCGGGCGGTCGAGGTTGTCTACTGGAACGAAGCGCTCACCAGCTGGGAAGCCGAAACCATGTTGAGCGCGCGGAAGAAGAAGCGGGACAAGGGTGCTGTCGACCGGCTGGCCGCAACGGTGATGCTGCAGGACTACCTGGATGCAAGAGAGTAGGACGCGTCTCGGGATCGTCGCCCTCCTACCCGTCCTGATCGTGATCGGCGCCGCGGGATGGGCGGCCCAGGGATGGGTGCGCCTGCGGTCCGCGATCGATCCGGGCGGCGCCTCTCAGGTGATCGAGATCGCGCGCGGGGAAGCGCTGGGGGACGTGCGCGCCCGCCTCGTCGGCCGAGGGCTGCTCTCACCCGATGCCCCACTTCTCCTGTGGGCACGCGTGACGGGTGAGGATCGCGAAATCCGTAGCGGCTTCTACGAGATCTCGCCGGCGCAGACACCGCTCGAGATCCTCCGGACCTTCGTCTCCGGCGAGGTCCTGACCCTGTCGGTCACCCTCCCCGAGGGCTTCACGCGGGAGCAGGTCTTCAGCCGCCTGACCAAGCAGCTCGACATGGAGCGCGATAGCCTGGAGGCTGCCGCTGCCGACGCCGCGTTCGTCCGTTCCCTGGGTGTCCCCACCGACAGCCTGGAGGGGTACCTCTATCCCGAAACCTACCGGTTCGAGCGGGGACCGAACGCCCGTCATGTGATCGCGGCCCTCGTCGCGGCCTGTTTCGAACGCTTCACGGACGCCCGATGCCGGAAGGCCGACTCCCTGGGCATGAGCCTTCACGAGGTCCTCACGCTGGCCTCGATCGTCCAGGCCGAGGCAGCGCAGGAAGAGGAGATGCCGCACATCGCGGCCGTCTATCACAACCGGTTGAGCCGGGGGTGGCTCCTCCAGGCGGACCCGACCGTCTCCTACATCCTGGGTCGACAGGGGCAACGGCTCTGGGAGCACCATCTGGAGGTCGATTCGCCTTACAACACCTACCGCTACCCGGGGCTTCCCCCGGGACCGATCTGCTCGCCCGGCCTGACCAGCATCGATGCGGTGCTTCACCCGCTGGAGGGCTGCCGGGACCTCTACTTCGTGGCCCGCGGGGATGGCACCCATATCTTCTCGCGGAGTCTCGAGGCCCACAACCGGGCCAAGGAGGCGATCCGGCGGGGGCGGTAGGCGCGTCGTTGCCGGCCCTGGGGGTGGCATGCTAGGCTGTCCCGGCTGATGGAGGACGGTATGGAGAGAGTCAAGAAACGCAGGCGTACGCGGCCGGGGCCGGTACTTGCCTTCGAGGGGATCCGGATCGGGCGTCGCAACCAGCTGCTCTTCGGCTTGGGGCTGCTCTCGATCATCCTGGGCTTCATCACCCTGGCGCTCGGATCGACCAGTCTACCGGCCATCTTGCTCGTCGGGGGCTATCTGGTGCTGATTCCCTGGGCGATCTTGGCGGGTCCACCGAAGGAGCCTGACACTCAACCTCCTGCAGAATAACGAATTGCCGGGATTCACGTCCCCGGGCGGATAGCTCAGCTGGTTAGAGCGCCTGCCTTACAAGCAGGAGGTCACAGGTTCGAATCCTGTTTCGCCCACAGCGGCCCGGTCGTCGGCCTCCCCGCCTTCCGGGTATCTCCCACCCAGACAAGATCCTATTGACACCCTCCAGGCCGGTTGTTATACTTCTCCCGTGCAAGCTAGCAGTGGAATCTGCGGAAAGGAGGTGGCGGCACAGCAAGGTTTTTTGGACCAATGTGCTTCGCATCATGATGGTTGCGGCTCGAGGCAGCTGAAGACCAGAGCCGTTGAAACCCCTGGGAGGTTAAGGATGAACAAGCTTCTGAGTGCAGTGGTTCTGCTTGCACTTGTCACCAGTGTGGGTTGGGCGGATGTGCCCGATCCCGAGTACTGCCAGGTTCTGCCGGTTGATGGTTATGACTTCCAGCGCCTGACAGGACTCCCGGTCGAGGATGGTTCCTCGTACGCCGAGATCGATGTTTACGTCCGCGCTTCGGGCGGTGTGGATATCGAGAACGCGTTCGTCGAGATCGTTTTCGATCCCGCTTGCGATGATGCTCTTTGCATGTGCACGAACTTCGTGACGACGGGCAGCACGGCTGCGAACGGACTGGTTGAATTCAACCTGAAGTTTGGTGGCTGCTGCGAGTATCCCGTGGCCGCGATCATTTGGGCCGACGGTGTTCAGATCCGTGGCTACGAAGTCGTCGTTAGCCCGGACCGCTACGGTTCCCCGCTGGGTGGCGCCAACTGCGCGACCGAGCTGGATGACTTCGCGGACTTCGTGAACAACCGCGATATGCCCGGCTGCACGGACTACACCGGTGACGGCACGACCAACCTGGCCGACTTCGCCGTCTTCGCCGACGCCTGGGGCAAGACCTGCGTGCACTAAGCATGGAATCGGCGGCTTGCCGCTGATGGATATGAGGAACGGCCTGGAGCACGAGCTCCGGGCCGTTCTGCATGGTGTGTGTGGGGTCACGAGGAGTGGCCGAAGGTCGCATCGCCCTGAATCCAAGAAGTGTGCCAGTGAATCGGCTCCCGCCCCGAATGCCACTGTCGTCGGGACCTTCGTGCTTCACACCGCGCCACCGATGTGGCACATAGGGCCAGGAGCCGTATGGAGAATCGGCGCCACGATGCCGAACCTTGCTCGCGAGGCGGGTGTATGACCCATCGGGATGAGGCATCCCTGGGTACGAACAGGCGAAGTTGCGAGGACGCTATGATACGACATCGTGCGATCCTCTGGTGTGCAGGCCTTGCCGCCGTGGTCGCCGGGCGGGTTCACGCCGGCCCCCATGAATATGGGGTGCTTCTGGGACACATCGCTCCCGGGATCGAGTACACCAGTGGGGAAGCCTACGAGGGGCGATCCGATGTGGACGACTGCAGCGATGCCGTCTGCTGGGCGCCCGTACCCGAAGACCCCGAGCAGGCGGTCTTGATCTACATTCTCGCCTCTTTCCACGAGTCCCCGGGACCGATCAAAGTCCATTCCTTCGAGTTCGGGTTGGGGCAGTACGACATGGGAAGCTTCAGCATCGCTGACTATGGCTACGGATCCGCGGTCCAGCTTGATGAGGTCAACCAACTTGCCTCCTCGGGTTGGCCCGGGCCCAACGAGGGAATCGCCGTAGCGTGGAAGTACGTGTCGGCCTGTGAGGATGAGCTCCAAGAACTCTATTGGTTTGCCGGCTATGTCTACGGACCCGTTGAGATCCCGCTGGGGAAAGACCCGACCCAGGATTTCGCCGGAGTGGCTGTCTCGGAGCCGCCACCATCGGTCCGGGACGATTTCGAGCAACTCGGCACCATCGCTTTTGGGTCTGGCGCGGAGGGTGACAATCCCTGCAACGAGGGCCCGATTGAGCACTGGGGCGCCTGCTGCGTCGGTAGCGACTGCGAGGAGATGTACCTCGAAGACTGCGAGTACCGTGGCGGAACCTATCAAGGCGACGGCACCGACTGCTTCCCCGATCCCTGCAAGCCCGCGGTCCAGACCACCTGGTGGAAACTAAAGCGCCTATACTCCTATTGATTTTCCTCTCTAGGAATTGGGGAAAAAAAACTTGTGCCCCATGGGAGACTGCCGTAAATAGTGTAGGTCTCGCATTGCGGGAGAAAACCATGCGGTGGCGCGATTTGGGGTCAGTTACCGTTCCAGGAGGAGCGGGCGGGCCCGGTTTGCAAGGAGGTCGAGACGATGAGATGGGTCCTATGTGTACTCGCCTTGGCGGCCGTCACAATGGGGATGGCGCGGGCTGACGACACTGATCTGCGAGACGGCGTGCTCATAGCTCACGCCCCAGCCGGGATGGAGTTTACTACCATTGCACCGGAGGACGGTTGGTGCGCGGAGTATATGCCCTACGCCATTTACGACGCCGAGGATCAGGTGAATCGGATCGATGCCTCCGACGATCCGAGCCTCGAAATCTGGTTCGTTCTTGCGGCTTGGAGCGAGTCGAAGACACTGTGCGGTGTGCAGTTCGGTCTGAGCGATTACGACAACACCGTCTTCCCCATCTTGGATTTCGGCGCCTGCGGCACGGATCCGCAGTCGATCCCGACGACCGACCCGGCCTGGCCCAATCCGCTCTCCGGCATCGCGGTCGCCTGGGCGGTAGAGGATGCCCTGACGGGCAACTACATTCCCGTCTATTATTTCGGTGGGTATGCCTACCAGTCCTATGGGTCGACGCAGATCGAGCTCGTCCCGGATCCGAGCATGGCCACCCCGTTCCGCGGATTCGCGAGCTGCGCGAATCCGCCGGTCGTCTACGATGCGGATGGGGGCGCCATGGGGATCAATACGGACGGGATCTACGCCGAGCCGGTGCCCCCGCCTCCGATTCGCGCCTGCTGCGATGAGGAAGACTTCTGCACGCTTCTCACCGCGGACGACTGCGATGCGGCCGGCGGTGACTGGCTCGCCGATTCGACCGCGTGCCACAATCCCGGCACCTGCGCCCCCATCGGCGCATGCTGTTTCGGGTCCGTGACGACCACGTGCCAGGTTCAGACCCAGGCATGGTGTGAGGATCAGCCGAATTTCATCATTTGGTACGAAGGGATCGACTGCGACCCCGATCCCTGTGAGCCGATTCCTCAGGGTTCCTGCTGCGTCGGTGATGTCTGCACGACGGAGAACGAAGAGGATTGCGGTGCGCTGGGCGGTGAGTGGACCCAGGGCGAGTCCTGTACCCCGAACCCCTGCGTTCCCTGGTACGCCTGCTGCCACGATGGCGAGTGCGACCTCTATCCGCAGGACTACTGCGAGGGCCTCGGCGGCACCTGGTTCAATGGCGTGACCGAATGCGACGAGGACATGTGCGACGAAGGTGCCTGCTGCATCGAGGGGAACTGCTTCGTCTTGACCCGGCACGAGTGCTCGCAGGGAGCCGGGCTCCCGACCTTCCATGAGGGCCTGACCTGCGAGTGGCAGGGCCAGCCGCGTGACTGCGCGGAGGTCGCGTCGTGCTGTATCCAGCACATCTGCTACTTGATGTTCATGGATGAGTGTTTGAATCATCCCGACGTCGATCCGATTGGCTGGCATCCGCTGGGCGACTGCGATGAGCTCGATCCCTGCGTGATTCCGGCTACCGATTCGAAGTCGTGGGGTGAGATCAAGAAGCTCTATCGCTAGGCGCTTGGCGGGAGGCCCGACCACCCGCCGGCCGGTGTCCAGGCTCGAGGGCCACCGCTGGGTTGGCCTGGACCCCAGAAGCGAAGAGGACGGTTAGAGGAGAGGACCTCCAGGTGAGAGGTCCTCTCCTTTCCTATGTGGGGGGTGTTGGCGATGGATGCCCGGCAGTGGACAGCAGCAATCGGCGGTGTCTTGTTCCTCGCGATCCTTTGCGCTGGATGCGGCGGCGGTGGGGGTGCGAAGGGGAAGGTCGTCGTGATCGGTCTGGACGGGGCGACCTGGGAGCTCATCCAGCCTTGGATCGATCAGGGGGATCTCCCGACCCTGGCCCGCCTGCAGGGGGAGGGCGCGTGGGGGGAGATGCAGAGCTGCGTGCCCTATCTCTCGCCCCCCGCTTGGGCCTCGGCGGTGACCGGTGTGAATCCGGGGAAGCACAACATCTACAGCTTCCAGCGCCGGCTCCCGGGCGAGGTGACCTTCGTCAATGAGACGGCCAAGAGCCGCCGCGCGCAGCCGATCTGGAACATGCTGCGCCCTTCGAAGCGCCGGGTCCTGCTGCTCAACATCCCCATGACCGACCCCCCCGATGAGGTCGACGGTTACATGGTGGCCGGCTTTCCCCACCAGGACAAGACCGGGTTCACTTATCCGCCCGAGCTGGAGTCGGAGCTCGAAGGCTATGAACTGGAAGAACTGGAGATCCGACTGGTGCCGCAGCGGGAGGACAGCTTGCTCCAGATGTACCACCGGCATCTGAGGAAGCGGACGGAGATCACGCTCGACTGGCTCAAGAACGAGCCGTTCGATCTCCTCTGGATGGTCTACACCGCCACCGATCGGATCCAGCACACCTTCTGGACCTTCAACGATCCCGACAATCCGCACTACGATCCGCGGCGGGTCGCCATTTACGGAAACGCGATCCACGACTTCTGGGTCGAGCAGGATCGAGCGCTGGGGGAGGTGCTGGCGCAGATCGGGCCCGATGTGACGACGCTCATCCTCTCGGATCATGGATTTGGACCGATGCGTTACGATCTCCGCGTGCAGGACTATCTGAGGCGACCCGGGTCGAGCTTCCTACCCAACGAGGCGGATGCCGTGATTTCCCTCGATCGGGGGGATGCAACCCGTCTCTTCGTGCTCACCGCGGGGCGTGATCCTCACGCGATCTGGACCAGAGCCGAGGCCCTTCGCATCCGAGCCAAACTCGTCCGTGAGCTCCGCGAGGCGCGGCATCCTGCCACCGGCGGCCGGGTGTGCGAGGAGGTGTGGGTCAACGAAGAGGTCTTCGAGGGGCCCTATGTGGAAAAGGGGCCCGATGTGGTCGTGCTACCCGAGTACGGCTACTTCCTGACCCTGGGCGATCCGGAGACGGCCGAGCCCTTCACGGGCCCCGTGCCCCACAGCGCGGCGCTCTCCGGTTGGCACCGGATGAACGGGCTCTACGTCGCGACCGGGCCCAACATCCGGCCCGGCCGGCGGAGCGCGGACGGTGAGCGGCTCTACTCGCTGATGGATGTCGTGCCGACCGTCCTCTATGCCATGGGCGAGCCGATTCCGGAAGGCCTGGATGGGGAGATCATGCGGGGGATCTTCCAGCCCTCGTTCATGCAGGACAACCCGCCGCTCCGCTCGGGACCTCTGCCGATGGATGATCGGCAGCTGACACAGGAGGAGATCGATCGCCTCGTGGAGCTGGGCAGCATCTCCTACATTGGCGATTAGTCGTACCTCATGTCTCGCAACCGGCTGAGGAGCCGCTCCAGGCCCAGCCGGTTGCGCTGATCGGGAGCTTCCTCCAGGCTGAGCTCCACCACGGAGATCGCCTCTTCCAACCGGTCGGAGGCGACGAGCGCATCGGCCGCCAGCTGGGTCGTCATGACGTAGCCCGCCGTATTGCGGACCGCCCGAACGAGAAGATCGGCCGCCTCGGATGCGCGCCCGGAGCGCAACAGAAATCCCCCGCGGAAGTAGAGCGCCACCACATGGTCCGGATAGCGCTCGAGGCTGAGCGCGGTCAGGCTGTCGGCATCGGCGAGTCTCTCCTGCTGGAAGGCGACCAGCGCCTGCTTGCCCCACTCCAGCAGGTCCTCGTGAAGCTCCACGCCTTCGGGGAAGGCGAGCCCGGTGGCCCCCTGTTCGGCCCGATCGGCCTGGCGCAGATTGTGGAGCGCGACCTGGTAGTCGGGAGAGATCTCGAGCGCGCGGCGGAGCGCGGTGCGCGCGATCTCGAACTTGCCCGACATCATGGCGATCGCCCCGAACTGGTTGAGGTAGAGCGGGTGGTTCGGATGGAGGCTGATGAGCCGCACCGCGACCGACTCGGCCTGGGCGGCTTCGCCCCGCCGGCGGAGGAGCTCCGAGAGGCCGTAGAGGGCGGCCTCGTTGTTGGGCGAGAGCTCCAGGGCGCGCTCGTATTCGCTCTGGGCCGCGCCGGGGAGCTCTTGCTGCGTGAGGAGTCCCGCGAGGTCGGCGTGGACCATCGGGTTGTTCGGATCGACGGCGAGCGCCCGCTGGAGCCGGGCTTGGGCGCCGGTCTTGTCCCCGGCCTGCAGGACGAGGTTTGCCTCCATCCGGAGATCCTCGGAGGCGTTGTCGAGCCGGGGTGCCGCCCCGGGAAGGTCGAGCGCCGAGAGGATCAGAAGCGCCACGGTTGCCGGCAGCACCCAGCGGGCCCCCTCGCCCGCGCGGAGCCGGGCGACGTAGGGAGCGATGCTCATGAGCCCGATCGCGCAGGCGGGGAGAAGGGCGATCACGAGAAGCCACCGCGACGTGCAGGAGTGGATGCCGAGGAGGTTGGCCGCGATCAAACCGGCGAGCGGGGGGAGGATCCATCCGATCGCCTGCCGTTCGCGGAGATTCCAGAGCCCGAGGGCGCCGAGGCCCAGGAGCAAGGGGAAGAGCCAGAGGCCCCAGCGGAGGGCCGGGGCGTACTGGCCCAACACGTATCCGGGGGAGACGGGGTCGGGCATTTCGTGCCGCGAGAGGAGCAGCACGGCGCGCTGGGTGACCGAACGGAGAAACGATAGGGGACGCTCGATGAGCGTGCGGACCGCGTTCTCCGAGAAGAGGAGCGTCATTTCCCACTCGGAGAGCTCGCGGGCGGCGACCTCATTGGCCTGACTGCGCGCGCGGCCGGGATCCTTCCAGGCGGGCGGATCGACCGAGCGGGCCGTACCCCAGGTCTCGGGTTGCAGGGTGCGGTGAAAGGCGACCGCGCTTGACCAGTTCCAGGTGGGGCCTCCCCGGTCCAGGGTGCTGTTGTGGAAGACGACGAGGGCCGGGAGCAGGAGGAATCCCACCAGGAGCGCCACGGCCGCGGACCAGTCGGCCCGACCTTTCCGGAGATGCTTCCAGATTCCCGCCACCGCGAGCGCGATGAACTCGGTGGGGCGGAGCAGGAATCCGAGCCCGCAGGCCAACCCGCCGAGGGCGGCGACGCCGGCTCCCCGTCCTTGGCTGAAGAAGACCCAGCGGAGCACGAGGAGCAGGAGCGGGATCGCGAAGGCGGCCGGGTGGAGACGCATTTCGAAGAAGACGCCGATCGGGTGGATGGCATACAGGAACGCCGCGATCCAACGGTCGCGCAAGCTGAGGACCGGTGCCAGCGCCCACACCAGGATCAGCACGGACAGCATCCCCAACACCGCCTGGGCTCCGAACAGCACCGGAAGCTCCTGACCGAAGAGGCGAATGACGAGCGCGGCGGCTTGGGGGTAGATCGGAGAACCCCAGGGAAGTCCTTGCTCGAGGAGACCGCCGCCCAGGATCTGGAGAATCCTCAGGTGATGGACCGCGTCCTCGAAGCTGGGGATCCCGCAGAAGAGCGCTCGGTGCAGGGCGGCGAACCCGAGGATCCGCACGATCAGGCCGCCCACCAGCGTGGCCACCATCCATCCCCATACCTGCCGATACGCCGACTCGCTATTCGTCATTGCCCTGATCCCTTCTCGCCGCAGGCTGCGGTGATCTCTCCTTCCAGCTCGGCACGCTCCTCGGGCTTCAACAGCTCGAGGGCATCTCTGGCTTCGGCGCAGCGCCCGCGAGCCAACAGATGGCGCACCAGAACCCCGACGTGCTTCGGTTGCGGGTCCAAGCGAACCGCTTCCCGGGCCGCCCGCAGGCCCTCTTCCTCCAGGCTCCCGGTGCGGAGGTGAAGGACGGCCAATTGGTGGTGAAAGTGTGCCGCCCTCGGCTCGATCGTCAAGAAGTCTCTCAGGTTCGCCCGCGCGGCATCGTAACGGCCGGCCTGGATTTGAGCGGCCACCAAGTGGCGGCCGAGCTCGATCGGCCGGCCCGATGCGTCGAACGCCTCTTCCCAGGTCTCCGCCGCGGCGTCGTAGTCCTTCATCAAGTAGAGGGCCGACGCCAACCCGACGAGCCCGTCCGGTGCTCCGGGCCGGCTCGCAAGGCGCCGGCGGAAGATCTCCGATGCTTCGGCGGGCCGGTCGACTTCGAGCAGGAGATTGCCCAGATCGCGGAGCGCTTTCCCGTCGTCGGGCGCCCGCTCCAAGGCGCGGCGGAGGACCGTCTCGGCCCGATCATAGCTGCCCGCCAACGTCAAGGTTTCCCCCAGGCCCCGCAACGAGGCGAGGTGATCCGGGGCGATGTCGAGGGCGCGCTCGTATTCGGGGATCGCCGCGCGGTGGTGCCCGGCTTGGGAGAGCGCGGCGCCCAGATTGCTCAGAATCTTGACACTCCGGGGCTCGACCTGCTTGGCGGCGGTGAAGAGCGACAGATTGCTCTTCCAATCCTGGTTGCGCTGCCAGGTACGCGCTCCCAGCGGAAGGAGGGCGATCGCGATCAGGACCGGGAAGGTCCCCGGCCTCCGCATGGCCCGCAGCGTGGCGCGCAGTCCCCAGATGAGCGCGGCGAGCATCCCGAGTGACGGCAGATAGAGTAGGCGCTCGGCCATGATCGTGCCCACGGGGAAGAACAGGTTCGAGGCGGGGAGAAGGCAGGCCCCGTAGAGGCCGAGTCCCCAAGCGACGACCGGCAGCCGCTTCCCCCGCCGGATGAACCAGATCGCGGCCCCGAGGCAGAGCACCAGGAAGAGGCCCGCGGGGCTGAGCCAGCTCGTCTCGATGGCGATGGCGTCGTAGGAGTAGTCGGGGGAGAGATGCCGGGGCCACACCAGGAGGCCGAGGCCCCGGGCGATCACCTTGCCGGCGGTCAGGATGCGCTGGTCGAGCGGGGCGCCGAAGATCGGATTCTCGATGAACCCGACCTGGGTGAGCCCCAGGAGCCGGCCGAGGACGGCGCAGCGGAGCCCGAGGTAGAGGCCGAACCCGGCCCCGACGGCGGCGTCCGCCCACGAGAGGCCCCGGCGCCCATCGCCCAAAATGCCGAGCCGATGGAGCGCGAGGAGGAGGATCCAGCCCGCCGCGCTTTCCTTCGATCCCATGGCGAGCGCCATGGCGAGAGCCATCCCCCCGGCGGCCGCCGCGCTCGTCCGCCCCGCGTCCGCGGCCCGCAGCCAGAGCCAATAGGCGGCGAGGCCGAAGAGCGCGGCCAGCACCTCCGCGCGGCCGACGATGCCGGTCACCGCCTCGGTGTGGATCGGGTGGAGGGCGAAGATCGAGGCGACGGCGAGCGCCCAGCCGGGGGCGTCGGGGCGGAGGTGTCGGAGCACGGCGAGCGCGAGCAGCGAGACGATGACGTGCAGGATCACGTTGAGGAGGTGGAAAGGGAGCGGTTGAGGACCGTGGAGGCGCAGCTGGAGCCCATTCGCGAAGGAGACGACGGGGCGATAGAGCGCGGCCTCCGAGCTCTCGGGCCACAGGGGAAGCGTGAGCGGTTTCCACCAAGGTTGGGTGGGCGAGACGTTGTCGTTCTCGAGGATCTGTCCTTCATCGTCATAGACGAAGCCGCAATCGAGCGCATTCAGATGCGGCAGGAGCGCCAGCAGACCGACCAGGATGAAGGTGCGCGCACCGGTCATCAACCACCCTCCGCGGTTCGGATCGGTGGCAGCGAGTCGACCGGCACCCACTCGGCGCGGGGAAGGCGGAGGAGCAGCCGGCGCCCCCCCACCCAATCCTGGCGATAGGTGCGAAGGGGTGTGATCGGCGCCTCGCCGGAAAGGGCGTAGACGAGGAGATTCGTCGGGTAGCCGATCTGCTCTGCGGTGAGGGGGGCGAGCGTGGAGCTCGAACGCGCGTCAAGGGCCAGGATCCAAGCGCTCGCATCCTCCGGCATCGCCTGCTCCATCTCTTCCCGCAGGGAGAGGGCTTGATCGAGGTGGATCGGGAGCGACGCGATCGACGTCGGCAGCACGCCGGCCGGGTTCTCGGCGGCCTCGGGAGGGAACCAGGCCGCGACGTGGGGTGCGCGGTGGCGATCGAGGTAGTACTCGAGCGAAGGGGCGGTCAGGAACCCGTGGACGAGCCAATCGTGGGGCGCAAGCCCCGCGGCCACCATGTCGGTCGCCAGATCGCGGTCGGCTCCCTTGGTTCCGCGCGGACTCCCGATACCGTAGCCGGGCGCGAGGGCGGCAACCGACAGCGCGGTCCAGAGCACCAGCGCGCCGCTGGCGAACGAGCGCGGCAGTCGGGCGAGACCCCGCCCGAGGAGAAGCGCGAAGGCGGGATAGGCGATCGCGTCGGTGCGACCGAGGACGTAGATCGGTGTCGTCACGAGCGAGATGGCCACCAGGGCCGCCAGCGGTAGGAAGAGGAACGCGGCCTCGATGGCCGCCTCGCGGCGGCGGATGAGCGCCGCCACCAGCGCCGCCGCCGCCGCCAGGGCGGACAGCACGCCCCAGAGAGCCGATGTCGGTCCCGCCGAGGGCATCGGCACGGCGCGCAGATTGGCCGGCAATACCTCGGGCGAGAAGGCCCCCAGGGACAGCAGGGGGGCGACGGCCAGCGGGGTCGATCTCCAGAATTCCCCCATCCACGTGTTGAGGCGCGCGTGGGTCGCGAGCTGATCGCCGGCCAGGAAGAGCAGCGCGCCCCACGTGAGAAGCGGCACCGCGTGCCACGCCAGCCAGCGGCCGGCGCCGACCGTTCGCCGCCCGAAGAGGGGCCACAGGACCAGACTGGTCGCCACCATCAGGCCGCCCAGGTGATGGGTCAGACAGAGCAGCGTGCCGGCCACCGCGAGCCCGAGGCCGCCACCGCGCCGGCCACTCAGAAGTCCGCGCGCGCACTGGATGACGATCAGGACGAGGAGCATCACGAGCGCATAGGAGCGGGCCTGGCGGGCGTAGAAGACCGCAAAGGCCGATGTGGCGAAGATCGCGGCACTCCAGGTGCGGGCTGCGCGCTCGCCGCTCGCAAGGAGAACACCGATGCCCGCGATGCCCGAGAGGGCGGGGAGGAGCCGGAGTGCACCCTCGCCATCTCCCAGGAGCGAGGTGATCAGCTTCTGGAGAAGGTAGAAAAGGGGAGGTGCATCGTCCTGGCCCAGGAGCGAAGCGATCAGCTCCCCCGGTGGTTGGCGGATCAGAAGCGCCGTATAGGCTTCGTCGCACCACAGACCCTCGCGGCCCAGGGCGAGAAGCCGGAGTAGCGCGCCGGCAAGCAGCACGCCGGCCGCGGCCCATAGCCATCGCCCGCGTTCGGTCATGGCCGGTCCCTCCGCGCCAGGGCCAGGATCGACAGCCCCGCCGGCATCGGAATCGGCACTCGCGCTTCCAGGGCGAGCAGGGCGTCCAGCAGACGGTTGATCCACCCCGGGAGCTCGGCGAGGTCGCTGCGGGTAGCCCCCTGCTCCCGTCCCCTCACCAGGCGCACCAGGGCGAGGGGGGGGAAGAGGAGCCAGTTCCAGTAGCGGACGCGAACCGGGGTCAAGCCCGCGCGCCGCAGCTTGCGAACGAGCTCACCCCGGGTGTAGCGCCGTGCCGTATGGATGGCGGCATCGTGGGCCGAGCGGAGGCGGTCGAAGGCGGGGAGATTGAGGATCAAGTATCCGCCCGGCTTGAGGCAGCGTTCCATCTCGACCAGAGCGGCGACATCGTCGCCGACACCGCGATGGTAGAGCACATCGGCGGAGACGAGGAGATCGACCCGGCGGCTCCCGACCGGCAGCGCCTCCACGCTGGCACGCGTGAGGTGACGCAGCCCGCGGCCGGCGGCATGCGTCAGGGCCTGGGCGTTGTCGTCGAGGCCGATCCAGGTCATCGGTCCCAGCTCCCGCGCGAGGGCCACGAGGTTCATCCCGGTGCCGCATCCGGCATCGAGACCGAT
>Ga0180432_10005798_pt1 | contig 16266 bp, 16 predicted proteins | sample SS_ome_10_FD_132414 | JGI IMG/M metagenome (GOLD analysis project Ga0180432, IMG submission 132414) | Hypersaline lake sediment archaeal communities from the Salton Sea, California, USA - SS_1_MS_2 metaG | ecosystem: Environmental > Aquatic > Non-marine Saline and Alkaline > Hypersaline >... | reverse complement strand
TGCTGCCATACTAAATAATAAACTCCAGTGTCTCCGGCCCTTTCATCATCATCAGGTCAATGATCGAAACCTGCGGATCGTACGGCGGATACAGTTGTTCGTATGCCGGGTAATCATAAGCCATATATTCCAGCGAGATGCCCGCCCTATCAAACTTCTCCTGTTCAATATAATCCTTAGCCGACGGCCCCGAAATATAATGGTCCGTCCCCACCTTGCTCAAGATCTGGATCAAGCGGTCGGTTTTCTCCCCGTCAATGCCTTCCATCTCCGAGGAGCGCATAAAGCGTGTGTTGGTGATGCCGATTTCCCTGGCGAGGGCGATTGTCGTATCAATTGTGAATTCCGCCAGCATGGCCGGCTCGCGCGCGAACATCGCTTCAAAAAACGGCTGGTACTGTTCGAAAAACGGCGCTTTGCTGTACGCGAACTGAATCCCGCGCCAGTGGTGCTTGTTCCAGGGTTTCGTCCAGCAGATTTCCACCTCGTTGATCGGTTTGCTTTCGCTGACCGTTCCCTTGGAATATACCGGAATCGTCAGCCACTGTGCGCCCTGGTTGGTCTTGATGCGGTTGCGGTTGCGCCATCCGTTCTTGTCAAACTGGACGTCATCATAAAAGATGAACAAGTCAGATTTGTAGATCTGATGGAAATATCCCCGCCAGGGGATATACGAGGGCTGTAAGATGACAACATTCATGGTTGTTTGGGCGTTTCCTTATCGATAATATAGGTTGGGTGGTTGGTGGAGCGGTTGAAAATCCTTGCCAGGTATTCCCCAAAGATGCCCAGCGCGAAGAGTTGTACCCCGCTGAAAATGCTGACGATCGACGCCAGAAACGGGAATCCGGGAATGCTGCCTTCCAGGATCGTCAGCAGCAGCACATACGCCAGCACGCACATCCCGAACAGCGTGAAAACGAATCCGATCACGCTGGCTACCCGCAGTGGCAGCGTGCTGAACCCGGTCAGCACTACCATCGCGTATTTGACCAATTTTCCGAAGGTGTAATTCGATTGCCCCACCGTACGTTCGCTTTCATTCACCGCCACCGTGCCGTATTTTTCCGTGCCCCAGGTCAGCAGCGCATCCAGCACAACGTTCGGACTGTCAAACTGCGCGAACGCGCGCCGGATATCCGTGCGGAAGATGCGGAAGGCGCTGAAATGTTTGATGCCCGGAATATTCAGCACGCGGGCAAAGAAATTCTTTGTCAGCTGGGAGGAAACCTTGCGCCAGCGCGCGTGCACGCGCGTGGTCGGCACGCCGTATACCACGTCATACCCCTTTTCAATCTCCGCCACCAGCTTGTGGATCTCTTCCGGCGGGTGCTGCAGGTCATCATCAATCGTTACCGTATAGGCGCAGCGCGCCTGGCGCACGCCGCACAGCAGCGCGTTGTGCTGCCCGAAATTGCGCATCAGCTCGATCCCCCGCACCGCCGGATATTCCCGCGCCAGCGCCTGCGTCACGTTCCAGCTCCCGTCCTTGCTGCCGTCGTTGACCAGGATCACCTCAAAATCGCTGCAAACATCTTCCAGCGCGGGTATTAATCGTTTGATGAGATTTGGCAGCGTCTTTTCACTGTTATAAACAGGCACCACCACAGATATTGATCGGTCCATATCGGTTTATTGTAATCCTTCCTGGGCAAATATTATGCAGTTGTTTTGCAATAATTCTACTTGGAAACCCACAAATCGCGATTGGTTTCAATACAGTATGCAGATAGTTTCTTTTAGGCCTTTTGAGGCCCTTCTCTAACAATCTAAATCTCTTCCAAAAAATGATCAAAATTATCCACTGCCTTGAAAATCACTTCATTGCCCAATGCCCGAAAATGCGCGTCCCCGCATTGAATCTTCGCATGTTCCGTTGGGCGCAGGGCTTTAGGCAGGATATTGCCTTTCGATTCCAGGACAAAGTACAATTTCTGCTCTCCGCCATCTTCAATCAGGACAGCCCAATCGGGAATATAGGAACCGGTTGGTGTATTGATCTTGAACCAATCCGACCGCGCATATACGAAACGGTGAAATTGGATTGCTTTGGCGTTTGCCAAAAAAACAGGTCTTTCATGGAAGCAATCGCCTGCTGCTGGAAGACAAGATTGGAATTGAATTGCAGTTTCATCATTCGCTTTCTTCCCTGTCTTGAAGCGCACCATGATTGCCAGTTTCCAGCAAATCAAGCGTGTTCTTGGATGTCACAATTGGTTTTCCGGTTTGCTCTTCAATTTCCCTGCGTGTGTTTCCCGCGATGGTGCCGCCCTGTTGGGCGATCGTTTTGCTCTCATCCAGGCCATCCGGATTCTTTTCTTTCGATATTTCTGTGGTTGTCGCTTCTGCCAGCATATTCAGCACCAGTTCCAGGTTGCTCATGTTGTCGCGCAGGTTTTCTTTTTTCAACTGCTTCAGTTTTTTGTATTCCTTGACCTTATGCCCCGACCACGCTTTGGTGATTTCATTTGTCAGAATGGCGTACTCCCTGCCTTCCTGGACACCGCTGCGCTGCCACTCATTTGTCAGTTCTTTGCGCACCTCGATACTTTTCAGGCGCTGGTTGACCCACTGCGGGGAATACCCTTTCGCGAGATAGGTCGCCATCGCGCGCTCGAAGGCTTTTTCCGGGTCTTCCGTTTCTTCCACCCGTTCATATCCTACCCGCGCCAGCCATACTTTAAACGGTTCCGCGTTTGGGGAGGGAATGCTCTGTACGATCCGCAGCAACTGCTCTGTGTCCGCCACATCGGTCAGCCGCATTTTTCCATCAGCAGCCCTCATTTTCAACTGTCCGATTTTTTCGGACAGTTGACTCCCTTCCTCTTGAAGTTTTCGCTTCAGGTCACTCCAATATTTCCTTGGACGTTCATTTTCTGCCAACACGCCTACCACATCTACTATGGAAAAATACCATTTCTCTTCCTCATCATTCCATTCCACACGGATCTTCCGGTCATTAAATAACTTAATCGCTTTGTTTGCATCCATCTTTTTCTCCCTAAATACTCACGATCTCATCAATGCCCGCGCTGCGCAGGATCTCTTTGGTATTGGTCTTCGCGCTGTCATCTTTAAAGCCATTATCCTTGAAGACCACCTGCATCACTTCTGGATTTAATTGTTCTTTTAGGCACGAGATTTTAATAGCCTTTTCCTCGCTGTTCACACATCAAATAATCACTTAAATAGTAGTGTAACATTTTCTTCATGAAATAAAATAAAGAAGAACGCTTGACTATTCAGGCTTAGCGCACCCCTCTTTTTTCTTTCTCCGCCTTCGTTTCCGCAAAACAAATCCCCGTCTTCTGTCACATTTTGTCACCTTCTTCCCTGAATTTGTGCTTTCATCATTTGGAAAATAGCACAACCTAAAAAACCCAAGACCCCGTTCCGCAAGTAAAATATGCATATGAAAGCATTCTTTCGCAAACCAGCCCGGCTGATCCGCAGCCAGTTTTTCCCCCTGGCTGATCAGGTCATCGTGTCGGGTGGAAATTTTCTGACCATCGCGCTCAGCGCCAATTTTCTGGGCCTGCAGGAACAGGGCAAACTCGGCCTGATCATCACCGCTTACGGCGCCATCATGGTTGCCAACCTGGCGCTCATCTTCCAGCGCGCCGCCATCGACGCCCCGCAGGCAGGATCGCCGCACGCCTACCGCAGCCTGCTGGCAGGCTTTCAGCTCCTGGCCGCATTGCCCATCGCCGTCCTGGTTTTGCTGATCCTCTATTTCCTGGGTGCCCAATCCGGCTGGCGTTTCACCCGCGAAGATTTCCTGCTGGTCGGCGCCTTTCTGCTCCTGCAACAGCTGGCTAGCTTTGACCGGCGCAGCGCCTACATACTCAACCGTTCGCGCTATGCTGTCCTTTCCAGCGCGTTGATCTATATCCCGCGCCTGGCCACCATCCTGCTCGTGCGGCCGGTTACCGTCCGCCACATTCTGTCTATCTCCATCCTGTCCTGCCTGATTCCGGCCGCGCGCACCATCTATTTTGGCCTGCGCAGCCTGCTGGCTTCTCTCCCTGATACGCTACGCTTCATCCGCGCGCATACCGCTTCTGCGCGCTGGCTGATCCTGGCCGCCCCGCTTGATTGGCTGTGGGCCAATATTCCCGTCTATTTTCTGGGTTCCATCGCGGGCCTGGCCGCGGTCGGCGTGTTGACCGCTGTCAGCAGTATCGCCAATGTGGGCAATATCCTGATCGAACTGCTGGAAACAGAAGGGGCTGCCCGGCTGGGGCGCCTCAAAGACGGCGATGGGGCTGCCTGGAGAAAAGGGCTGCTCGAATTGCTGCTGGTGGGGCTGCTCGGCTGGGCGGGGTTCTTCGCGGTTTTTGCCCTGTTTGGCGGACAGCTGCTGGTCTTTATCCTCGGGGATAAATACAGTGATTATGGAATGGTCTTGCTCACGCTGTGGATCGCAAAATTCTTTTTCTTTCTATTCCGCATCAACGCCATCCGTCACCGCACGAAAACACACACCGCGATTGCCCTGTACGGCTTCCTGTTTGGCTGCATCCTCCTGCTGTTGATCCTGGCGCCGGTCATCCGGCGCTTTGGCGTGCTGGGTGCGGCGGCTGGTTTAGCCGGCGGCGCATTATTTATAATAATAGGGCAGGAATTTGCGCGGCTGTTTTTTCAAAAAGCCGCCTCTGCCAATGCTGATCATTGAAGGAATAATAAATATGGATAAATTACCGATTTCTGTCATCATCATGACCAAAAATGAAGAAAAGAACATCGCGCAGTGCATCGACAGCGTGGGGGAATTCGCGGAAATCTTTGTGATTGACTCGGGAAGCACAGACCGCACCTGCGCGATCGCCCGCCAGAAGGGCGCACAGGTGGTGGATTTCCAGTGGGACGGGAAATATCCTAAGAAAAAACAATGGTGCCTGGATAACCTTCCCTTTTCGTATGAGTGGGTGCTGTATTTGGACGCGGATGAGCAGATGACGCCCGACCTAGTGCGAGAGATCCGCGCGGTTTTCGCGCAGGATCGCAGGGAAATTGGTTACTTCATGGGCTACGATATTGTCTTTTTGGGCAAGGTGCTGCGGCATGGGCCGGTGGTTTATAAGCTGGTGCTGTTGAAGCACAAGCTGGGGCATTTCCCGTATCGCGAGGATGAGTTCACCGCGGAAAATATGTGGGAAGTGGAAGGCCATTACCAGCCCATCGTGGATGGTCCTGTGGCGCGTTTAAAAAACCATCTTATCCATCACGACCATGATGACCTATTTCATTATTTTGACCGCCATAATCGCTACTCTGACTGGGAAGCGCACAAACACATCCTGGAAACACGCAGCGTCGAAAGCTCTCTGGGCTGGCGGGGAAAATTGAAGAAACTTTTTTCCTCCATCAACCGCGGAAAATGGATGATTGTATTCTTATACAGCGTCTTCTTCCAACTGGCTTTTCTGGATGGCTATCCCGGCGTGCAGTATGCTATGGCGCGCGCGTTTTATTACTGGCAGATCGAGCTGAAAACGCGGGAATTGTTCCGCCAGCAGCGCCAGGGGGAATAACCGCTGAACACCCGCCGACGGACTTGTTGCCAGGGGATGCGCGCATGAGTAAAAAGCGGCTGCTGTTGTACGGCATTAATTATCATCCAGAGCTAATCGGCATCGGAAAATACACGGGGGAGATGGCAGCCTGGATGCAACGCAATGGCTTTGACGTGCGCGTGGTAACGGCGCCCCCCTATTACCCGGATTGGCGTGTTTCCAATGAATATCATTCCTGCCGGTATACGCGGGAAGAAATCGACGGTGTGGGCGTGTGGCGCTGCCCGTTATATGTGCCGCGGGAGCCCAGCGGCCTGAAACGCCTGCTGCATCTGTTCAGCTTCATGCTCAGCAGTTTTCCTGTCATGCTACGCCAGGTTTTCTGGAAACCGGATATTGTCATGATGATTGAGCCGCCGTTTTTCTGCGCGCCAGCCGCGCTGCTGACCACCAGGCTGGCGGGCGCCAGAAGCTGGCTGCATGTGCAGGACCTGGAGCTGGACGCGGCTTTTAACCTCGGGCTGCTGCCCAACAGCCTGCGCCCGTTCGCGATGGCGCTGGAGCGATTCATCCTGCGCCGCTTTGACTGGCTGTCAACCATTTCCAACCGCATGCAGGAAATGCTGGCCGCCAAAGGAATTTCACAGGACAGGATTACTTTTTTCCCCAACTGGGTCGATATAGACCGCATTTACCCCCTGCCCGCGCAGGCATCGCTACGCGCCGAATTGGATATCAAGCAGGATGCGTTCGTGCTGCTCTATTCCGGCAATATCGGGGAAAAACAGGGCATCGGCCAGATCATAGCAGCCGCGCGGCACATCCAGCACCAGAAGGACATTGTCTTTATGCTGTGTGGGACGGGGGCCGCTTACCAGCGTACGCGGGCGCACAGCCGTGGATTGAATAATGTCCGCTGGCTGCCGCTGCAGCCGCTGGAAACGTTCAATGCGCTGCTCAATACGGCGGATGCCCACCTGCTGCCGGAACGCGCGGATGCCTCCGGCCTTGTGATGCCGTCCAAATTATTAGGGATGCTTGCATCCGCAATCCCAATCATATCTACCGCGAAACCCGGATCACAATTGGCGGCCATCATCCAGCAAGCCGGTTTGCTTGTTCCGCAGGATGACCCCCAGGCGTTTGCCGCCGCGATCGAACGCCTGCGCACTAACGAAGATTTACGCCGGCAGTTGGGGGCAAGCGGGCTGGCGTATTGCAAACACCACTTTGCCAAACCAGTGGTTTTAAGCCGCATCCGCGATCGTTTATTACATATAATATAAATCAGTATAAACAACCATGGCAAAACGAAACGCTTTTCTTACCAGTCTTTTTTTTATCGTATTTGATATCGTGGTCATCTCTGCGGTGTTCTTTACTGCTTTTGTGATCCGTAACACGGGTGTCCGCTGGTTTGGGCTGCTGCCGGTGTATTGGGATGCGGTTATCCCGGTCATGCAGTTCGCCTTCCTGTTTACGATTGGCATCTTCCTGGTGCAGCGTGTATACCCTGGTTATGGGTTGTCCGCCATCAAAGAACTGGAGTTGATTGGGCGTTCGGTCGTGCTGATCTTCTTTATGATCGCGCTCATCTCGTATATGTACAAACCCTACCAGCATTTCCCCCGATCGGTCATCGCCCTGGCGTGGCTGATCTCGTTCTTGATTCTGCCGCTTTCGCATTTCTTTTTGCGCAATATCCTCTCAAAATCCAAATGGTACGGCATCAGAATCGTGGTGTTTGGAGAACCGCCCTGGTGCGGGGAGGTTGTGCGCCTGCTGTTGAAGAACCGCCGCATGGGCTGGAAACCCGATCAGGAATGTTCCCTGACTGAAATTGACAACATGGACGCGCCTGCTACGCGGGGACCCATGGCGGTGCTGGCTTATGGAGCCGATACACCGGTGGAAAAATATTACCGTATTCTCAACAAGAATTTCCGTAAAGTTGTCCTGCTGCAGCAAGAAGCCAGCTTTGGCGTCCTGAATGTCGAATCGCGTGATATTGGTGGAAAATTAGCCCTGGAATACCGCTATAATTTGCTGGAGTTTGGCGCGAATGGGTTGAAATGGCTGATAGACCGCTTTGGCGCTTTGTGCCTGCTAATGGTGCTAAGTCCGCTATATGCTCTCATTTCCGCCCTGATCTGGCTTGATTCACCCGGCAGGATTCTCTTCCGGCAGGAGCGTATTGGCCGGAATTTCAAACCCTTTCAGGTGCTGAAATTCCGCACCATGATTCCGGGGGCCCAGGCCAAATTGGCTGCTCTGCTTGAAAGCGATCCGGTTGCCAGGCAGGAATATGAGGATTTTCATAAGATCACCGATGATCCCCGGGTAACGCGGGTTGGCCGCTGGCTGCGAAAATTCAGCCTGGATGAACTGCCACAACTGTGGAATGTGCTGCGCGGGGATATGAGCCTGGTCGGTCCGCGCGCCTATATGTCTTCAGAATTGGATGATATGGGCACCTATGCGCCGATCATTCTGCGGGTGCGTCCGGGCATGACGGGTTGGTGGCAGATCACCGAACGGCACACATCGCTCTTTTCCAAAAGGCTAAAGATGGACGAATTCTATATCAGCAATTGGTCGCTGTGGTTTGATATCTATATCCTATTGAAAACAGTTGGTGTTGTCTTGCGGGGGGAGGGAAGGTAAGCGCTTGAACAGAAAAGATTTCAAATGGGTTCCGCTGCGTATGCTGGCCGCTTTATCTGCGGTGGAATGCCTGGTCACCGCCGCGGTGCTGTTGTCCATCCCATCCGATCCCAAAAATGCATTTCTGTTTGGCTTTTCTCCTTTTCGCTTGTTAAACGTAGCTGCGTTGATCGGTTTGGGCGCCGCTCTGCTGTGGGTTTTTGTGATTATTTCCAAATCCAAGAAAATCCTTGATTTCCTGGATACCGGCATGCGGAATGAACAACGCTATCAGGACTGGATAACCATCCTCCTGCTGGCAGCCACGCTCGTGGGTGTGCTGATGTGGCAGCCGGATGTTTTCTTTGGAAAATTTCTTCCGTATTACCAACGGCTGAAGCCCAATCTCGTTTTGTTGGGGGTGTTTTGTACGCAGGGCTTTCTCTATCTTGCTTTTCTGAAAACGCGGGAATCTACCAGAGATATGCGCGGCATTAGCACCCGTATTTGGCAGAACGCTGGAAAAACTGCGCTAATTGGCATCACAATAGCCCTACTGGGGTGGCTGGTGATCGCGCTGACAGGCCTTGGCACGCAAGAAAGCCAGGAAGCACTGAACAGCGCGGGTGTTCCGTTGCTGGTTTCGCAGGTAATCATCATTATATCGAGTGTATATTTCGGCAGCAGCTTGTTTCGGCGCATGCTGACGGGTCGATTGCATCCATCCAAAAAACAGGCTGATATCTGGATTATGGTTGCTCTTTTCCTGATCGCGCTTACTGCCTGGAGTCTGACCCCGCTGGAAGCCAATTATTTTGTCAAGGATTCTTTCTTGCAGGAGGGACGCTACCTGCCCTATTCCGATGCCGCACACTGGGATATGGGCGGGCTTTTCGCGCTGATCGGACAGGGAATATATAACAACGACGCCTTCATGGACCATTCCGCCTTGATGGCCTTTCTGGCATTCCTGCACACATTGGTCGGATTTGATTACCAGAAGATCGTATTCCTTCAGATCGTGGTCTATGCTAGTGCGGCTGTTGTGGCTTATGTCTTGGGAAAATCTCTCCTGCACCGCAAAGCCGGGCTGGTTTTTTCGGGGTTGGTGATCGTACGGGAAGTAAACGCCATCAAAGCCGGTGCGTTCATGAACACCTCCAATGTCAAGCTGCTCATGACGGAAGTACCGATTATGATTGGGTTGATGATTGTGTCTCTGATGCTTTTCCTGGCTGTGCGTGCAAAGCGCTTAAACCGCTGGTATGCGCTGCCGATTGGCTCGGTCATGGCGTTGATGGTGCTGACCCGCTTGAATAGCCTGGTGCTGCCTGCTGCGGTTTTTTTAGGTTTAATTGTTCTCCCGAAATTCTCCTTCAAAGATCGCCTGCGCTTCGCACTTTTCATGACGGCGGCCTGCGTGTTCACATTAACACCCTGGATGGTGCGTACATGGCAGATCGCGGGAACGCCATTTTTCTTTCTGGGCAAAGCCATGCTTGTTTTCAAAGATAATTTCCGCTCCAGCTGGCTGTCAAACAGCGCTAATTTGTTTTCTGTCCGTTTGGCTGCTGAGGGAGTTGCCGCAGCCGGGTGGGCGCGCGGTGCCGCACGGACGTTCTTGGTGAGCGGGTCCGCTTTTGGTGGTGCAGGCAACCTGGTCTGGCAGACTGCCAATCATTTTTTCCGGAATATCCTGGCCAGCGTGTTTACTCTCCCAATTTTGCCCATTTCTGATCACACACTGGCGGATACAATCCAGACTGCCCTACCATTTTGGAGCGGCGCCGGGAGGCTATGGTTTGGGCCCATCCCGATCCCAGTGCAGGCTGGAATTTTTCTGAATCTTATCCTACTGGCAATTGGTATCGGCGCGGGATGGAAAAAATGGCGCTGGGCGGCACTGGCGCCCTTGTTTATGTATGCAGCCTATACCGCTTCGCTAGCGATCGCGCGCACATCCGGCGGACGCTATCTTGTTCCAATCGAATGGGTGTTGCTGCTGTACGATGGTCTGGGAATTGTGTTCATGATTGATTGGTGCCGCGCGCTGATTATTTCTAAAGAAGGACACGAGAGAAAGGCTGGGCTGAAATGGCAAATGCCCGCACGGACAATTTCATTAGTTATTATTATCCCCGCTATGGTATTCACGCTGGGAATGTACGGCCTGGACCGTGCCGTTCCGCAAAGATTCGAGAAAGTTAATCCGCAGGAATTCGCGGAGCGCATTGTCGTACAGCCGAACGAGGACCAATCTTTGGGGATGGTATGGAGCGAAACGCAAACCTTTTTGGGAGATCCGCACAGCGTCCTGGCCCATGGGCAACTGCTCTATCCGCGCTATTATGCCGCCGGCCAGAAAGAAACCACTTATTTGATTTCGGGCAGCTTGATTAATGTACCGCGCCTAGAATTTACCCTGATAGGGCCGGACGGGATAACGTATGTCGTTTTCCCCGCACAGGGAATCTTGGACCAGATTGAACAGGGTCAGGAAGTATTTGTAGTGGGCTGTCCACATGCAAGAAATGGCCTATTGGTAGCCAGGCATGTGTTTATCCAGAAGGAGGTCGGCATGGTTGGTTTGTCCTCCCCGCAGGAATACCAATTCACACAAGAATCCTGCGCCGCACAAGGGTTGTCCGGTGATTGACCAAAATCTCTTCCCCAGTCGTGGAAGATAACCGATAACCCCGATCGTTTTTGGCAGGGGCGTGAACCACAATTTCTGTGCCTTGGGCAGAACGCACGCACACCCCAACAGAGGGGTGCGGAATGATTGGTAAAGATTGGGCGGTGCCGCCGGTTTTTGTTATCTTTTTAAGGTTTGATTGATGAAGGTTTCCAGATGCTGCAAACCTTGTGCGAACGCGCTTCTGCCGAATCCAAAGCGGAAGCGGTTGGCCGGATAGTCAAATACAGATGCCGGCAGCAGCATCACACCTTTTTCTTCCATCAGGCGGCGGCAAAAATCGTCAATCGGCATGGGTGCGGTCAGGCGCGGAAAAGCGACGGTACCTGCCTTTGGCTTTTGCCAGTCGAACATATTCTGGTATTGGATAAAGAAATTATCCAGGACAGCCAGATTGGTGTCGATGATCGCGCGGTTGCGCTGAATGATGGTTTCCTTGGCGCGCAGCCCGATCAATGCCAGGATTTCACTGGGCGCGCTGCCGCAGATTGTGGTGTAGTCCTTAAGTTCATTGACTTTTTTCAACAGGTCTGATCGGTTGATCACGAGCCAACCGCTGCGCAGGCCGGCCAGCGCGAAGGATTTGGACATGCCGCCAAGCACGATACTATTCTCGTACTGCTCACAAACCGATGGCAGGCGGTCAGCCTGATCAAATTCTAGATATCGGTACATTTCATCCGCAAACACGTACAGGTTGTTCTCCCGGGCGATCGAAAGGACCTGTTCCAATTGCTCCTGCGTGATTAAGGCCCCGGTGGGATTGTGGGGAAAATTGATCACAATCAATTTCGTGTTTTTCCTGACAAGCTTTTGCAGTTCACCCACGTCAAATTGAAGTGTATCTGCGTTCGGCTGCCATTTCGAAACCTGGCTTCCCAGTGCGTTTGCGATCTCATACAATGATTGGTAACCGGGAAAGGTGGTGATGACATGCCCGCCGCTTTCCAGCAGGACCTGCATGGCAAGAAAAATTCCCTCTTCTGGAACGACGGTGATGATCTGATCGGCTCGCTTGTGGGGATACAGACTGGCGATTTCCTCGCGCAGAAGGGGATGCCCCTGTGATTCGGTGTATCCCAACGATAGTTCCTGCCACAACATTCTAGTTTCCTCATCTGCCAGCTGCATCAGTTCTGATAGAGAATAGGGCTCCGCATCAGAACAACTCAGCAATATAGGCGCGCTAAATTCGTATTTCGCGAAATAGCGCTCCAGAAGAAATGGTTAATTTTCATTGGGCGCGTTCCTGATGATGGTGGATATCGGCCGGAAGCTCTTGCGGTGCGCGGCGCAGGGTCCCTGTAATTGCAGGGATTGCTGGTGCTGCCTGGTGCCATACCCCTTGTGGCGCGCGAAGCCATAGGAGGGAAATTGATCGTCGAGCGCTACCATAAAGGCATCCCTGCTGGTTTTTGCGAGGACAGAAGCGGCTGCGATGCTCAGTGAACGACAGTCTCCTTTGGGCAGCGAAAGCTGCGGACAATCGCAATTTTGAATGTGTATATAATCCACCAGTAAATAACTGGGCGTGTACCGCAGGGCGTCAATTGCACGCTGCATGGCCAGACAGGTGGCGGGTACGATGCCTGCCGCGTCGATTTCTTGTGCAGTTGCGCTGCCGATTGTCCAGGCAACTGCTGCGGATTTGATGCATGCCTGCCAGCGCGCGCGCTGGTTGGGTGTCATCTGCTTGGAATCCCGTACGCCGTGTAGCAGTGCGCGAACACGCTCATCCTGCGGCAACACTACAGCAGCGGCGAACACAGGCCCAGCCCAGGCGCCCCGTCCGGCTTCATCGATACCGGCGACCACACGAAAACCATCCACCCATAAATTTTTTTCATACTGCAAATCAGGTTTTTCTGGCAAGGGTTGTTGGGGGTTATGCATCCTTGTATACTCCTTTGATGGCGTTCCAGCGGATTTTTATAACATCTAAACCCATCTGGATCGAATCGCGCAGCACCTTTACGGTGCTGTGCGGGTGATGGTGCCATTGGATCGGTATTTCTGTGATGGTGAAACCAAAACTGCGGGCAAGAAATAGCGCTTCCACGTCGAACGTCCAACCAAAAATAGTCAGTTTCGGGAAAATCTCCTCCGCCGCGTCTGCCCGGAAGACTTTAAAGCCGCATTGCGTATCGTTTAGCCCGGGCAGGACCAGCATCCGCACCATGGTGTTAAACATACGGCCGATCAAGTGACGGTATTGGGGCTCGTTTTGGCGCACAGCGCCTTCCGCTTCCCGCGACCCGATCGCGATGGGGTACTTGTTCTGCTCAGGCGGCAGGAATTTCGCAATTTCTTCAATTGGCATGGATAGATCTGCATCACAGATAAACCGGTAATCGCCTTTGGCATGCAGCATCCCCTGGCGAACGGCCCACCCTTTTCCACGCTGGTCCTCATGCAGCACAATCAGGTTGGGAATCTCCCCCTGAAAGCCTTTGGCGGTCTGGTACGTGCCATCCGTGCTGCCATTTTCTACAACGATCAACTCCGAAGGGTAGGATTGCTGCCGCATATACGCCGAAATGGCAAGCAGCGTTTTTGGCAGGCGTTGTGCCTCATTGTATGCCGGTATGATGATGGAAAGGAAAGGTTTATTCATACGGTGTACCTGGAATCTATTTTCTGGTTGTATTGTATCAATTCTTAATGGTTTTCTACGCTACGATTCGCATGTTAATGACCAGTTGTCCAGGCTACGATTCTTAAACAGCACATAGAATCCATCCAAAGCTGCCTGCGCGCAAATTCGTTCGATTTTCGCAGGTGCTTTTTCATACGACACCTGAAAGACAGGTTTGTGGGCTTCGGTAAAGGTTTTGAAATCCGCGCACCATCCATACTTTGTGCATTCCTCAATGATCGCGAAATCAAAATGCTCCACTAGCTCCGCAACCATCTCCGGGCAGTTTTTCAAGCCAACCGCCAATCCGCGCGTATGCGCCTGGTGGGCGAGCCATGCGCTGGATGCTGCTTGGTCATGCTGCGTGATCGTAAAACCGGTCTTTTGCTGGTAACCATCGATATTATCCAATTCAAGGCCGTCACAGCCTTTGTCTTTTGCCAGATCAAAACGCGCTGCCATGAGGCTGCTGAATTGGTCAAAGCGGCTGACATCCAGCCAGCGTTCGTCCGGCCAGCCGATATATGCTCTTCCGACTACAGCTGCGGGAAACGCGTCCGCATCTGGCCGATATGCTTCCCATGCGCCAGCGTTGATATAGCAGATGACTTTTTTCCCCTGGCTATGCAGGTTGTTGATTACGCTTTGGGAAGTTTCAAACAGGTCAATATCGATGATATCCGCCCGGGTTTGGAAATCAACCGGATAATCGGTTAACTGCCATGCGAACGATGAGCCAATCTGTGGTTGCCAGCGAACAGGATATTCGGCAGATTGTTTTACGCTTGCTGCCCGCATTGGGCTTTTGGTATCTGGTGCGCATGCCGTTGAAATGAAAAACAAAACAAACAAGAAAATGGAGCAGATTTGAACATGCGGTTTTTTCATAGGTAAGAGAGAAACCATAAAAAGGTCGGGGTGGGCGGACTTGAACCGCCGACCTCTGCGTCCCAAACGCAGCGCGCTTCCATCTGCGCTACACCCCGGAGCTTAGAGTATAATCGTATCTGGTCTCTACCGTCAAGGAATGAATAAAAGCATAAATCGTAAAAATCATATTGGCGGTGACGGCAATATCTTTTTTTACTGGTGGAATTCTTGACCAATCATAATCTAACAAGGCGCGCGTTTTTACGGAAAAATTTTTCAGCTTGTGTTGGTTTGGGATTCCTTTCCACTCGCGGGTGGAAATCGGATTATCTTCCTTTTGGCATGGCAACCATCCAAAATCGCTTTGCCCGGGTTTTGAAGAACGAAGTTTATTCTTTCGTAAAACCGGATCAGGGCGCGGATAAAGCTTCTGAATTTTCATTTGATGATGTCATCCCATACCAATCGATTCTCACAATTCCCGCTTTCCAAAATCACCAAGTGCTATGGTTGCGGTTGGAGGATGGAACGTACTTACGTGCCGAGGATGTGCAATTAACCGGCAATAGCCTGAACGAACCGCACATGCAGATTAGCAACCGCGGTCAGTTGGCAGAAATAACCGTTCCGCTGACCATTGCCTATTCCCAAAAGAAGAACCACCAAAACCGAGTTGAAGACCAGCATTTTTATTATGGTTCAACCCACTGGGTATACGGCTTGGGAAAAGACCGAGAAGGCAATTATTATTACCGCGTGCTGGAAGACCGCTGGGGAGACGAATATTATATTGACGCTACCCATGCCCACGTTTTTTCGGATGACGAGCTAACTTTTCCGCCGGCGGATGAGGATGGAGATAAATACCTCCGAATTGACCTTAAGCGCCAGTGGATTACTGCGGAAGAGAACGGAAATGTAATCATGGGTTCACCGATGTCATCTGGATACCATGATGCCGAAATTAATCTTGCGACACCAACCGGTACTTTTAATATCGTGTATAAACGTCCATCCAGGCATATGGTGCATACTGAGGAAATCGGCATCAATGACCTGGAATTATATGGCGTTCCATGGGCATCGTATTTCGTGGACGGTGGCATTGCCATCCATGGCACGTACTGGCACAATCGCTACGGTGAAAAACTAAGCCACGGATGCATCAATGTGCCCATACCTGTCGCAAAATGGATCTATTTCTGGACGCAGCCAGCGGTTCCACCGCGGGAACAGAAATACGTCACGCAAACCGGCACCCGTGTGGAGGTTTTCTGAAATGGGATTGAATAAAGCGGGGTTTCCACGCATAAGACAATTCTGGCGGCTGTCCATTTCTATCGTCGGTATCATCTTGATGATGGGATGTACTGCGATGCCCAATACAAGTACAGAATCTGCTGAGCAGACGACGGCTGATAAATTGCCGACGGCAGCGCCCACCCAGACACCCACCCCACAGCCCACACCGGAGGGGTTTTGCGACACAGCGGGAACGACCACATCCATGCAGTTTGATTCTGCACTGTTATCGAAAGAACTATTTTTCCAGGTTTATCTGCCGCCCTGCTATGATCCACAGCGGGAACAGGGATATCCGTTTGCTGTGTTAATGCATGGGCAAAACCAGGACGAAAATCTTTGGATAGATATCGGCGCGCTGGATGTGGCGGATGCGATCATCCTGTCAGGAGAATCCACACCATTTATAATGGTTTTCCCGCGCGAGGAGGCTTTTTTTAGAAATTCATGGGAAAGCCAATATCCGTTTGCCATCGTGGAAGAATTGGTTCCCTGGATAGAAGAAAACTATCATACCTGTGATGAAAAAACCTGCCGGGCGATCGGCGGCATTTCCCGCGGCGCAAATTGGGCTATGCGGTTGGGTTTGGCCAATTATGATTTGT
>Ga0180432_10005797_pt1 | contig 16268 bp, 11 predicted proteins | sample SS_ome_10_FD_132414 | JGI IMG/M metagenome (GOLD analysis project Ga0180432, IMG submission 132414) | Hypersaline lake sediment archaeal communities from the Salton Sea, California, USA - SS_1_MS_2 metaG | ecosystem: Environmental > Aquatic > Non-marine Saline and Alkaline > Hypersaline >... | reverse complement strand
CTTCCCCAATTGGATACTCTTAATCCTGACTGGATCTCTCACATGATGACTATCTATTCCGAGGGGGCCCATTCGATGTTTTACAATTCTGGCGATCCCTGCTTGCGCTTCCCCCCCTCCGAATGTTTCTATATTTCGGCGGCCCTGATTAAAGGGCGGTCTCTTCTTCCGATGGTTCCGAGAGGTCCTCTACCATTACGGCGGATGCGGCCTCCGTTTTCGTCTTCTTCTTTTTACTCATGGTGATGTTGCCCTCGAAGATCGCGCCGTCCTCTATGACCAGGCGGGACGCCTCGATATCGCCGATTATCTGTCCCGTGGGTTTGGCCTCCATGAAATTATCGGCGATTATATTTCCATCCATCTTGCCGGAGATCTCGACGTCTTCGGCGGTGATGTTACCTTTTATCTCACCGGTCTCTCCGACGACCACCTTTGAGGAGATGTCCAGTTCCCCTTCAAAGTTCCCGTCGATCCCCACGCTCTTGTTCCCCGTAATCTTTCCCTCAACGGTAATACCCTCCGCAATGTAGCAATCGCAATCGAGGCCGCTCTTCGTATCTATATAGGACGGTTGCGGCGCCGCCCTGCCGACATCCCCCGCCGAGCCTGATCCCTTTTTATCAAATATCCCCATGGACTCTTCTCCTCTATTTAGTGACAATAGGAAGGATATAACAGTGTAGAAGCTTTGTCAAGAAATTCTTGATTTTGTTAAAAGAATAGCCGAATTTTATTGAAAAATTGACCGGTACAAAGAAGATTCGAGTTGTCATCCATCAAAATCCACAATATATATCGAGATTCTCAGAGTCTTTTTCAAGACGATCCCGGCATAAAACCGGGATTTTTTATTCAAGCCAATCCTCTTTAAGGGACGGCGACTCGCCCCACCGCGTCCTCGACGAGGCTCCCCAGGTAGAGGTATCCATCGTGCTCGACGACGTTGGTTATCTGGGAGAATGAGCCGTCCGGGTCCTGGAGGTTGTGGACGACATTGCCGTCTTTGTCAAGGCCCAGGATGAATCCATAGTTCTGTGCCGAGGGGAGGAGGGCCTGGGGCAGACGGCTGACCATCTTTCTCAGGCGCGGTTTCGGAAAGAGTATCTTGTCGGCCGTGGCGTCCCTGGGGGAGACGAGGGTCAGCCAGAACGTACCCTTTCCGTTTGAGGAAATTCCGTCCGGAAAGCCGGGGAGGTTTTCGATGAAGACATCGTGTTTGCCGCGGTTTTCACCGGTAAGCCAGTATCGCAATATCCTGTACATACCCATCTCGCAGATCAGGACGAAGGACTGGTCGGAGCTTATGGCCACGCCGTTGGCGAAGTGAAGCCCGTCGATGAGAAGGAGGGTCTCTTTTGTCCTCGGGTCGTATTTCATAAAGCGTCCGTTGGGCCTGTGCTCCATCAGCTCGTCGTAGAACTCGAGCTCGTTGAACTTGGAGGAGCCGTCGGTGAAGTAGATGACGCCGTCTTTTGCGATGTCCAGGTCTTCGGTGTTCTTGAAGGGTGTGCCGCCCTCTTCGGTTGCAAGGGTAGTTACCTCTCCCTTCGGATCGATCGACAACAGTCCCTTCTCTCCGCACGCGACTATCAGGTTTTTCGACTTGTCGAACTTGAGTCCCAGGGGTCTGCCACCGGTCTCGGCGTAGGTCTCGTGGCTTTGGCCGTCGGGGGAGAGCTTCACGATGGAGCCGTCCTCCATTCCCCCGTAGATATTGCCGTCGTCATCTATGGCGACGTCCTCGGGCGCGACGCCGGCGCCCGATCCCAGCCTCTCGATTTTCGAGAGGTAGTCGTTCGGCTCATAGACACCGGTGAGCTCCGGAGCCTCGGGCGGTGAATACGCCGCAGGGTCGATGGGCACGGGCCACAGGAGCAGGTACGCGGCTAAAATTGCGATTATTGCAATGATTGTAAAGATAACGGTTTTTCGATTCATTTACTTACTCCAACAATAGATCAATAGATAATAGGATTATAGAGATTTTCTTTTGAATACAATACTACTTCACTCCGTTGTGATTTTGCAAGGTATTTATTGATTATTAGTTTTCTTTAATTTTTTTCTTGACACTCTTGCTCATTTTTTGATAAAATTCCAATAATTGAATCAATTCTTTTCGTTTTTATTTTTAGGTTAGGGGGTCATGATGAAAAAACTCATAGTATTAGCAATTGTTGCTATGCTAGCTATGACGGCGTTTACGGCCTTAGCGGCGGATACAACTTTCGAGGGCCAGTACCGGGTCCGCGCCTGGAACGAGTACAACTTCGACAAAAAGCTCGAGGATGTAACCGCTCTTCCCGGGCACGAGAATGCCCAGTACGACGGATGGTTCGACCAGAGGTTTCGCCTTACCATCACCCACACGAGGAGCGAGTTTCTAAAGGCGGTAATCAGGTTCGATATCGTCGAGGATACCTGGGGACAGCAGAGAAACCTGTTGATAAACAACAACAATGCGAACTTAATCAATCTGGCCTACCTCGAGTTCACGCTTCCCAAGATCGGGACCTTTACCGTGGGTAAATTCAACGAGACCTACGGATACGGCCTTGCCTTCAGCGATGAGGGGGACGGAACCATCGGCCTAACCGGCATTCGCTGGGCGAACGCCTGGGGTCCTGTGGCGGCTTCTGTACTCTACGCAAAGGCCAGGGATAATGTAACCACAGGCACCGGAAATAGATGGTACAACTGGGATGCCGACCTCTATGCAGGAAATCTGAAGATTACACCTATGGAAAACCACGTAATCGAGCTCTTCGGAGGTGTCATTATTGACAGCGACGCAGAAGGACTTGGTCTTGGTGTAGCCAATAGATTTATGAATAATTCTTATTCATACTGGACATACGGTGATGGAGCATACTCGGCGGTAGTCGGTTTCTGGGGTATTGCCTACACCGGCACCATAGCGGACATGATTGACATCGCTCTCGAGGGTAGTTGGCTCTACGGCCATGCAACCTATAACTCTTTATTTGCAAATGATGCATTTGATCCAGATCCTGACAGTTTAACTATTTCCGGCTGGAACATCTACGCCGATGTATCTTACTACAATGACCTTTTCAGGGTTGGCGTAGCTTTCATCATGGGAAGCGGTCAGGCCCACTGGTGGAACGATTTCTCCACAAAGAATATCAACATGAACTACATCAGCCAGGACGATTTCGCCTTTAACAACATTATTGTTAACGGAGGCGGCGGAACGAACTCCATCTGGGGAGGCAGTCTCTACGGTCAGGACAACCTGGAGAACATCACCGCAGTAAAGCTCTACTTCGAAATCTGCCCCATCGAAAAGCTGACGCTGAACGCCTCTATCACCTGGGCCAAGTGGACAGAGGAAGTGGGACAGAACTTTTTTGGCACCAGAGCAGCTATTGTACAATCCAAGGGTTCTGCTTATGTGCATCCTGCATTTTTCTACGGCAACTACAACTATGAATCATGGGATGCCAGTGACGACCTCGGCTGGGAGCTCGACTTCGGCTTCTCCTACGAGATCATGGAGGGACTGACCTACTCGCTGGGTGTGGGTGTGCTCTTCACCGGCGACTCGTGGGATTACGAGAAGGCTGACGGAACCCGCGGCGACTGGGGTGAGATATGGTCCATCAGCAACCAGCTCCTGTACGAGTTCTAACCCCGAAAGCTTAATCTAAAACAAACAAAGCCCCCGGCCGGAATAGGTCGGGGGCTTTTTATTGAACACACTTTTTGTGCTCAACACCCTCATCGCCGATTTATTTTTAGTTTTCTATAAGAAATGAGTTTGTCACTATATTTTTTAAACTGTAAATATAGACACAAATATCATATTAAAATGCTATAATATTTTTTCTTGACATCTGCTTTGCTTTTTGATATTTTCCCAAAACGTTTGTCCTTTGCATATCTATATCTCTAAATTGTATTGGATTGAATTTTGAAAAATTGGAGGTAAAAAATGAGAAAACTATTGGTTCTGGTACTTGCAGTTGTGTTTTCAGCCGCTTCCTTTGCGGCAATGGCTGCTGAAACATCTTTTTCCGGCACTTATCGGGTAAGGGCATATAATGAGTACAACTTTGAAAAGAAGTGGGAAGAGATTTCATCTCCTCTTCCCTCACACGAAAACGCCCAGTACGACGGCTGGTTCGACCAGAGGTTCCGCCTTACAATCACTCATACAAGAAGCGATTTTTTAAAGGCCGTAATCAGGATGGATATTGTCGAGGACACCTGGGGACAGCAGAGAAACCTGTTGATGAACAACAGTAATACAGATTTTATCAATCTGGCTTACATAGAGTTCACGCTTCCCCAGATAGGTACTTTTACCGTGGGTAAATTCAACGAGACCTACGGATACGGCCTCGCATTCAGCGATGAGGGTGACGGAACGATAGGCCTTACCGGTGCCCGCTGGGCAAACGCCTGGGGTCCTGTGGCGGCATCGGTTCTTTACGCAAAGGTAAAGGATAACGTAATAGCGGTAGGTACGTGGAACAGGGCATACAATTGGGATGCCGACCTTTACGCGGGAAATCTAAAAGTCACACCCGCCGAGAACCATCTGATCGAGCTCTTCGGCGGCGCTGTTATCGACAGCGATGCCGACGATAACGATGTGGCCTTTGGCGTTGCAGATGGTACGTTGAGGAATTCGTATTCGTTCAATTGGAACGGCGGTGGAATATATTCAGCGGTGATCGGTTTCTGGGGCGTTGCTTACACCGGAGCCATCGCCGATATGATAGACATCAGGCTTGAAAACAGCTGGATATACGGTCACGCAACATGGATTTCAAAAGTCCCTCGCGGTGTTTCCAGTCCCAACTCTGATCCCGACTCTTTAACGATTTCAGGCTGGAACATCTACGCGGATGTCTCCTACTACAACGATCTCTTCAGGGTCGGTCTGGCGTTCATCATGGGAAGCGGTCAACACCACTGGTGGAACGATATATCCACAAAGAATATCAACATGAACTACATCAGCCAGGATGAATTTGCCTTTAACAACATCCTCGTCAACGGTGGAGGGGGCACGAACTCTATTTGGGGAGGCGGCTTGTATGGCCAGGATATGATCGAGAACATTACCGCCGTGAAACTCTACTTCGAGATATGCCCGATGGATAAGCTGACTCTTAACGCTTCCGTTACCTGGGCCAAGTGGACCGAAGAGGTGGGTACTAACACTATGGGGGACAGGGCGAATATTGTTACAGCCAAGGGCTCGGCATATCCTCATCCGGCGGCTCAATACGGCACATACCCATACCATTCATGGGATGCCAGCGACGACCTGGGCTGGGAGCTCGACTTCGGATTCTCCTACGAGATCATGGAGGGGCTGACCTATACTTTGGGTGTTGGCGTGCTCTTCACCGGCGACTCGTGGGATTACGAGATGGCTGACGGAACCCGGGGCGACTGGGGAGAGATCTGGTCTATCAGCAACCAGCTGCTATATGAGTTCTAAGCCTGAAAGTTTAATCTACAGCAAACAAAGCCCCCGGCCGGTCAGGTCGGGGGCTTTGTTATTTGCGGTTTTGTCTTTGATCCCTGACTGTCTGAAAAGAATCTTTTGAGAATCGAGTAATAAACTGTAAATTGATTATCAAAATCGGTTTTTGAAAATAGTTATAAATTGAGTAAAAATTAGAACAACTTAATTTATTTCTTGACATAATATAAAATTTTATGATAAAAATGCAAAGAATTGCTATTTTTTACATTTTTAGTCATCTTTTTTAGAGGAGGTATATATGAAAAAAATTATTGTACTGACTCTCGCTATTGCTTTCGTTGCCACTGCGTTTACAGCCTTTGCCGCGGAGACCACCTTTAACGGCGAATATCGGGTGAGGGCTTGGAGCGAGTACAACTTTGATAAGAAGATCGAAGATGAGCTAAACGTTTTTGGCACCAACATCAGCCACGAGAACGCCCAGTACGACGGCTGGTTCGATCAGAGGTTCAGGCTCACCATCACCCACACGAGGAGCGAGTTTCTAAAGGCGGTGATAAGGTTCGATATTGTTGAGGACACCTGGGGACAGCAGAGGAACCTTAGAATCAACAACAGCGCTACCAACTTCATCGACTGGGCTTATATCGAGTTTACGCTCCCCAAGATCGGGACCTTTACCGTGGGTAAATTCCCTGAGACCTACGGGCACGGCCTTGCGTTCAGCGACGGCGGAACCGGAACCATCGGTCTTACCGGCCTCCGCTGGGCGAATACCTGGGGCCCTTTGGCGGTATCAGCCCTTTACGCAAAGGTTAAGGATAATGTAACCTGGGCTGCCGGAACCAGATGGTATAACTGGGATGCAGACCTCTACGCCGGAAATATAAAGATCACCCCGGTGGAGAATCACCTGATCGAGCTCTTCGGAGGAGTTCTGATTGACAGTAATGCAGATAATATCATCATAGGTGGGGTGATGAGTAATTCCTTTTCATACAGAGCGACGGGGCAGGGTGATGGAGCTTACTCGGCGGTAGTCGGTTTCTGGGGGATTGGCTACACAGGTACCATCGCTGATATGATCGACATCGCCCTCGAGGGGAGCTGGGTTTACGGCCACGCTACCTATATCAACTCTTTACCGAATTTTGCATTGGGTCCTGACACAGATCCTGACACTTTAACTATCTCCGGCTGGAACATCTACGCCGATGTCTCCTACTACAATGACCTTTTGAGGGTCGGCGTGGCGTTCATCATGGGGAGCGGTCAGGCCCACTGGTGGAACGACATCTCCACGAAGAACATCAACATGAACTACATCAGCCAGGACGACTTCGCCTTTAACAACATCCTTGTCAACGGCGGTGTCGGAACAAACTCCATATGGGGAGGCAGCCTCTACGGTCAGGATATGATCGAGAATATCACGGCGGTAAAGCTCTATTTCGAGATCTGCCCAATCGAGAAGCTGACGCTGAACGCCTCCGTAACCTGGGCGAAGTGGACTGAGGATGTGGGTTGGAATATTTTAGGCACAAGAGCGGCCGTCGTTACAGCCAAGGGATCAGCATATCCGCATCCGGCAGTAGTTTACGGCAACTACTTCTATCAGTCTTGGGATGCCAGCGACGACCTGGGTTGGGAGCTTGACTTCGGCTTCTCCTACGAGATCATGGAGGGATTAACCTACTCGATGAACGTGGGCGTGCTGTTTACCGGCGACTCCTGGGATTACGAGAAGGCGGACGGCACCCGGGGAGACTGGGGGGAGATCTGGTCTATCAGCAACCAGCTGCTATATGAGTTCTAAGCCTGAAAGTTTAATCTAAAGCAAACAAAACCCCCGGCCGGTCAGGTCGGGGGCTTTTTATATATATGAAGATTACGTTTATTTAAGTTGTCTGACCGAATATTTGGAAGTCATTTACAATTCTAAAGATACACTGCCTACCTTGTAAAAACCATTCTTCCCAAATAGCGATCGGACGATTCGTGGTACTGCCATTCAGCCAGCTCCCCCGATTTTACCGAAAGGCGTCCGAAGTTGATCCCCCACTCATCGCCGACTTTGGGCAGATCGGCCCCGAAGGCGGACAGGGGTATCTTGAGCTCCAGCTGGTAGAAGCCGCTCGGATTGTGGGGAGAGATGTACGCCCCCGCCTCGCAGCCGGCGTCCCAGGATGGGTCGGCCTTCCTCCTTCTACCTTTTCCCTTTACGATCTTCCGATCCAGGATGACGCCTAGGGGATTGACGAAAAGCTGATAGGTGGTCTTCGAATCCGGATCGGGCGAGATGATGAGCGCGATCGAGTCGTCCCTGAAGACGTCGCCGTCCCGCCCCTCGGCGTTGGTAACGAGGTATTCCGTGTCCGCCCTGCACGATGCGAGGACGTAGAGGTTTTCCCCATCCCTACCGAAGAGAAAGAGGGTGTCGTAAATATTGGACGACATCCCTTGAGGATCGGAGAAGTTGGATGCCACAACCGTTCCATCCCATTCGCTCCCGTCGACCCGGCCGTCTACCGTGACACCCTTAATCCTCGGAACTTCGAGAATCCTCGTCAGCCTGACGGTTCCCCTGAAATCGTAGCTCCTCCCCTCGTGATAGGGATACGCCACCTCGAACCTCGGGAGGGGATAGGGTTGATCCGCAGCGAGGGCCAAAAACGTCGCCGTTCCTTTCTCTCCCGCCGGAATCTCAACGGTCGCCTCTGTCGGTTTAATATCCCAGTTTGTGGCCCCTGTCTCCCATTTTATCTTGAACGGCAGATTGACATCCCTGATGTTCTTTATACTAATCCTCAACTCACTTTTACTTTTAGATGTGTCGGTGCCTAAAAACAGCTCCTCGGGGACTACGTATCGATCTTCAATCCTGTCGAAGAACTTTAGGTCCGCTATCGTAACAAAATCCACGGGAAGCTCCCTATCCCCATCGAGAGGGACTGTCTTTATCGAAAAGTCGGAGCCCTTCACCTCCACCTTGACGTAGTTGTAGAAGTGCCCCTTGATCGGGACGTTGTCTTCCATGACACCGCCGGAGGAGCCGACCATGGTGTAGTAAATCCCGTCGTATATTCCCGAGCCGTGGCGGTGGAGGTGGCCTGAAAAGACGGCGTCGACGCCGTTGGCCGCAAATATCTCGTGGAGACGGTCGGCCTTTCCCGACGGCAGCGTGTAATACCAGTAGGGCCTGTGGAAAAAGACGAAGGTCAGCTTTGCGTTTCTGTGCGCCTTGAGGTCCGACTCCAGCCAGGCAATCCTCTCTTCCGGCAGGGAATCGATCTTTGCCCAGCGGCCGTTTTCGAAGAAGACGAGGTGGATCCCCCTGAAATCTGTGCTGTAGTTGGTCTCCCACCCTGTCCGCTTGATCCATATCTTCTCCGAGGCACCGCTCCAGACGTCGTGGTTTCCGGGTAGGATTAGTAGCCTTCGCCTGATTCTCCTAACGATCTTGAAATATTCGCGCCACTGGGCGTTGATCACCGCCTCGTCCCTAGTGTAGCCCTCGATCTGATCCCCGATTGTAACGTAGAGGTCGGGGCGATCCTCCCTCGCTTTCTCGATTACGGCCCCGTAGATTCCCTCCCGGTGTCCCGCCGTCCTGTCCCCCAGTATGACGATCGTAATATCCTTATCTTTGCCGGCGTGGGCCGTGCCTGCAATGATTAGGATAAAGAGAAGAGAGATAGCTCCCCTTGTCATGCCCCGTATGGCTTTTTGATATACGGTAGTGCACTGTCTCATGAAATATCTCATTTAGTCAGAGAGATCATCCCTTTCTCGCCGAGGCCCTGTTCCAGTGGAAGAGGGAAACGCCCGGAAAGTCGCCAAGATATTATCCTAAAAAGTCAATAAAGGAGCCGTTGGTGACCGAGTATAAGAGCCCCAGCCTCCCCCGTTCCTCCTTCGCTGTCCCGTGGATGTATCTCTCGTTTTCCGTCACGGTTTTTCCTTTTGCACTTATCTTATTATCCCCCCGGCCTGCCCACGATAAAGGCCAGCGGGATTCGATCCTCGATGATCTCTACCTTTTCTACCTCGAACCCCGATTCCCCTATGAGCCGAGACAGCGCCTCTACTGTGAACCTGTGGTAGCCGGGAAATCCCGATAGGGACATGAGCCTCGAGATCATGCGCGATTTCAATCCCTCGCCGTGGCAGTAGGTTGGTGCCATAAGCTTCCCGGTATCCTTTAAGACCCGCCTCATCTCGATGAGGGCTCTTTTCGGCTCCGTCATGTTGTGGAGGGCGTTTGAGCAGACGGCGACGTCAAACGAGCGGTCCTCAAAGGGAAGGGCATATGCGTCCTCGATAAAAAACTTAATGTTTTCTATCTTTCGCTCCCTCGCCTTCTTTTCGGCAAGGGCGACCATCTCCGGGGTTATATCGACGGCTGTTACTTCGGCCGCTTTTACTGCCACCTCGAGGGCGATCAGCCCCGTTCCCGTGGCGACCTCTACAACCGAATCACCCCCCTTAACCTCCTCCAATATCTTGGCGGTCAATATCCGATAGCTTTCTTCTACCTGACTTCTCATGAACCGGTCGTAGCGGGGGGCGAACCTCCTCCAGAACCGCCTCTCTTTATTCGTTCGCTTTTCATCTTCCATTTATCACGATCCTCTAACTCTAAATAAGGGACAGGGAGACCGCCATCACCGCCATCCCGACGACGGACCCGACTATGGCCAGGTGCTCTTCACCGGTGTCGAAGGAGAGGGGAAGCAGCTCGTCGAATGAGATGAAGACCATAATACCCCCCACCGCCGCCAGGGTTATCGCAAGGACGAAATCGTTGAGGAAGGGGCGAAGGATGAAAAACCCGATGATCGCACCCAGCGGCTCCGCCACACCGGAAAAGAAGGAGTATAGAAAGGCGGTCTTTCTGCTCTTGGTTGCGTAGTAGATCGGCATCGATACGGCGATCCCCTCCGGTATGTTGTGTATGGCGATCGCCACCGCCAGGGGGATGCCCAGGGAGAGGTCGCTGATCGACGAGAAGAGGACGCCCATTCCCTCCGGGAAATTGTGAATCGCAATCCCCACGGCGGTGAAGACCCCGGCATCCATCAGCCTGCTGTTTTCGGAGGCGCTCTCCACCTGCTCCTCGAAATAGTTATGGGGCACAATTCTGTCTATGAGGAACATAAAGGCGATCCCGCCGAAAAAGCCGAGGTTTGCCCACACAAATCCTACGTCCTCGATGGAATTTCCCAAAAGCTCCACGAAAGAGACGTAGATCATCACGCCCGCGGAAAATCCGAGGGTCACGGAAAGATAGGAGTGCCTGAAATCCTTGATGAAGAGGGAGGCGACGCTCCCTATACCGGTGGAGAGCCCGGCGAGGATCGTAATCAGGATCGGAATCCAAATATCTTCGTTAACCATCTTTCACCACCGTCATTGGATTAAGGGTCCGGACGACATTTTGTTTCCCCATATTATTCCACCTCTGGATCTTTTTCAACAGTAAAATATTTATAGCGGTATGATCGAAAAGTTTATTCCGTTATCGACTAAAGACGGGATGAACCCGCAGCTGTGAAATTATCTTATCCCGGTCTTGGACCTAACCTTGAGCCCGGGGCCCTTTTTCCCTTTTTATTTCATCTTATTTACCCGTTAAATGAGAAAGGCCACTCGTCTCCTTCGTATAAATTTATTTCCTTTTCCCACAACCGTAATTGACTTTTCCCCGTGGTTCGTGTAAAGTGCAGTGTGGAGAATCAACGTCAGGAGGTAAGTCGTGATCCTCGTTCTCAAAAAAGAGATAACTCCGAAGCAGAAGGAAGGACTCATCAAGGTCCTCAAAAAAGACGACTGCATGATAAGGGAGATCGTGGGGGTCGAAGAGACAATCCTGGGCGTCGTCGGGAAGGTGAAAAAAGACCTCAGGTACTTCGAGACACTGGAGGGTGTCGCCAAGGTGATCCCGATCTCCAAGCCGTACAAGCTGGTCAGCAGTGAGCTTCACCCGGAGCCTTCGATAATCATGGTAAACGACGTGGCCGTAGGCGGGGACAGGCTTGTGGTCATCGCCGGGCCGTGCGCCGTGGAGGAGAGAAAGAGAACCCTCGAAATAGCCCGCGTCGTGAAAAAAAGCGGGGCGGTCCTCTTTCGGGGTGGGGCCTTCAAGCCCAGGACCTCCCCCTACTCGTTCCAGGGGCTGGAGGAGGAGGGGCTGAAGATTCTGGCGGAGGTCAGGGAGGAGACCGGTCTCGGGATAGTGACCGAGATGACCTCTCCAAGCCAGGCGGACCTGATGATGAAGTACGTGGACGTGGTGCAGGTTGGTGCCAGGAACATGCAGAGCTTCGAGCTTCTGAAGTCGATCGGGAGGATAGGGAAGCCGGTGCTCCTGAAGCGTGGGATCTCCGCGACCATCGAGGAGTGGCTGATGGCCGCCGAATATATCCTCTCCGAGGGGAACGACAAGGTAATCCTCTGCGAGCGGGGAATCAGGACATTTGAGACCTACACGAGAAACACGCTGGATCTCTCCGCCATACCGGTGATAAAGAACCTTACGCACCTTCCCATCATCGTCGATCCGAGCCACGCCACCGGCATCCGAGAGAAGGTGAGCCCCATGGCGAGGGCCGCCATCGCTACGGGCGCCGACGGGATAATGGTCGAGGTTCACACGGAGCCGGAAAAGGCGCTCTCCGACGGCCCCCAGAGCCTCTATCCGGAGCAGTTCGAGAAGCTGATGCGCGACCTTCACGTGATCGCCCCGGTGGTGGGAAAACAGCTCGACTACGACTACATCGAGAAGGCGAAGATAATGCGGGAGCCGCTGAAGGCCGGAAAGGGGGAGAGGAGGGTGGCCTACAGGGGTGTCCCCGGCTCGGCGAGCCACAAGGCGTGCGTCCAGTTCTTCGGATCGGACGTGAAGCAGAAGAGCGTGGATAGCTTCGGGGAGGTCTTCGAGGCGGTGGCCGGGGGGGACACCTCCCTCGGGCTGATACCCCTCGAAAACTCCCTATCGGGGAGCATCCACGAGAACTACGACCTCCTTCTTACGCACGACCTCAAAATAGTCGGCGAGCTGACGTTGCGCATAGTCCACAACCTTATCGGAGACAAGGGGATTGACTTGAAGAGCATCAGGCGCGTCTACGGGGTGCCCCAGGTGTTCGAGCGGTGCAAGGAGTTCCTGGACGAAAATCCGAAGTGGGACCTCATCGCGGTGAGGGATTCCGCGGCGGGGATAGCCCGCCTGAAGGAGTCGGGGGACGAGGCGGAGGCGGTAATCGCGGGCAAAGAGGCGGCGATCATCTCAGAATTATCTATTCTGAAGGAGGGTATAGAGACGAGTCCCAAGAACTTCACGAGGTTCGTTGTCATATCGGCCGGCGGTTTTGTCGAAGGGCTGGCGGAGAAGACCTCGTTGATCTTTGCGGTAAGCGACAGGCCGGGGGCGCTCTTCAAGACGCTTGAGGTCTTCGCCGAGGAGGAGATCAACATGGTAAAGCTCGAATCGAGAAAGGCGCTCGACACCGACTGGGACTTCATGTTCTACGTGGACATCGAGATGGGAGACAAGGACAAGCGCTACAAAAAGATCATAAAGGGGTTAAAAGAAAACACCGACTTCGTCAAAGTCCTGGGGAGCTACAGGACAGGCTCGGTGATGACGTAGATTTGGGGACGGAAATTTTGAACAGGAGCTGTGATTTAATGAGCGGATTTTAGTCATCATAATTCGTTCAATGTTCGGGCAAGGCGTATCTATCAATGGCCAATTTTGTAAAAAAGAGATCCCTATTAAATCGGCGTAAAGGTTTGACATTTGCGGTTCTTTCGGGTATTTTTTAACGGCATGATCGGCATGACGTATCATGTTTGATAATAATTTCAATTAACAGGAGAAATATCATGGAGATGCACGAATCGGAAGCGAGGCTCAAAAAGGAGATAAGCTTTCTGGGGCTGGTGGCGGTCTTCGTCGGGATGAACATCGGCGGGGCGCTCTTTTCTCTAACCATTGTGGGGGCGAGAATTACCGGTCCTTCGCTTCCTCTCGCCATGATTTTGGCGTCGATTCCGGCGCTTCTGGCGCTGGTCCCATATTCGATGTTTTCAACGGCTTACCCAACGACCAGCGCCACCTACCGCTACTGCCAGCTCTTGAATCCCAAGTTAGCGTTCGTAGCCATGTTTACCCTCCTTCTCTGTATGTTGGTGGGAGCGCAGCCGCTCTTTGCCTTGACATTCGGCCAGTATTTCATCGAGTTTTTTAAGGAAGGCATGGATCCTGATCAAGTCAAGTTTGCCGCGGTTTTAATTGGGGTAGGTGTTTTGGCCTTTTTCTATCTTGTGAATCTTATGGGGATAAAGTTCACGGCACAGCTTCAGACCATCCTCTTTCTCGTGATGATGGCGGCTCTGGTCTTTTATGTGGTGCTCGGGACACCTTACGTCAGGGCCGAAAACTTTACGCCTCTATTTCCCAACGGCGTGGGGAAATTCGTGGCCGCAACGGGGATGCTCTTTACCTTTTGTGCCGGTGGATTGTTTGCGGTCGACCTGGGGGGTGAGGTTATAGACGGATCGAAAAAATACAAGAAGGCCCTCATAACGGGAATGGCGATGGTCGTGATCATCTACGTATTGATCCATATCGTCACTGTAGGCGTTTTCCCTTACAGATCTCTTGAGCAAGGGGATAAACTTATAAAAGTTGCGAAGAGCTTCATGGGCCAGGGATTCTTGAACTTTTTTATCATTTGTGGGGCGCTTGTGGCATGTGCCACCACGATAAATATGATCTTTACGATAATTTCCAGGGGATTCGTGGTAATTGCCGGTGAGGGATTGTTTCCAAGGCTGATTGGAAAGGTCAATGAAAGAACGGGCACACCCTACTGGGGCTTGACGTTCATATTCATCGTGTGCGCTGCGTCTCTTCTGATACTGACGTCACCGTTTGTTACGATGGGAGAAAAGGATCCAACCACGATTTTCGGCGCTATGACAAATTTCGGGTTGATTTTTCCCATTACGGTGGTTTGCATCGCGGGGGCGATAGTTCCATTTAAGATAGATGCAATCTACAAAAAGTCGAGATATAAGATGTCGAAGAAGAAGGTGGCTATTGTCAGCTGGACTGCGGCGGTAATAAACACTATCATTTTCTTACTCCTCTGTATGTTGATGATAGCTTCAGGCCTTCTTCTTACCGTGGCGATGTTTTTTGCTTTCATGGTAATTTCGGCGGCCTATTACTATACCCGGGTGATGATACTGAAGAAGCGGGGGATCAAGCCCCCGGGAAGGCCCGTGATCAAGTAGGGGCCTCGCTTCTCTCTGTTTTGGAATCAGTGGATTTTCCGGTGGTGGGGGAGGTGCAGGCCTTCGGCGGACGTAGGTTGTCCGAAAGGTGGGAAGTGAAGATTCCGCAGGTTTTAATGTGTTTGTCCACTCTATATATCAAAGGGGTGAAGGAGAAGGCTTTAATAGACTATAGGCTTTATTGACCTGAATTTGCGGCTGTTTTTAAATGTCTACAGGAGAAGATTTACAATGAACGGATTGGAAAGGGCAAACACCGCCCTCGCTGTCAAGGTGCCGGACAGGGTGCCCCACTTCGAGCTCGCCTACAACGAGTCTTCGATTATAGGGATCGCCAAACACTTCACCGACGACCTTCCCGATGTCGGTTATTTCCAGAAGATGGGCCTCGAGGACAAGATAAGGCTCATGGAGGCGTTGATCCTCTTCATCGAGGAGCTCGACGTCGACGGGGTCGTGGTCAGGCTGTTTTCGGAGGTGAAGTTCATAGACGACTTGAGATTCGTGGACGATTGGGACGTGACTTACAAGCTCGATCCGAGCGGCGAGGCGTTGGTGGTCGACGGGCCGATCGAGACGCCGGGCGACCTCAAGGGGTACAAGGTGCCGAAACCGAAGGAGGCGGACATTTTGTCTCTCAGCTACTGCGTCCAGAGATTAGGTGGGAAGCGGGCGGTCATCATGAGCATAAGGTGTCCCTTCCGGTTGAGCTGGAACCTTCTGGGCGGGATGGAAAAGCTTCTAATCGCCTTCAGGAGAAATCCGGACCTCGTCGATACGCTGATGCGCATCAACACGGACTACATAATGGAGGAGATCGAGCTCGCTATAAAGATGGGTGCCGATATAATCTCGCTGGACGGGGACCTCGCTTACGACAGCGGGACCTTCATGGCTCCGGAGCTCTTCGAGAGATACATCCATCCCCTCTATTGCGAGATAGTCAAGATGGTTCACGATGCCGGGGCCATGATCTTCAAACACTCCGACGGGGACGTCTGGAAGCTCATCGACTACTGGCTCGAATCCGGCTTCGACGGCATCCACCCCTTCCAGCCCCAGTGTATGGATATCGCCGAGGCAAAGGAGAAGATAGGCGATAAGGTCTGTCTCATGGGAAACATCGACTGCATCGAGACCCTCGTCTCCGGCTCGGTCGAGGACGTCGAGGAGGAGGTGAAAAGCACTATAGAGATCGCCGCCCCCAACGGCGGATACATCCTGGCCTCGTCGAACACCATTCACCCGGGCGTCAAGCCGGAAAACTACATCGCCATGGTAAAGGCCCTCCACAAATACGGCTCATATTGAAATTGTGATATTGAGCCGCGCCGCCCTCTTATTGGAAGGAGCGGCAAATAATCACAGCTCACCCGCAGGGTATGAGAATCCTAAAAAGGGGAGGTGGGTACAATCCCCCTCCCCTTGAATTTCAGGATATAAAACCAACCGCTGTTCGCCTAAAATTGAATTTTCAATAGGAAAAAATGAAAATTGT
>Ga0180432_10005796_pt1 | contig 16273 bp, 7 predicted proteins | sample SS_ome_10_FD_132414 | JGI IMG/M metagenome (GOLD analysis project Ga0180432, IMG submission 132414) | Hypersaline lake sediment archaeal communities from the Salton Sea, California, USA - SS_1_MS_2 metaG | ecosystem: Environmental > Aquatic > Non-marine Saline and Alkaline > Hypersaline >... | reverse complement strand
CCTTGGTCAGGGCGGCTCGGGGGTCGGCCTTGCCGTCGGCGACCAACGCGATGGCGTCGTATAGCCGGTTGGCCACGTCGATGGCGTAACCCGTATCGGGCGGGGCCAGGATGGTTTTGGCGCGCTTCCAGGCGTCGAACGACCGGCGGAGGTGGGGGTCCATCTGGTCCGGATCGATAACGCCCTTGACCGCGCTGATGGTTCCCGCAGCCATCATCTGTCGCTGCACCGATTCGGACGTCATGTGCCGCAGAAACGTGATCGCCAGATCGAAATGCTTCGTCGACTTGCTGACCATATAGCCGGTGTTCAGCACGATCAGGCTGGTCTGGTCGCCCTGGCCGCCGGCGATGGGCGGCAGGTTGAACGCGTCGTAGTCGAAGTCGTCCGGCGCGTCGGTCTTGGCCGCCGAGATCAGCCAGTTGCCCATCGGGTGGAGCACGCCCTGGCCGTTGTAGAAACAGACCTGGGCGTTGGTATCGGTGATGGCCATGAACCCCTTGTTGAAGAAGCCCTCCTTGGCCCAGGTCTCGATCAGGCCGAGCGCTTTGATGAAGGGCGGATTGACGAAACTCGTGCCGGGCTCAAGCCGCAGGACGCGGTCATAGAGCTCGGTCCCTACGACGCGCTGGATGAGATGCGCGCCCCAATTGCCCATCGGCCAGATCTCGCGGTTGCCGAAGAACACCGGCGTCTCGCCGGCGGCCTTGAGCTTACGCATCAGATCGAGGAGCTCTTCATACGTCTTCGGCACGGTCAGGTTGTGCTTGGCCAGCAGCTTCGTGTTGTACCAGTACATGACCGAGACCATGATCGAGCCGGGGATCATGTAGTTCCGCCCGTCGACGGTGGTATCGTGCCATGCGTTCTCGTGGAACGTGTCCCGCCAGCCGTCGGCGTCGAGGGCGTCGGTCAGGTCGGCGGCGTACCCGTCGCGGACCTTGCTGGCCACGCGATGGCCGGCCCATTCGAAGAAGACGTCCGGTGGGTTCCCGCCTTGCAGTTTCGACTGCAGCCCCTGTTTCTCGTACAGGTTGCCGTCCTGCACGTCCTGCTTGACCTGGATGCCGGGGTGCAAGCGCTCGAACTCGGCGACGGCTGCGTCGTACACCAGCTTGGTCGCCCCACTCGTCGTCGAATGCGCGAACCGCAAAACGACCTGCGCCTCGGGCTCGCGTCGGCAACCGGCCAGTGCCGTGCCGATCGCCATCACCAACGCTATCCCTTTGCAGTCGGTCATCATCCGGACCCGCCGTTTGTGTGAACCTTCGCCATGCCGCCCGGCCCGTCAACCGGCGAAGGGCGGGGCGTCCTGTAGACCAAGGTATCGCAAAGCCGCCGCAGTTTCACGACATTACGCCACGACCGATCGCCCCACCCGACAATTGACAGGTGCGCGATTCCCAGGGAGTATCCGGAAACCTGAAAGGACCGAATCATGAGCGATCGAACGAGCGTCAAGCGCGCGGTGTTTGTCCGGTCGGCGATTCTGGCTGCGCTCGTCGGTTTTCTCGGCGTGGCCCCTGCGGCCGAGGCCGGCGGGCGAGCCGGGCAACGGAAGGACCTGATCGCCGACGGCGGCTTCGAGACCGGCACGGCCGGTTGGCAACCGGACGCCAAGCACGAGCTTGTCACGGACGCAGCGGCCGCCCATTCGGGCCAGGCCTGCCTGTCCGGGCAGGTCGACCGACCCGACCGGAGCCGACGACTGAAACGGACCGTTCCGGTCAAGGCCAACAACCTGTACGAATTCGAGATCTGGGCCCGTGCGACCGGGCGCACCAAGCTGGTGTTGTGGGCGCGGCTGCCCGGCTCGAAGCAGCGGCAGCACATCGCGGCCTGGAAGAACGTGCCCAGGAAGTGGAAGCGCTTCGCGGTCCCGATCACGGTGAAGGCAGACGGTCAGGCCGTCCTGGAGATCATCTCCCCATCGTCCCACGGCGCACCGGCCGGCAAGATCTGGATCGACGACGTCGCCCTCTACGAAACCGCCATGCCGGAAACCACCTGCATCAGCGGCGAACGCGGCTTCAATGACGAGCCGTCGATGGCGTGGGTCGACGACGGCAGTATCTACGTCGCCTGGAACCGCTTCAGGGGCGAGGCCGATTCGCTTTGCGTGGCGCGCTGTACGTTCGACAAAAGCACAGTTAAGGTCGTCGGCGAATGGCAGGTGCCCACCGGCAAGAGAACCTGGATCGTCCACCCGCGCGTCGTGGCGGCGGGCGATCGGGCGATCCTGCTCTACGCGGCCGAGACGAAGGGCAACTGGGACGTCTTCGCGGTCCCGCTGGACAAGCAGGGCCCCGGCACGCCGTCCGTCGTCTGCACGCATCCCGACGTCGACGTCAAGCCGATCGGCGTCTGGCGGGACGGCGTCCTGTGGGTGGTCTGGGAATCGAATCGGGGTGGCGTGCGTCGGGTATTCACCAGCTCGCTTCGCCAGGGCAGGTTCGGCCCCGCTGTGGCCGTCAGCCCCGATGGCGTGTCGGGTTACTCTCCCGCGCTGGCGGCTCTGGCCTCCGGCGAGGTCTGCGTCGCGTGGCACGGCTTTAGTGACAACAACTACGACGTCCATCTGCGGCGGCGGTTGACCGATGGCACCTGGACGGACCCGAGGCGGTTGACCAGCGCGCCGTCGATCGACCGTCATCCCGTCCTCGTCGCGCGCGGCAACGAGTTGTGGCTGCTGTACGAGAACGCCGAGACGAAGGGCTATCGGATCGGGGCCACCAACCGTCGCAGGATCGTCGTGGCGAAGGTGGGCGCCGACGGGCTCGAGGCGCCGACGGGGCTGGCCAAGTCGCCGCTGTCCGGTCGATGTGAGGCCGCGACGGCCGCGTTCGATTCGGCCGGTCGACTGTGGATCGCCCACCTGCGTCCGCGGCTGCCCCGGGCCGGGTGGGACGTCTTCTTGACGGGTTATGCGGGCACCAAGTGGCAGGCGTTGGTGCGTCTATCGGGGCGTAAGGGTCTGGACCGCGTCCCCGCGCTGGCCATTCGAGGCGGCCGGGCCGTCGCCGCGTTCCAGAACGACGACATCCCCGGCTCGTGGTCGGACGCCGACAAGACCGCGTCGGCCAAGAGCGACATCTACCTGGCGACGGTCGACCTCGAGCCGTCCCCGCCCGCTACGCCAATGGCGCTCGAACCCCTCACCGAGCCCAACGAGGCCTTCGAGGCCGGGCGACTCCGCCTCGACTACGGTGAGGACACCAAGACGCCCACCATCGAGTACCACGGCCGGACGTTGAAGCTGTTCTACGGGAGCCTGCACGAGCACTCGGACCTGTCCGTCTGCAACCGGGCGGGCGATCAGTCGCTCGAAGAGAGCTACCAGCACCTGCGCGACATCGCGCGGCTGGACTTCGCGTGCATGACCGACCACGGGTACAACCAGAGCCCGTACCTGTGGGCCTACTCGGCGAAGATGGCCCGCATCCACGGCGACCCCGGCCGGTTCGTCACGCTGCTGGGGCAGGAATGGACCTCGACCTTCGAGAAGTACGACGACAAGCACCCGTACGGCTACTACGGTCACCGCAACCTGATCCTGTCGGATCTGTACTTCCCGCGATGGTGGAACGCCCGCAACGGCCAGACCCCGCCCGAGGTGTGGGCCGAGCTGCGAAGGATGAACGCCGATTTCGTCCACATCCCCCACCAGCTCGCCGACACGGGCAACGTCCCCACCGACTGGAGTTTCCACGACGAGGTCGCCCAGCCCGTGGCGGAGATCTTCCAGATCCGCGGCTCATACGAGCACGACGGCGCCCCGCGTCAGGCCAAGCGGACCACGCCGAAGGGCCATTTCATCCAGGACGCCTGGGGCCGGGGGATCGTCATCGGCGTGATCGCCTCCCCCGACCACGGCGGCGGCGTGGGCAAGGCGTGCGTGTTCGCCCGCGAGCTCACCCGCGAGGCCGTCCTCGACGCACTGCGGGCGCGGCACTGTTTCGGAACGACGGCGGCGAGGATGGTCCTCGACGTCCGCGTCAACGGGCACCTGATGGGCGAGAAGATCGCCGCGCCCGACGGCAAGCCGGTCGAGGTCAAGATCCGCGTACGGTGCCCGGCCGAGATCGACCGCGTCGAGGTGTGCCGCAGCAACGAGTTCATCTACTGCAAGGAGCCGGCCGCTCGAACCGCCGATCTGACGTTTGTCGACACCAAGCCGCTCGACGGCCGCAGCTACTACTACGTCCGCGTCGTCCAGAAGGACGAGGAGATCGCGTGGTCCAGCCCGGTGTGGCTCGGGTATCCGTAGCGGTGTGGCAGACGGTGGCACGGGCTTCTGTTTCATGATGTGCATCAGGAGGCCAGGCGGATGTCCTATCGTTGTTGTATGCCGGTATTCGCGATCGCGGCGGTACTGGGTTCGGTGGCATGGTCGCAGACGCGCCCGCAGGAGCTGGTTGCCTACTGGCCGTTGGACGAGGGCGAGGGCGACGTGGCACGCGACGGTTCGGGTCGCGGGCATGACCTTCGACTCCAGGACGTCCGTTGGGTCGACGGCGCCGTCGGGCGGGGGCTGGGTTTTCGGGGGCCGGTCTCGAAAGCGCACACGCCGTTGACCGACGCGCTCCGGCCGTCGGATCAGGTAACGGTCGAGGCGTGGACGCGGGTGGACGACCTGTCGGGGCGTGCCGAGGGGATTGGGATTGTCAACGCCGGCACGTCGTACCTGCTGCGCTTCAGCGGGCCGGTGCCTTCGTTCCACATCTTCACGGACGGTTGGGGGCCCGTGCGGGCCGACGGCGCGGTGCGGCCGGGACGGTGGTACCACCTGGTCGGCACGTACGACGGCAAGGCGATGCGGATCTACGTGAACGGCCGACTCGCCGGTGCGCGTCATCGGACCGGGGCCATCCGCCGTGCGGACGAGGCCCTTTCCCTCGGGCGTCAGGTCAACGCCCTGAACGGCTGTATTGACGAGGTGAAGATCTACCGACGGGCGCTTGGGGCAGAGGAGGTGGCGGCGAGTTTCGCGGCGGCCAGGGCGAAGCTCAACCCCGGTGTGACCGTCGGTAGTCTGATCGAGCCGTTCGAGGACCTGTTCGGTCCGACGCGGTCGCGAGCCGAGCCGGCTGCCACGTTGGGGCACCTGGCCAAGGCCGATCTGTGCTTCGCCGTCATCACCGACACGCACATCGGCCAGGTCGGCGAGGAGGGCAGATACTGCCACCACTGGCGGGTCGAGGAAACGATCCGGCAGCTCAACGCGCTTCGGCCAGACTTCGTGGTGCACTGCGGGGACATCATCACGACGTTCCCGTTCAGTCCGGCCTTCGAGGACCAGTGCCGCAACGCCGTCAAGATGCTCGGCAAGTTCAAGATGCCCGTCCACCTGGTGCCCGGCAACCACGACATCGGCAACCAGCGGAACATGCGCGTGTGGGACAAGAAGTGGCTCAAGCGGATCAACAGCCGGCCGCTGGAGGCGATGCTGTTCAAGCCCGCCTACCGCGAGGTGTACCGCAAGTATTTCGGCGACGACTACTACGGTTTCGAGGCCGGCGGGTGCCGCTTCATCGTGATGGACAACCAGATCTGCAACAGCGGCGGGCCGTTGGAGGGCACGCAGACCCAGTGGCTCGAGGCCGAGCTTGGCAAGGCCCGCGACGCCAAGGCCTCGTTCCTCTTCATGCACAACCCGCTGTTCTGGCACCGGCCCGACGAGCCGGGCCCGAAGAACTACGAGCCCGTCCTGAACCGGGCGCGGGGGCGGCTACTCGCGATGCTCGGGCGGTGCCCGGTGACGGCGGTCTACGCCGGGCATACGCACTTCGCGTTCGCCAACACGTACCAGGGCATCTGGATGCGGACGATCAACTCCACGACGTTCAACCGCAACTACCGCGGCGTCGAGCAGCACATGCCCGGTGAGGCGCAGATCTACGACCCGTACAAGCTGGGCTACCTGATCGTGCGGGTGCGTGGCCGGTCGGTGCACGAGAGTTGGGTGCCGCTGTATCGTCCGGTCCGCGAGCCGCCGGGCGAGCTGGGCCGGATCGCCGGTCCGCGGTTGGTCGCCAGGCCGGCCACCGAGGTGGCCGACAGCGTGTTGGGGATCACGGCGCGGCCACCGTCGTCAATCAGCCACGACCCGAAGGGGCGCGAACTGATCAACGACCACTGGTGGCGTGCGGCGGAGGACCTCGGCTCGAAATGGCTCCAGGTCTGGCCGCCGCCACGCGGTGACAGGGCATGGACCGATTTGGCCCGCGGCTTGACGATCGGCCGGCCTCGGGGGGTGCATGTCGCCGTTGCGCTCCCGCATAAGACAGCCGACATGACCGAGGCTTGCGCGCGGTTGAGCGGATACAGGGACGCGGTCGCCGCCGTGTTGGTGCCCAACGGCGCGCCGGATGACGCGAACGCGCCGCTGTCCACGTGGCGTCCGACGGGCGATCCCGATGATTGGTCCAAGGCCTGTGCCAGGATCGCGAAGCTGAGGCCCGCGGGCGCCAAGGTCGTCCTGGCCCGCCTGCCGCTGGCGGGTAAGGACGCCCTGAACCGGATTCGCGAGACGGTCGGTTGTCTGGCAGGCAAGGCGGACGCGTTGGCGGTCTGGTTGGCGACGCAGTCCCGCCCCGAGATATTCGCCGACCGAATCGCGTCGGCCGCCGAGATCGCCCGCGCCCGCGGGCTGGAATTGTGGCTGGACGTGGCCGCGTGGCAGCGGATCGACGAGCCACGCCGCAGCGCGTATCTGCTCCGTCTGCTGGCGGTCTGCCAGGCCCAGAAGGTGCGGGTGTTCTGGTGGGTCGGGCCCGACGACGCCGGCGGGCTGATCGACCGCCACTGGGATCCCACGCCGACGTTCTACGCCGCTCAGGCCTGGCAGGCGATGGTGGACGGCCCGGCACAACCGGTCACGGTCAACGTCGGCGACACCGTTCGGCTCGACTGGCAAGATGGCCTGGAACGGAAGTACACGGTATGGTGGCGGCTGTCTGACGACACGACCGTTCATACAGTCCAAGCAATGCCAGACCTGCCGGGCAAGCCGATCGTGGTCGACCCGTTGCACGGGCGACTGTTGAAGCTGTCGTCATCGACCAAGGTGCCGGTGTGCGGCTGGCCCCTCATCGCGCGGGGCGAATAACACAAACGTGGCGTCGGGCTCGGTTGGGCGCTCGCCCGGCGGCGGGAATCGACCTTTATGAAGGGGCTTGGGGATGTCTATGGACAGGCGCAGTTTCATTCGAGGTCTGGCAGGCGCCGGACTGGGGGTGCATCTTGGCACGCATGCAAGCCGGGCGGATGCCGGCCGTACACCCCGGCGTCCGAACGTGCTGTTTGTCATGACGGACCAACACCGGCTCGATGCCATGGGCGCATACGGCAACCGGGTCATCCGCACGCCGAGCCTGGATCGGCTAGCGACCCAGGGCATGCGCTTCGAGCGCTACTACGTTGCGGCGTTTCCTTGCTCGCCCTCGCGGGCGAGCCTCATGACGGGGCTCCACCCGCAGAGCCACGGGGTCGTGATCAACGGGGTCCAGCTCGACGAGGAGATCCCCACGTTTGCGACCGAGCTGGCCCGTGCCGGCTATCACACGACGTGGATGGGCAAATGGCACCTCCGCGGGCGGCGGGCGTTCGTCCGCGGCTCGGACGACGAGCTGCCGCGGCTCATCGACAAGAAGCCGCCGCCGGTCGACGCCAAGCGGTCGCGAAACGGATTTCAGGACGGCGTCCATGAGGGCCTCGACTACGTCGCTTACCTGCGCGACCTGGGCCTCGAGGAGCCGCGTCCCGGCAAGAAGGTCCGCGGCGGGCACCACACCGTGATCGAGGACGGCCACTCGGTCATTCCCGAGAAGCACTTCATCGAGACGTTCCTGACCGACCGTGCGGTCGCGTATCTGGAGGCCAACGCCAAGGCCGCCCAGCCGTTCTGCCTGTGCGTGAGCTACGAGGGCCCGCATCGGCCGATCACGCCGCCCGAGCCGTGGGACAAGATGTACGATCCCGCCAAGCTGCCCCTGCCGGCGACCGTGAACGATCCGATGACCGACGCGCCGAAACGGCACCAGGACTTCCACTGGCGGATGCACGGCATCGACCTGCCCAAGGAACGCGCCCGCCTGAAGCGTCAACTCGTCTTCGAGAACGAGATGTGGGACCTGCTGGACCGGCCCGCCTGGACCGAGCGAGAGTACCGCGACCTGATGGCCCACTATTACGGCTACGTCAGCTACATCGACGCCCAGATCGGGCGGCTGATGGACGCCGTGGACCGATTGGGGCTCACCGACAACACCGTCGTCGTCTACACGACCGACCACGGCGAGTTCATGGGCGGGCATGGCTGCATCTTCAAGGCCATGATGATGTACGACGACCTGATGCGCGTCCCGCTGATCGTTCGTTTCCCGGGCGTCGTGCCGAAAGGCAAGGCCAGCCGCGCGCTGGCGAGCTCGGTCGACCTGATGCCGACGCTGCTCGACGTCGCGGGCGTGAAGGTCCCCGAGACGGTGCAGGGCAGGAGCCTGCGGCCCGTGTTGACCGGCCGGACCGACAAACACCACGAGGCGGTGTTCACCAGCTTCGCGCAGCCCAACATCCAGATGCGGATGGTCCGGACCGATCGGTACAAGTACTCGTACAACTGGCGGCCGCGTCAGGCGAACGAGCTGTTTGACATGCACGAGGACCCGTTGGAGATGAAGAACCTGGCCGGTAAGGGGGCGATGCGGCCGATCGAGGAACGACTGCGGCGCAGGGTCTTCGCGTTCATGGACGGGATCAAGGATCCGTGGCGGGACGTGGCGCGCAGTGCGGCCAAGATGCCGCCGCTGGCCAAGATCGAGTTCGAGTTCGACGAACCGTACGAGAAGGAGTACTGGGTGATAAACAGGGGCGTGAGCCGCCTGCGCGTCAAGAACGGAAAGCTGGTCGGGCACATCGACTGTCCGGGTTTCATGGTTGCGCAGCTCGACGAGCCGGTGAAGGGAGACGACTATCCCGTCCTCGAGATCACGATGGCGGCCACGGCCGGCAAGTCTGCACATTTCTACTGGGCGACGGCCGACCGCCCGAGGATGTGCGAGGCCTTGTCCGTGCGCTTCGACATCATCGGCGACGGGAAGATGCACACGTATCGCCTCGAGCTCGGCGAGAACGCCGACTGGCGGGGCAAGACGATTACGCATATTCGTCTGAATCCCGTCCGCCGCCGCCCCGCGCGGGGATCGTTGCGCGCGGACTGGGAGATCGACCGCATCGGGCCGCCCAGGTGATGTCGGGGGTCAGAACCGGTCTGTCCGAACGACCGCCTTGCGGCGAGGAGGTGCCCCCATGTGTCTGTCCATTGCCGTTGGCTCGCTGGTTGCGTGTGCTGCGCTCACGGCCGGGGGCGAGGCGAGCCTGGTCGCCCACTACCGTTTCGATGAGGGCAAGGGCCATACGCTGCGCGACGCGACCAAGAACGGGAACCACGGTACGATCCGCGGCGCGTCTTGGGTGCGATGCGGAGACGGGTTCGCGCTGCGCTTCGACGGCACGGACGACGTCGTGACCTTCGGCGACGCGCCCTCGCTGGACCTGACGCGGACCGTCAGTGTCGAGGCGTGGATTCGTCCGGATGCGCCGCCCACCCACGGCGAGGCCGGCGTCGTCGGCAAGAGCTACGACAGCTACGTGCTGACCTACTACACCGACGGCCGGTGCTGGTGGTACATCTCCGGCGGCGGGAACAGCTGCAAGGCGTTAATGGATGCGGGGACGTGGCATCACGTGGTCGGCACGTTCGACGGCACCGTCAGTCGACTGTACGTGGACGGCGTTCTCGCGGATACCGCCAAGCCGACGACGCCAACCATTGGCAAGGGCCAACCGTTCCTGATGGGAACCAGCCGTGGGGATCCGCAATTCACGCAGGGGGCGCACTACCGAGGGTTGCTCCACGATGTGAGGATCTACAACCGCGCGCTGGCCGCCAAGGAGGTCGCCGTGCACCATCGATCGACCCGGCTGACGAGCGAGATGACGTTGCGGTCCTACGTGTCGCCCTTCGCCGGCACGATGACGCTGGACGTCGGCGTCCGGGGCATGGGCACGCTGCCGGCCGACGCAGTCGTGGTCGTGGCGCTCTGCAAGCACGGGCAGGACGAGCCGATACAGATGCAGCGGGTCCGAGCTTCGGCTGTGCCGGGATTGACCTCGGTGACGTTCGCCCTCGCAAAAAGCGCGCCCGGTGAGTACGAGCTTCGCGCGACAGTGACGGCCCGGGACGGCGCGCAGATCGGCAAGCCGGCCACGTGCGTGGTCAAATGGCCGGCGAGACCCAAATGCCAAGACGCGCCGGGCGCGAAGGTGCTCAACAACCTGGTGACCGAGCTGTTGAACATAAAAGAACGGTCCCTGCGTGCGAAGGCGGACTTCGAGTTCGTCAACCCGCGCAAAGGCTGGGTCTTTGTCGCGTCCACCGCCCGGGCCGACAAGACGAATCCCGTTGCGATCGCCATCGACGGCCAGCAGGTCCAGACCCACCAGGCGGCCGGGATGCTGGAGGCCATGCGCTTTTTGCCGAAGGGCGCCCACAAGGTGAGCGTCACCGCGACCGGCGCGTCGAAATTGGACCGGCTCATCGTCCGCGCGGTCCCGGAGCTGATCCATGCCAAGTTCGGCGCCCACCCGCACGTCCACGAGTACGGCAAGTACGACTGGGCGTTTCTCGAGAAACACATCCTGCCGAGCCTGAACGTGATGGTCGGCAGCGGCGGCAATGACCAGAAACCGTATGCCGAGCGATGGAAGCGCCAGGGCAGACGGTGGATGGTCGAGTGCGGCGTGCCCGGACTTCGCCAGGGCGAGTCGGTCACGGCGGACCAGGCCGAGGCCTACTGGTCGGGCAATCCCGGCATGGCTGATCCGTTGCTGGACGGCGTGATCGCCGATGAGTTTTTCGGCTCGAACACGGAGAAGTACGCGGCCTGGACCGAGGCGGTCCGGCGGATGCACGCCAACGACAAGCTCAAGACGAAGCGGTTCTACCCCTACTGCACGACGATGTACGGCGCGAAAGCGAGCCGGGCGTTCATCCAAACGGTGATGGACGCCGGTTACGCCTTCGCCTACGAACGGTACCTGCAGGAGCAACGGACCGAGGCCGCCGCCCGTGCCCACCTCGACACCCGACTGCGCCGGTCGATCGCCGCGTGGCGCAAGCGCATGCCCGGGGCCGAGAGACACATGATCGTCTGCGTCGGGACGTTCTCGCAGCCCCCGGAGAGCCTCGACGTCAATCCGGCGACCAATCACAAGGTCTACCTGGACATGCAGCTCCATCTGCTCGCCAGCGATCCGGCCTGCTTCGGGCTGTACGGCGTGATGACGTATTTGTCGAGCTACACCGACGCCGAGACCGTTCGGTGGATGGGCAAGCTGTTCCGCCACTACTGCATCGAGGGCAAGTCCGAGCGGTTCTGCAAGGACCCATACGTGCTGGGTCATATCGAGAACGCCGACTTCGAGGACGGCCTGAACGGATGGACTGTCGCCGCGGCCGGCCCGGCGAGCGTGACCACCAAGACCGTGCAAGGGTTCAGTTGGCTCCAGGGGCGATACCCCAAGACGAACCAGGGCGACACGGTGCTGTGGATGAAGCGGAGCGGACAGCGGCCCAACAGAGTCAGCCAGACCGTCAAGGCCCTCGAGCCGGGCAGGCTGTATTCATTCAGGATGTACTCGGGCGATTTCGGCGACCTGGCCGCCAAGCAGACGCTCGGCATCTCGGTCAAGCTGACGAACGTCGAGGTGCTGAACGAGCGGTCGTTCCAGCACGTTTTCGCGAACTGCTACAGCCATCACCACGGCCCGTTCAACCGGGAGCACCACGCGTGGATGAACTACCACTGGATCGTCTTCCGCCCGAAGGCGCGCGAGGCGACGCTTGAGATCTCCGACTGGTCGCGCGACGGCAAGCCGGCCGGCTCGGTCGGCCAGGAGCTGATGATGAACTTCGTCCAGGTCCAGCCGTATGATGCCCCGTAGTTCCGTTTTCGGTCAGTCGGCTTGGTGAACCCGCCACCATTCGCGCAACCGATCGATCTGCCACGCTTGCAGCTCGGGGTCGAACCGCCAGTCGATGGTCGGCGCATCGGGGAGGTGGTGGACAAGGACCTCCCCGAAGCGATCATCACACAGCAGCGCCCGCGCGTCGAAGGCCCGTGGCATCGACGTGTGGTCCAGCAACGGGCCGTCCAGACCGGCCTTGTTGCCCACCGCCAGCATCGTCAGGCAGGCCGCGACGGAGGAGAGCCGATCAGCCGCCATGAGCGACTGGAGGTCGGGAAGCGCGGATGCGTCGCCGAGCAAGAGCCGCCCGCACAGGTAGTAGCCGCGGAGCGGCAGTCTGGTCTCGAACGACTTGTCGTTCGGATCGGTGCGTTGGCGCAGGTATTCCAGGAGTTCAGCGTCCGGCTCGCGGGCCCGGTGGCGCATCAGTGCGAGGGCCAGGACCGCGCCGCCGCGCCGGATCGGGTCCCGCGACCGGCGGGCTTCGCGAAGGCGCGTCCAGGGGCGGGCGGGTTTAGGCAGCCGGGTTAGCTCGAATGCGGCCAAGGCGCGAACAGCCTCGTGGCGACTGTCCAGCATCTGGATCAACAGTGCGCCGCCTTGAGTCGGCTCGACGCGTGCGAGCGCCTGCGACGCGGCGAAGGCCACCCATGGACGGTCGGCCAGCTCCGTGGCGACCTTCTGAAGCAATGCGATGACCGTCGGACTCGCCAACGCGCCAAGCGACCCCACGCAAGCCGCGGCCAGATCGTCCTCGCCATGCTGCAACGCCTGCTCCAGCCGGGTCACCAGCGCACGCTGGAGACGCTGCCGAACCGGATTCGGGACAGGCTGCGACGCCCGGGACGCGGCGTCCTGCGTCGTCGTGGACCGGACACATCGACCGGCCGCGGTCACCGCCGCCACCGCCACCCAGTATTTCCGCTCGGATTCCACGGTGCCTAGCAGCACGTCCCAATGTGCCCGCGCCAAGGACGGTCGCAATGACGCGCAGCATCGGGCGCGAACGGCTACTTGCTTGCTGCGTTGCAGATGGTCAATCAGGCACTGGTTGTCCCGCACTGCCAACCCGGCCATTGCTCGGACCCGCTTGGATGGGTCCTGGTCGAGCATCTCGATCAATCGTTGATGAACGTGCGGGTCGGTCCGTTCGAGGTCCGTTCGGCGCGAGGCCGCCCAGGCGCCGGCCTCGCGGACCGCCGCGTCCGCGTCCGACAGCCCCCGTACCATCGTTTGCCAGCCGGCCTGTTCGGTGGTGGTGGCGACGAGCATCAGGATCGCCGCGCGCCGATTGGTCGGCTCGCGATCATTGGCCGCCGCGATCAGAAGCTCGGTCGACGTCGGGCCAAGGACGATGGCCGTCGACGCAATCGCAGCGTGTCGAACCTGTCCGGCCGGGTCTGACAGCGCTTGTTCGAGGATCGAGCCGAGCGACGGGGCCGCGGCGCGTCCCAACGCCGCCATCGACCGGACCACGTCCGCACGGTCGTCTCCCGCAGTCGTGCGATAACGGTGCGTCAGCCAACGCGCCTGCTGGACAACCGATCGAGATGCCACGTCCCACCGCCCACCGAGGATCATCAGCCTGGCCAGGTCGGCGAACGCGTCATCGTCCGCGGGGTCCAGTCGGCGCTCGGCCAGCTCGGTGAATGCCGGGACGTTTTGGAAAAGCCACGCTGCGGCCACGCGGGCCTGGAGCGGCCCGATCCCGTCATCGGCCCGCGCCAGGTGGGTCAGGACGCCTAGCAGTCGATCGCGGAGCGATGCGTCCGTCGCCGCGCGGGGCAGAACCGCCTCGAGCGCACGGGCTCGAACGGCGGGATCGTCGCTGTCGATTCGGGCGGCGTGGTAGTGTTTCTGCGCCGCGGGCCAGACGACCATGCCGGCAATAACAGCGGCCAGGGCCGTCAACGCGATCGACAATAACCGACGACCGGTCCTGTAGACGCTGCGATCAATTCGACCACGTTTGGCGGGCATGGGTCTCGATGGGGTTGGGGCCGCTACGGACCGTCCGTCAATCGTTCACGGTATCATTATCACCGTTTCCGTCACCGTTGCGAGTCGCTAAGCTACGGGGCGGAGGACCGGGGTGCCACTGGCACACGAAGGCCCCGGTGCCGAGCAGGAGTCTGCGAGATTGGCATCGATCACCGTCGCCACATTGCAGCCGTCGCTGGCCAGGCTGGATCGTGACGCGAACTTCGAGGCGATCCGTCGGATGGTCCACGAGGTGGCGGCTCGCCAGCCGGTGGACCTGATCGTCCTGCCAGAGGCCCTTGATGGCGAGGGCCCGGACGTCGACGGGCCCGGCGTCTCGGAGGCAACGTCGTCCGACGTCCGGCAGTTCATCGTCGAGCTGGCGACGTCTGCCGGCGCGGGGGTGGTGGGGGGGAGTGTGGCCCATCGGCATGGCGACGGTCCGATCACCAACACGTGTCTCCTGGCCGATCGCACCGGTCGGATCGTCGGCGAATACGCCAAGCGCAAGCTCTTCGCCACCGAGGCCGACACGCGAACGGCCGGCCGCACGCCGGGCATCTTTGATCTGAGCGGATTGCGCGTCGGGGTGCTGATCTGCGCGGATCTGTGGTATCCCGAATTGGCCCGCGAGCTGTGCGGTCGGGTGGACGTCTTGTGCGTGCCGGCCAAGACGACCGTGCCTTCGGCCGAATCGGTGCCCTACGCGCGGACGGTGTGGTGGTCGCTGGCGATGACGCGGGCCGTCGAGAACGCCCTGCCGGTGGTCGTCTCGGACTGGTGCGAGCAAGCACACGCCACCGGCTTCACGTCCGGTGCGACCAGCGTGAACGACCCGGCGGGGCGGCCGGATCCCACGCGGCTACAACGGCGAATGGACGACGGGCAGCCGGGGGTCCTCATCGCCCAAATCGACCTTGACGCGGTCGCCGAGATTCGCCAGTATCGCCGGGCCGTCGGCCTCCTTGCCCGGAAGGGTGAGTGACGGCCGCGCATTTTTTTGCATCTTGGCCCTTGGCGAGCGGGCAGCGAAGCCTATAATCCGCTAGCCTTCAGCCGTTAGTCCGAGGAGGAGTCTCATGGCCCTGGATATCAAAGTCGACGAGGATGAGTGCATTGGGTGCGGTGAGTGCGCCGAGGCGGCGCCGAACACCTTCGAGGTCAACGACGACAACATCGTCGAAGTGAAGAATGCGGCGGGCGACGACGAGGACACCATCGTCGAGGCCGCCAAGAACTGCCCGGTCGAGGCCATCACCATCACCAACCAGGCAGGCGAACAACTGGCTCCCTAGGGGCCCCCCGCTCGGGGCGCCCTCGTCGGTGCCCGCAGCAAGACGCGGCAGGAGATGCGCCCTTCTCTGGGGAGCGGGGGCTATGCGCTTCAGCGCCAGCCGAGGGCGTGCCAAGCTGCCTGCAACAAAGATTGAACAGTACGTTCCTGGGAGGTCTTCCGGGGGTGGCCCATGGCTTTAGCCGTGGGGGACGCGAATCCCCGTTCGAATTCGTGTCCCCCACCTCTGAAGAGGTGGGCCACCCAACCTTCTCATCTGTTCAAACATTTCTCCAAGCAGCTTAGTCAAACTGGACCACCTTACGGTACTCGGCCAGACGCGCTTCGACCTCCTGTGCCCCGGCGCAGCGACTGATCCCCTCCAAGCTGAATCCCTCAATCGCGAACGACGCGCAGATCGTGCCCCGGGCCAGACCCGACCGCAGATGCGCCTCGGTCACCTCGCCCTGACTGGCCAGGTACCCCATCATCCCGCCGGCGAAACTGTCCCCCGCGCCCGTCGGGTCGCGGACCTCCGCGGTCGGATAGGCCGGCAAGACCGCAACCGACTCCGGCGTCACCAGCATCGAACCGTGCTCGCCTTTCTTGATCACGACGAATCTCGGGCCCCACGCCAGGAGTCGCCGGCCGGCGACCACCAGGTTCATCTGCCCGGTGAGCGAACGGATTTCCGCGTCATTGATGACCACACCGTGAACCTGCGACAGCGTTTCGATCAGCGAGTCGCGCTCCGTGTTGATCCACAGGTTCATCGTATCGCAGACCACCAGCTCAGGACCGTCGAGCTGGCTCAGCAGATCGCGTTGCAGCGTGGGGTGCGTGTTGGCCAGGAAAACGAAACCGCTGTCCCTGAACTGCGGGGGAATCTTCGGTCCCGCCTCACCGAGGACGTTTAATCGGGTTTCGATCGTGGTGGCCTCGTTCATCTCGCCTTCGTAGCTGCCCTGCCAACGGAAGGTCTTGCTGCCGGGG
>Ga0180432_10005795_pt1 | contig 16273 bp, 10 predicted proteins | sample SS_ome_10_FD_132414 | JGI IMG/M metagenome (GOLD analysis project Ga0180432, IMG submission 132414) | Hypersaline lake sediment archaeal communities from the Salton Sea, California, USA - SS_1_MS_2 metaG | ecosystem: Environmental > Aquatic > Non-marine Saline and Alkaline > Hypersaline >... | reverse complement strand
CAGATTGAAGAGCAAATTATTAATTCCTCTTTTTTTCAAAAGATATTTCAGGATATTTGCAAAATAAAAACTATACAAACGAAAAATATAAATTCGTGGCTAACAAAAGTGAAAAAATATAGCACAACATATAATATTAGTGAAGTGAATTTGATGAAAGAATTAATTAAATATATTGTGTGGAATTATCGCGCTCATAATAAGTGCAGTTCTTTTATGGATTTTGCAGAGACGATGTTTCATTCCAAAGAGGGAAAAAATATAGTGGTGAAAACCTTTTTAGAAATCCATTCTGCGTTTGCTGTTGCCGTTGCGTAATGTGTGTTTGTCTAATACTAACTTTGGACTTGAACCTGTTGAACTTGTTGAAGTTGCTGTCCTGTATTAACTTCGTCTGCTTGTTTTTTTGACGATTGAAGATGAAGATGAAGATTATTTTTAGAAACAAATTCATATATTTCTTGAAGTGTGTTGTTGTCGCTGTCGCCTTTATTTTTATTTGTTTTCGCTTTGTCGAACAACTGGGTCTTCCAATAATTGATTGTATCATGAACTATGGGAATAGTTTTTCCCTCTGTAATTTGTGTTTTCAATGCACTTATTTTTGGATTAACATCATACCAATAATTCAAATGGACGTGTGCTGTTTTGCCCGATTGATAATTAATTTTGTGTATTTTTCCAATCTTTGAAAAGATTTGGAAAATATATGTTTTTGTAGTAGAAGGATGGATATTATGAACGAACAATGATATGATGTTGTTGGTGTTGGAATTGTTTGTAGTGTTATAATTCATTGTTTTTTGTGTTGTATTATTGGTGTTGTTGGTATTATTGGTATTGTTGGTATTGTCAGTAATTTTTTTAGGACACGTATAAATATTTTTGGTCTCCATTTTGTGTAAAATAAATCCCATTTTATATTTCATTTTTTAAAAAAATGAAATAAAATTAAAAAATTATTGAATACAAATTTGAATAACAAGTTTAAGTTTATTTATACACATATACACACATCATTTAAAAATGGACCTTACTCAAATCAAACTTACTGATTCGGAATGGAATGCCATTGAAATTCCGCCTCCCTCTCAGGAAGTGAAAATTATGCGAATGATTATGGACGGCTACAATCATTTGGATATTTGCGTCAATAACACCCAAACTTTACTGGGATTTTTGAAAATGGAACAGACGGACAAAATGGATGACTACTTATTCCATAAGTTCCTTTTGCCGAAATTCCAGGAAGGGTGTGGTAGTGGTGTGTCTTCGTGTCAATATTTCATTGTCAAACTGAAATTGGCTTCTCAAAAAAGCATACAATTAAAATCCGCGGACAAAATACGTTTGCTTAATTCCGAGGCTCTTTTGCAAGCAGAAATGGGAGGAGGCGACTCCAATATTTTCGAATTGTTTCTCATTTCGCAAATGTGTGATTGTATTGTTAAAAAAGATGCAGATGATGCATATAATGCAAATAATGCAAATAAAGATGACGACGAGGATAGTGATGACGACGAGGATAGTGATGAGGATGAGGAGGGTAAGGGGGAAGCTGATAAGAAGGGTGAGGGAAGTAAAAAGGTAGCAGTAGAATGGCAATATCATTATTATACTTTGGCTAAAATGCACGAAAACATAAATCAAGTGCATAAATTAAATTATATTGTTAAAAAAATGTTGGAATTAGTCTTGGACGTTTATAGAAATGACTTTAATCCACATCAAATCATTTTTAAGGCATCAGAGTATGTGGAGCAAAATAAGGCTTTGTTGAAATATAAAAACGAACAACTTTATTCGCATCAAAAGGAATTGTTTGCGTATATCCAGCAACCTGGACCGAAACTCATTTTATACATTGCTCCCACGGGCACTGGAAAGACGCTGTCACCTATTGGCATTGACAAGAAAATCATCTTTGTGTGTGCAGCCCGACACGTCGGCTTGGCCCTGGCGCGCACCGCCATTGCAGTGGACAAGAAAATTGCCTTTGCTTTCGGTGCATCCTGTGCGGAAGATGTGCGTCTGCATTATGCAGCCGCGAGTGAATATACCCGCAACCGCAAAAGTGGAAAAATCCAAAGGGTCGACAATACCAAGGGCGAAAAAGTGGAGATTATGATTTGCGACATTAAATCGTACATTCCAGCAATGTATTATATGCTTGCCTTTAATGCAAAAGAAGACATTGTGATGTATTGGGATGAAGTCACTATTAGTATGGATTACCAGTCGCATCCTTTGCACAACTTGATACAGACGGTCTGGGCGAAAAATGTGATTCCCAATGTCGTGTTTTCGTCGGCAACGTTGCCTGCAATAGATGATTTGGGAGAACTGCGTGCGAGTTTTTGCCAAAAATTCCCCGATGGAGCCATTCATTCCATTCATAGTTTTGACTGCGTGAAATCTATCAGCATGATTGACCCAGAGGGACGCGTGGTTTTACCTCACATGTTATGCGAAGATTATGACGAACTTCAACAGATGGTGCGATATTGGAAAAATAATGGCACCATTTTGCGGTATTTTGACGCGGCCGAGGTGAGCCGATTTATCCGGTTTGTTGAAACTATTTTGCACAATGTGTGTGAAAATTATTTTGAGAATAAAGACGGAGAAGGCGACGGAAATGGAAGCGGAAACGGAGATAAAGATGATGAAGAACTTGAATTGCAACTAAGTAAAATAGTTAAACGCGGAGGTCGCATAAGAACGCATTTTGACGATGCAAAAGAAGTGTCAATGACATCCATCAAACAGCAATACATGCGTCTTTTAGAAAACATTACACCCCAAGCATGGCCGAAAATATATCGCCAATGTCGCAGTTGCGGTAATCGCATTGTGGCAAGTGATGCGGCTACTGCTATGTCTGCGGGTGTATATATCACGACCAAAGACGCATATACTTTGACAGATGGACCCACATATTTCTTTACCAAAGATGTGGGAAAAATCGCCAGATTTTACGTTCAAAAATCCAATATCCCTGCGACCATCATGGATGAAATTATGGAAAAAATTGACTACAACATAAAAATCAACAAGGCTGTGGAAGAATTGGAGCAGACTATGGAGAATATTTTGAAAGAAAATGAAGGTGGTGATGACGATGATGGAAAGGGAGGTAAAGGCAGTGGCGGAAGCAGTAGTGGCAGTAGCAGCAGTAATAATACGAGCAAAGACCCGATGAAGAACCCCAAGGTCAAGGCATTGCAATCACAGATTGAAGGCTTGCGTGCGAAAATTAAATCGGCGAAACTTCATGATTTATTTGTGCCTAACAAGTTGGACCATTTGAACCATAATGCCGACCCTCGTCGGCTACGTAAAAACACACTCTACTTTACCAGCAGTATTTCCGACGACATTGTCGTGCAAATTATGCAGTTGCACGGCATCGACGATGTGCATAAAATCCTACTTTTGATGGGGATTGGCGTGTTTTCGGAACGCGAAAATGAAACTCTCAACCCGACATATTTGGAGATTATGAAAAAATTGGCGTCTCAGCAAAAGTTGTATCTCATCATTGCGAATGCTGACTATATGTGGGGAACAAATTATCAAGCCTGTCATGCCTATTTCAGCAAGGATTTGAACCTGACACAGGACAAGATTTTACAGGGAATGGGACGCGTGGGTCGCGGAAACATCCAGCAAGAATACACGGTTCGCTTTCGCCACATGGACCAAATTCGCACCTTGTTGAATGCCGTCTTGCCTGAGGATAAATTGGAAGTGGTTAATATGAACCGATTATTCGCTCCTTTGGAGGAGGAAAATGCTTATGTGTAAGTATAATTGTGTATGTTAGTAAAAATGCATTAAATATATTATTTTTTATTTTTATTTAGTGTTCCTAACAAATTATAACAACTTATATAATTATGCAATCCCATGTTATACATAATTGCTCATTTTTGAGTGGTTATATTCACCATATATTTTATTTTTTGTTGTTTATTTTATCGCATTTTTGTTTTATTTGTTAGTTTTTCCATTTTATTTTTTGTTAGTTATAATTGTTGCAAAAAATGAAATAAAAACAATCCACAAACTATAAACAACTTAAAGAGAATGTCGTCTCAGCCCAAAGCAAAGCGTTCCTATGTTAAAAAGAGCAAGATTGTGGAGGAGGTGAGGGACACTTCTTCTTTTGTTAAAGCCGATGTTGTTGTTGTAGAGGATGTAAAAGATATTATTGATAAACCAAAGAAAAAGACAGCAAGAAAATCTAAATCAAAAGAAGAAAAGAATGCTGTTGATACAACAAACGCAGATTTACAAATTGAAAAGGTTGTAATTAAAGATGTTCCAAATAAAAATAATTCAATTGAAGGTTCAATTAAAGTTTCGGACGAATTTATAACCAAAGAACATGTGTGGAAAATGCTGGGCGAACTACTCCCCAAGCAAAACTTGATTGTTGCTCATCAAATTGAATCATACAATGATTTTATCAAGAACCAGTTTGAAAAGACATTTAAAATATTTAATCCCATTTGTGTTCGCTCTGAAAAGGACTTTGACATTGACACCAAGTTATATAGTCTTGAAATTTATGTTTCTTTTGACAATATGCGAATGCATCGTCCCCAGATATACGAAAATAATGGTTCTACGAAAATCCTATTTCCCCAAGAAGCCCGAAAACGCAACTGCACTTATGGCTCTCAAATCACAATGGACATTGATGTGAAATACGTCGCCAGACAAGGAGAAAAACTGGAACAGGTAAAAACGCATCACAAGAAATTTCCTAATTATAACATTTGCAACAATATGCCTATCATGGTTCTTTCCGATTTGTGCGAATTGAAGCAGTATCAGCACTTGAACCTCGGGGAGTGCAAAAATGATGTGGGTGGTTATTTCATCATTAAAGGCATAGAAAAGGTCGTGTTGGGACAGGAACGGGCAGCAGAAAATACCATTCAATGTCATCACATACCGAACCACACAAAATATTCTTGGAAAGCGGAGATTAAATGCGTTCCGCAAACCAAGTTGGTGTCCGCCAAACAAATGGTCGCATATATTTCTAAAAATGATAGTTCTATATTGATTGATATTCCCCAAATCAATCGTCCTATTCCTTTGTTTATTCTATTTCGCGCCTTGGGCGTTGTTTCTGATAAAGCCATTTGTCAGCACATTTTGATGGCTTCTTCTTTTGATGATGACGATGATGCAGGTAATGAAAATAGAGAGAAAATGAATAAAGAGAAAATGAACGAAAGAGATGCTGCCCTGTTGCAGGAATTGACTCATTCGGTGATGGCAGGAAACGAGTATTTAACCCAAGAAAGCGCGTTTCATTATCTCATGTCGCACGCAGCATTCACTTATTATGTTCCTTCCTTTATTGACAAGGAAAAATCCAAAGATTTAGTGAAACGAATGCGGGTTGAAGTTGGGTTGGTGCAAAAGGAGCAGTTTGTTCGCAATGTGTTGGAGGATAACGTGTTCGTTCATTGCACCACGCAGGAACAGAAATGCTACTTTTTGGGATACATGGTGAACCAGCTTCTTGCAACCAAACTGGGTTGGATGAAGGTGGGAGACCGTGACTCCTATGAAAAAAAGAGGATTGATACAACCGGCGTGCTTTTGAATAAATTGCTCGTTAATCAGGTTAATAAAATCAAGAAAAATATCATTAAAACTGGAATAAAGGAAATTGACGGAGGGGTATGGAAATCTACCAATGATTTTACGAATGTTATTAATCAAACTAATATTGAAAATATTATTGGTTCCACGATTGAGACGAAATTCATTCGTGCCCTTTCGACGGGTGATTTCAGTGTCACCTATAATTCTAGCGACGGAAAAGTGGGTGTAGCACAGGTGTTAAATCGTCTTACACCCATTGCTGGAACCAGTCATTTACGCCGTGTTTCGCGGTCCATTGATAAAAATGGAAAATTGGTTGAACCTCGCAAACTGCATTCTACTTCTTGGGGGTTCTTTTGTCCGTATGAAACACCAGAAGGTGCGTCGGTGGGAATTGTAAATAATATGAGTGTCATGGCGCGTTTTACTTTGCACACTAACTTTTTGGCGTTGGAAGCCATTGTGAAACAATATACATTGCCCTTATCTTTTGCCTTTGGTTCGGTTTCGGGTTCAGGTTCGGGTTCAGGTTCGGGTTCAGGTTCGGATTCAGACATAAATAATGTCGATATCAAAACCAAAGCCAAGGTCTTTCTCAATGGTATTTTTCTTGGAATGGCCAAAGGAAATCCAGTTGAAGTAGTAAAAGCCTTGAAGCGATTGAAGCATCGAGGTATTATTAATATCTTTACATCCATTGTATATAATTATGCAGCAATGGAAATTCGTGTATTGTCTGATGCCGGGCGATGTATTCGACCCGTGTTTCGCGTGAAAAATGGCTGTATCTTATTTACAATGCAAGTATTCCACGACGTTATGTTGGGAAAAATAACATGGAATGACTTGTTTTTAGCTGGCGGTGAATACGGCGACTCGATTATGGAATACATTGATCCCGCAGAACAAAATGCCGCGGTTATTGCGACAAGTATAAAAGAATTGAATAATTCCGCATTGGTAGCAAGTGCTACGGATATTGCATATACTCATTGCGAAATTGACCCATCGCTTATCTTGGGTATGACTGCCTCGTGCATTCCTTATCCCGACCATAATCAGTCTCCGCGTAATGTCTATCAGTCGGCACAGGCAAAACAAGCCATATCTGTTTATATGACAAACTTTTACAATCGTATAGATAAGACTGCCTATGTTTTAAATTATCCTATGAAACCACTGATTGACACAGAAATTATGCGTATTTTCAAGTTTAATGAGATGGCTGCTGGTTGCAACATTACCGTCGCCATTATGTCCTACACGGGATTTAATCAGGAAGACTCTCTTTTGATGAATGAGGGTTCCATTGGACGCGGAATGTTTCAGGCCACTATTTATCACTCGGAAAAAGATGAAGAAAAAAATCAGAATGAAGCAAGTGAAATTCGCGGTATGCCAGATATCACTAAAACGGAGAAAATTAAGACAGGTGATTACAGCAAAATGGACGAACGTGGGTTTATTCCAAAGGATACATTGGTAAAAAATCGCGATGTAATTATGGGTAAGGTCAGTGTATTGAAAACACATAACAATAGTTCGCATTCTGGAAATGATACTTTGGGAACCGATTGCAAGTATTCAGACAAAAGTATGTTGATTAAAACCTGTGGAGAAGAGGTATATATTGATGAAAATGTGTTGGATACCAATGGCAGTGGATATCCCGTTGCCAAGGTCAAAACGCGGGCTACTCGCCGTCCCATTATTGGGGATAAATTTAGTTCGCGGCATGGGCAAAAGGGAACGGTCGGATGTATTATTCCTGAGAAAAATATGCCCTTTACATCCACTGGGGCTCGACCGGATATTATTATTAATCCGCATGCCATTCCATCACGAATGACGATTGGACAACTCATTGAAAGCACTCTTGGAAAGGTATTGGTGGAATTAGGTGTATTTGGAAACGGCACTTGTTTTGATGACTCCGTTTCCACTGACTGGATTGCGAATAAATTGCTTGAACTGGGATACGAAGCCCATGGAAACGAACTCATGTATAGCGGTGAAACTGGGGAACAAATGGAATGTTCGGTGTTTATGGGACCGACCTTTTACCAGCGTCTAAAACATATGGTTAATGACAAGCAACATGCGCGTGCAACGGGACCACCCGTCGCTCTTACGCGACAACCCGCGGAGGGCAGAAGTCGTGATGGTGGTCTGAGAGTGGGTGAAATGGAAAGAGATTGTCTCGCAGCCCATGGCATGGTTTCGTTTATGAAAGACCGGCTGTATGAATCTTCGGATAAATATGCCGTTCATATTTGCGATGAATGTGGAATGATTGCTGTGTATAATGATGCTAAACACGTTCATTTGTGTAATATGTGCGAAAATCGCACCAACTTTTCCAAAGTTGAGTTGCCGTATGCTTGTAAATTGCTCTTTCAGGAATTATCGGGGCTGAATATCATTCCTCGGGTCATCACGGAAAATGCCGTGTTGCATCGTAGTGTGTAGTGAGCAGTATGTTTTTATGTATTTATGTTGTGTGTAGTGTTTTTGTGTTATGTATTTTATTATTTTTTATTTACCTTTTGATTTTTCATTGTCTAACAAAAGAAAAGAAAAGAAAAAGAAAAATAAACAATGATAAACATAATCAAAAGATTAGATAGATATAAACAATAAATCCACAAAATAATATCACTAATTAATGAAAATTGTTAGCATTGATGTTGGAATTAAGAATTGTTCGTTTTGTATTTTAGATTATGTAAAAAAAGATTACATTACTTATCCCACAATGCTTCATTGGGACATTGTTAATCTTATTGATAACACTTCTAGTTTTGAAGAATATCAAAAGGAAATAAAAAAGGGGCATGTCGCTGACGATAACGTCACAGTTCAAGTACAATATCCGTGTATGTATGTAAATTCCTCCAATGCGGGTGCAAAAGGTAAATGCAAAACATGTACGAAACCCGCTACATATCGTACTAAACAGCAGTCTCTTGAATATGCTGCAAAAAATGCTGATACTTGTTTTACGTGGCACACTTATTGCACTTTACATGCAAAGAAATTCACTGCATTCACTGCTTCCAAGGATTTAAAAGAAAGTGCATTGAAAAAATGCACCTCCACCAAGTTAAAAGAGTTGATAAAAAAATATCAAGTGCCTATGAATGAAATGATAAATTACAAAAAGGATGACATGAAGGAATTGTTGGGTCAATATCTTTCGCAACACGAATTTACTTTTATTCATCCGCCTAAAACAGCAAAGGTGCCTGCTCCCAATGTTGCCTTGCAAATTATTGGGCGGAATATTGCTTCTTTTTTTGACCGTTTGTTAGGTAATGAGATAGCCGAGCTAACACATATTCTCATTGAAAATCAAATCGGGCCTTTGGCAACGAAAATGAAAACCATTCAGGGAATGTTGATGCAGTATTTTCTTATGCGAAACGAAAATGTAAAGGTTGAATTTATCAGTGCATGCAATAAACTGAAAAATAAAAATGCGGAGGAATTATGGGATGGAGGCTCTGCTGATGACGATGGCATTTCTAATACTGCTTCTAAAAAAACTGGAAAGAAAATGAATAAGGATGAAAAGGATGAAAAGGACGAAAAAAAGGAAAAAGTTGAATATGCGGAAAAGGCTGGAAAAAAAACAAAGAACAATAATAATGATGGCGATGATGACAATGATGGTGGTAATGATGGTTATAATGATAGCAGTAATGATGGTGGTAATGACAAATGTGATACAATCATCGCCAAACTAACAAAAATGGAAAAAAAGGAATACACAAAGCGAAAGAAACAAGGTGTTATATCATGTGCGGATATTCTTTCTGCTACACCCACCCTTTCATCTTGGTCTCCTTATTTCCAAGGATGCAAGAAAAAAGATGATTTGGCAGATTGTTTTTTACAAGGTATCTGGTATATACAAAACACATCACATCATTCGTAGCTTTTCTTGTTTGTTTATTTGTTTATTTGTTTGTTGGTCTCTTGTTTTATCGCATAAATTGGAAATACAGCTCCACACCACATACAAATAATATTACATACATTGCGATGAAATCCAGTTCGACCCAAATTGTATCTCTTATTGCATTTACAACCACGTTTGTATTTGCATGCACGTATTTCTCAAAATCAAGCACAGTAGTTAATTCGTCCGTCCATTTAGATGGGGCTTCGCCGTTGCCATCATATATCAATAATTTTTGCGTGATGACGTGTTTGAGTTCCTGGTATAACTTCGCAAGGCGTCTGTAAATGTAATAACTTTCCACTTTGGAATGGAAAATTGTGCTACAATCTCGCATGCATGCCGCTGCAAATTTGTCGTCAATTGCGTCTATTTTTTGCCATTCGTTGCGTATATTAAGACGCAGTTGAGCGTACTGGGTTTCCAGTTTATTGATTTGTATTTGTGGTGGAACACGCGTTTGAGTGCCTCGCACCAGCAAATAAACCAACTCCAAAATGGTATAGAGATTGTAAAAGTAATTACGAACCTGTTGAAACATTGTTGATGGTTAATGGTTGATGATTTGATTTTAATTTAATTTTATTAATTGCTCTTCAAAGTAAGAAAGAGATGTGTGGCATATATTTGTAAAATAAAAAATCATTTTTTTATTTTGCACAAAAACGATAAAAATTATTGAGTAATCATTATAGCAATCCAAACAATTCCAGTGCATTACGACATGCGCCTTGTTCGGCACTTTGTTTTATATTTTGGCTTGCCGTTCCCAATAATGCGAGCATCTTTCCATCATTGTCTTCCAGATGCTGTCGCAGTGCATCTATACTGATGCTACTACTGGTTGGCGGTTTAGTTAAATCTATGGTGACCTTCTTCATTATTTCCTCCGCACTTTCGTATTTTTTATTCACATTGATATTTATGCATAAAAACACTCCCATTGTATGCTGGTTTGTATCCTTGTCATAATCCAAAGTAATATAAATTGGCTCTGTCTTACTATATCTGAATGCCTTTTGCAGTGTTTCTTGGAGTTGTTGTTTATAATTATCATTCACATTGATTATTTCCGTCCAATTAATGTGCCTTTCAAACACGGCTTCTAAAAATATGTTAGCCATTTGAAATCCAGCACCCGTGGTATATTGTGAAAGTAAAAAGCAACCACCTTTGTTTTGTAAGTCTTCTGTATCTGCCATTAAATTCACCTTGTTGAAATCCAAAAATAAGGCACCCAAAAAGGCTTCGAATAAATTCCCCAGTTCTTTTCGCACATCATAGCGGACATTGTTATCCTCTGATTGTTGGGATATCAGCATCCATTTATTCAGTCCCATTTCCGCGGCTATCGGTCCAATGGATTTATTTTTTACCACGGCGATTTTTAAGTTGGTTTTGAAGCCCTCTTGCGACTTTGGAAATCTGCGATAAATGTAATATTTCGTCACCAGTTCCAAAACGCCGTCTCCTAGAAATTCCAGATTTTGAAAGGATTTGGATTTTAAAGATAAGCAATTATCCGGTTTGGGAGCAATTACAATCCCCAGTTGCTCGTTTTCAGACGCAGGACGTTTAGTGTAGGAAGGATGGACGAATGCCCGTTTATATAACTCCATGTTATGCACTCGCACCATTTCTTCTGGAATGCCGTATTTTCTCAGGATGTTGCACACGTCCGCTTCGGTGATTTCTACATTGATGGGATTATATGGATTGTGAATAAGCGTTCCTTCTTCCGTGGCAGTCATTTCATTGGAAATCATTGTAGATTTGTTTTGTTTGTTAGATGATGTTTGGATGTATTGATATTATATATAATCAAAGATATTAGTTGAATATATATTTTAACCTGCTCTTTTATAAATTTTATATTTATATCATTTTTACGAAATATGTGTTGTATCTTGTGTTTGTGAATTATGCGGTCGGCGGACTTGTATTTTTCAAAGAATCATACAAGGTTTGAATGGAATACATTGTCAGTGGTTCTTTGTAAAATACCACATTGCAGATACTTCCGCTGATGCCATCATTCATGCCCACCGTTAAAGTATCATATATAATTGGCGGGGACACTTCAATGGAACTACTTACTAATTTTCCATTGTAGAAAATATCCATTGTTCCATTCAGGTAATTAATTACCACATTGTTCCACTTTTGAAGACGCACGTTATCATGAGAATATAACAGGCGGTCTACTTTTTTGTGATTTTCCGTATTTTGAATGTAGACCGCAAGAGTATTGGTGGGTGCGAAAAATTTCACTATTGGAACACCTCCGTAATCCAACACAGTGGATGCCTCGGAATAAGCTACACTGGTACTCGGCGGAAATGAATCGACGTACAGCCAAAAGGATATTCCATAGTGATAATTGGGTTTCAATTCCTGTGGAACATCTTCCTCTGTCAGTTCATTTAATTCGGTAAAAGAAGAAGTGGATAAATGCTGGTCAATTGGAACCGGCTGATGCACCACTTGTTTTCCTCCTTTTAAAAAATACCATTGTTGTAATCCCGGAATTATCCACTGAGACACTACGAAATACAGAAAAATTGTTCCAAGAACCACCAAGAGTGCTATTACATCACTTGGTTTTGTTCCTTTGAATGGGTTTTGTGGTGTCCCAGTTTTGCCTCGCATTCGGTCTAACAAATCTGCGAAAAGACACGGAATATATAAGAATGAATTTATTAGCAATCGCACAAAGGAATTGCTCGCAATCCAATCTCCCAAATACGACATTTTATACACCAGTGTTAGTACTCCCAGCAAAAGAACAAGGTTGAATATTATGGAACCAATGTGTTGGTCGGCATTATTAGAGAACACGCCGAATGTTTGCAATAGCCACCAGAAAAGCAATCCCGATACAAACAGGGAAAGAAATATGTATAGGCCATTTAACCAAGGTGCGGATACGGATGCTGTGGCTGTGGCTGTGGCTGTATTTAATGCAGAATAACCAAGTGTTAACCCCACCAATAATAGTCCTACAAATAGCGAAAGAAAAATTGATATTCCTCCATATTTCGTCATTATTCCCGCTGGATTAAACATGTATAAGACAGACACAAGCACTGCATAGGCTGTAAAAACACCCAAATATTTAACGTTGATATTTTTTAATAATTCTGCAAACTGATGTGCTGTTGTTGGTGTTGTTCCGTCTGTTTTGTTAGGTAATGAACTATTTTTTGCATCAGCAGTATTTTTCCAAAGAAATACAATTCCAAAGGTTGTGATAAAATACAGCAATACACCCATCAATGAAATATTGTTTTTGCTTCCTATATTATTGGAAAAAAAAGAGCCAATTAAGAGTGCTAACAATGACGCCAATGTTAGGGCGAATATTTTTCCTCCTTGTTGGTAAAATTGGATGAAACCAATGACGATACTCAATGCTCCAAACAAAAGGAAAAAATTAGTTATCCAATCGGCTTCTGCCGCTGCTTTCCTAACAAAATTCAATAAATAGAGACCAATAAAAATGAAAAATAAAATTATTCCTATGTATTTATTGTCAAAACCATTCATAGATGTTATTTTATTATATAATAATTAATTAAATTTATTGGGTTGTAGATACTGGTTTATATAATATCATATTATATTTTGTAGTTTTTGTTTGATTAATTTTGTTTGAATGGTTGTATTTTATATAAAAATGAATTAAATATATGAATGGATTAAATATAAAATATGAACGAAAAAGGAGAACAAGAATTAAATATTAATTTTGAAAATAAGGATGGATTGGAATATCTTTCGACCATTGAAAATAATTCAATTGATTTAATTTTAACCGATCCGCCATATATTATTTCACGAGATACGGGAATGAATAAACATTATAATGAAGTAAAAGATGCAGAAAAAAATAAAGTAGAATACATTAAAACAGAAGCAGAGTGGAATAAATATAAAAAAGAAAAAAAAATTAAAACAGATGATAAAAAAGAACTTTATATGAAATATGGAACAATATATGGAAAAAAATATTGTGTACAAACTGATTACGGAAATTGGGATAAAAATTTTACAATAGAAATGTTGGAAAAATTTATTGAGGAATACTATAATAAATTAAAAAAGGGTGGTACACTTATTATTTTCTTTGATTTATGGAAAATAACAATACTGAAAGATATTATGGAAAAATATAAGTTTAAACAAATACGATTTATTGAATGGATAAAAACAAATCCACAACCATTAAATTCAAATGTTAATTATTTAACCAATTGTAGAGAAATAGCTCTTGTTGGTGTAAAAGATGGAAAACCTACATTTAATAGTAAATATGATAATGGAATATATCAATTCCCTCTTCAAGGTGGAAAAAATAGATTTCATCCTACACAAAAAAGCATCGTATTATTTGAAACATTAATTAATAAACATAGTAATGAAGGCGATATAGTAATGGACACTTTTGTTGGAGGAGGAACAACATTATTAGCTTGTAAAAATACAAATAGACAATTTAAAGGATGTGAAATATCTCAGGAATATTACGATAAAGTAATAAAAATTGTGAATTGATTTATTTTATTTTATTACACGCTTGTTCAGTTATATATTGTTGTATGAGTTTATTTTTTATACCTTCCATAAAAGCAACTGGGTCGTACCAATAACTACCAACCATGGCATTAGGGTCATTTATATCATAAGTTTCATCACCATATATGAAATCAATATCGAAAGTTTTTAAATTTGGTATTGTAGTTGCACCTATTCGCTTTTGAGTTTCTCGTGTTTTCTTACTCACTTCACGTTTTCGTAAATTACAACCATTACATAATATTTGGAAATCTTCGTTTGTTTGCGTCGAGGTATTGTGTACACGCGGGTCGTTATAAAGGTCATTCTTATGGTCGACAACCAGACTACTATGACTTCCGCAAGCTACGCATCCATTTTTTTCTCCCTGTTTTAAATGGTATTGTTTGATTTTTGAATTGATAGTTCGATTTGCAATAGAAATTGTATAATTTGCATTTGCAAAACCATTGGTTCGTAGTTTTAGAATTTTTCCGGTATTTTTGTTATTCACCCTTTGGGTTTCCCATTTAAAAACTTTGTCGCCGAAAAATTGATTATATCTAACTGCTCCATTATTTCCTAAATCTAATGGGGTGTTAGTAAAATAATCTCTATCATACCATTCTGAAACTCCATCTGAGTTTGGTTTTAAATATGATATAATCGTATCATATTTACGCGTTTTATTTATGTTTGTTTCTTCCATTGTCTTATTATTATGTATGCAGTTATTTATTTTCATTTTTATTTTATATTACATCTTAACTTTAATGCTTTGTATTTTCTATTTTATCCATTTGCTCTATCTGTCCCATTTGCTCCATTTTTTCCATCTTTTCCATTCGTCTTTTCACTTCCATTGGATATTGCCTATTGTTATACGCCATACACGCCATTAATTCGCATGATATTTTCCTGAAACGCTTTTCGCGTTCTTCATCCAGGTCATCTTCTACGAACCAACTGAATTGCTTGTCCAGTTGTGCATCAATGGTCTTTTCATTTCGCATTTTATCCAAAGCACCTGATAAATTGTCCTTTAAATCATAATAAATGCGGTTAAAGGTAATGGTTTTATTCACCTTGTTCCATCGACCTGCATTATATATCATCATGTATGCATCGCGCAAATTGGAAATATAAATATTCTGGTTTTCTTTCATTTGATTGGAAAAATGTTTCATGTTGAATAATTTTTCCACTGCTTTTTGCATTTGTTTAAAACATGCACGATACATTGCATCTGTAATGTGGCTCATATCTTCATTTCCATACACATTAATGGATATGTTATTGTTATGATTATTATTATTAGTGTTTGTAATGTTATTCTGTGTGGTAACTGTCTTGTATTTCAATTGTTCTACTTCTGTTTTCAGTTGTTCGTTGTCTTCTTTCAGGCGTTCAAACAAAAGTCGCAACTCCACTTCCTCGGGTTGTATATTTTTTATAATGCAAGGCTTTTTACGATTTAAATGATTTGTTAGTTTTTGATTGGTCTGAAAGCACATTTCACAGCGATTACATTGGAACCTTTTTTTTATGGTTGGAGACGCATTAGTGGCCGGATTTGGCACACAAGGCGTCTTGCGATTCATGTGATACTTATAACTCGCATTGGTGATGAACGTCTTGTTGCATTTTTCGCAAGTTTTATTTGCCATTTCTATATCCCAATACGTTTTTTTTAAATTATTAACTTTTATTAACTTTTTTTAACCTTTTTTGCTAAAATTATTAACTTTTTTTAACCTTTTTTTAGTTTTTTCAAAAAATGTTTTTTTGCAAAAGAAAATGTGATATGAATATGTCTTATTTTTGTTAGGTAATAACATATGACGAGACTGGAAATAAATTATTAACCTTTTTTTAGGTCAAAATTAGAGGGGGGAATATTTTTTTATTTTTATAATTGGTTAGAAAAAATAAAAATAAAAATACATTTTCTTTTTTTGATAAAAAGGATGGTCGTTTTTTCAATTATTTTTATTATTTTTTATTATTTTTATTATTTTTTATTATTTTTTATTATTTTTTATTATTTTTTATTATTTTTTATTATTTTTTATTATTTTTTATTATTTTTTATTATTTTTTATTATTTTTTATTATTTTTTATTATTTTTT
>Ga0180432_10005794_pt1 | contig 16275 bp, 8 predicted proteins | sample SS_ome_10_FD_132414 | JGI IMG/M metagenome (GOLD analysis project Ga0180432, IMG submission 132414) | Hypersaline lake sediment archaeal communities from the Salton Sea, California, USA - SS_1_MS_2 metaG | ecosystem: Environmental > Aquatic > Non-marine Saline and Alkaline > Hypersaline >... | reverse complement strand
GCAAGAACAGACGCAATTTTCCCTTCACGATATATCCGCTCGATGTCATCAGCTGTGTAAGCAAACTCCAGGTCCGGATAGCGGCAGACAAAACGATGAACCAGGTCTATGCTCTCGAGGCATCCCCGGAGAGCTTTCCCTTGATGCCTGTACTCAGATGGAACCCAAACCGCCCAGAACTGTGCTCCGACCAAACCTTCCCGCAATCTCGGGATATCGGCGGATAGCCGAGGCTGAACCCGGGCGAGATCTAATTTATCTAAATCTCCATTTGCGGTTTCTATTATTGAACTTGACAGGTCATTATGTCCCTCGATTAGAGGCACTTCTTTCAACAGAGCCTTAGCCCGCTCCAAATATATCTGATCTGGCTCTGTCCCTTTTTCCTGAACAAAAAGAGGAATTGCAAGGATGTGAAGGGCAATCATAGAGCTGACGAATTTTTTTATCATGTTGAAATCCTCCCATTTTGACGTCAATAGCAAATTTTCTTGAAAAAAATGTTTTTGGATCTGTCTGCATCAATATGGAATCCACAGATTTTCCCTCCAGGATCCCTTTGAAATTTTAGGCTATAATCCTCGAACGTAAAAATATCCTCCGAAACAGCCTGCAACGGTTTTATGATTGGAGGATTCTTTTGTGCAAAAATCAACCCGCCCTTATCGTTTCTCAAGACATATGTAACCATTAATTCATCACTGTAATAATCTCCGGCATAGTCAGCAAGCTGTTTTAGTGAGGGGTTATAACCCCTTCCCTGCTGTTTTTCTGTTTTAAGTTGACGTACTCCCTTTGGCGGCTCTGTGAAGTATTTATCAAGGAAAATGTCCGCTATCTTATGACATAGCTCTGTAGGATTTATCGTGGATAGATTGGCCAAACAGATTATGGAAAAGTAATGATCTGGAAACTGCATGAATCTCGCCCTGAATCCGACATATGCTCCCCCATGCCCAAGAGTTCTCAAACCTCTATAAGCAGATAAAGATAAACCAAAGGCATATCCGGATTCTCTACCGGCGGATTGATTACCCGCATTTGCACCGTTATTGAGTTTCCCGATTTGTTTTATTTTTTTAATAAAATCAGGGCAATCGATCTTGTTATCATAAAAATTTTGGTCCCACAGATAGAAATCCTCAACAGTGGTAAACACACCGCCGTCCCCGGTGCTTTCATTCAAAGTTTCATCGACAAAAAAGTGCCCGTCGACACGACCGTATCCGGTCGCCCTGTTTTTGACGACTGCCCTGTTATTTTCATAGATAAAAGTGCTCTGCATGCCTAGAGGAATAAATATATTATCTTTCACAAACTGGCCGATCGACCGGCCGCACACCCGCTCGACAATTACCGCCAAAAGAGTGTATCCCGAATTGCTGTAAAGATATTGATCGCCGGGTTTGAAATTCAACACCTTCTGACAGGCGACCAGCTCCATTATGTCATCATTGTGATGCTCTCCCTGGTCATCGTGCTCGCCGCTCAGATACTGCAATGATTCATAATCGCGTATGCCGCTGGTATGATGAATAAGGTGCCTGATGGTTATCGGCCATTTGTATTCGGGCATTTCAGGCAGATACTTCCGAATATTATCATCCAGTGAAAGTTTTCCTCTCTCGTTCAAAATGAGAATACTTGAAGCCGTGAATTGCTTAGAGATCGATCCAATGCGAAAAACAGTATTCGGTTTTATCGGGATGTCATGATCGAGATTGGCCATACCGTAACCCTGTTTATAAATAATCTTTCCATCCTGAACAATGGCCAAAGCACATCCGGGTGATGCCGTCCTCTCCCAATCAACGAACAGCGTATCCACGCGTTTGTACCTTTCATCACTCTCTTGCGCTTGGGAAGCTTCCCCTCCATGAAAACACACCAGAAAAACAACAGTAAAAATACGAAGATATTTAACGCATCTTTTCATATCCATAGCGATTCTCCTGAAACATTGCGTTCATCGAGACATGCCTTGATGATATTATGTTCAATTGTAAAAGGAAATTGTGATCTTATTGCCAGTTCGCTCCTTGCTTATTGTTCGTGTATTTAGAAATGAGGCGATTGCGCAATTCTCTATACATCGTTACTATCTTTTCCATACTGAGGCGAGTGTATTCCGTTAAGAACTTTTTTGCGCTTCCGGGAGATTTATCATATAACTTTAATGCTTCAGCATCGATAGAGGATTGTTTTTCAAAAAAATTAGCTTCCAGCGGATCCCGAACTGCCTGCAAATCCTTAATGGCATACTGCCATCTCAGATAAAGAAGGTTATCCACAAAATCTATCAGCCACCTGGCCGACTTATCACTGTAATTATCGGGATCATATGTCTTGTACAACGGGGATATCTCCGTAACACCGGCGTAAATAGGAACATATGTGCTGGTGTATTGATTATCGAGATAAAACCAGTAAACACCTCCTATAGGCGCTGGCAGCCATCCTCTCAGTTGAGCGACCATCCCATATCCACCCATGGATACATTTCGCCGCCATGTTATATCCAGAAGTTCACGCATGTCCTTTGTGGGGAAGGGTGTCGTTAGAGGGCTCTTAACCATGCCTCCCTTGCCGTCCGGAACCAGCCAGTCCAGATCTGCGGTCATATCGTATATCGTCCCATCGAAAACAGAGCGCTGGAAAGCTATAACATCCTGCACGGAAAGCTTTTTTTCAGGTTTAACCGAAAAGGGATAGAGCGAAACAGGCTCATAATACTGATGATAGGCATCGTAGCCTTTATAAGATGCCGGGACTACTGATTCATACGCTGTATCCGGGAAGAGTATTTTCTTCGAGAGCTTCTTATCCGGCCATTCCCTGTAGTCGGGAGCGACTGTTGAATAAAAAAGCCAAAACCGGCTAATCTCTCCCTCATTAATCGCAACGGGTGAGTATGTTTCTTGCCAGTTAAACGGTTTTCCTCCTTTCGGGTCATACAAGCCACGCTCTACAGCCGCCTGCATGTAATATTCCGAGACCATGAAGTTATCAGAATCATTCGGATCGATTTCTCTTATTATGCTAAAATTCGGGATAATGGTGACGTGATCGTCCGGCAATCTCTGAGCAACCCAAACAGCACCGGGTTTGCCACTTTCGGGTGACCAGCCTGCCCCAACTCCAAAAACTTCAAACACCCAGATCTCATTTGGGTCGGCAATACACAGGCTTTCTGCCCCCCAACCATCGGTGGCGACAAATCCATATTTTTCCATAAGGGATCCGATTAAATTAACCGCTTCTTTTGCCGTTTTGCACCTCTGCAGTGCAAACAATTGAGCCTGTTCGATAGTCATGATCTGTTTGCCGTTGTCAAGGGTTGTAATCAATTCCTTTTTTTGAGGAATTGTGCTCTCTCCGATAGCCAGCTGATGTTCATTCATATGGGGATAGCCTGTATGAAAATAAGCGAATGTATGTTCTGCTTGAGGTATATATCCGATGACTTCCCCGTACTCACACAGAGGCTTTTTTACGTCGCGCAAACCGTAATACACAGGAGCCATGGCATCTTTCTTGAAAGATTGAGCCGGAACGACATGCACCCGGCACTCCGGACAGTTGCCCGTCTGCGATGTAATAACAGATCCATCGACAGATGCCTTTTTCCCGACAGCAATGACAGTACAATTGGCTTGCGCGGCTGCTTGAATCGACAATAAGAGACCAATGGAAAAAACCATACCTAAAGCTAATATTATTTTTCGCAAAGTCCTTCTCCTTTCTGAAAGGGAATCCTGATATCAATTAAAAATCACATCACAGTAATTTTTTCAGAAAAAGTCTCTCAAATCCAGCATTCTCCGATATCCACGCAAAAAAGGATCAATCCGACCAGTTACAGGTGCCGCTATTGTATCTGCACCGACAAAGCCTTGCAGACATAGATTGAGCAGCTTGACATGTGGCGTTTGGGTTAAGTGCGAACCACCAAACTATCAACCTATGTATTTTCTCACACCATTGAAGATGGACATTACAAGACCCGTGAAAAAGAATCGCTTCTGACGAACATAGCAACATATCCTATGGCTGCTATTTAAAAAACGAAAAGGCACCAGATAGAAAAAACCCTTCCTAACTGTTCACCGCTCACTTATTTTCAACTGCTTTTCATTCTCTAATTCTATACGACAATAAGTTTTTTTATAACATCACACTAACTTCTAAATGAGAGGATTAAGCCTATGAATTAAGGCTTAATCCTCTCAAAATACTCACTTACTAAAAAATCATGCTGCTTCTTGTTCTAAAATCTCACTCGGAGACCCAATTGCACCCGCCTGGGATCCCATATCCTGCTGTAGGTCCATTCCTGTCCAGATGACAACGAATAGTCCATCATTCGGGTTGCGGTGGCTTTATTCAGAAGATTAAAGACCTCGAAACGGGCCTGTATAGAGAACCTGTTAGCAATCCTGAAGGTTTTTTCAACACTTGCATCGAGCAGATAACCCGTCGGGAGTCTATGTCCGTTGTCACCACGGGCTTCCACAGGAACACTATCACTTCCTTGATTGAGTCCGTATATTGCGGCTACACGGGCATAAGGAATTCCTGATTGAATCTGGAAATTCACACTGGCAGCAATGCCATAGGGAAACAAATAGGTGCCGAGAAGCTTCATGCTGAAAGGCCTATCGCCGGGCATACGGCCTTCCAGGTTTAAGAAACTGTTGGGATCTCTCGCTGCAGAACTGTTGTACAAAATATTCTCGCTATTATGCTGGCGGTTGACTCCCCGTGGATTCAATCCCCATATTTTAGAATAAGTGAAGGAGGCCTGGAGCTGCCACTTATTGCTCATTCGCTTATTGAGAACGAGCGAAAACATTCGGTATCGCGAATAAAACCGGTCAGGATTGGTAATGTGAAGCTCTGGATATTCATCGATTAAATTGTAAGCTTGGAGAGAATCTCCCGAATAGGGATCTGTAACTGTGGTGAGCTCGTAGTAATCATCCCAGTCTCCTGTAACTGGACTGAATCCAATTAGGTCTTTTGACCATTTTTCCAAGTAGGTAAAACTCAGCCCGAAGTTGGTAAAAAGTTCCCGGTCAATCCCCACAGAAAACTGGTCAGAGTATGGATTTTTCAAGTTAGGATCTACGGAAATCAATTCTGGTGTGTAAGAAGTAATTAAATCCCAATCCGAACCATTCCATCCATACATATACCAGGTCGGTGCAGAAGGAGGCGGTAGCTCCCAATTCCCATAAATCATATGATTGTAGTAACGACCTATGTTTGCTCTTAATAGTGTTTTTCCGTCAGCAGTTAATCTATAAGCCAGCCCGAAACGAGGAGAAAAAACTCTATATTTCACAAGGTCGGATATTCCAGGAGAAATCTCTCCGGTCTCATACCACTCATAATTATTGTCAGGATCGACGGCTATGTCCGCCTGATCAGGTATCCAACCCGTGTTATGGTCATATCGGATTCCAATATTAAGGGTAAGGCGGTCACTGACAGACCAAGAATCATCGAGGAAGCCACTTATCCTGTTGTTAGCGGCACCATAACTATAAGGCGCCATCGCATATTTGTACTGATACAAATAAGCTTTTCCGTCATAATAATATGTGTAGTCCAAGTACCATGCACCCGCTGTATAACCACCTTTTGTCGTTGCACTGCCATGTGCATACTGAATACCAAACTTGAAATCATGATCTCCACCAAGGAAATCCTCAGCAAAGTGTGACAGAGTCGCATTCACGCCATGCTGTGCGGGTCTGTAATAGTTGAGCCACCAGGGCCCTCCGGAAGCGACACCGGTGTTGGCATTATAATAAGTCGGCCCACGGAAGTAGGTCACTGATTCATAGTTGTCATCACCACCACTGTAGTTGTATTTCAGATCAAAGAAGGTTGTATTACTCAAGATGGCCGTCAACGCCAGACTTCCTGTTGGCAACACACCTCTTTCTGTCCCCACAGTATCAAGGCTTGCGTACTCCGGAGTGAATGAATCTTGAAGATCAAACCACTCATAATTGATGAAGCCGAAAATCTTAATGTTCCTCGTCAATTGGGCAGTAATTTTTCCAAATACCTGTATATCGTCGAATCCCGTACAATACTGAGGATCACTTCCAGGTGGCGTATAGGCATCATACTGCTTCCAAAAAGAAGTGAAGAACCATACTCTATCTTTAATGATTGGACCGCCGAGCTGGAAACTGAGGTCGTGAAATTGATCTCTGTTAAAGGGATATTGCTCGTCCTCGGCAATGTATCCGTTATCGAGAAGCTGACCAAGAAATTCCTTCGAGTTATTCCCAGTCAGACTATTTGCCTGATAAAGAACTGCTGCTCCCCCATGAAAATCATTGCCTCCTGATTTGGTGACGATATTAACAGTCGCTCCCATGAAGTTTCCGTATTCAGCCTTTCCCCCAACTCCAATGACTTGGATTTCTTGGATAACATCCGGATTTAACCAGGCCCAACCAGCTCCATATTCTGCTGCAGTCGTATCCACTCCATCAAAAAGATAGACATTGTTCTCTGAGCCGGAGCCGTACGCAACGCTTCGGGTTGAGTTCGTGTTCCCAGCCATGGACCATATTCCCGGCGTAGAATTCACCAAATCAAAGAAACACAATCTCAACAAAGGGAGATTGTCCATCATTTCCGTCTCCCAGTTTGTTGAAACTCCGGATTTGGTCACATCCACAACCGGGGTCTCCGCCAAAACGGTGACGGTCTCTTCGAGTGTGGCCGTCTCTAAAACGACATCTTCCATCACTGTCTTATCCACACTCACAATGATTCCTTCCCGTTTGAGAGTTTTAAAACCCTGTATCGAGAAAGTGATGGCATAAGTACCAGGTGGCAAGTTGCCTATCCGATATAGCCCGCTCGCACTTGTAACAAAAGACTTAACCCCACCGATTAGAACAGGACTTTGCACTTCTACTGTTACACCAGGTAAAGGAATGCCCTCTGTATCGGTCACCGTTCCTTTGATTGATCCCGTAAGAATCTGTCCATAAGACACACTGAAAAAAAAGAGTAGCATCAGAAATGAGATTGTCATAAAGATTTCTTTTCTAAGTTTCAAATCATCCTCCTTCGATAAAAGCAATTATATAAATGCACAATAATGCATTATAGAGAAGCTGGACGCACCGGGGAGGCAATATGCATTCACCGCCACATTCTTTTCATATAAATTGCTGGTTTTATGAGTATCCACGACTCCCTTTTGCACTGTCAGCATATTCATATTTGTTTCTCTCGCTCTTTGTTTCTGCCGACGTATCATAACTATTAAAAAAATTTAAAGCTCAATATTAACAAAATTTTTACTTAAATATATATTAGGATTTTCATAATGTCAAGAAAAATATTCATTTTTATCCCAATAAATTTCTAATTTATTTATTTTAAAATAGTTATATCTTTCATCTGAAATTAGCTCTTTATTATTCATGCCTTAATTGGAAAATATATATCAACATTTATTTCATTTTATCTTAACTTTATTCACATTAAATACATCTTTAATGTAACTAAATCTTTTCACTGTTTTCACTTTTTTTCTTTATATATTATAAATAAAAAGTTTGTTTCAAATGCCAAAGATTAGATTGGCATGATTGCGTAGGGAATCATCGACCAGAGGCTCTCTGATTAAGGGATATCTAGATTTACAGGGCATGTCTCTATAAATCAGACTTGTGTAAGCCTTTCCTTTTAGCTGGTAAATAACAAGAAATTACCTACATCCTACCTGGATTCCTCATCTTTCAATTTCTTCAAGTAGGCTCTTTACAGCCTCAGCCTCAGCAGCTTGAGGTGCTAGATCAAGAAACGTTTCAAATCTTTCAATGGCTTTATCCATTTCTCCCTTTCGGATATACACTAAGCCAAGTTGGTAATGGATCTGTGGTAGTGATTTATCAAGACTTAAAGCTTTGAGGAGCACGTTTAAAGCTAAATCATATTTGTTGTAATTGAAATACATAATGCCTAAGTTCAAATAGGCATTTGCGTCATCTGGAATAACAGTTATAGCTTTTCGGAACGCTTCGATGGCTTTGTCCTCTTCTTCCTTCATCATATAGGCCTGCCCTATTCCAAAATAGGCTTCAAGAAAATCCTTTTTGAGTTCAATTGCTTTTTCCATCATTGTGATCGCAGCATCTGGATTTCCTATTTGTAAGTGAGTTAGACCAAGGTTGTAGTATCCTTCAGCAAAATCAGGCACGATTGCGATTACTCGCTCAAAGGATCCAATAGCCTCCCTATATTTTCCCTGCTTATAGAGCTGAATAGCTTCATCATATATTTTCTTGGCCTCCGGATTAGAGACTCTTTTATCGGTTGCGCTTTTTGTAAGGATAATTTCTGTTTTGTATTCCTGACCAACTTTAATGTAGATCTTCTGTGAAAATTCCTGGAATCCCTCTACTTTAACAGTCAGTAAGTACTCTCCAGGTTCAATCCCCCGGCGGTAGAATTTACCCTTTTCATTCGTCTCAAAATCAATGACGTGATTTCGTGCAATCAAGGTTAGGATGATTTTGGCACGCGGAACTCGATTTCCATCTTCATCTACTACGGCACCACGTAATTTAGAGTCCTGAGCCATTAATATTGAACTGCCTAGCGTCAAAAAAAGGAATGGTAATACAAAAATTCTTTTAAGCTTTTTTAGCATCACTACTTCTCACCTCCAAAAAAAATCAGAAAAGCCTGACTATGCCGTAAACATCTACAAAAGCGATCAATGCTACACATACGATCAACCAGGTGTCAAACACTTTGCTGGGTTTGAGCTCATTTGAGAGTATTTTATAACGGAAGTAAAGACATCCGTAAAGAACAATTATCAGCATTACAGATATGCCAATCCCTCCTACGATAATCATAAAAACGGGAGCTTTAAAAAGTAAAAACAATCCTGCCCATAGAACGGGGAGACTCCAAGCAATAATTGCTATAGACTTTTCCCTATGTTTTCTGTTTTTAAAGTCAATGAGACCAATTTGTCCAAAAGCATCCAGGAAGATTCTTGTGAACGAGGCCAGAATTGAAAACAGCGTTGAATAAAGCACAAAAAATGCCCCAATCAGGAAAATGTTTTTCGCCCAGGGACCTAACGTTTCTGTATACATTATTGAAAGACTATGCACCATATCAAGACCTTTTGGAATTTCCTTCTGTCTATGCAAAACCGATGCCCCAAGGATATAAAATGCAGTAGTTGTTATAGTATAGACAATCATTGAGAAAACAGCGTCCGTTTAAATCACTCCTACCCACCCTTTTGCCCTTTTTATCCACGCATTGCTATCATGCCTTGACCCGGCAAAAGAAGCATACCCTTTTTCAAGACACCAATAGCCATAATATAGAATTTCATCTGCGCCAACGCCGGTTATCCCGAATGCTGCAATGGCGATCCCTACAGCCCCTTTGGGAAACCTAAACTCAAAGCCATTCAAGATATTCCTCCAGGAAACTGCGTATGGAGTAAATTGAAGTGCTGCGACACAAAAAACTGTCAAGACAGTGAACAACAGAATCAAGATTAAACAGACTTTTTCAACTATTTGATAATACCCTTTATAGATCAACAGAGAAACAGATAAACCCACAAACAAAAGAATGATTGATATGCGAATGTCAGGCAAAACCATTTGAATTGTGATTGCAACTCCGCCCATAATTCCTGAAGATTGAAAAAAGACGATGATCATAATGAGCAACCATGTCCATATAGACCAATTTCCACTACCCAATTTGGGTCCTGGAAACCTGTTAAACAAAGTCATGGTGGGCTCGCCTGTATCAATAACAGCCCTTCCGTATACAAGTTGGAGAGCCACTTTAATCACGCAACTGATAATAATGATCCATAGCAGGACAAATCCCACTTCTGCACCTAATGTCGTGGTTGCAATGAGCTCTCCAGAGCCAACAATTCCTGCGGTCAAAATTAAGCCCGGGCCTAAAAAATTGAGTCTCTTAAAAAATCCCAGAGGTGGATCCTTGACAGTGGAGTCCTCCAAAAGATAAGGATCTCTTTTCAACTTCTCAATTTCCCTCATCAAATACCCAGATGCTTAGACTTTAAAATGTTGGCTTCTACCTGAACTGAAAGCATGATAGTCCACAGTATCATTTTATGACTGGTAACAGAATATGTGATGGATATTTTCCGCTATGATGAACCGTATTTTTTGCTATAACCCATTTATTTTCGTCATAATTATTTCCGCCCGTATTAAGGTTTCGCTCCAAGCGCGGGAAGTTGCTGCTCGAAACTTCAACCCGGATTCGATGCCCCGGTTTGAAATAATTGCTCGTTGCATGAAGATCGATCTTTAGCTCATAGACTTCTTCTGGATTCATGTAAACCTTCTTGTCAAAGCCTTCCCGGTATCGTGCCCGCAATATCCCATCTTGGACATTGTATGCAGTGCCATCAGGATAGACATCCACAAGTTTTGCGGTAAAGTCTGTATCTCGGGCAGAGGAGGATACATATAGTACTGCGCTCACTGGCCCCGTCACCTCAATTCCCTCCTCCAGTACAGGCGACGTGTATACGAGAAGGTCATGCCGGATCTCCACCTTGGACTGATCAAAAAAACCAGGGGGCATATCCCCTGCTGTCATGGATAAATCTACAGCACCGCCAAGAGAGGGAACCGGCGTTTTGGGATCATACACAAAATGATCAGCAAGCTCATTGCCTGGCTTTCTTTTTGACAGAGTGCCATCACCAAAGCGGCTGTTGGCGTGACCATTGCTATGAAGGTAATAGCGAACATACTTCGTCTTTGATAACGGCCATTCATTCTCTCTTCGCCACACATTTCTTCCCATAACATAGATTTGTACCTTAGGCATGTCCGTGATGCCGTTCACAATTCCTTTGAGCCAGTAGTCAAACCACCTTATGTAAATTCCCCAATAATCCAATCGCGCATCCCCCAAGTTGCGCTCACCGACAACAGTCTGTTCCGTAGCCCATTCAGACCGGCAGTGTATTGTGGGAGAGATGATAACAAACTGGTTTTCTCGCGCCTCTTGGGTCTCAGCATTTCTCTGAAAGAGATTAAAAAGATAAAGACTTTCAGCAACACAGAGATCACACCAAGAGCTTATATGAAGCGCAGGAACATTGAATTGATCACAATCCTTGATATAGCCTAAATCATCCCACCAGTGATCGCCCGGTTCATGCATAACGAAATCTTCAAAGTCGCTCGGAGGAGCCCCTGCAATTTTTAACATATCGACCACGGGAAGCGTCCACCATATTTTACTGAAGTCAATATCAGGAAGCCGGGGCGCGGGATCGAAAAACTTTTCGACCTCCAGGAATGTCGACCTTGATATTCCCGGTGGCGGGCGATAGTAAACCTTGCTCCCCGACCCCCAAAACCAACCCAAGGCCGAAGAAAGCTCGAAAACACCTCCTGTAATGAAGCCAAAATAACGATAGTGGTTACCGCCCTTGCCCAAAGCCCCTCCTGCGGCCTGGGGAATCATTGCTTTTAGGTGAGGATTCCGCAATTTTGCCTGTTCTATTTGATCTTCTCCACGATAAGAACAACCGTAAGTTCCGACATTTCCATTGGACCAGGGTTGAGTAGCCGCCCAAGTTACGGCGTCATAACCATCTTTTGTGGAGGAGGCGGAAACAGTAAACGTGCCCTCTGATTCAAATTTTCCGCGAACATCCTGCACCAACACGACATACCCTTGTCCTGCCAGTATGTAGACATCATTTCCGTAGAACTTTTCTCTCCATGTATTTTTATTGTAAGGAGTTCGCATTAAAATTACAGGGAGCTTATCTCCAGCCCCCTCTGGAAAATAGATATCTGTTGAAAGCTTGACCCCATCCCTCATGGGAACCATGATACTCCGCTCCATCGCAACTTTATACTTGGCTACCGGAATATCATATTTTTGGACAGAAAAACAGTGTAATACACAAATCAAAAGACCGGCATAAAACAACCCTAAATAGCAGAGTATGACTTGAATTTTTTGTGCGCAAAACATCATATTCAATAAAACCTTCATTTTAAATTTACAGAAACTGCGAAAAATATTGCCTTTTCAAGAACAGAAATGGATCCAATTCCGATAGGAACAACTTTAACAGCGGTCTCAAATCCAACACTCCCCCTAGCGGCCTGTAATAATTTGAATGCCTTTCTTGAGTACTATGTCCGGTCCGCCTTTGATGAAAAACTCAGGTTCCGGTTCCATAGCGATATCTGGATCAACACCATTCCCCTCGAAGAGTTTGCCGCTGCTCTGGAAAGAAGCCATAGATGATAACCGAAGCTCTAGTTTTGAATTCTTAAGAGTTGTAATGATTGCGGCGCCGCTTCCTCCTCCACTGGACGCTCCAATGAGCGTGACATTAGGCATTCCTTTGACCGCTGAGAGGATGACATCAGAAGCGCTGAAACATTTGTTATTCATAAGGAAGACAACCGGTTTTGGATAGTAATATGCGTCAGGGTTTGACCGTTTTGAAAGCACCCAGAAATGCCATTCGCTGAATTCCTCTTGAGGGACAATCCATTCCGGGATAAATTCCTGTATGAAATCTGAGATGGCTTCTTGTTCGGCTGTATTCCATCCGTCCCAGTTTTGGGGAAACATGTGTCGGCTGTCCATTGTCTCTCTCTCAAATTCTTTAAAAAGCCGATATTTTGCCACATTGGCGACGCGAGGCTTATCTGATTCTTTAACAAAATAAGGGTAGAGCTCTCTGAGTACATTGCGTGTTCCACCAGGGTTGTCGCGAATGTCGATTATTAGACCTTCAGTATTCTGGAATTGAGGCATCCAGGTTTTGACCTCTTCAAGTCCTTCCTCATGCCATCCAGTAATTCGAAGATATCCAATATTCCCTTCCATCAAATGTGATTCTGTTTCTGGCCAGAGTTTGACTTCTAATTCCTTGTCAGAGACATCCAGTGTAACCGTTTTCTTTTCCATCCCGTCACGTGATTCCAGTTCGATGGTGACAGTATTATCATGTGCATCTCCTGCCATGCTGCGGGCAAGCCGTATGTGGCTGAGCATTTTCAAAGTGTGTAACTTTACAAATTGTGGTGAGCCCTTTTGGATGATGGGTTTGAGAACGCGGCCCCATTCTTCAACAGTGCTCCCGTCAATTTTTGTAATGAAGGGAAAGGATGGCTCAACGAAATCCGAATGATCAGGGTAAAATGCAATATACCGGTTTTTGACAGACTCTATCTGGATGGGAAGGGAGCCTTCTGGGAGATTAAATCCAATTATTTTGGCGTGATCGTCTTGAAGGGTGCTGATTACTTTTTTCAGCTCCAGGCCGAATTCATCGACCGTCATCCCCTTTGTTCCTTTCTTGCGGATAGAAAGGATGACGCTTTCATAATCAGCATGCACTGCTTTTAAATACGCAGCCCTCTCTTCCAACTCCCTTTGAGTCTGGTCAAGGTCTTCACTCAACTCTTCCGGTGTTAAGACAACAGTCTCAGTCGCGTTAATGAAGACCAAGCAGAGGCATATGACAAAGGCATGCAAGATAGTTCGCTTGAGCTTTATTCTTTTTGCTGTCAATCTTACCTCCTTTTATAAATTTACCCTTTCTGCACTGCCATAATAGATCCCGTTGAAGAGGAACTTGTGTGTTCCATGAGCCTGGGTTCTGTGAATGATATCGGGCCCGAATAGGAAGAGTTTTCCTTTGCCCACATCTGCTTCAATAACAGTGATCCCTCCCCTTAAGTGTTCTGATCCCCACAGGGCTCCAGAGCGAAGAGGTTTATCGAGATCATACCAGGCTACTTTTTTAACTGATGGACCTGGTTGTATCTTGAAAACTGGACTCCTGTCGAAAACCACATCCAATCTCATGGGAAGCCCATAGGCTAATGGATTTGATGTATCCACTCTGACTTGATGAATTGATCCTAAAGCAGCGAACTGTTCGGGGGAGAGAGGCGTCCCCGTTTCTTTATCTAGCAAAGCATTGGAAATAGGGAGATTGAGATGGAAACCCAGACAGGTTGAACTCTGAATTGTCAAGATTGTCCCACCATTCTCAAGAAACTCTCGCAACCTGGGGATTGTTTGACTAACGCTGACATTGACAAGTTTGTCTCTCCATTCGACCGGGATGCTTTCAGGATCGGGCTGAGGGGCTTCAACTCGGTCTTTATCTGGAATAGCGCCGTCAACGAAAAGGAGAACATCATACTTTTCGTTTAGATTCCCTGCATCAAGGGTATTGGTGTAGACGAGTTCGAAATCGAAATCATACCGCTCGAGTAATAGGCGTGCCCATCCGGCTTGCATCGCCCCTCCATATCGGTCCCACAAACCAATACGCACCGGTTTCAAGCGGAATGCTTCTCCACGCGGCCTGGTATTGATTCCCTCAAAATGCAATCCGATCTGTTTCGCTATTTGTTTCAGTTTCTCTGCGGTAGAATCTCTTGCCTGGATATAAATTGTGCCAGCGGGAAATGTTTTTCCTTCGGCCAGGATAGGGTGTTTGATCCAGTACACTTCCTCTGCACTGGCAAGTAAGCGATTGACGGCGATCATGGAATCATTCACCTGGTGGCTCAGAAGGAATCCAGAGGAGCCAGGCCTGTTCACTATTCCGGTTGGGATTTTGGCAAGCCCTTCGATTTTTTCGAAGGGGCCTTCGAAACCTTCGAGAATGCGATCGAACTCCACTCCCATTTGAAAAGCCAATGTATAGCCTGCAACTCCATAGTGAGATAGGGTGACCTCTCCTAGAATAGGATTTCTGTAGGGATAATCTTGGGGTTCGAACATATCGCGAATATGGGGGCGGAAGGCCTGTGCGGCCTTGATGATATAGGATCCTTGAGGGTAGTTTTTCTCTCCAACTTCAAAGGATTGGTTTGCTTTGCACACTGTCACTCCCCCCCTAATAAGAGAATTTGCGAATTTCGTGGCGGTTAGGAAGTCAGCTTGATCTGAGGGGATGATATATCCTCTCGCATCCCGGGAATCCGGATCCCGGAAAATTTTGTTGAAATATTTTATGGGAACATCAGATAATCTATGATGATCCATATCAGGAACGCAAGGCGATCGTCTGTGTTCATAAAACTGTTCTGGATTATCTCTTCTCATTGCTGCTGTGACAACAGCGATTCGCTTCGGGGTAATGGTCCAGTAGTCCGCGCTTCCTCTCTTGATAGAATTTTTTCCCATCCGGTAGATGTTGAACAGGAGCTCCTCACGGTTTTTGGAGGCCCAATCAAGCACAGCCCGATCTGCTGTAAGCAAGTATTGGATGCTTTGGCGGAGATGCCATTTTTGCGGTGCGATGGGATAGATATAGCCTGTTCTTGGCAATTGCCAATGGAGAATGAAGGGGATCTCCATAGGAGTCGGGCTTCCGTTAATTTCAGTGTTTATGCCAATCATATTGTGGAAGTAGGGAGTAATCCTATAGCTTCCACTCCTCCACATGGTATATGATCCCTCGTTTCTCGTGCAGACTCCTGCTTTGTCCTCAGCAGCGAACCGGGTGTGCATGGCAATTCCTACTCCTTCAATTCCTAAAATTACGAGCGGATCGATATTGTAGTTATGAGGGTCGTGGTAAGGAGGGCAAAACATGACTGTACCGTTTGGTCCTGTTTGGTGTTGCGTGTATACGATCTGGGGAAACCATTCTTGATAAAGCACTCTATTAATATTTTTTGTCTCCTGTAAGCTGACCGTATAGCCATCCCGGTTGTTGTCATGGCCTGCATATTTATGATACAACCTCGGGAGATCCATATATGACCGTTCTGTGGGATTTTCTTTTCTCATATACCAGTTAGCGACCAGATCTAATCCATCCGGATTTGAGCAAATCAAGAGTAAGATGACATCATTAAGGAAGCGTATGGTTTCTCGATCGTTGCGGCTGACATACTGATAGGTCATTTCTAAAAGTGCCTGTGCATTCACCACTTCTGTTGCATGAAGTCCTGCATCAATGCAGACCACGGATCTGCCTTCTTGAGCTAGCTCTCGCGCCTCTTCGTCTGTGAGTCCTTCAGCCAATGCCAGATGTTTTGAAATTTCCTTGTATCGGTCTAGCTTTTTATGATTCTCCGGTGAGGTAATGACTGCCATCCACTGGGTTCGTCCCTCCGTAGTCATTCCGATGTCTACCAGTTTCATCCGGCCCGATTCCTGCTCCAGTTTCTTCCAGTAATCCACAAACTGAGTGTAGTTGAGAAGAATGTAATC
>Ga0180432_10005793_pt1 | contig 16279 bp, 12 predicted proteins | sample SS_ome_10_FD_132414 | JGI IMG/M metagenome (GOLD analysis project Ga0180432, IMG submission 132414) | Hypersaline lake sediment archaeal communities from the Salton Sea, California, USA - SS_1_MS_2 metaG | ecosystem: Environmental > Aquatic > Non-marine Saline and Alkaline > Hypersaline >... | reverse complement strand
GCTGGTGATTGAAAAGCCGGGCTCGGTATCTGTGGCTGACAGGATCCGTCCCCCGGCAGCAAAAGGGGAGCTGCTGGTCAGGGTGGAATACGTGGGGTTCTGCGGAACGGACCTGAGTACCTACCTGGGTAAAAATCCCCTGGTACAGTATCCGCGTGTCCCCGGACACGAGATCTCGGGGATCATTGAAGAAATGGGAGATGGGGTGCCCGATGGATTTTCAGAAGGGGAACCGTTAACCGTGATACCCTATACAAGTTGCGGCCGTTGTCCTTCCTGTCGCAGGGGAAGAAGTCACGCCTGCCAGTATAACCAGACCCTTGGTGTGCAGCGGGATGGTGCCATGCAGGAATATGTGGCGGTGCCCTGGGAGAAAGTATTGAAAGCCCCGGGATTGGGCAACCTTGAACTGGCCATGGTAGAGCCCCTGACCGTGGGTTTCCATGCAGTGGAGAGGGGGAGGGTCACCGGTTCTGACAGGGTGTTGGTCATGGGATGCGGGATGATCGGGGCAGGAGCCATTGCCGGGTCCGTCATCAGGGGGGCCAGGGTGATTGCAGTGGATATTGATGATCATAAACTGCAGCTGGCACGCATGCTGGGTGCCGGGCATACCATCAATGCGGCCGAAGCGGACCTTCATGAAAAGGTGGCATCAATAACCGGAGGGGATGGCCCTGACGTGGTGGTGGAAGCGGCCGGAAATCCGATCACCTACAGGGCAGCTGTGGATGAAGTGGCCTACACGGGAAGGGTGGTGTGCATCGGGTATGCATCGGAAGAAGTGGAATTTGCCACACAGTATTTTGTAAAAAAGGAACTTGACATCCTTGGATCCCGTAATGCGACGGCGGAGGATTTCAGGGCGGTGATCGCTTACCTGGAACGGGGTAAATTCCCGCTGAAACAGATGATTACCAGAAAAATAAGACCGGAAGAAGCTGCAGGTGCCCTGGCAGACTGGGCACATGATCCGGGGAAAGTGATGAAGATCTTACTGGATTTTACCAAGTAACGCTACCTGTTATGAAAAGCATGAAAATCATGGTATTGCTGGCGGGATTATTCCTGCTGGTCTCCTGCCGGCAGAAAGAAGCGCAGAAACCCAATATCCTGTTCATCTTTGCGGATGACCAGAGCTATCATACCATCCACGAGCTCGGGAATGAAGAAGTGTGTACACCGACCCTGGATGAGCTTGCCAGGCGTGGGACCGTTTTTACCACCACCTATAACATGGGCGGATGGCACGGGGCCATCTGTGTGGCATCGCGTACCATGATCAATACCGGGAAGTTCCTCTGGAGGGCAAGGGATGCTGAATCGTACCTGGATACGCTCGCCGGCAGCGGCCAGCTTTGGAGCAGGGAGATGGAAAAGCTGGGGTACGATACCTATTTTACCGGGAAATGGCATGTAAAAATTGATCCCACAGAGATCTTTCATCATGTGGGGTCGGTGAGGGGAGGGATGCCCGACCAGACTCCCGGGGGTTACAACAGGCCGCTGGACAAGCATGACTGGGAGTGGACCCCCTGGGATACAGCATTCGGTGGATACTGGCAGGGAGGGGTCCACTGGAGCGAGGTGGTGGCCCGCGAGACCATCGGGTTCCTTGAATCCGCTTCAGCTTCCGACAAGCCCTTCTTTATGTATGTGGCCTTCAATGCCCCTCACGACCCCAGGCAGTCGCCCCGGGAATATGTGGAGATGTACCCCCTGGATGCCGTGTCTGTTCCTGAAAATTACCTGCCCGAATATCCCCTGAAAGAAAAAATTGGCTGCGGTGAACAGCTGCGGGATGAAAGACTGGCTCCCTTTCCCAGGACAGAGTATGCAGTGAAGGTTCACCGGCAGGAGTATTATGCCATCATCACCCACCTGGATGACCAGATCGGCCGGATCCTTGATAAGCTCGAAGAAACCGGTCAGGCCGGGAATACCTATATCTTCTTCTCGGCGGACCACGGACTGGCAGTGGGTCAGCATGGCCTGATGGGCAAGCAGAACATGTATGAGCACAGTCTTCGTCCCCCTCTGATCGTGGTGGGTCCTGACATTCCCCGGGGCAGGAAGATCGACACGGAAGTTTATCTGCAGGATATCATGCCCACTGCCATTGATCTTGCAGGCGGTGAAGTCCCTGTTTACGTGGAGTTCAAAAGCCTGAGACCACTGATGGAAAGCAAACCGGGGAATGCCAGCGGCCACACGCGTTATCCCGGGATATACGGAGCATATACGGACAAACAGCGGATGATACGGCTCGGCGATTACAAACTGGTCGTCTATCCTTACGCAGGAACCAAAAAACTATTCAACCTGGCTGAAGACCCGCTGGAGATGAACGATCTGGGATCCGACCCCAATCAGCGGGAACGTGTCACATACATGTTCGAAAAGCTGGTTGAAATGCAGGTTTCCATGGGGGATACCCTGGATCTCCGCCAGTTCCGTTTCCTGCCATAGCGGGAATGATCTTCTTCATGGGAACGAAGTTGTTCCAATGTAAAGGAACGATATCCTGCAAGATTCATGGAACTGTGCGATGGGAATTGTAAATTTGGCTTTCCAGAAACTTACAACTAAAACATTCCGGTATGGCAAAACTTAAAATCAAAGAACTTCACAATTGCAGGTATGCATGTGTTTCGCTTGGCGAGATCATGCTTCGTTTCGATCCGGGGGAAGCGCGGATCAGTTCAGCACGTCAATTCAGGATCTGGGAAGGCGGGGGAGAATACAATGTGGCCAGGGCGCTCCGGAAGTGTTTTGGCCTGCCCGCTGCAGTGGTTACCGCTTTTGCGGACAATGCGGTCGGCCGGCTGGTGGAAGATTTCATCATGCAGGGTGGAGTGGCTGTTGACCACATCAGGTGGGTCCCCTATGACGGGATCGGGCGAACGGTACGGAACGGTCTGAATTTTACCGAAAGGGGATTCGGGATCAGGGGTGCCAGGGGTGTTTCGGACCGGGGGCACACAGCGGCGAGTCAGCTGAAAAAGGGGGATATTGACTGGGATCATATTTTTGGAACCCTGGGATCACAATGGTTTCATACAGGAGGAATATTTGCCGCACTCTCCGGGTCCACTCCCGGGGTGATTGAAGAAGCCATGGTTTCTGCCAGGAAACACGGAACAATCATTTCCTATGACCTGAATTACCGCCCGTCCCTTTGGAAAGACATTGGTGGAATTGAGAAGGCCCGGGAGGTGAACAGGAGGCTGGCCCCCTATGTGGATGTGATGATCGGCAACGAGGAGGATTTTACAGCCTGCCTGGGATTTGAGGTGGAAGGGGTGGATAAGGACCTGTCAAACCTTCAGATTGAAAGTTACAAGAAAATGATCCTGGATGTGGTGAAGACATTTCCCAATTTTAAAGTGATCGCCACCACTCTCCGGACGGTAAAAACAGCAACCGTCAATTCATGGGGGGGGATCTGTTACCATGAAGGTGAATTTTACGAGGCCACCCACCGTCCGGACCTGGAGATCCTGGACAGGGTAGGAGGCGGGGACAGTTTTGCTTCGGGACTTATATACGGGTTCATGACCACCGGCGACGCAGGGGAAGCGGTGGAATACGGAGCCGCACACGGAGCACTGGCCATGACCACGCCGGGTGATACCAGCATGGCCACCCTGGCGGAGGTGGAAAAGGTGAAAGGCGGAGGATCCGCAAGGGTCGACCGCTGAAAGGAATCTGAGAAACATCAAATAAATATCAGCAATGGAATTACGAAAAGACGCAAAATATGCCATGGTGGTCCCCACCAGCATGGGAATCCGCATCACGCCTTTCAACGGACAGCCGGTCCACAGCAGTGACCTGTTCAAGATGCAGGTCACCAGTGCAGAATCCAACGTAGGCAGTGTGTCCTCCTACCTGGGATTGCCGGTAAAGGTGCTGACCACATTTGTGAAGGGGAGTCCCATTGCCAGGATGATCAGGGACAACCTGGCAAGCCGCCATATGGATTATGAAGGGAAAGAGGTGGAACAGGGCGGACCCTGGGGATACAGGCACCAGATCAATATCGCCGACCGCGGTTATGGATCGCGCGGACCCAGGGTGCAGAATGACCGGGCCGGGGAAGTGGGGCGTACCCTGAATGTAAAGGATTTTGACCTGGACCGGATCTTCGGAAAGGAAGGTGCACAGATCGTCCATATATCCGGACTGATCGGGGCCCTGTCGCCCGATACGGGTCAGTTCTGCCTGGAAATAGCCAGGGCGGCGAAGAGGTACGGGACAAGGATCTCATTTGACCTGAATTACCGGGCATCGTTCTGGAAAGGGAGGGAGAAAGAGCTGCGGGAAATATTCACCGGGATCGCTTCCATCTCCGATGTACTGATCGGAAATGAGGAAGATTTCCAGCTCTGCCTGGGAATTGAGGGTCCGGAAGCGGGAGGCAAAGATCTTTCATCGAAAATCGAGGGTTTCAAGGGTATGATCAACAGGGCAAAGGAGCGTTTTCCCGGTGCCGCGCTATTTGCCACCACATTGCGCGAGGTGGTCAGTACCAACCAGCACCTGTGGGGAGCCATTCTCTCGGAGAGTGGGAACTGGCACGTGGTGGAACCCAGGGATATTTACGTATATGACCGCATCGGCGGGGGGGATGGATTTGTGGCAGGATTGCTCTATGCCATTCTGAGGGGATGGGAACCGGAGAAATGGATCCGGTTCGGATGGGCCAGCGGTGCACTGGTCACTACCATGGAGACAGATTATGCCCAGCCTGTTGACGAGGACCAGATATGGAGCATCTGGGAGGGCAATGCCAGGGTGAAGCGTTGATTTTATCAGCATAACCGGTTGTTGATCCTCCTTTGCAGATGAGAAATGTGCCCACCGTAGATCCTTACCTGGTCGATAAAGCATCGGTCAGGCATTCCCCGTCTGGATTTTTCGGAAAACTGAAATTCCTGGGACCCGGGTTTATCCTTTCCGCGTCGGTAGTGGGATCAGGGGAACTTATTGCCACCACCACCCTCGGAGCCAAAGCCGGTTTTGTGACCCTCTGGGTCATCCTGGTGAGCTGCCTGGTCAAGGTGGCTCTGCAGCTTGAATTTGGCCGGCAGTCGATCATCAGGGGGATTTCGGCCATGAACATGATGAACCAGTTGCCGGGGCCAAGGTTTGGCAGGAGCAGATCCAGCTGGGGTGTCTGGGTCTGGCTGCTTCTCTGGGTTTTCAAACCGCTCCAGCTGGGTGGGATCATCGGGGGAGTGGCCATGATCCTTCACATGGCCATCCCGGCCGTTACGGTGGGCAGCTGGACCATCCTCACGGCGCTGGTGGTGATCACCATCATGTTTTTCGGTTATTATGAACTGGTGGAGAAGATCTCCCTTTTTTTTATGGGTATTTTCATCCTTTTTACCATGCTGGCGCTGGTCATGGTCCAGAGGACCGGTTTTGCCATCAACCTGTCCCAGCTGGGTGAAGGCCTGTCCTTTCAGCTTCCCAAGGGGAGCGTGGGTTTTGCGCTGGCTGCATTCGGCCTGACCGGGGTGGGTGGGGATGAAATCCTTTCTTACAATTACTGGTGCATTGAAAAAGGGTATGCAAGGTATTCGGGAACGTCCGGGGATCATCCTGCATGGAGGAAAAGAGCCACCGGCTGGATCCGCGTGATGTACCTGGATGCGTTCCTTTCCATGATCGTCTATACCATTGTTACCGCAGCTTTTTTTATGCTGGGTGCGGCCATCCTTCACCAGCGCGGGGAAGTTCCCGAAGGCTACAGAATGATCGAGACCCTTTCCAGGATCTATACCGAGTCGGTGGGACCTGCTGCCAGGAATATATTCCTGGCCGGCTCCTTCGTGGTTCTGTTCTCCACGCTGTTTGCGGCCCTGGCCATCCGCACCAGGGTATTCTCGGACCTTTTCGGGGTGGTGAAATGGATCGATTTCAGCGATCTCAGGATCCGGTTCCGCACCATCAGGATCCTGGCCATCGTCTTTCCTGTGCTATGGACCATCGCTTTTCTGCTGGTGAAACTGCCGGTGCTGATGGTCACCATCGGAGGGATCGCCACATTCATCATGCTGATCATCGTGGTCATCGCAGGCACCTATTTCAGGTTCGGGGTGAAAGACCAGATCCTGCAACCGGGTAGATTCTACAACATTGCTTTGGTGGTCAGCTGCATCGCCATCCTGATGGTGGCCGTTTACGGAATCTTTCGGTTGTTCTGAGGATTTTTAGAGCGCCGGGGACAGACGGCCGTCAAAGTCGTCACGGCCGGTTTCCGGTTTCAGCGGGAATTTCAAAGTTTCCCGGTCACGCCGGCAACGGTAGATGGCGGTAAAAAGCTCAACAGCTTTTCGGCCCTCTTCACCGGTTACCAGGGGATCCCGGTTTTGGTCCAGGGCCTCCACGAACTCTTCTATCTGAAGGCGGATGAAATGGACCATGGGATCGACCTGCTCGAACAGCGCCTGGTCTTCCCTGTGAAACTCATCGAGCATTTTTTCTTCCCCCGGAATGGTCCAGAGGTCGTTTACCGGGGGTTCGGAAATGGGGGCCATGCCGGCAATGAACATGGCTCCTCCCTCGGTCTGCACCCCAACCGATGCCCCGTTTTCCCCGTGTACCTGCACTTTGCCGAAAATACCCGGTTTCTGGCAGTTGGAAAGGATGATGTTCCCCAGGGCCCCGCTTTTGAACTTCACAATGGCCAGGGCGGTGTCCTCCACCTCGATATAGGGGTGGTTCAGGTTGGCCCAGGACCCGTAAAGTTCCTCCACGGGTCCCATCAGCCAGCAGAAAAGATCCAGCTGGTGCGGGGCCTGGTTGACCATCACCCCGCCACCTTCCATTTCCCATGATCCCCTCCATGCATCCGATTGGTAATAGGCCTGGTCCCTCCAGCCCAGCATGTTGACCGTACCCAGGATGGGTTTCCCTATCTTCCCCTCATCGATGGCTTTTTTGACCCGCAGGGTGGGAGGATACCAGCGGCGCTGACTGACCACTCCCAGCTTCAGGTTTGCCTCCCCGGCTGCCCGGATCATGGCATCGCAATCCTGCAGGGTGGAAGCCAGCGGCTTTTCCACCAGGACATGCGCACCGGCTTCGAGGGCTTTCAGGGTCGGTTCGAGGTGGTTCGGGTGAGGGGTGCAGATGATCACCAGGTCCAGTTGCTCTTCCCTGACCATGGCGGCAATGTCATGATATGGTTTTGCTCCGTACCGGGCAGCAAAATCTTCCGCTTTGGAAAGCGTTCTGGAACAGGCGCCGCTGAAGATGGCATTGCCGGTCTCACCGAGTGCTTTTGCATGAAGATGGGCTACTTTCCCGAGCCCCACGATACCTGCTCTGTATGGTTTCATAAGATACCGGGTTTATTCGATGAAAACGATGCAAGCCGGGCTGGGCAGGCCGATGACCTGTCCGGTCTCCTCCAGAAGTCCGGAAACCGGATCGATCATGTAGAGCCGGATCGTGCCGGACCGTTCACCTGCTGCAAGCAGGTATTTTCCCGATGGATCGATGTTGAAATCACGGGGCCATGCGGGAATATCCTCCACCACCTGTATCCTGGTAACGGTGCCGTCTTCCCGGATCCGGAAAACCGCAATGCTGTTGCGTTCTCCCCTGTTGGAAGCATAAAGGAACTTTCCGCCGGGATGCACCCGGATTGCTGCCGAATATATCATTCCGGTGTAAGTCTCAGGCACGGTGCTGACCCTGTTCAGTATCTCCAGGACTCCGTTTTCACTGTCGTAGCTGCAGGAAGTCACCGTTCCGTCGAGCTCATTGACGATGTACAGGTAGCTGCCCGAGGGGTGAAAATCCAGGTGTCTTGGCCCCGACCCGGGAAACGTTTGCAGAAAAGGCTGCCGGGGATTCGGGGTCAGCATCCCTGTTTCCGGATCGAACAGGTACACAAGGATTTTGTCAGCACCCAGATCGGGTGACAGCAGATACTGCCCGTCCGGATCGAGGGTCACGTAATGGGTGTGGGGACCTTCCTGCCTTCTTTTTACGGGACCGCTACCGCTGCTCTGCACCACACAGGAGGCCGGTTCGATCAAACCGTTTTCCGTTAAAGGGAATACAGCGATGTTCCCGGTGTTATAATTGGCTGCAAAGAGGAATTTGCCGTCCTGACTGCAATGCAGATGACAGGGCCCTTTCCCTTCACTGGAGCGGCTGTTCAGGAGAATCAGGCTATGGTCATCGGGGTCCACCCGGAATGCCGTTACGGTCATATTCCCGGAGACCGTGTCGCAGATTTCATTGTTGATGGCATACAGGTATTGCTGTTCCGGTGAAAATGCCAGGTAGGAAGCTCCCGCCGCACCGGCAAAGGAATCGAGCAGGGCGAAACGGTTAGATTCCAGGTCCAGCTCGCAGAGAAAGATGGCGTGTTCCAGGTTTCTGCTGGAAGATCCTGCATAGAACAGGAGCGTATTCCCCGGGCCGGTGTTCCAGGAGCATCCCGCTGACAGCAAAGACAACCCTGCAAAAAGCTTGATCAAGTTTTTTTTCATTTGGTTCTTATTTTTTCCAGATTTTTTCGATTTCCTCGAGTGTTTTTCCCCTGGTTTCGGGCACGAAACGTATGACGAACCAGGCTGCAACAAACCCGATGCATCCATAGATCCAGTAGGAAAATCCATGGTTAAAGACATTGGTAAGCAGGCTGCTTTCGTTCATGATGGGGAAGGTCCAGGAGATCACCAGGTTGGAGATCCACATGGCAGCAACGGCAATGGACATGGCACCTTTGATGCTGTTGGGAAAAATCTCCGAAAGCAGCACCCATGTCACAGGTCCCCAGCTCATGGCAAAAGCGGCCGTATAGGAAAGCATGAAGATCAGGGAGAGCCATCCCATTTTATCCAGGAAAAACGAAAATCCGAGGGTGATCATGCTGGCCCCCATGGCCAGGGCACCGATCAGCATCAGGGATTTTCGTCCGAAACGGTCCACGGTGAATATCGCCAGGATGGTAAAAGCCATATTGACAGCACCCACAATGATGGTTTGCAGCAGCGATGCGTCATTTCCTGCACCCATGCTCCTGAAGATATCACCCGCGTAATACATCACCACATTGATACCCACAAATTGCTGGAACATGGCCAGCAGGATTCCCACCATGATGACCCCACCGCCAAAGGAAAGCCAGGGTACCCGCTTTTTCACCAGTGATTCCCTGATCTCCTCCATCACAGGGGACGCCCGGTGGGGATCGATCCTGCGAAGCAGATCCATGGCCCTTGTGTCCTGGTTTTTCAGGACCATGTATCTTGGGGACTCAGGGACGAAAAGCAGCAGGATAAAAAAAAGTACAGCAGGAATGGTCTCCGAGGCGAACATCCACCGCCAGCCCGAAGTGTTGATCCATTCCGCCGGCTTACCCTGCGCAATCAGGTAATTCACAAAGAAGATGATCAGCATTCCGGCAATGATGGCAAACTGGTTCCATGAGACAAGCTTGCCGCGGATGCGGGCAGGGGCTATTTCTGCAATATACATGGGGGACAGCATGGAGGCCAGTCCCACACCGACCCCCCCGAGCATCCTGTAGAAAATAAAGGAGCTGATCGTGGACATTCCGATGAAATTGAGCTTTTCAGGCATGGAGGAGCCCAGTGCCGAAACCAGGAAGAGCAGGGCGGAAAGAAGAAGTCCTCCTCTCCTCCCGATGCCCTGACCGATATACCCGCCCAGGGAAGCCCCGATGATACATCCCACCAGGGCACTGGCGATGGTGAATCCCTTGATGGAATTACCCAGGGATTCGGTAAGCAGGGGGGGTGCCTTCAGAAGTACGAGGTAAAGCACAACAGCGCCGGCAACTGCCAGCAGAATGCTCCACAGCAATCCTCTCTGCTTTCCGAAAAGCTTTATCAAAAAGGTGGCGATCAGAAGGGTCACCATGACCATGCTGCATGACACGAGCCATTTGAATTCAACGATAATGGCTGCGGCCAGGTCAGGATTCCCTTCCAGAGGCGTGATAAAGAACTGCCTGAGCGCATTCGTCGCACCATTGATCACGGCCGTATCATATCCGAAAAGCAATCCCCCGAGCGTGGCGACAAGGGTCAGGGTAATTACGATCGGGGAAGCGGACCGGCTGCCGGAAGCTGGATCCATACAGAAGGATTATTTGATAAACTGGTTGATGATGGCTTCATAGAGCTCCTGTTTTCCTGAGATCTGATCCGGCCTGCCCAGGGTAGTGGCCAGCTCTTTCAGTTCCTCAAGGGAAAGCTCTCCATGCTCAAACCTGGCTCCGGGACCCGAGTCAAACGAGGCATACCTCTCGGTCCTCATTTCCCTGTAGGGAGAATTTTCCAGCATGTCGAGGGTTATCTCAAAAGCCCTGGCAAATGTATCCATCCCGGCGATATGCGCATAGAAAATATCTTCCGGATCGGTGCTGTTGCGGCGGGTCTTGGCATCAAAATTAATCCCTCCCGATTTGAATCCTCCTGCTTCCACGATCACCAGCATGGCTTCGACCAGCTCGTAAAGGTCAATGGGAAACTGGTCCGTGTCCCAACCGTTCTGGTAATCACCGCGGTTGGCATCAATGCTGCAGAAAAGGTCATTGTCCACCGCCACCTGCAGTTCATGCTGAAATGTATGTCCGGCCAGGGTGGCATGGTTCACCTCAATGTTCAGCTTGAAGTCCCCTGCCAGTCCGTATTTGTTCAAAAAACCGATCACCGTGGCTGCATCATAATCATACTGGTGTTTGGTGGGTTCCATGGGTTTGGGTTCGATGAGGAACGGACCGGTAAATCCGTTGCTACGGGCATAATCCCTGGCCATATGTAGGAACTGGGCCAGGTGTTCCTGTTCCCGTTTCATCTGGGTGTTCAGCAGGGACATGTAACCCTCTCGTCCCCCCCAGAAAACATAATTCTCACCTCCCAGGGTGATGGTGGCATCCAGGGCGTTCTTTACCTGGGTGGCCACCCAGGGAAGAACCTTGAAATCGGGATTGGTGGCAGCCCCGTTCATGTACCTGGGATCGGAAAAGACATTGGCGGTTCCCCATAACAGTCTGACACCCGAACTGTCCATTTTCTGTCTGGCATAATCCACCATGGTCGCCATGTTGGATTCATACTCCTGCACAGATTCCCCTTCAGCGACAATGTCGAGGTCATGGAAGCAGAAATAGGGCACACCCAGCTTGGTGATGAATTCAAAGGCGGCATCCATTTTGTTCTTTGCCCTTTCAATGTCATTGCTTCCCGTGTCCCAGGGAAATATTTTCGTTCCCGGACCGAATGGATCCCCTCCTGTCCCGCAGAATGAATGCCAGTAGGCAACAGCAAAACGAAGATGCTCTTTCATGGTCTTCCCGGCGACCAGTTTGTTCTCATCGTAGAATTTAAAGGCCAGCGGATTGTCCGATTCCCTTCCTTCGTACCTGATTTTCCCGACTCCCGGGAAATACTCTTTTTTTCCTGATAAATATTCCATTTATTATTCCAGTTTATGGTTCATAACTTCGATCCAGGTATACCTCAAGGGCTTCCAGCCAATCCCGGTATGCCTCCTGATAGCGGCCGGTAGTGTCTTCCTCCGGTTCCACCACCATCATCTTATTGAGGTTCTCAAAGGCTTCTTCAAAAGAACCGAAGGTCCCTGATCCAATACCGGCTCCGTTGGCAGCCCCGATGGAACCATCCGTATCATACAATTCGATGGTGGCGCCCGTAATCCCGGCCAGGGTGTCCCTGAATACGGGGCTCAGGAACATGTTGGCCAGGCCTGCCCTGATCACACTGGGATTGATACCGATCTCCCTCATGATCTGCATCCCGTATTGCATGGCGAAAACCACTCCTTCCTGGGCGGCCCTGACCAGGTGTGATGATTCGTGAATATTGAAATTGATGTTGTGAACCATGGCTCCCACATTCCGGTTTCCAAGCATCCGTTCTGCCCCGTTTCCGAAGGGAAGCATGACCAGGCCTTCCGAACCGACAGGTGCCTCCCGGGCGAGGTCATTCAAAGCCGGATAGTTCATTTGAGGAGCGGCCAGGTGCCGCTTGAGCCATGAATACTGGATCCCTGAACCATTAATGCAGAGCAGGACCCCCAGCCGGTTCAGCTCCTGGCTGTGGTTCACATGGGCAAAGGTGTTCACCCGGCTTCGCGGATCATACTTCACTTCATCACTAACCCCGTATACAACCCCTGACGTACCTGCAGTTGCTGCGATTTCTCCGGGATTAAGCACATTCAGTGAAAAGGCATTGTTGGGCTGATCACCGGCCCGGTATGAGATCTTTATTCCGGGTACCAGTCCGAGCTCCTCGGCGGATCCGGCTGACAGACGGCCCTGTTCTGAAAAGGTGGGTACGATCTCGGGGATCAGGTGGCGATGGATGCCATAATACTCAAGCAGGAAATCTGCAACGGAATTATCCCTGAAGTCCCACATGATCCCCTCTGAGAGACCGGAAATGGTGGTATTGATCTCACTGGTGAGCTTCATGGCGATGTAATCACCGGGCAACATGATCTTGTAAGCCTTTTCATAGAGTTCGGGCTGATTCATGATGACCCAGCTCAGTTTGGAAGCGGTGAAATTGCCCGGGGAGTTGAGCAGGCGGGCGAGGCATTTGTCCTTTCCAATGGCCTCCATGGCATGGTCCCCGAACGAGACAGCCCTGCTGTCGCACCAGATAATGGAAGAGCGGAGCAGTTCATGATCTTTATCCACCATCACCAGTCCGTGCATCTGGTAGGAGATACCGATGGCACTGATGGAGGAGGGGTCAATTTCTGCTGCCTGCAGCACATCGTTGGTTGCCAGGATCAGGTTGGCCCACCACTGTTCCGGGTCCTGTTCTGCCCAGCCTGCCCTGGGAGCATCGATTTTCATCTCTTTTTTCGGATGATAGGCCGTGGCTGTACAACGGCCGGTGTTGGCATCCACAAGACTTGCTTTCACCGAAGAACTTCCTACATCATAGCCCAGTAAGTACATATGTTACATGGTTAAAAGTAAAATCTGATATGGTCCTTATTACAGCGGAATATCGGACCCGGCGCCGGTTTTTATAATGGGCCTGAACTCGCTGCTCATCCAGCGAATGTAGGAAACATAATGGTGAAAAACAATGTTCACCTATTGAATCCCGTGAGCGCATTCCCCGCAGCTTGCTGCGAGGTAAGCGAACACCTTTGGGATTTTTTCTGGATCGAAGATTCCTCGCAGCTTGCTGCGAGGTTCTTCAATACGCTTGGTGGCGGATCGGGACCTCTATTTCATCAGAAGGTTCGGGAGCCAGAGGCTGAGTGAGGGGATGTAGGTGATCAGCATCAACACCACGATCATGATGATGAACATGGGAAGCAGCGGTTTGATCACTTTTTCGATCTTCTGGTTGGCCACACTGCACCCTATGAACAGTACAGAGCCCACAGGAGGGGTGCACAATCCCACACAGAGGTTCAGCACCATGATGATCCCGAAATGAATGGGATCCATGCCCAGCTGGGCGGTAACAATGGGCAGGAAGATGGGGGTGAAGATCAGGATGGCCGGGGTCATGTCCATGAATATTCCCACGAAAAGCAGGATCAGGTTGATGATAAGGAGAATGATATAAGGGTTCTCACTCATGCTCAGCAAACCGGCGCTCACATTCTGGGGGATGTTTTCATAGGACATGATCCAGGACATGCCGATGCTGGTAGCTACCAGCAGCAGGACAATACAGGTGGTCCTGATCGATGTGAGGATGATGGAAGGAAGGTCCTTCAGGGTAATTTCCTTGTAGATCAGGGCGAGTATCAGTGCATACAGCACTGCTACAGCGGAAGCTTCAGTGGCGGTAAAATAACCGGCTACGATCCCGCCGATCACAATGACCAGCATCATCAGGGAGGGCAGTGCATCGATGAATTTTTTAAGAGCGAATTTGAAACCTTCCCATTTCATGATCGTTTTGTAGACCACCCAGGCCAGGAAAATTCCGAGCAGGGAATAGATGACCACCCTGAACAGTCCGGGAGAGACATTTGCGTGCAATGCCCTGAGTCCGATCCCTGCACCCAGAAGCACCACGGATAACAATATGATTTTACCAAGGACCCTGACCACGCCACTCATCCCCCTGTTCTTTAATATAACCAGGGAGAGTGCCACCAGCATGATGCCCAGTCCGGTCAGGATCCCGGGTACATACCCTGCCAGGAAAAGGGCGGTGATGGATGCACCACCGCTGGCCAGTGAATAGATGATCAGAACGTTGCTTGGAGGAATGGTCAGCCCGGTCGTGGCGGAAGTGATGTTCACCGCTGCACTGAACCCGGGATCGTATCCCTCCTTTTTCATTTCAGGGGTCATGATGGTCCCGATGGCAGAGGCAGATGCCGCTGCTGAGCCGGAAATGGCTCCGAACAGCATGTTGGCAATCACGTTCACAAAGGCCAGTCCCGCAGGAAACCGTCCCACGAGCACACGGGCGAAGTCGATCAGCCTCATAGCGATCCCGCCGCTGTTCATAATGGATCCTGCGAGCACAAAAAATGGAATGGCCAGGAGGGCGAAACTGTCCAGACCGGTGGCCATCCTGTGTGCGTATGTGGTGAAGGCAGGAATGAAGTCAATGGACATGAGCATGGTCAGGATCCCTGAAATACCGATGCTGAATGCAATGGGAACGCCAATAGCCAGAAGGATGACAAAACTGACAACAAGTACGAGTACTTCCATGCTACCTGGTTTTGCGTAATTCCATGATATGAACAACCTCATAGAACATGATGATCAGTCCGCTGAGGGGAAGAACGATGTACACGTAACCCAGTGGCAGCTGCAGGGCAGCTGATTTTACATCCAGTAAAAAACGGGTGTACATGAGAACGATGCCGCCGATGACCATGACGAAAAGGGCAAAAAGGAAGATCAGCGAGCGAATGAAGTAAAGCAGCCTGCGCTGGCGTGCAGGGGGTGACCGCTGGATCAGGATGTCAATAGCCAGATGCTCCTGCCTTCCCGCCACATATGCGGCTCCCAGGACCCCCACCCAGATAAGCAGGTACCCTGCCAGTTCATCCGTAAATGAACTGGGCGAGCTGAGCAGGTAGCGGCTGGTGACCTGCCAGAGCACATCGATGACCAGTACGGACATCAGGATGACAAGAAATGTTTCCAGAATCTTATTCAACCGTTGCTGAAATGTTTTCATCCTCTGTATTATTTTGTTCTACTCTGACTGCCCTGATCCGGGTCATCAGACTATAAATTTTCTCATTGTCCCTGTAAGATTCCAGAAGAGGTTCCACTTTTTTCGCAAAAGGTTCCTTGTCCGGATAGGTCACGGTGACCCCTGCCTGCCTGACAGTTTCCAGCGACTCCTTTTCCGACTCGGCCCAGAGCTCCCGCTGTACCTCCACCGATTCATCGGCGGCCTGTTGCAGCCAGGCTCTCTCCTGTTCGGATAGCTTTTCCCACACCTTCAGGCTGATGATCAGCACATCCGGGATCGTGGAATGTTCATTGATACTGTAATACTTGCATACTTCATAATGGTGGCTCGTGAAAAAGCTGGGCGGATTGTTCTCGGCTCCGTCCACCACGCCGCTCTGAAGGGCAGTATACAATTCTCCCCAGGAGATGGGGGTGGGGGAGCCTCCCAGGGCCCGGACCATTTCCATGGCCGTGATGCTTTTCATGACCCGGATCTTTAATCCTTTCAGGTCATCCGGGTGGTTTACGGGGGTGTCGATGGTGTAGAAGCTTCTGCTCCCCGCATCATAGAAACAGAGTCCCCGGATCCAGTAAGGTTCAGTGCTCCTGAGAATCTCCTCCCCGATTTTACCGTCAAGCACTTTGAACACATGTTCCCTGGACCTGAAGATATAGGGCAGTCCCAGTACCTGGAAGTCTTCCGTAAAGCTTTCCATGACCGCGGAAGATACCTTGGTGATGGCAAGGCTCCCTATCTGGACAAGTTCCACGCACTGCTGTTCCGAACCCAGCTGTCCGCTCGGATAGATCTCAATGGTCAGCTGTCCGTCGGAGATTTCCTTGCAGCGGTCAGCCATGAACACCATGGCATGGTGGACGGGATGGGAAGGGTCGAGGCCGTGGGCCAGTTTAAGCACGCTCCCCTGCTGCTGGTTCCTGCATCCGGTAAGGGTCAGGATCAGCAGGAAAGCATAAATGCAGAATCTGATCTTCATGGGGAAAAGAGGGATTAACTTCTGATTTTCCGGATGATCTCAACAGCGTTTCTCGAGACCTGTTCAAGTTTCTGATAGTCCTTGC
>Ga0180432_10005791_pt1 | contig 16286 bp, 11 predicted proteins | sample SS_ome_10_FD_132414 | JGI IMG/M metagenome (GOLD analysis project Ga0180432, IMG submission 132414) | Hypersaline lake sediment archaeal communities from the Salton Sea, California, USA - SS_1_MS_2 metaG | ecosystem: Environmental > Aquatic > Non-marine Saline and Alkaline > Hypersaline >... | reverse complement strand
CGCCATGAACCCGCAGTCCCTTCATACTCGGCGATATGCCGCGCCATACCCTCGTTCGACTCGAGCGCACGTATGAACTGGGTTTCAATGAGCTTGTGTATCCTGGCAAGCTCCTTTTCCGAAACCGGTTCATTCTTCAGCCGTTCGAGCTCTCTATAAACGGCTTCTTCGACATCCTCCGCACGGGCGGGATGCCGGGGTGCGGCGGCGATGAGGAACAGGTTTTCTCCCCTGGAGCCCGGGTAACCGCCCGTACCATACGCGTAGAGCGCGATGCCCGATTGCACGATATTCTTGTGGAATCGGGAGGTCCTCCCGGCGGAGAGCAATCCCGAAATCATATCGAATATGTAATCGTCCTCATGACCGGACGCAGGTTTGTGATACCCGATCAAGACGGACGGCTCCGCGTCAAAGGCAACTTCGACCCGGCGTTCGGCCGTCTGTTCAGACACGGGCGGGGCTTCAATGGTACGTGCCGCCCGTTTCTCAATCGATCCGAAATACCGTTCAACGATCGCCATTCCGTCCCGCGGCGTAATATCCCCGACCATGATGATGACGATGTTTTCAGTTACGTAATGATCTTCGAAGAAGCGGCGGGCCTTCTTGACATTCAGTCCAAGGATGTCCCGCTCTGATCCGATAAGGGGATATCCGTAGGGGTGATCGGCGAATGCGGTTTGGAGAAAACGTTCCGACAGGAGACCGTGCGGATTGTTGTCCACACGCATCCTGCGTTCTTCAAATACCGCGTTTCTTTCGGTGTAGAATTCCCGGAGAACGTTGTTTTTCAGCCTGTCCGACTCGAGCAGGGCCCAGAGCTCCACCTTGTTCGCGGGAAGTGAAACCGTATAGAGCGTATAATCACGGGAGGTGGAAGCGTTGAGTCCCCGCGCTCCATGTCTCGTATACAGGGATTCGTACTGGCCCGGAACAATGAGCCCGCGGTGCTCCTCCTGAAGAGAGGTCAGCGAGGCTTCCAGCCTGCCGATGAACTCCTCGTCTTGCCCCTCGTTCTTCAATCGTTCCGCGTCCAGTTTTTCCGTCACCCGTTCGATGCGCTCAAGGAGGGGCTTCTCCCTTTCATAATCCGATGTGCCGATGGTTTTCGTTCCCTTGAACAGCATATGCTCCAGCATATGCGCCACACCCCTGCTCTCATCGTCTTCATCTATTCCTCCGGCCTTGATGAGTATGTTGAGGGCAACAGTTGGTATCGTATGCCGTTCAATTACAATAACCCTGATCCCGTTGTCGAGCTGCTGTTCTACAACCCGTTCTTCCAGGGATTGCGCGAAGATGAGCAGCGGGAAGAAAAAAATCAGTATGACGACCACCGGTATTCGAACCTTCATGATCATTAACTTAGTCTCTTGTCCGTTGTCGGTCTACCGCAAAAGGCCGTTCACCGTTACCTGTGAATGGTGTTTCCAGACCTTTTTCCTTCTATTATTATTTCAGGGAACAATTTATATGAAGAGGATGATTTTCATGGAAAGATTAAACCACCGGGAAAACCTCCTGCGAATGATCAGGAAGAACGGGGGCGGATGGATACCCTTCACCCTCGATATTGGTGCTATCCCGGGGTTTACACAACCGGTATTCAGACGGTTCACCAGCGAAACCGGATCGGAAAGACCCGACGAGTACTTCGATTACGATTTCAGAACCTTTTCACTCAGGGGAAGGTTCGGCGGGAAAAATCCGCGGTCGCTGTACGATGATCTTCCCGAAGACACGGTATTCGATGAGTGGGGAATCGGGCACTGGGCCGGCGGTGCGGAAGGGACGTACGAGCGGATGTATGCGCCCTTTGCCGGAATCGATAGTCCCGACAGGATCGATCGGCATCCCGTTCCCGTAATCGAGGTTCCAGAGGATGCAAAGAGGATCGAATCGTACAGGAGCAGGGGATATCCCGTTTTCGGTTATGCGGGAAGTATATACGAGTGGTCGTGGTGGCTCAGGGGAATGGAACGGTTCATGGAGGATTTGATAATCCGGCCGAAACTCGCGGATACCGTGGTACGCCTCGTTTCCGTGTATGTCGAAAAGCTTGCATTAAAATCGGCCGAAGCCGGAATAGACGTGCTCTGTTTTTACGATGATGTGGGCATGCAGACAGGTCTGCAGATTTCACCCGTACTCTGGCGGAGTTTCATCAAACCGCGATGGGTCAGTATAATAAAAAAGGTACGGTCCGAATATCCCGGGATCCTCTTTTTCCTTCACAGCTGCGGGAATGTGACTGAGATAGTGGGCGATATCGTGGAAGCGGGATTTCACATTCTTCACCCCGTTCAGCCTGAGTGCATGGATTTCGGACAGGTATGGGAGCGGTATGGCGAGAATATCGTTCTCTGCGGTACGGTGAGCGCTCAGCGAACCTTCTCCTTCGGGTCGCCCGACGATGTGCGTCAGGAGCTCCGGTATTACAGGGAGCTCTGCGGCCCGGACAAGCGCTGTATACTCTGTCCGTCGAACATGATACAGCCTGAAACGCCCTGGGAGAACGTACTCGCCTTTGTGGAGGAAGCCCGGAAGGAAAGAGCGCGGAACCAGGGGTGACAGTTCCCGGAGGAACTGTCACAAAAGGAACTGTCACCTTTCGAAGAGGCGGGTGTAGTAGGAGTCGTATCTGAGGCGGACTTTTTCGTACACCCCATGAACAGCGAGGTCCGGCTCGACCCGGGACGATATTCTTACATATGGCTCCAGATCTTCCATGCTCCCGGCGATTCCGAGCGCGAGCAGTCCGATGAGAACCGCTCCCCATGCGGCCGGTTCATTCACCTCGGGTATGAGGAGGTGCTGGCCGAAGAAATCCGCGAGGAGCTGCAGCCAGGCGGGCGATTTGAGTATGCCGCCCGTTACCACGCATTCGGAGCGGGCGTCAGGTTCGAGCATCATATAGATGGTATGGAGCCGGTAGGCTATTCCTTCCATCAACGCCTTGACAATATGACTGCGTCCGTGAGAGAGCGATAATCCGGCAAGCGCGGTTTGCGCTGACGGATTGTTGTGCGGAGCGCGTTCGCCGCTCATAAAGGGAAAGAAGACGAGGCCCTCGGCTCCGGGGGGAATGGACCTCGTCGATGCGATTCTATCGAATATGGTTTCTCCTTCGTCCCGGAGAACGGCGTCCGCGAGCCACTGCATTACGTTGCCGGCGTCATGCGCGACTCCGCCGCCGAGCCATTTTCCTTCCGCCATGTAGTAGCACCACGCCTCCGTATCCGGCTGCACTGAAGCGGCAGGAATGAGTTTTCTCAATGCTCCGCTCGTTCCGACCGTTAAGCTCATTTTCCCCGGATCCAGCCCCGCGCTTCCCAGGTGGGCCAGCGGACCGTCGGCACCACCCGCGATACCGGGTGTTCCGGCAATGAGACCCGTTTTATCCGCATACTCACGCCGCAAACCGCCGACTTCGCACGTCGTCTCCACAACCTCCGAGAAATTATTTTTCCTGAGACCGACTGTCTTCAATAGGTCCTCGTCCCAGTCCAGGGTGTGGAGATTCCAGACGCCCGTTCCCGAGGCTGTCGACCGGTCCACCAGGCAGGTGCTGAAAAGCCGGTTCAGAACGTATTCCTTTATGGATATAAATAACCGGGCCTTCTTGTATATGTCCGGCCGCTTTTCCCTGTACCAGAGCAGTCTCGGGAGGAAATAGAGGGGATTGAGCGCGCATCCCGTTCTGTTACGAGCTTCCTCGCGGTCGAGCATCAGCGCGAGCCGGGCCGTCTGTTCTTCGCTTCGCCTGTCCGACCAGATCATTGCCCTGTCGAGGAGTCCGCCTGAACCGTCCACCGGTACGATGCTGTGGAGTACGCCGCAGAATACGAGCGCTTCGACGGAAGCGGGGTCCGGGCGGTATCGGGAAACGAGGGATGATAGAACCGATACAGCTGCCTCCAGTATCTCGTCGGGATCCTGGACCGATGATCCCGACGACGGGAAAAGACAGGTGTGCGGGCTCGATGCGGAGCCCAGGATTTTCCCCCGTCCTCCCGCATTCCCGGTCTCGTAGAGCAGACCCTTGGTCGATGTCGTACCCATGTCGAGCGCAATTATGTATTTTTTCGAAACCATCACGAGCAGAAGGTATACCGGCGGTGGTTTTTGCTCAAGCATTTTCTCGGTCCGCATTCTGCGCCTGCCGATCGTATATTTACCGGACCGGCAAAGGTAATTTTCTTGACTGTCGCGGCTCAAAGCGTTAAAAGGTGAAGGGGGGTAATCATGGGAGCGGGCAGGTTAAATCTTCAGAGGGGATTGAGCGACCTGGAGATTCGGGAGGTACTGGAGGAAGGGCTTCCTCCGGAACGGTTCCGGAACAAAAGAGTGCTCGTGCTAACGCCCGATCAAACGAGAACGGCTCCGCTCCCCCGAATGGTTCGACTCCTTATCGAGCTCGCGGCGCAGGCTTCCCGCCTCGACTTCATGGTCGCTCTCGGCACGCACAGGCCCTTACGGCGGCGGGAGATTCAAAGCCTCTACGGGATCGATGAAAACGATGGGGCTTTATCCGGAAAAACCGCTTTCTTCAACCACAGGTGGGACAGGCCGGGGACGCTCGTCAGTACAGGCGTGATCGACGGATCTAAAATAGCCGGGCTGACCGGCGGTGTTTTCCGGGACCCCATGGATATCACCATAAACCGGAAAGTGTTTGATTACGATCTCCTCCTGATACTCGGGCCCGTATTTCCCCATGAGGTCGCGGGCTTCTCGGGCGGCAATAAATACCTCTTCCCCGGTATCTCGGGGGGTGATTTTCTCCATCGGTTTCACTGGCTGGGTGCGGTCATAACGAGTTGGAACATCATTGGAATAAAAAACACGCCTGTCAGGAAGCTCATCGACGAAGCTGCGCGCATGGTGGATGTCGAGCGGCTGTGCGCCGCCATGGTCGTGACGCCTGAAAACGAGCTCGCGGGTCTTTTCACGGGTGAGACGGCGTATGCCTGGTCGGAAGCGGCGGACCTTTCCTCCTCGCTCCACATCGTACGGAAGCGAAAGCCCTTTCACACCGTGCTCGCCAGGGCGTCGGAAAACTACGACGAGCTCTGGACCGCGGGAAAGGCGATGTACAAGCTCGAACCCGTTGTTGAAGACGGCGGCACGCTCATCATATACGGAAAACACATACATGCGATTTCGCATACCTGGGGGAGATACATCGAAGAAACGGGGTATCACGTGCGTGATTATTTTACGGGGAGATTGAACGAGTTCACCGGCGTTCCCCTGGGAGTTCTCGCCCACCTCAGCCATGTCAAGGGGCTGGGGACCTATGAAAACGGTGTGGAGCGGCCCCGAATCAACGTGGTCCTGGCCACCTCAATCCCGAAGGAGCGGTGCAGGCACGTGAATCTCGGTTACCTCGATCCCGATAAAGTCAGGATCGAGGATTACCGGGGCAGGGAAAGCGAAGGAGTGCTCCTGGTCGATGGGGCGGGCGAGGTCCTCTACCGGCTCGAAGAGACCGCTGAATAACGGCATCCTGTCAATTTACCGTTTTCATGACCCGAACGGCCGGTATCCCGCATCCACCCGCGGAGCCGGATGTATTTCCTGAAAGGAGAGGGACCATGAACATCGTCGGATTTACGGACATACACGGAAGAACGGAAAAATTAATAAACGCGGAATCCGCGATCCGCGAAGCCGATCTCGTGCTCCTCTCCGGCGATATAACGCATTTCGGACATTCCGAGGATGCCGGGCTCGTTATAGCTGAAATCAGGCGTCTGGCAAACGGTTCGGCCGGAATAGGGGCGGTTCACGGTAATTGCGACTATCCGGCAGTGGAATCTTACCTCGTGGGTGAGGGCCTGAGCCTGAGCGGGAGATGCCTGAACGCGGGCGAATACGCCCTCATCGGGGCCGGAGGCTCTTTACCCGCGCCGGGCTCTACACCCAATGAATACTCGGAGGATGAGCTCGGTATGCTCCTGGCCTGCGGCCTGTCGGGTGTCCGCTCGGGAAGCCGTATCATCATGGTCTCTCATCAGCCCCCGCGGGATACGGCGCTCGACAGGGTGGGAAGGAGACACGTGGGGAGCAGAGCGGTCCGGGATTTTATTTTAAAAAACAGGCCGCTTCTCTGTTTCTGCGGCCATATACACGAGAGCATGGGGATCGACGAGATCGGAGATACCGTGCTCGTTAATCCGGGTCCCCTGCCCGGAGGCGGGTACGCCCTCGCGCAACTCGGCGACGGGGACCTGTCCGTGAAAATAATACAGTCGGGCGCCGAAGTCGCGCGCCTTGACAAGGCTATACGAAAAACCGGAGGAGTATGAAGGCCACCGTCACCGATGCTCCCACTGAAAACACGAGCCCGCCTCCGAACCAGGCGGTGATGAGGGCCGCCCCCATGCCCGCGGCCGCGGCCGCCGGCATTTGAGGAATAGCTTTCAGGACCCCGGGAAAGATGAGGGCTCCGAGCGCCGCGCTCGGTATAAACCTGAGGAACCTTCGTAACAGGGGCGGCGGGTCGAAATTCTTCATTAAATAGAGGGGGAGAATGCGAGGGATGGAGGTGACGGCGGCCATGCAAAGGATGATGATCCAGACACTCATTCCTCTTCACCTCCGTCTTTTTTTCCGAATACAAGGGCACCGATACCGGATGAAACGAGGATGGCGGCGACGAGCGACCATCCCGGTTTGATCCCCGCAGTCTGAAGCAGTGAATTGGCTCCGGCAGCTCCGGCGGCCGTCAGCAGTGCGGGAAGGGATTTCCTGATGACGGGGACGAGAATCGCTCCGAAGAGTGCGTAGAGCGCGACGTACATGCTCACCTGAAGGGTCGGCGGAATAATCCCCCCTATAACGGACCCCGCCGCCGTACCAGCAACCCAGCTTGCGTACGAAACGAGCTCGATACCGATCACGTACCCGGGCGCGAGACTGCCGCTCGAGGACGACGCGAGTGAAAAGGTCTCGTCGGTCAACCAGAAACCGATGAGCGCCGGCGCCTTCGTTTTTGTGAGCCGGTCGGCAATGGATGCGCTCATGAGAAAATGCCTGAAGTTCATCAGGAATGTAACCGATACGATCTCGGCGGCGGCGGTATGCGAAGCCATGAGGCCGATAGCCATGAACTGGCTTGCGCCCGCGAAAACGAGTACCGAGAGGGAGACGGCCTGCACGGCCGATACGGTCTCCGAAGCGAGCATCCCGAAGGTAACGGCAATGGGGAAATAACCGATGATGATGGGGATACCGGCCGAGCATCCCCGGAAAAAAGCCGGGCCCCGCTTCTCGCGTCCTTTTCCGGGTATAACTGTTTTTCGCATATCCATGCGTGCCTCCGGGTTTTTCACGTGAACAGGTAATTCCAACATAGCCCTGTCCGGTTCGAACCTTCCGTGGTAAATTAACGATAGAGGCCCCGTAAATAAAATATTTTGTTCACCGCCGGGCATCGGGCCCGAATTTCGAGTGCGGATTTGCGCTTGACACCTCTATTCAGAGCGGTTGCCGATCTCTTCAGCGCTCTTGTGAACCTTCTTTTTCCAAACAGGTGCTTTTTCTGCGGGAGGCCCACGGACGGGGTGGTCTGCCCGGATTGCATGGAAAATTTAAAACGTGCGGGACGGAACTGCTGCCTCAGATGCGGGGCCCCTGTGACGGGTGAAAGCGGAGCAGTGTGCGATCAATGCAGGGATATGCAGTTCGTGTTCACACGGAATGAATCGATCGGCGTGTATGGAGGGGAAATCCGGGATCTCATACGGCTCTACAAGTTTACCGGGAGGAGGTCCCTGGCATCGGTATTCGCCCGGCTCGCGCTTGCCGAGAAGAAAATGTATATCGAACGTCACGATGTGCTCGTCCCCGTTCCATTGACGAGGAGGAGACACCATGAGAGGGGATTCAACCAGTCCGCACTTTTGGCGCACCGTATAAGCAGGGGGATATCGACACCTCTCCTGGTCCGGGCTCTCTGCAGGAGGGGGAATGCGCTTCCTCAGTCAAGTATCACATCTCTTGCACAGAGAAAGGGAAATATGACCGATAGGTATTATGTACGGAAACGGGTTTGGAATCGTCTGTCGGGTCTAAACGTACTCCTTGTCGACGATGTTTTAACAACGGGCGCCACCGCTTCGGCATGTGCAAAGGCCCTCTATTGCGCGGGTGCGGTCAACGTGGATCTTTTTACGATTGCACGAGCGGTGAAGGAAACTGTTCCCGGTGAGCGCTTCGGCTAGCGGTATTATTTACTTTTATGGAAAAAGACCGATAATTAGAGCGAATTTCGAATCGTGAAAATATACTTAATGGAGGGCTTTCACATAGAGAGGACATACTGTTTCCGGTGAACTTCTGGAGTTGTTTATAATAATATGGAGATGATTATTATGCTTAATTACCGTTGCATGGCATATAAAGAGCTCGAAGTTCACCCTCATTAAGCGAATTCACACGGGTCCGGGCAATGGCAAAACTAATAATTCGATATCCAAACAACGTCATCAATGAAGTTGAATTCGAGCAGCCGAAGTATACGATAGGCACGGCCGAAGACAACGATCTCGTGCTCACGGGGGTTGAGGTGTCCCCCCATCAGGCCGAGATATACACCGCTGGCGGCGCCTATTCTCTCGTCGATGTCTCCGAAAACAACAACACGTCCGTAAACGGGAAGAAGGTAGAAAGGGTAAACATCACCTATGGGGACAGGATCAGTTTCGCGAATATCGTCGGTCTCTTCTACCCGTCCAAAAAAGGGCAAATGGCGGACAAGACGAAGGTTATCCTCTATCTTGCGGCCGGAGCCGGAGTAATACTCGTATCCATCGCACTCATATTCTTCCTGACAACGCGGCAGATTTCCTCGGTCGTTTCAGGCGGTATCGGAGAAGCGTTCCAAACGGACGAGGTTCCTGCCGAAACGGTACAGGAGGAACCGGTTACTCGAAGAGCTCGAGAGCCCCGTGTCCGGGAAAGCGGAAGGGCCGAGAGACCGGACCGTGTTGAAAAAGCCTTCAATCTTAATATTTTCAAAGGTCGTGATCTGGAGCTCCCGCAGCCGCCGGTAAATGCGGTACGGAAGCGGGCCGCGACAGCCGTACCCACGGGACTGAGGAGGCTCTTCTTTCGAAAAATTCCCGTGCCCGTTGTTCTTTCCGGAGAAACACCGGTGTCTGCTCCGGAGGATGTTCCCGCGGCAGAGACGGCCGTCCAGGCCGATACGGCCTATACGGGTGAAGATCTTGATGCGCTGGAAGCCTTGCCCGAGGAGGAAAAGAAGGGGGTATTCGGCAGAATCGTTTCTCCGTTCAGGAGGTTGTTCGGATTAGAGGAAGCCGTGCCTCTTGAAGCGGATACGGGGGAGGAAGGCCCGGACGAGGCCGGGGCGGAGCAGATCGCCGTTCCCGCGAGTCCGTCCACACCTGCCATTGAGCCGGAAAAACCTTCGGACGAGGACGTAAAGCGGGTCACCGATCCGCTCGAGCCCGTGCGTAAGAGGGATATTGCGGGAATACGGGAGGATATGTTCGAGGAAAAGCCCGTGTACAGTGAAAAGGAGATCGAACAGTACAGGAGCGATTATTCACTTTCGGACATCCCTGTTTCCGCCAGCGAAGGACTGAACATCGATATTCTCTGGAAGTATCCGGAGATACCGGAGGAAACGGGAAGCGTCATCAGGTCGGGAGCGTTCGGAATTGTCGATGACGACAAGGTCTTCGATTATCTGTACGGAACCGCTGAAGGGGACCTCGTGCTGCTGGGCGGCGCAACAGGGCAGGAGCTCCTGAGAGAAGAAATGCAGGGACCCTTTTTCGAGCCCGTGCTCTGCGATTTCGACGGCGACAGGCGGGATGATATCCTCATAATCTATGAAAGCGGGGATATCGAAGCGATGAGCTTCGAGCTCGACCGCCTGTGGTACTACGTGGGGGGAGACAGAATAACGGCACTGCCGCTCCTCAACGATGCGAACGGGGACGGCACGCCTGATATCATATTCGCGACCTTCGGCATGGAAATCGTTGCGGTAGATGGAACGAACGGTTTCGAGCTGTGGCGTTTCAACGATATAGAAAGTGAGATCATTTATCCGCCCGTCGGTGTGGACATCAACGACGATTCGATTCGGGACGTGGCGTTTGTAACGGTAAACGGCTCCCTGCACGCGATCGACGGAAGCAACGGGTGGGGTATCTGGAAAAGAAATATCTTTGGAAAGCCGGCGGGGCCGTGTTCCGCGGGCGATATCGACGGGGACGGCGAATACGACCTCGTTTCGTTGACGAGGAGCGGCACGATCTCGGCTTACGGCGGAGACGGTCAGCTGCATTTCAGGTGGGAAACACAGTCCTCGCACAACGTACCGCCCACTCTGGGAGACACGGACGGTGACGGGACCGTGGATATCGTTCTGATAGATGTGGACGGTAAAATAACGGCCATGGAAGGGGCAACCCGGAGAGAGAAGTGGGTTTATGAAACCGAGGAAGGATTTTCGCTTACCCGGCCCGCTCTCGTCGATATCGACGGCAGCGGGAGTATGGACGTGATCGTCGGTTCGGCCTCGGGCGCGCTCAGTATCATCGAGGGCGAATCCGGCGGCCTGCTGGCGCTTTTCAACAGCCGGGGGTATCTGTTCGCATCGCCCGTAGTGCGTGATATCAACAGGGACAGGATACTCGAAATTCTGATCGCGAACTACGGCGGAGAGGTCTATGCGCTGCAGGCGACCGATACCCGTACGGGATTCTTTACATTAAGGAGATCTTCCTGGGCGAACCCGCATCATGATATGTGGAATACCGGTTTTGCCCGGCGGAATTTTATAGTATCGCTTCGTAAGAGATAGGCTGGATAACGTATCGCTTTTTTATTCAGATAAAACCATGAGTGTGGAAAACGTAAGATGATTGACCTGAGAAAACCATGTACAGTTCTATGTGCGGTCCTGCTGCTTTCAGCCGTATTCGCTCCGCCGGCATTTTCATCAAAAAAGAGAAAGGCGCAGCAGGTAGAGCCGGCCGAAGAATCGGCCGAAGAATCGGCTGGGGAGGCTCCCGTTGAGTTTCCCCCCTTTACCGTGGGCGAGGTACTGAATCCCCCGGAGGAGGAGGAGGAGGAGGAGGAAGAACCCGCCGGTGACCTCAGGGGAACGGTAATAGATGAAAAGGGGGAACCCGTTCAGGGAGTGCTCATTACCTGCCTGGGTGAAAGCGGCATTATTATCGCCCATGACGTAACGGATGAAAACGGGGCATATGATTTCAGCGCGCTTCCGACCGGGAACTACACCATCAATGTGGATTACAGCGGGTTCTCGTCACCCGTGGAGGTCTCTTTCGGTGAAGAAATGGGGCGGCCGCCCATACCGACGGGACTGCAGGTGAGCGAGGTAATGGTCTCGGATTCGGGCCAGTCAATAATACGGGTGGCCTGGGACCGGATGAAGAACGTAACGGGTTATAAGTGCGCGCTCTATCTCAGGGGGCAGAGTACTCCGATCCAGGAATATCCCGATATGAAGCAGAACCATGTGGAATTCGGCAAGTTGAAAGAGGATACCGAATACCAGATAAGGGTTTATTCCAAGAATCCGAACGGCTATTCCTCGTCGTACAGGGTCGGTATAATACGAACGAAGAACCGTCCGCCTCTCCCGCCGTATGGTATCGGTGTTCTGTCCGCGATCAATAACGCGGTCGAAATCGTATGGAGAGCCCCGGATTGCGAGGACCTGGCCGGTTATCTGATTCAGATCAGAAAGGAAAACGGCAGATATCTCTACTATGCGAAGGACAAACTCACCGGGGCCGGCACCGAGGCCTTCGTCGTACGGCCGAGCGGCGATGAGTACGAGAGTATTTATATAGAAGGCATGCTTGAGGATGGAACGCCCGTCCTTGAGAATACCATGGAATATTCTTTCAAGTTCTACTCGATTGACCGGAGCGGCATGCTGAGCACTTCTTCGCCCGAAATTCAGCATATCGTACTGGAAGATACCATACCGCCCAGGCCGCCCCGTGATGTTTTTTACGAATTCGTGGATGAAAACATGCTCCGAATAAGCTGGAAAAGGGCGGACCGCGATACCGACCGTTACGCGTTATACTACGGTGTTACGCGAGACCGTTGGGACGAAGTCGTGTATACGAAGAAGAACACACACGAGCTCCTGGTCGACCGGGAGAAGCTGGCGAGCAGCAGCCTCTACCTGTCGGTCGTTGCTATCGACCGGGCCGGGAATGAGAGCGGTTACATGCCGGTCAAGAAGGCGACGACCGTTGCGGCGGGCAGGACCGTAACGGAAGACATCGTCTTTTCCTCTTCAGGGCTCTACAGGGACTACTCCGAAGCGATCAGGGAGCCTCCCGTGAAGAAGGCTCCGCCGAAAAAGAAGGTTGTTAAACCCGCTCCTCCTCCGAAGCCGACCCGCTACGGTATCGATTATTTACGGGAAAAGGGCTACGTGGTCGAGGACGGGGAAACCGCGATACTGTCCGGGGACCTCCTGTTCCCTGTCGACGCGCTTATAATGGTGAAGTCCGGAGGAAAACTGGAGATACGGGACGCGAAGCTCACTGCCTCCGACGGGCTGTGGGGAGGAATAAGGTTTACGGGGGGTTCCCGGGGCACGATCCAGGACTCCAGCGTGCGGAGCGCGGCCATCGGCATCGGGATCATCGGGTGCCGTGATTCAGTACAAATGAGAAATGTCAAGGTGTCGGATTGCGTTGAAAAGGGAGTGTATATAAAGGACAGTTCCGTATCACTCTCGATTCTGACGGTCTATGATAATCCGACAGGAATGTTTGTTGAGAACAGCAGTGTCATCGTGGATAATTCCTCCTTCTATAAGAATACGAGGGGACTCACGGTTGTAAATTACAGCCTGAAAGTAAGCGACTCGCTTTTCAGGGATAACGGATCATACGGTCTCCGGCTTTACGGAGGCGGAACGGTGGAACGCTGCATTTTCAGCCATAACCTGGTGGGCGCGGTTCTCGATCAGGGAAAGGGAAGTCCGCGGCTGATCGGTAATACCGTGAAGCATAACGCCATGGACGGCATCGTGGTGTCCACTGAAAACGGGATGCTTAAGAATAATATCATCGCGTTCAATGGAAGGCACGGTATATACAATAAGGATGATGCCAATCCCGTTATCCTCCAGTCGGATATCCTGAACAACGTGAAGTACGGGATCACGGGAGGGGGTGTCGTCAGAAACTGCCACATCGCGTACAACAACGGCAGCGTGTATATCGACGATACCGGTTTGAAAGGGAAACAGGACAATGTACTCAGCTCGTCCTCGGCGGGCGTGATAAAACAGATACTCAATGCGGACCTCATAGAAGGGCTGTCCTACGTTCCGATCGTGCAGTAGTAGGATAATTGACGGACTAAAAAGGGTAGAACGGGTAGCGCCTCATGAATAGGGAGATACAGAATCGGTTTCATCTGCTCATGCAAGTCATCAGGGATACGGGCAGGAGGCTTGCCGCCTTATGTCTGATTTCAGCCGTTGCGGTGGTTTTCGTTTTTATCGGCGGTTCCTGCTGGTTCCTCTTTCATAATTATGAAAGAATGAACCGTACCTATTACGCGGCGATGTTCAGGGACGTTTTCCTCTTTCAGCAGGATATTATCCGTAAGGACGGCTATAAGAATGATGTGCATGACGCGGCCGTGGCCGTAAGCAGGCAGCGGGGAGTGGTGAATGTCTGGTTCACGGACAGGGACGGAAGACTCCTCTACCATACGGACAGGAATTTCTACTCCGAATACGGCGCGAGGAGGCTTCCGGCCGAGTTTTACGAGAGCATTCGAACGGTGTGGCGGTTCAGCGAAGGGTTTCCTGCAGTTAATACGACCCCCATCGATATAAAAACACTCAGGATGAGCATGCCGCTCTATCCGTTCGGCAACGATGAAGCCGATTTCATCATGGGTATGGATGCAAGACGGTTTATATTTGTGCCTGAGAACCTGAGCTACGCCATACTGATCGGCGCGGGTTTTATCGTCGTTTCGGTAATCATTCTTTTCTTTCCCCTCTTTATGATTCTGCGTAACAAAATGAAACAGCTTACGACACAGGTCAGAACAGCGGCAGGGGCCGTCCTAGCCGCTCCCGAAGCCGGTCCAGGGGAAGAGGTCGTTAGACCGGAAGGTGTAGCGGAACCGACCGGGGAGGAGGTCGTTAGACCGGAAGGGGTGGCGGAACCGGCCGGGGAGGAGGTCGTTAGACCGGAAGGGGTAGCGGAACCGGAAGAACCTCGTGAGGAGCCGATGGCCGCCGTTACCGGGAAACCGACCGGGGAGGAAGCGGAACCGGCCGGGGAGGAAGCGGAACCGGCCGGGGAGGAAATCGCCAAGCCGGAAGAGACCGGGGGAAAAGAGGTCGCTGCCGGGACGGAAACACGGCCCGTCATCGGGCGTGAGGAATTCATGAAAATAAGGGAGGAGGTTTTCGGCAAGCGTACCATCGAGCTTCCCTTTGTACAGGCAAGCAATTATGTTCTCGACTCGCGGGAGGTGGGCGGAGATTATATATTCCACGCGAAGTCGGGAGAGGGTAAAGCCGACGTCCACTTTTACATAGGATACTCCACCCCCGCGTCCGGGGAAAGCGCGGTCCCCACGATGACGCTCATGATAGGAGAAGAACTGAAGAAACTGGCTGAGGACGGTGCACCGCTCCGGACACTCTTCAACGGCTGCAATCGCCTCTGCATTGAGAATAAAATATCCCTGGATCTCTCCGTTATCAGGTTCGAGGGCGATACGAAGAAGGTCGAATATGCCGCGGGAGGGAACGGTAAGGGCCTCTATCTCAAGAGTGGAAACGGGGAGGTAAAAGAGCTTCTCCTCGAATCACCCCGGCCCGGAACAACGGAGGAGGGCGGATTCTCTGAATCCATCTCCGTAGCGGAGCTCCGTTTTAACAGCGAAGATATATTCGTGCTTATTCCCGCCAAGACCGCCGGAGCGGCTCCCGGAGGTACGTCTTTGGAAGAGATTCTCCGTTCCGAAATTCTGAAAAGCCGTGATTTGAGCGCTCAGACGATCGGAATGGAGGTCGTGGGCAGGTTTGAGGAGGCTGTTGCAGGAGGAGAGGCCCTCCCCAGGGCGGGTTTTGTGGTCGTTAAATACCTTTGAATTATCTTGACTGACGGTTTAAATATTATTACAATTTGTTAGCGATAGTATTGTAGACTGTGTTAGCTGAAGAGTCGCTGTGCCGACTCTTTTTTTATTGTACGGACCAATGGACAGGAACGATGAAATACTGTGGGCGGAACTGACAAAGATCACGGATCCGCTTGGTGTAATTATCGTCGAGATCTCGGTCGGGAAGGGAAAGAACGGTCTCAATATCAGAATTATAGTCGACAAGGAGGGGGGAATACAGATCGGCGATCTGGAACATATAACCCGTCTCTTGAACGACAGGCTTTCAGTGCTCGAAATATTGGATGAAAATGATTATTCGCTTCAGGTTTCCTCCCCCGGTATATATCGTGAGTTCAAAAGCAAAGAGGAATACGGTCTCTTTAAATCCCGAAAAGTGAAGGTCATACTGAGAGAACCGCTGGATAACATGCGGGACTCTGTCGTGACGGGTATACTGAGAGGGATGGAAGATGATGACGTTACAATTGAAACCGGAGGAAGAACCGTGAGCATACCCTTTGACAAAATCGTTAAAACGAAGCTCGACGGATAGGGAGGAGGGGATGACGAACGAGTTAAGTGAGGCGGTAAAACAGCTCGTTGCCGATAAAGGTATTTCCGAGGAACTGATCCTCAAAACCATCGAGATGGCTCTTCTTGCCGCGTATAAGAAGAAATTCGGAACAACCGCAAACGCGGAAACCTACATAGACGAAGAAAACGACATCGTCAAGATATACTCAAAAAAGGGAATCGTGGAAGCGGTTGAAAACCCTGTCTTCGAGATTTCGCTGGGTGAAGCCCAGAAGCTCCATTCCGGTGCCGAGATGGGAGACGAGCTTCTCATCGAACTGAAACCCGAGGATTTCGGGAGAATCGCGGCGCAAACCGCAAAGCAGGTGGTAAGGCAGAGGCTCAAGGAGATCGAAAAGGACGTCGTCTACAACGAGTTCAAGCAGCGCGAAGGAGAGATGATCGTCGGTTACTATCAGAGGGAGCGTAACGGCACGATTTACGTCAATCTCGGACGGACGGAAGGTATCATGCCGAGAAGCCAGCAGTCTCCCCGCGAACATTACGCGGTAGGAGACAGAATCAAGGCGCTCCTG
>Ga0180432_10005790_pt1 | contig 16286 bp, 15 predicted proteins | sample SS_ome_10_FD_132414 | JGI IMG/M metagenome (GOLD analysis project Ga0180432, IMG submission 132414) | Hypersaline lake sediment archaeal communities from the Salton Sea, California, USA - SS_1_MS_2 metaG | ecosystem: Environmental > Aquatic > Non-marine Saline and Alkaline > Hypersaline >... | reverse complement strand
TGAGGGCGACGACTATGAAACCGTGGCCGGCTTTATCCTCAACCTGCTCGGCCATATCCCCAAACCCAATGAGCAGCTGCGCTACAAGGGACTTAAGATAGTCATCACCGAAATGCGGGGTAACAAAATCGAGAAAATCCTGCTTACCAAGGAGCACCAGGCTGTAGCCGCCCGAAGAGCGAAAAACAACACCCCGAAAGAGGGTTAGGCCGTCAGAACATATCATCACCATTTGATGATTTAAGGAAGAGCATGGAACGTTTACGCATCAGATTCCGCCGAGGAGAAGAGATAAAGTTTATCTCCCACCTGGATATGATACGCCTGTGGCAGAGAGCATTTAACCGCGCCGGAATAGCACTGGCCTACTCCGAAGGTTACAACCCGCACCCCAGAATCTCACTGGCAGCACCTCTGGCCTTGGGCGTCACCAGTGAGGCCGAATTAATGGACATAGTTCTGGCCAAATGGGTCTCGCCTCATTCTTTCACCGCAATGGTTAGCCAGCAGCTACCACCCGGCATTGAGATACTGCAGGTTTACCCGATACCCCCGAAGATACCCTCATTACAGGCCCAGGTCAGCTTTGCCGAATACAGCGTGGAAATCGAGACTACCAGAGAGCGAAAGGAAATAGAATCTGCCATCAAATCGCTACTGTCAACAGAGCATCTGCCCTGGCAGCACCAGAGAGACACAGGCCCGCACCACTACGACCTGCGGACACTGATCAATGACCTCTGGCTTATTGACCGGCGCCAAAGCTGCTGCACGATAGGGATGCTCCTGCGCTGCGATAACCTTGGCTCGGGGAGACCGGAGCAGGTAGCCAACGCCCTGGATTTTGAGAACTATCCTCAGTCGATACACCGCACCAAGCTTATTCTGAAGACAAGTTGACCAGGCAGCCCATGACACAGTTAACTCTGGACCAACGCGTATTTCGCTTTATTCAGGAACAGCACCTGCTGACCGGACAGCCTGAACTGGTAGTGGCCGTATCCGGCGGTCCGGACTCGGTCTGCCTGCTCCACATCATGAACAGATTAAGCCAGCAGTTGGGCATAAGCCTGCACGCTGCCCACCTCAACCACCAGCTACGCAGTGCTGATGCTGAGGCTGACGCCCGCTACGTAGCTGACGTGACCAGAAAATTGGGCATACCGGCTACTATAGAGCGCCGCGACGTAAAAGCCTACCAGGCACGTAAACGGCTTTCCCTGGAAGAAGCAGCCCGTGAGGTCCGCTATAAATTTCTGGCCGAGGTCGCCCAAGCCACCGGGGCTGACCGCGTGGCGGTGGGGCATACCACTGATGACCATGTGGAAACGATACTGATGCACCTGATACGTGGCGGCGGCACCAGGGGTCTGCGGGGACTACAACCGGTCAGCCATTTGCGCCAGGTGAGCGATAAACTGACTGTTATCCGACCACTGCTGGAGATAAGCCGCGAGGAGACAGCCGCTTACTGTCACCGGTACCAGCTTATGCCCCGCCTTGATACCTCCAACCTGTCACTGTCACCACTGAGAAATAGAATCCGCCAGCAGCTCATACCGTTGCTGCAGAGCTACAACCCGAAGGTGACCGAAGCCATACTCCGGACTGGCCGCCTGGCCGGAGACGAACTCGCTTTCCTTGAGGAAGAGACAGACAGGGTGTGGGATGAAGTTGCTGCCCAGCGAGAAAACACCATTATTCTTGATAAAGAGAGGTTATGTCAACTAAACCAGCCCCTGAAGCGGCAGCTGCTCCGGGCCTGTCTGGAGAAGCTTCTGGGCGACCTCAAGGATATTGAAGCCGTTCACATTGAAGGGCTAATCAACACCCTGGACAAGCCGGCCGGCAAGCAAATCACCCTGCCGAAAGGTCTAACCTTTGCCATTGAATACGATAGATACCTGCTGGGCAGAGAACCTTTAGCTTCATCCCCGTTCCCGGCCCTGGAAGGCGAGGCGGCGCTGAATATCCCGGGGGCAACACGGCTGAACGAATGTCAGGTAACCGCCAGTATTATCAGTAAGGAACAGGTTACCCCGAAAGATAATGAATTTACTGCCTGCCTTGATTTTGATAAAACGGGAGATAAACTCACGGTACGCCACCGCCAGCCCGGTGACCGCCTCCAGCCGCTGGGGATGAGCCAGGACAAGAAGCTGAATGAATTTATGATTGACGCCAGGATACCCCACTCCTGGCGGCAGCACATTCCCATTGTCTGCTCACCAGACCACATCGTATGGATAGTCGGCTGGCGCATTGACGAACGCGCCAAGGTTACTGAAGACACGGAACGGGTGCTGCGCCTGGAGTTCAAGCAGGGCTAGCTTAGCGCTAACACGCTATTCCGGCTTTACACCCTGAACCTTGATACTGACTACCGAACCAGCAGCCTCAGCTATCTTATCAGCAGGCAAGTTCACCTTGTTAATCGCCGCCTTTGCCTCCGCACCGTCAGCCAGACACTCAATAGAAAATACGGTCTCATCCAATATCCTGACTCCATGAAAACCAGCTCCCCTCACCGTCTCAAGATAATCGTCTTTCATCATTGCGCCGGAAACACAGCCGACATAGGCGGCTACCGAGCTTTTAATAAAGTCAGGCAGTTCTTTCAGCAGGACGATATCCGATACCATCAGCCTGCCGCCGGGTTTCAGAATGCGGAATGCCTCCTGGAAAACCTTTGATTTATCCGGCGCCAGATTAATGACACAGTTAGAGATAACCACATCAACAGAATTATCCGCCGCCGGCAGGTTCTCAATCTCACCCAGCCGGAATTCCACGTTTTTATAGCTACCCTTCATGGCATTCTCTCTGGCCTGCTCAACCATTTCCGGTGTCATATCCACGCCGATGACTCTCCCCGACTCGCCAACCCGGTTTGCCGCCAGAAAACAATCAAAACCAGCACCGGCGCCGAGGTCAAGCACAACCTCCCCTTCCCTTAGCGATGCCAGAGCAATGGGATTACCGCAGCCAAGACCCAGATTGGCACCTTCAGGAACAGAAGCAATGTCTGCCTCGGAATAACCTACCGCCTGGCTAGTAGCCCTGGCTGCGGTACCGCCGCAACAGGAACTCTGGGCGCAGCAAGAGCCTTCTTTTTTAGCAATTTTAGCATAGTTATCTCGCACTGCTTTCCTGATTTCGTCGTCTTTCATCTCCACCCCTTCTTATTACTCCTGATTAAATTGTAACGCAGTTATTCCCCCGGTTCAAATTCGCCTCCCCCGGCTTCGTCCACCCTCCGCCAGCGCAGCCAGAGGGCAACCGCAGTGACCGCCACCGCCACCACTGCCGCATAGATTTCCACCTTGATGACATCAAATATTCCGGCACTGAGGAGAACGGCGCTATAGTTAATCAAGCCGTGCAGGAAAGAGGCAATAAGGTAAAACTGCCACCCCCACCCTTTCGCCAGACCGTATCCCGCCAGTGCGGAAGCACCGATATGAAAAGCGGTTACAAAAAATCTCTCCCAGAAGCCAGCCAGTGCCACCAGCCCGCCGGCCTGCACCGCCTGCCAGGTCCATCCCGAGGCGAAGATTTGACCATGCGCCCACTGCGCCTCCAGTATACCAAACCCGGCGCCAACAACCGCCCCGATAGCCAGCCCCAGCTTGGGGGATATGCTTCTGCCCTTGCTACCCCACCAGGCCACCACCGGCACCAGTTTGGCTCCCTCCTGGACCAGCCCGCTGAGCAGCACCTGCGGGATTCCCGCCAGGAGTATCCAGTTGAGCAACACTTCCTGGCTCCAGAAACTACCCAGGGCCTGCCCTACCAGTGCCTGAAGTGGGATCTGGATAAAGCTGGCTGCCGCCCAGGCCAGAAAAGGCCCCGCCACCAGAACCATCCAGAGCCAGTATTTTTTAAAAAGTGGCGGCCAGAAGCCAGCCAGCCAGATGGCGCCGAAGATTAACGCCAGACCAATCCCCCAGGCGCTGGGGGTGGCATAGAAGGACAGGAAGAAAGAAACCGTGAAATCAGCCATAACTGCCTCCGCTTATATCTATTTTATCTACCGGCTATAGAACCCGCTTGAGTCTAGGGTTGGGAGTGATGCCGGGGATTCTGCCCCGTTTTGCCACCGGCTTGCCGGCTAATTCGTGCAGGTCAGCGGTAAAATCAATCGGCCTGGCCCCGCTGATATAACTGCCCACACCGAAGCCGTCAACCGGGGCGCCACTTTCCAGAAAGTAGGTGATGCGCTCCGGGTCAAGGCCACCGCTGACAAAAATCCCCACGTGATTAAAGCCTTCCAAATCCAGCTTGGCCCTAACTTCCTTGACCAGGTCAGCGGTGACGCGCCCCCGCTCACCCGGCGTATCCAGGCGCACGCTGCTTAGTTTCTTCCCCAGTTCCTGCGCCACACGCAAGCTCTCCTCAGGCTCATCTTTGAAGGTATCCACCAGAGAGACCCGGGGTACTTCCGGCGGCATATACTGGTCAAAGGCCACGGTTGCCTTTACCGTATCCCCCATCACAATAATCAGGGCATGGGGCATGGTACCGGTGGCTTCAATTCCCGCCCGATGGGCGCCGGCAATACTGGAACAGCCGGCGCAGCCACCGACCACGGCGGCATAGTCTGTCACTCCGGCTACCGACGGGTGAACGTGACGCGCGCCGAAGGCGATGATGGGCACACCGCGGGCAGCTTCAACACATTCCCGGGCGGCTGTCGCCCAGCCACTGCAATGAGCCAGGATACCACAAATAGCCGTCTCATAAAGCCCGTAGCTCTGGTAAGGTGCGGTGATACGCAGCGCCACCTCTTTTCTCTCTATGGTCTCGCCCTCACCCAGCGCCCATATTTCGCGATTGTCTTCCGGTAGCACCTCGGCTAGCAGCGCCTTAACCTCTTCCATGCCACAGATTATTCCCGGCCGGCTGCCAAAGACCTCCATGGTAGCTACCGGATTCAGCTTCTCTTTTTTCAGGATGTCAATGGTGCGGGCGAAGTAGATATCGGCGGTTGCCCCGGACAACACGTCCTCACCCGGTTTAAATTCAGGTGGTTTGAGCTCACCGGCCTGTAATCCGGTCAATCTGGCGCCAAGCACCTTCTCCATATGCTCCAAGGCATTATGGTGCGCCCTTTCATCAAAAGAGGCCACGCAGTTGACCGGCACTTCTACCGGATAGTCCCGGTTGCGGGCATTGGCTACAGTATGCATCACACAGATATCGGTGCAGACGCCACAGACGATTATCTTCTCCGGCTTGAGGGCTTTTAGCTTCTCCTCAAGAGGTGTCCCGAAAAAGGCACTGTAACGCTTCTTGGGTATTATTTCGCCGGGATATTCCGCCAGTTCCGGAATAACTTCTGCCTCCACGGTACCCGTGACACAGTGCGGCGGAAACATCTTGAACTCAGGGTCGCCAGGGTCATGATTATCACATATGAAAAATACCCTGGCATCCTGAGCCAGCTCTCGCTCCAGGAGACCTTGGATTTTGGGGATGATGCGGCGGGCACGATACCCGCAGTAAAGGGGATAGTCCTCTTCTAAAAAGCCCCGGAGCATATCAATAACTAACACCGCCTCAGCCATGACCAGCCTCCTCTTCGAGGTTATTGACCAACCTCGCCACCTTAATGTTTTACTACCTAATCCCGTGTCCCTTCCCCTGACCGAGAAACGGAAATTACCGACAAGAGAGGCTTCGCCTCTCTTTAACTCTCTTTTATTATCTCTTCCGTCTTTAAGGGGAGAGAAACTTCCAGAGGGGTTAGCACCCCTCTGGGACACCCGTAAAGCAGGGGCTTCGCCCACTTTGAAAGGCCACCCCGCAGACTAGTGCCGGAAGTGCCTTACGCCGGTAAAGACCATGGCGATATTGTGCTCGTCAGCCGCCTTGATGGAGTCTTCGTCACGGATGGAGCCACCGGGCTGGATGATGGCGGTTACCCCACCGGCGGCGGCGGCCTCCACCACGTCCGGGAAGGGGAACATGGCATCAGAGGCAAGGACGCTGCCTTTAGTCTTATCACCCGCCTTTTCCTTGGCTATCTGGGCGCTGACGATACGGCTCGGCTGTCCGGCCCCCATGCCCAGTAGCGTCTTATCCTTAACCAGCACGATGGCGTTAGACTTGACATGCTTCACCGCCCGCCAGGCGAAAAGTAAATCGGCCACTTCCTCTGCGGCCGGTTCACGCCTGGTGACCGTCTTTAAATCAACCTCGCCCTCGGGCAACGAGTCTGAACTCTGCACCAGTAAACCGCCTCTTACACGCCGGAAATCGAGGTAGCCCGTCTCAGCCTTGCCATAGCCCGGCGGCAGCTCTGCCACCAGAATTCGCAGATCCTTTTTCTTTTTTAGCAGCTCAAGCGCCTCCGGCTCGTAATCAGGAGCAATCACAATTTCATAAAAAACCGGCCGGATGGCTTCCGCCATAGCTAAAGTAACCCTGCGGTTGGCGGCGACAATACCGCCGAAGGCAGCCACCGTATCACCGCTGAAGGCACGGCGGTACGCCTCAGCAATATCCTCATGACTGGCCAGGCCACAGGGATTGGTATGTTTGATAACCGCCACCGTCGGTGCCGCAAAATCGGTAACTGCCCCCCAGGCAGCGTCAGCATCCAGGATATTGTTGAAAGAAAGTTCCTTCCCACCCAACTGCTCGGCCCGGGCGATACCGGTATTCTGCTGACTCCCCACCACCTGCTCAATATAGAAGGCAGCCTTCTGGTGGGGGTTCTCACCGTAGCGCAGACCGTAGAGCTTCTTCATGGCTACGGTCATATCCTCGGGGAATTCTTCCGTATCCTGCCGTAAATATTGCGATATGGCAGTGTCATACACCGCAACGTGCTGGAAGGCCTTCTGGGACAGCCGTTTACGTTCCGCCAGGTCTAAATCTCCCTTCTTCAGCTTCTCCAGAACCGGCTGGTAATCAGCCGGGTCCACCAGCACAACGACGCCGGGAAAGTTCTTGGCAGCAGCCCGGATCATGGTCGGCCCGCCGATGTCTATATTCTCCAGTGCATCCTCAAGAGTAACCCCTTCTCTGGAAACAGTCTGCACAAAGGGATAGAGGTTAACCGCCACCAGGTCAATAGCCTCGATTTTATTCCGGGCCAGCTCATCCAGATGGGCCTGCCGGTCACGCCGTGCCAGAATACCGCCATGAACCATCGGGTGCAGGGTCTTCACCCTGCCGTCCAGAATCTCCGGGAACCCGGTAATCTCCGAGACGCCTTTCACCGGCACGCCCGCCTCAGCCATTGCCTTCTGGGTGCCGCCAGTGCTGAATACCTCAAATCCCAGCTTGGTTAAGCCGGTGGCAAATTCAGTTACTCCTGTTTTGTCCGATACGCTGATAATAGCTCTCATAGATAACTCCTTTCTTATTCCGCTTATTTTAGTTAGTCTGTGTCTTCCGGTGATCCGGGAGGAGTCTTTGATGGATAAACCGTTGTCTCAGGCATAAGTCTACTCTTGGCAGTAAACCAGCTACCCGCCACAACCTTTTCTTCACCACAACCCCTCTGTATCCCTCTCCTGCCAGAAAGAGAGGCGAATAATTTTAAGAGGATGTAACCCCTGGCCTAATCGATAACCACCCTTGCCTTCCCCGACTGCTTGACCACTTCACCAATGACCCTGGCTTCAGGCAGGGCTTGCGTTAGCTTGACGGCATTTTCCGGTGTACCGATAACCACCATGCCGATACCCATATTGAACACACGGTACATCTCGTCACGGTCAACATTACCCTTCTGCTGAATCAAGCCAAAAACGGGAGGCACTGCCCATTTGCGACTGTTAAAATGCGCCGCTAAACCCTGGGGTAAGACACGGGGCACATTGTCTACCAGGCCGCCGCCGGTGATATGCGCCATTCCTTTAACCAGCGACAGCTGAGATTTAAGCTGCTGATAATAGCAGCGGTGCGGCTCGAGAAGCTCCTCCCCAATGGTCCGCCCCAGTTCCGGATAGCGGATGCTGAGTGCCGGAGGAGTATCACCGAAGATTTTGCGCGCCAGAGAGTAACCATTGGTATGCAGCCCGCTGGAAGGCAGGCCAATAATTACATCACCGGCCACAATATTCTCGCCCGTGATAATATTGCTTTTCTCAACCACCCCGATGATAAAGCCCACCAGGTCATAGTCTTCCCCCTGATACAGTCCGGGCAATTCCGCTGTCTCCCCACCAATAAGGGCGCAACCAGCGTCCCGGCAAGCTTTGGCCAGCCCCTGGACGATATCCCCCACCTTCTCCGGAAACAGCTTGCCGATGCCGATGTAGTCCAGGAAGAAGAGAGGCTCGGCACCGCAGGTGAAGATATCATTGACACAGTGATTGACGATATCAATACCAATAGTACCGTGCCTGCCCAGCGCGATGGCAATCTTCAGCTTGGTGCCTACTGAATCGGTACTGGACACCAGTACCGGCTCCTGATACCCCTTGAATTCAAAAAGCCCGCCGAAGAACCCCACACCACCAAGCACTTCGGGACGCGTTGTGGTTTTGGCATGCCGGGCAATTAGCTGGGTCGCTCGGGCAGCAGCATCAATATTGACACCGGCAGCAGCATAGGTCTCTTTAATTCGCCCTGCCTCCTTGTGAAAAAACAGTTACCTTTAGATTACCAGAAAAAAGCGGTAACTGTAAATCATCAGTTGCATCATTCCCCGATTTGACATACAATTATAGAACGTGGCCGGGCGACGTGGCCAAGTGGTTAAGGCGGGGGTCTGCAAAACCCCTATTCGGCGGTTCGAATCCGCCCGTCGCCTCCACTGACCCAACCCTTACCGATACACGCCATACTCTTTGGCGGCCTCCATCATGGCCAGCATGTTTTCCCGTTTAAGCTCGTTAATACCGGCACCTGGAGACAGGATGAAACCGCCGCCCTTACCGGCAACCCCGATTAGCTTCCGGCAATATTCCTTGACTTCCTCAGCGGTGCCCGTACACAAGAGTGACGCCGGTACATTCCCCATAATACAGGCGTTGTCGCCCAGAACCTCCTTGGCCCGGGCCATGTCAGTCCGGTCAAACATCCAGATTACCGTGCCCCTCGGCAGGTCACGGATAATCTCCAGACGTGAATCATAGCTGCCCTCGGCAAACATAAACGGTACCAGACCCTCATCAATCAGCCCCAGCAGCAGTTTCTTAAGGGAAGGCCAGTAAAAAGTATTAAACTGTTTCTCGGACATAAAGCCATCAGCGCCCTTATGCAGCGGCATGTGTATCACCGGCCGCCCGGAATCATTGGCCCCGGTTATTGCCCGGCTGATTTCCGTGATGGCTATCCTGTCCAGGGCTTCCCGTAGTTTGTCCGGCTGCCGGTACATGTCCATCATTATCCCTTGAGTTCCTCTCAGGGTATCACCGATGAAATCAAAGGGCGCCCTGGCCCCACCACCACCCATAGAGGGAATACCCAGTTCCAGCGTGTCCCGGCCCAGTTCCTGTAGAATCCCGTCCCACTGCGCCGCTTCCCTGCCAGCAGTCAGCAAGGCCTGCAAGGCAGCCTGTACCTCCGGCCGGCCGTACGGCGCCAGACTTGCGGTAACCGGCGGTAGTTCCAGAATATTAGTAAGGGACATCAGTTCCCTTAACGGCTCCAGGGCACCGAAGATGCGCGGCAAGTAGACCCTCAACCAGAAATCGGAGGGGTCTTGAATCAGATGGTCGTATTCATCCGCCTTCATATACTCGCCTTCGATATACTGATAGGTAGCCCCGGCGGGTAAGCCATGCCCCGGCCACTTGTACTGGCGGTTATCAAGGATGTCCAGCACCCTGCCCGAGCAGACACCGCCCGGAGGGACGCCGATATCCATCTCAAATTCCCGCATATACCGCTTCCAGAGCTCACGCAGTGTCTCGCCGTTGTACATGGCTTCGTAAGGCGTTGCGCCGTAGTAGTAAGCCGGGGCAAAATCGGCTGGAAGACTGACCGGCACCCTGTCCGGCTCCTGCAATTTAATGACGTCAATCAGCCGGGTAACCCTCACCCGGTACAACTCTTCGGCTTCGGGGCTGACAAACTTGACCCCTTCCGGCGAAAGCCACCGCCGGAATCTTTCCTCACGCTTCTCCCCGGGGGATAACTCGCCCCATTTCTTTTCCATCCAGGACACCTGCCTTCTCGGTTATTTCGGCTGCGTCAAGGCGCCGTGGCAACGTCACCGCATTTTAGCACTTAGTCTCGGTACACGGCAATCTATGGATATGACCAACCATTCCACCACCCCACCCAATCACGCCAGGCTTGACACTCCACCCACCAGAACCTACAATAACGGTACGAGCGCCGGGATGGCGGAATTGGCAGACGCAGCGGACTTAAAATCCGCCGGAGAAATCCTTGTGGGTTCGAGTCCCTCTCCCGGCACCATTTTAACAGGTAGTGCTATGCCCTGGCCGATAATAATACTGGGTTACTTTCTCGGCTCTATCCCCACCGCCTACCTCGCCGGACATCTCACCAGAGGCGTTGACATCCGGCAGGTCGGGGACAGAAATGCAGGCGCCGCCGCCAACGCCTTTCGCCAGCTGAGCCCCGGAATCGGCGTCGCCGTCGGGCTCATCGATGCTGGCAAGGGAGCGCTGGCAATCTTTATCACCCAGGCAATCAACCTGCCCCAGATAGCGGTCCTGGCGGTTGGCGCTGCCGCCGTCATCGGCCATAACTGGCCGGTATTCACCGGCTTCCGGGGGGGGAGGGGAGAAAGCACCGCTATCGGCGTGCTGGCCAGCCTGCTCACCCTGCCCATGCTCATCCTGGCCGTACCAACTATTTTAACCCTTATTATCCGCAAGAATGTAATCCTGGCCAGCGCCGTTCTCTTTATCCCGTTACCGCTGGTATGCTGGCTGACGGGAAGCCCCGGCATACTCATTGCCTATAGTGTGGCACTGCCCTGCCTGGTGGGCTTCACCCATTTTCTCAGGACCAGGCAAGGAGTAGTCCGCCAGGCTTGAGTTCCCGGCAAATTTCAGGAAAAGTGAACCGAAAAGTGACTTTAGCCTCTCGATTTGGTAAAATTAGGCATCACTAACCTGAATCAACAATGAGATAACCGTCTGATAACTGGAAGTGCTGAAATACCTGCTCCAGGATTTAGCCAGATTTAAGAAAGTTTAACTGATGGCAGAAAACGGTAAAGGGCTGCTCCAGGTCTTCACCGGCAATGGCAAAGGCAAGACTACCGCCGCACTTGGCACCATACTCCGCGCCGCCGGACATGGCCTGAGAGTAAAAATTGTTTTTTTCATGAAGGGCAATTACGAGTATGGCGAATACCGCACCCTGCCCGGATTACCCAATGTTGACGTAGCCAGCTTCGGCTTCAGGCACCTGACCGATCCGGCCAATATAAAACCGGAGGAAATAGAACAGGCAAAGCTGGCTCTGGCCGCCGGCCGGGAAGCCGTGCTTGGTGGCGACTACGACCTGGTAGTATTAGACGAATTGAATGTAGCCCTGGCCATGAAACTCGTGGATATAGAAGAAGTTATCCAGCTGGTCAAGGCTAAACCACCAAAAGTAGAAATGATAATAACGGGGCGCTACGCTGATAAGCGGCTGATTGAGCTGGCTGACCTCGTTACGGAGATGGTCAAGGTTAAGCATCCCTATGATACCGGAGTGCCGGCGAGAAAAGGAATCGAGTACTAAAGAAAGGAGTAGTGCATGAAAGTTACTTTGAGTGTCATAAAAGCTGATATTGGTGGATATGTGGGGCATTCGGAATCTCACCCTGAGATTATCACTGCGGCTGAAGAGTGCATGTCTCAGGCCAAAAAAGAGGGGTTATTAATTGACTACTATGTCACTAAATGCGGCGATGACCTGCAACTCATCATGACCCATACCCGGGGTGAAGATAATGAAACGATTCATAAGTTAGCCTGGGATACCTTCATGGCTTGCACCGATGTCGCCAAAGAGCTAAAGCTTCACGGCGCTGGCCAGGACCTGCTCGCGGACGCTTTTTCAGGCAATATCAAGGGAATGGGCCCGGGGGCTGCCGAGATGGAGTTTGAGGAGCGCGGTTCCGAGCCAGTTATCATTTTCATGGCTGACAAAACCTCATCCGGCGCCTGGAACATGCCGCTGTACAAGATGTTCGCCGACCCGTTTAATACCATCGGGCTGGTTATCGCTTCCAATATGCATGACGGATTTGCCTTTGAAGTGCATGACGTCAAGGAACACAAGAAAATAACCTTCAACACACCCGAAGAGATCTATGATATGCTGATACTCATCGGGGCGCCCTCACACTTCGTAGTCAAGGCAGTCTACCACCGCCAAACCGGGGATATTGCCGCTGTTTCCTCCACGCAGCGCCTGGCGCTTATTGCCGGCCGCTACGTGGGCAAGGATGACCCGGTCTGTATCGTACGCACCCAGGGTGAGTTCCCGGCAGTCGGCGAGGCGCTTGAACCCTTCGCCTCCCCTATTCTGGTGGAAGGCTGGATGCGCGGCTCACATATGGGGCCATTGATGCCGGTAGCCGTTAAGGACAGCACGCCGTCTCGCTTTGACGGCCCTCCCCGCGTCATCGCTCTTGGTTTCCAGTTAGCCAACGGCAGTCTGGTAGGACCCCGTGACATGTTTGACGACAAAGCATTTAACCTCGCCCGCCACCAGGCTAATGAAATGGCAGACCTGATGCGCCGCCACGGGCCTTTTGAACCTCACCGCCTCCCCCTGGATGAGATGGAATATACCACCATGCCCGAGGTAATGAAAAAAGTAGAGGGTAGATTTGTCAACCTTTCCTGAAAAGCTCCTCCTGGCTACCGGCAATCAAGCCAAGGTGTGCGAGTATAAAAGCCTGCTCCGCGACCTTTCCTACGAACTGGTCACACCGGCTGATTTGCAGATAACCACCACCGTAAATGAGGAGGGAGAAACCCTGGAGGAAAACGCCAGAATAAAAGCAGCTGCCTTTGCTGCCGAGAGCCGTTTACTATCCCTAGCGGATGATTCCGGACTGGAAGTTGACGCTCTCGGGGGTGAACCGGGGCACCGGTCAGCCCGTTACGCCGGTGAAGGAGTTACTGACGCCGCGAGGATTGACTACTTACTGACACGTCTTAAGGACATCCCCCTTGAGAAACGCACCGCCCGCTTCCGCTGTGTTATTGCTATCAGCAAACCTGAGGGAGAGGTAATACTCTGCTCCGGGGAATGCCGCGGATTGATAACCCTGGCGCCAAGGGGTGAGCAGGGCTTTGGCTACGACCCGATATTCTACCTGCCCGACCTGGATAGAACGATGGCTGAGTTACCGCCGGAACTAAAAAACAAGGTTAGCCACCGGGGACAGGCAGCCAGAGAAGCCTGCCGGTTATTACAAAGGTTAGCTAAAGAGGTATAATAGATTATGAGACCGATAGAAAGAAGTTTTTATGACCGGACTTTCTGATTCTTTCCAGCGCCCGATAAACTACCTGCGCATTTCGGTAACTGACCGGTGCAACCTGCGCTGTATCTACTGTATGCCAGCCCAGGGCATTCCCTTGATGACGCACAGCGATATTCTCGGCTACGAGGAAATTTACACCGTAGCCAGCGCTGCGGCTGAGCTAGGCATTAGCAAGATTCGTATCACCGGTGGCGAGCCACTGGTAAGGATAGGGCTGCCAGACCTAATCAGGATGCTGTCCGGCATTGAATCCATAGATGATATCTCGCTGACTACCAATGGAGTTCTACTGGCACCACGTGCCGCTGAGCTGAAGGCAGCCGGGCTGCACAGGGTCAACGTAAGCCTAGACTCCCTGAAACCGGAGAAATTCAAGCAGATTACCCGCTGTGGCAATCTTGAAGATGTACTTAACGGCATTGAAGCCGCCAATGCGGCAGGACTTAAGCCGGTCAAGGTTAATACGGTGGTCATGGCCGGGATAAACGATGATGAGCTGCGTGATTTCGCCGCCAGGACTATCACTGAAGGCTGGCACGTGCGCTTTATCGAGCTTATGCCCTCTACCAGTGCCAATACAGATACCGCGCAGTTGCTCTCCGTTAGTGAGATGAAACAACGCCTGGAATTACTGGGTAAACTGGAGCCTTGTTCCGTGGCAAGAGGCAACGGGCCAGCCAAATACTTCCGGCTGCCTGACGCCAGAGGTACCATCGGCTTCATTACGCCGGTCAGCGAGCATTTTTGCTTCTGCTGTAACCGGATCCGCCTTACTGCTGATGGTAAGCTCCGCCCCTGTCTCCTCAGCGACACGGAAATAGACATTAAACAGGCACTGCGTAATGGCGCGTCTACGGCGGAAATACAAAAATTAATCAAGGAGGCAATCGCCCGCAAGCCGCAGTCCCACGACCTCGCCAATGGCTCGGTGCCTCAGGGATGCTCATTCTCTCAAGTAGGTGGTTAATTGTGGAAGAATTTACACATGTAGACAGTGAGGGACAGCCCCGCATGGTAGACATCACCACCAAACCTGATACCCGGCGCGAGGCAGTAGCCAGGGGCCTGGTCAGCATGCGGGATACCACCTTCCAGCTAATCAAGAAAGGGCAAGTGGAGAAGGGAGACGTCTTACCGGTAGCCAAGCTAGCCGGCATTATGGCTGCCAAGCAGACTCCCTACTTAATTCCACTGTGCCACCCCATTCTCATCGGGGATATTAGTGTTGAATTTAACCTGGATGAGAAAAGCAGCACCATAGAGATTACCGCCACAGTAAAAAGCACCGGTAAGACCGGCGTAGAGATGGAAGCACTCACCGCTACCACGGTCGCGGCTCTGACCATCTATGACATGTGCAAGGCAGTAGACCGGGGCATGAGAATAGAGAATATCCGCCTGATTAGTAAGAGCGGCGGGAAAAGCGGCGCCATTAATCTTGAATAGAAACCATATATTGTTGTATACTACTTCACCACTAGTTAACGTAATTTTGGGGGGTGTACGATGAAGCTGTCATGTCTTCAGGAAAATTTAAACAAAGGTCTTAATATGGTGGGGAGGGCAGTAGCCACCAGAACCACCTTACCAATAACCAATAATGTCCTTTTAGCCACGGACCAGGGACGCCTGAAACTTGTCGCCACCAATCTGGAAATGGCTCTCAGTTGCTGGATTGGCGCCAAGGTAGAAGAGGAAGGGACAATTACAGTTCCCGCCAGGCTCCTCACCGAATTTATCAACTCACTACCCAGTGAAAAAATTGACATCAATCTTTCCCCCCAGACCAAGACTCTAGAACTGAAGTGTGCCCGTTTTGAAGCGCGCATCAGCGGGGTCGATGCCAAGGATTTCCCGCCCATACCCAGTATTGATGACGGTATTGCCACCAAGGTTGATGTCGAGGAGCTGAGCCGTGGCATCGGCAAGGTGGTATTTGCGGCAGCCGTAGAGGAGTCCCGCCCGGTACTCACCGGAGTTGACGCCCAGTTTGATGGTGACGTGCTGACACTGGCTGCGGCTGATGGATTCAGGCTCGCTGTACACAAGCTATCACTGGCTACGCCTGTAAGCGAGAAAACAGAGGTTATTATCCCTGCCCGGACACTGGCTGAGCTAAACCGGCTGATGGATGACCAGGAGGAAGCAGTCGAGATAACGCTGAACCCTAATAAGAGCCAGATACTCTTCCGTCTCAAGAACATTGAGCTGGTATCTCAGCTTGTTCAGGGGAATTTCCCGAATTACACTCAGCTCATTCCGCAAAGCCACACTACCCGGATGGTGGTCAGTGTTGCCGATTTCCTGCGGGCCACCAAGACCGCCTCAATCTTTGCCCGTGATGGCAGCGGCATTGTCCGCCTGATAATATCACCAGGCACTGAGCTAACTCCGGGCAAGGTCACCGTTTCGGCACGCTCTGAAGAGATTGGTGATGATGTCGGCGAGATTGATGCTACTGTAGAAGGTGAAGAAGCCAAGATTGCCTTCAATGGCAAGTATCTCACCGACGTCCTCAGCGTGCTTGATGAATCACAGGTGGCTCTGGAGACCACCAATCCATCAAGCCCGGGGCTTCTCCGGCCAGTGGGGACAGATAATTACCTCCATGTCGTCATGCCCATGTTCGTGCAGTGGTAGGTAAAGCTAATTCCAGGGGAATGACGCCTTTAATTTCTACATCGTCATTCCCTTTGGCATAGACTTTAATATCCAGGGCATTAAGGGCTAAGGCTTTGATTTCCAATGTGGCGTTTTCAAGATTATCCAGCACGCGGCCATAAAGCTCATTTAGTTTGACTTTAGCATTAGCCAGGCTTGTTAGGTGGTCTCTTGTGTTTATCAAGTCACTTAGCCTAGC